>Ga0307508_10000563_pt1 | contig 43990 bp, 66 predicted proteins | sample 9_EM_MG_FD_203089 | JGI IMG/M metagenome (GOLD analysis project Ga0307508, IMG submission 203089) | Populus trichocarpa ectomycorrhiza microbial communities from riparian zone in the Pacific Northwest, United States - 9_EM | ecosystem: Host-associated > Plants > Roots > Unclassified | place... | reverse complement strand
GATCTCCTACGGTGTCGTTCCAGAATTTCTTCGGGAACCGGGCAAAGATCTTGGTGTAGGTGGCCATGTGGAAGTTGGCGATGGCCTCCCGCTTCCATTCAGGCAGTTGCGGCTCGAATTTCACGTCGTCGTGCTGCAGGACGCCGAGAGAAAATGTGCAGAGCGCTTTCTTAGCATTGATCGTGAGCCCGTCCTTCGTCTTCACGGTTACGCCGGTTGCCGAGTAGGCGATCTCGGTGACGACGGTGTTGTACAGGACGCGGAGGTTGGGGATCTCCGCCGCGTGACCGAGCACGACACCCTTGTAACCGGTCGCCTGGTCGGTGACGATGTTGTTGGTGCCGTTGCCGGACTCGACGAAGGACTCGTTGTAGGCCTCGACTGTCCCGACGAACGATGAGACGATCGGTGGCTCGGCTTGTTCCCAGTCATGGGAGAAGTCTACACGACGAAGTAAGCACCGCCATCGGCCAGCCCGCACGGAAGGTCGGTTTTACACTCTGCGGCTCTCTCCTCGGGCGTCAATGGGTTCCACCCGTTGAGCTTCAATCCAGCCTTCATACTCAGATCCGGCTGTCCGAGCTCCTTCCTCCTGCCCGCATCCGCAGATGCCGCAGGGAAGACCTCCTCCTCATACCGCGTGACGGCTTGCTGCAACGGCCCGTCATCTCCTTCCCATCCCGCCTTGGTGAAGTAATCGATGCTCTCCCAATTTGAATACTGATTCCTGACTCCGTACTTCTGTGCCATCTTCCAGATAGGATTGTTGCCCAACCCCTGGATCCAATTGGCACCATACTCGATTACGTAATCGCCGATCCGGGCGTCTTGCACTCTGCCGCCGAGCACCGACCGGGCTTCAACAATGAGGATATCGCGAATACCGGCGTCGAGGTAGAGGGAGTTCGCTGCCGCTACGCCGGTCATGCCACCGCCGAGGATAAGAACCTCCGTTTCGATGACCTTTCCGGTGCCCTCCTGCGGAGCTGGAGAAGCATACCCGCACGCACCAAAACCAAGGAAAGCGGCGAGAAGAGAGAGCGGCGCGAACATCATGCTAGCCGTGATGGATGGATGGAGGGAAGTTCGTTTGCCAGAAAAGATCCGGCGACTTGCGGGCTGGTCTTATATCGCTATCTATCCATCGCCCTCGGATCCGTGTAACTCGATGCCCCGGGATACTTGCTGGAGATTCCGTTCTGCGGTTGCGTCTATCACTTCCAGTGTGGCAGGCCGGAATCGACCCCAAGACACATCCGGATGCATCACCGCTGCGGCGCGAGAGCGTCCGGCGTGACAACGCATTCCGTTCATGTCGGCTCAGCTTGGATATAGTTACTGAGACCTGTGAGGCCTGTATGGATCAAAAGTAGCAGTACCTGCCGTTACAATTGTAGGTAGAACAGCTGACCTGGTAATGCATAGCATTCCCCGATTGAACCGGGAGTTCCTCATCGATCCGGGGGTTTGCTTTGGTTCTTCTTTTGCGCGATGCTGGCAATCGATAGCGGCAAGAGGATGTTGTTTGGGATCTCGCTTTACTCTAGCGTGCACGAAGGTCCCTGTTGATTTCCGATATGTATATAAGGCCGGACGGCTTGGCACCCAGACGCCTTGGTGCCTTGGCTTTAGGTTAAGACGGTCCGTCCAAACCTTCATCGTGATATCTATCCTTCTCCCACGCCTTTCGGTTCGCGAACCTTGGGCTTCTCGGCAGAGCGGTCCGCTCTGCCTCCTTCCCACATCACAGTATCTCTCCGAGAAAAAGAATTGCCGTATATCTAAACTCACTATGGTACCGCGGTTATTTGCTTTCTACGGCCTGGCAAAAATAATTTTGATTAAAAATAGTAACTTAATCATGCCAAGCCGCCAAGTTTCTCTTTATTGCCTATTCAGGTAACATTTCGCGATGCCTCTTGATTGAGTGATGCGGTGTTCCGTTCCTCTACATGCCTCATGAGCCGGCGCCTCCCCCCGCCATCGTGGGTTCCCACCGTGCGTGACGCGACGAAGATCCTCAGCCGTATGCAGCAGGCAATCCACGCGTCCTAGTGATGATCAGCTGCAGTGTAGGCCAATTGGCTTTGCTCTCCTCCGATGCACGAACGGCTTCTGGCAACAGATAATTACAGGTGGATAGTCTAGATGATGAATGCGAACAAGTTAAGCCAACCACAATTTGCACTCACCCAGAGGTGTGTAACAAGTCATTACGCTGTCATCGGCGTGTATGTATGTAAACCGGTTAATGCCTATGACGTTGGCGCTGAGCTGAGCTGAACCCTTGTTACATACTGTAGGTGTGTCTCAGAAGCGACGTTTCTATTTGCTCCGACGCTATCCAGGAACATCAGCCAGCTCCCATCCCTCAGTTCTCCGCTTCTAGTAGTAGCCGATGTTTCCCCAGCGTCCGGAGATTGCGGCCGATCCTATCACCGAGTAACACATTCCCAAATGCTGCATTGTTGCAGATGTTGGTAATGGACAACTACCGAATGGCCAGCGGCGATTCCTACTTGCGTGTCTACCCACTTCAGCTGGAGACGGTGATGGCATTTAGTTAACTTGCCTCCTTCGGCTGCAGAGGTTCTAGGCCTGGATCGCTGCGGACGCGCACGGCGATCATGAGGCCGGGCGGCAGGAGGTTGGTCACGAGGAATCCCCCTCACTGAACGTTGCCATCCGAGCCACCACTAGTACCAATTCCGAGGCCTCGCTGGCCATCGTGAGCATGTCCACCATTAACTACGGCTCAATGGCTCCAGAAGGGGCACTCCGTTATGCCCCCGAGGCGCCGTTCCGTTCCCCCAATATCTCCCTTCAAGTCCAGCACAAGCTGAACCGCCGCTCCGTCTCCTCATACATTCCCTTCTATTCTGGCTGCACTAATTTGAGCGTTCTCGCGTTCATGATACGCGCCTCTTCCCAGCCCATCCAAACACCCCAAGCGGCCTTCTGCCGCAAGTCCACGACTCACTGAAAGCTGCCCTCTGCCCAGTGGGCTGCGGCGCCAAATAGCTCGCGCCTTCGACCGTATCGTGGATTTTCGGGTTCTTGCGGCATCGAAGGTTGTGAGGATGCTGTTGCATGAAGGAGTGGAGTATAAAATTGGCTTGAAAGCCTCCGTGCGTCGAACCTCTAAAGCGGGCTTCTCGATAGGGGGAGACCGCATGCAGGCATGTCGCTGGATTGGTGAATTTCGACTGCTGGCTCTCAGTAGAAAAAGGTCCTCCACGCTGCCCCGGTATCCTCACCCCAGCCGTAAGTCCTTCTCTGCCTCCTTCTCCGGATACTGTATCTGCTTTCAATCCGCATTCCGTACCCGATACCAGGCATAAAGCTAACCATCCGAATCATTGCCGCCGACCGTGAAGATCAAAACGAACCGCTCCACGTCCACCATTCACCGATACATCCGTGGCGTGGTGGAACACGGACATGAGCGGCGAGGCAGGTGATCTTCGTAGTCGCAAAATTGGAGCGGCAATAGTGGTTGCGGTGATGGGGTTATCTGACGGTTGCAGATGTCAAACGCGAACGGCTCTGTGCGAGGACGCCTCCACCTAAGGCGCTAGACGGTTGAACACGGTGAATTGGAAGCGACTGCCCAAACGATAATGTCCAGACACGAACGGTGTTGCTACGCGCTGGGCGGCTGCCATTATTCGGCGAGTTTCCTCGGGGAATTGTAGCGGAGGGCGTGGATGGTCATTGCTGCAGTATATTTCGGTGTAGAGCATCTCGGTACAGAGGTGACCGCAAACACCGTAGCATCGGACTGTCTCTCCCGAGCAATGTAGTAAGGTGTAAATCTCCTCTTTCCGAATGACCGCTCATGAGGTAACGATCCATCATGGTCACACAGTTCCACGTGATTGCTCTGCGCTTTAACCGTAGGCCGTCTAGCGAGGTGCCTGAACGAACACATCTCCACAAGCCCCCAGCACCTTCAGAGCTCTCCCAACTTCCCTCTCTCTCTATTCCCACCAAACCGATTCGGAAAAAAACGAGACGCTCCATAGAAACACCACGCAGCAAAACAAACAAACATGAAGCTCACCGCCGTTCTCGCTACCCTCCTCGCCTCCGTCGCTGCCGCCCAGGAGCTACAAATAATCAAGACACACGAGATCGCAGAGGCGGACTGCGGCCGGAAGTCGCAGGTAACAACCCATTCGCCTCACACCCCTCCCCCCCTTTCGCCGCCCCCCTTCTCCCCACTGACGCGCCGATTTCGCTGCGTGTAGAACGGCGACACGCTCTCGATGCACTACCGCGGAACCCTCCAAGACGGCACCGAATTCGACAAATCCTACGGCCGCGGGCCCTTCACGTTCCCCATTGGCGCGAGCAGGGTGATCAAGGGGTGGGACCAGGGTATTTCTCCTCCTCTTCCTCCTCCCGCTTTCCTCCTCCTCCACCGATGGGATTGCTGACGATTGCTGGCGGGACGAAGGACTCCTCGATATGTGCATCGGCGAGAAGAGGAAGTTGATCATTCCCTACAACCTCGCGTACGGTGAGAGCGGGATGGGACCGATTCCGCCCAAGGCGACATTGATCTTCGAGACGGAGCTGTTGGAGATCAAGGGGTACACACCGCCGAAGAAGGAGTTGTAAGCGTGGCAAGGATTGGGGGGGGGGGGGATTGTATGTGTTCAAGAGCCGGTCGGGAGCTGACCGGAATGGAATGTCAAAACGCTGAATGGTGATGGTGATGTTGATGATCGTAGGCGGGAACGCGTCTTGGAATCGCTAGAAATTTGGGTTTTGACTTTTGACTGGCGTGGTTTATATTTTTCCATGTGATGCATTAACCTCCACACACAAGAGCCGCAACCCGAAAAAAAAAAGTTCCCCACACTCACACCCACACACCCAGTTGCGATGTTCCGTCTCTGCCCACTCCTCCCACGACCGGCCCGGTTCGCAGCCCATCGTGTTTTTCCCGCCTGCGATGTCCTCGCTCGCGCTTTTTCTCGAACACGCAACCTTCGCGCAACGCCACCACTAGCAGGAGCAACACCTACAGCAGCAAGCGCCTCCTCCACCGCCGCCTCCCCCCGCGTGCTCATCTACTACGCCGGTAAACGCACCATCTACCTGGCGACGTTGAAACTGTACACCGTCCTGCTGTTCAGCTACACGTCGCTGCTCGTCGCGCCGCAGCTGCTGCAGTCAGACCACTCGGGATTCCTAGAAAATCTCCACCTCCCCACCGATCTTCCGCGCTGGGTGCTTCCGACGCTCTTCGTCGTTGGCGCTACGGTGCCGCTGGGTTTTATTTCTTGGCTCAGGTGCGTGTGAGCGCCCTTCCGCGGGTTTATCTTTGCGCCATGTCGAGCACCAGGCGGGGGGCCGGCGGTGGGCTAGCGCTGACGGGCGGATAATTAAGCCCGCCGTACGTAACACATCTGTACCTTTCCCCGCCTCCATGGGCACGCCACTCGACCTCGCAGCTGCTCAGATACGTGCGGACGATGCCCGCGACCGCGCCCGTCGAGCTCGCGACCATCAGGTGGTTCGGAAGACCAAAGGTGACGAAGGTGACGCTGGGCGAGTTGCGCGCCGGCAGGGAGCGCTGGGGATGTGTCAACACGGTGCAGAAGGGGGGAAGGGGGAAGTGGTATGTTGACTGGAGAGGGTCGCCCAGCAAGGCGCAGGTGCCGGAGGGGGCAGTGGAGGTGTTGGGAGCGAGGGTGCGCGAGGCGGGAGGACAGGTGGTCGCCGTGTAGCAATCGTGGGGGGACCTGCGAAAGGGAGTTGTGTGGAGATGGGATGGGGGGATGGATAGAGGTTCATATCCGAGGGATTGGACAGTTAACCGAAGAGTTGTCTTGCGCCCCCGCCACCCGTCACGAGCTAGATATATATCTCTTCCCGGACCGTGCCCACCTCGCGGTACGGCCCGTCGGCCGCCCGCCGGCCATCAGATGTCAAAGATTCGCGGTTGCTCCGCTTCCACTTCTGCTCGCTCGGTCACACTCTCGTCCATCGCCCGTTCCCCGTTGTGGGCCCATCGTGACTTTCTGCCTGTCTCCCTTCTTCTGTCTTGCCCAGCCTGCCCCCCCCGTGCTTGAATGTACCACCCCACACTCTCCCACACACAGACCACCCTCTGCTCACAGCCCATCACATACCCTCCGGCTGGGGGGAGCAAAAAGCAAAAGCAAAAACAGGACCAAACCCACAGCCAACACGCTAGACGTGCCGAATGCATGTCTTACGTGTGGGTGTGTTGCAAGTGCACGTCGAGATCAAAATCGCAAGCGCGGGCGGACCAGATGTGAAGTCACATACTGGCGCAGATGCGCAAAGTAAGGGAAGCGGTGCACTGGATACCGAATCCAGCTGCGTTGGTTCTGGACGGGCAGGAGTGCGTGGGATTCTCTGTTGGATTCTGATATCCGGACCGACCAATCGAGAGCGGGCATAGTGAGCAGTCGTGCGGCCCTTAGTGGAGCATGGACGACTGTCGCGTGGTGTATTCTCCAGTTCTGCATGTGCATCATATCTTATCATGCCACATCGTAACATGTCGCAGGACATCCCTCGTACACTGTCTGGCACGGCCGCCGACTGGGTGTTTGTTCCCACCGGATTCCCACACAGTCCACTGCCCACACGTCCGGTTCTGATCAGTGACGTCCCCGCAACCAGGTCTGTCAGTGCTGCCTGTGCAGGGGTTGGCATTTTGCTTGCCCGTTGCAGTCGGCGCCGTCCACCCAAACACCGTCCGCCCTCCCTCCGGCCCGCACTGACCTCCCCCTCCCGCGCCGGTCCTCTAGTGGCGCTCGTGTCCAGCTCTCCGGGTTATCGCTTTGTCTTTTCCCTCGCTGTTGTTCCACATTTCTCCATCACGCTCCCTGCTGCTTCTTCCTGTGCGTGCGGCTCGCTCGCTCTTTCGAATCCCTTTTCTTTTGTTTCCATCTCCCCCCCTCCAACGATTGCGAATGTCCGACAGCATGTATGACGCCAACGGAGACTCGCGAGCCAACCGCTTGCTGGTCGTCGATTATTCGCTGCTGGGCATCACCCTCGTCCTTGTTGCTGGTAGATACTTCTCTCGTGTGCAGAAGCTCGGAGGCTTGGGCCCAGATGACTTCTGCATCCTCTTGGCTACGGTTGGTCCCCTCGTGAGCACTCGAGGAAGAGCAGAACGGCGAGAAACTGACATGTCCAGCTGCTGCTGGTCTTTCTGGTTGCCTTGCAGACCGTCATGACGACGTATGGCTTCGGACACCCCACTGCCTCCCTCCCTGCTGTCACCTTCGAGATTCAGTCCTTCATCGGTAGCATTGCTCGTCTGGTTTACACCCCGGCCTCTTCCCTCATCCGGATCAGTGTCCTTCTCTTCGTTCGCCGGTTGTCGGTGCATAGCTGGATTCACTACACGACCTTGGTCCTCATCGCCGCCAATATCCTCTACGCCGTGATTCCCGTGTTCCTCCTCACATTCCAATGCTGGCCGGTTTCAGCCTCGTTTCAGTCACCCATCATTCGGCGCTCAGCCAAGTGTCTTAACGGGCAGATGCTGGGTCTTGCCATCCCTCTTGCGAGCCTGCTGCTCGATGTCGTCGTCTGGTTTGTCCCGGTGATCCTGGTTGTTCGGGTCCGCAACCTGGGCTGGAGGAAGAAGATGCTCTCCGTTGCACTACTCGGAATAGGTATTCTCGCATGCGGGGCTAGTATGATGAGGCTACCTGCGGGTAGACGCAAAGGCGCGAGGAGCGACCCAAGTCGGCACATCATCGTGCTGGCGATGTGGACGAGGTTCGTCTCTCCCCCCTCGACGTATATATCGTGCTGACGGGAGAAGTGTTGAGCTTTCGATTGGCATCATCGCCGCCTCAGCCCCCGCACTCTGGCCCCTGATCGTCCTCTGCACCCGCCGCTGCACGAACTGGACACCCAGTGCGTCGTTCTGGACCAACGCGGAGCCTCGCATCCACGGGTTCGTCGACGAAGAGATGGCGGATGTCGTTTCGCCCGAGCCGGATAGGGACATGAGAAAGTTCGACAGCACTGAAGAGCTTTTCGATTGCGATGTCGAGGAATTGGCCGGAGACGATTCTGTTTCGTGATGAGATAATTCGAGTTATCTTTTTTAATGGATGGGCGAAAAAACGAGGGATGGTTTGGCGTTTGGTATTCCTTTTGATTTCTATTTTTTACCGGGAGTTGCGGTTGCTTTGATATGGGAGGATGCGCCTGTCTTTTTTCGGCTTTTTCCATCAGCCGTTATTTGCTTTATTTGGGGGGAATGTCTGCTTTGTCGACTGATATTTTCGTTTGCGGTGGATTCTTCTGTCTTATCAGCTGCCATGACCTGAGATGCTGTCTGTTGCTTTGCTGCTTGATGGGAGAATGCTGATATCTTTCTGCGGCGGATTTGCTATGCTTTCACCTGTCTTTTTAGTTTCACTGTTCATACTGCTGACTGCTAGGGGGTGACGAGCTTTACCTCGTATATAGGTATCTGGGTGGTATGTTGAGGACGGTGACGGTTTCTTTATACTGTGGGGTGGAAGTTTGGGCTTTGTGGATCTCGCATCGCTCTGAATGGGTTGATGGATACTATTGCACCTGCAATAATATGTACGTACTACAGATTCAGTACTTGCAACACCAACACTGCTTCTTCTGCGACGGTGATGTAGAGGTTATATATCCCTCGAGCAAGAAACCGTAATCAAACGAATGGAGGAACGGACTGCAGCATAATACTCACGAACTATCACCCACTCTATCCGTCCGCTCAACCACCTTTCAGCACAATCCTTTATTGGTCCGAAGCCTTCTTTACCCTCTTCCTCCACTTGAACCACCCGGTCATCACCCTCAGTGTTTTAACACCTTTCCTAGTCATCGGTGCCACCAAAGGGACCTCATCCTCCGCGTCCGTCGTAGCACGCCGCAGCGACGACGGGTACCATTCGGACGTCCGGTGGTAGTGCCACTGGTGCGAGCTGCTGGCAATGACGCTACCGAGGCGGTATTCGCGGTGGCCATGGCAACGACGGCGGGCGCGAGGGCTATTGCGGGCCAGGTTGGCGGAGGTGCGCACAGCAGAGGAATGAGAGGGGCGTGCTGTGGTCGCGGGCAGCCAAGCGTCGGGCAGGGCGAAGCTGTCGACCCGCTTGTGCGCAAACGCGCACTCCAGCTCTGCAGCCATGCCCCATTCCTTGCGGTACTCCTGCACGTCCATCGCCGTCAGCTCCCGCCGCTCCACTACCTCCTGCACGGTTGCTACCTCTTCGATCCTGCGCGCCACCTCGCGCTGCCGCCGCAGGTTTTTCAGGAACACCTGCTGCCGTTCCCGCATTTCTTCCGGATCGTGCGTCGCTTCCTTGCGCATCTCGGCCCTGCGGGCCCTCGGTTGTCGTGGCGGAGGAGGCCATATGCCGATATCGGCGTCCTCTTCTCCCCACACTAGCTGTCCCTCCTTCTCCTCCGCCTTCGATCCATCCTCGGACGACAAGGAGAAGATCTCGATCGTGCCGTCGAGCATATCGGTGGTCTCCCACCTCTTGGCCCCGTGGGCCCTCGGTTGTCGTGGCGCAGGATACCATATGTCGATATCGGTGTCCCCTTCGTCCCACACTAGCTGTCTCTCCTCCACCTCCGCCTCCGATCCATCCTCGGACGACGAGGAGCAGATATCGATTGTGCCGTCGAGCGCGTCGGCGATTTCGCGCCATTTCCCGGCGCCGCCGCCGCGCGGGAGACGTGTCGGTAGGCCGCGGGGCTTGTGCGGCGTGGCGTCGTCCAACGTCAGCAGTATCGGCGAGGGCATGGGGAGGGAGAGCGTGGACGAGCTCGAGAAGGAGGACGGCCCCCGATGAAAGGAGGGGGGCACAGCCATCGCTGCAGAACCAGAGGCGAGCAAGTTGGCTGGCTTGGGCGGCATCGTGGAGTAGGGGCGGTGCTGGCTGAGCAGAGGGTGGGGAGGGGGGTGCCTTATGTAGGCGAACGCACGGTCATCTTGACCCGACGGCAGAAAGAGGTCTCGTGCCGGCGCGTGAGTGAGCTGGAACCTTCGGCTTGCTTCGAGATCGCTGGCGACCCCCTTCGACGGCAAGCTGTGGAAAGTGTCCTGTGCTTGGAGAACCTTCTGCGTATCTGCTGGGGACGACGAAAGAAAAATCGCCACCGAAAAAAACAAAACAGACGCCTAGGTAGAAAAAAGAGACAGGGCTCGAACGGGTAAGAAAGATGTGGGTAGGGAGACGTGCAGGACGGAGCTATGACTTCTGATGCTGCTTTGGTAGGGTTGGTATGGGAAGAGAGGGGGGTGCGTGAGGAGAGAGGCCTGCAACAGGTGGATGAACTTTGACCGTCGCACGATTTGGGTCTTTGCACCCCGCACGCCGGGAGTGAACGGCCAGACCTGGTCAACAGTGTCTAGTTTCCAAGCACAAGACCCCCTTGTATCTTTGTATCGGATTCGGCGGAGTGGACGGCGTGTCGTTCAATCTAGTAAAGGCCAGTTCACACCCATATCGCCTCACCGCCCCTGGGACTTCCTACTCTCTCAAGGTGTTTACATTCCTCCCTAGCTTCTCTTTGTGACTAGCAAAGTTATAGAATGAATTACACCTTCAGCACGATTCCAGTTCTGGACGCATCACAAGAGCTCAATCGCAGAGTGAGAATACATGAAAGGCCTACTTGTTCGACGGAATGAGGGATACTGTGGATTTCTAGAAGGGGAACCGAGCTTGCGAGCTGTGATATTTCGCTGTGATATTTCGCTGTGAATACCTGCGATGAGATCACGATTTCAACGACCACAAGTTATGGCCGGACGGGGGTTTTTGGTTAGTCTTTGTTATTCCCTTTGTCATCAGTTTTCTCTTCTTTTTTTCCGGAACAGGCCTGGGCGGGGGGTGGAGCTTGAAGCGTGCCGCCACTGTGCGGACAGCGGACGGGAAAAAACGGACAGAGTGTACGCCGCCATAGTCTAGACAGGCTGTGTGCGAGTACATATGATTAAACCAAAAAAAAAACGAAGAGTGTCGCCACGAAAGCGCGCGTTAGAATCTCAGCCCAAACTCGTTCTGACTCCGACGCGAGTATCCGAGAATGCATGTGACGACCGGGTTCGGACAAACGAGCGCGCCGCATGCATGTCCGGGGGGGGGGGGGGGGGTAAGAGGCTCGGGCGGCCTGGTCTCATCTTTGCTGCCTCGCACTTATACGTAGCTCCTGCACGTCCTCGGATCGGTGTGGCGGTGCGGATCCATGTGGTACACGATCACTGGACTCTTCTCCGCCGTGCAAACTGCCAGGGGAGGAAGTCAAGGTTTCTTGGCGCTCCGACGCCACTATGTTTGCTGCTGGCGGCAGCTCTTCTTTCTTCTTTAGACTTGATATACATCATTCTCGCCTCTCTCATGGACGGTTCGTCCACCACGTTTCTCGTGATCTCTCCTCTCGTGCCTTTCCGTGCCGAAAACCTAGAGCCTCTCGGATGAGCGGTCCGCCAGCCTCCTCACCTCACACGAGCGTTTGTGTTACATAACCTTTCCCAGGATGACTAAACACCTCCGGTGCATATCCCTCACGCACCGCATCCGAAAGCTTCTCCATATAGCTAGCTACATCCCAGAGGTCTCCCGACTGCTCTACCTGCCGTACAAATTGGCCGCGTCCGGTCAGCGCCGGTCTCCACAGAGCTCACGGTTGCGCCCAGTTATCTACCCGTGAGATGCATGCAACACGCATCTTCAGACAGGTCGGCCTTTCGCACGTTGCGCGCACACTCTCTGGCATGATCCGCGGCGGCAAGGGTGTTTCGCTCGCCAGCTTCTCGCGTCCGCAGGGCGCTTGACCTCTTATTGCCGAGCGGAGGCCGAGCGACTAGGCGCGGAGGTGGAAGAGCTGCCGCTCTTCCTCCCCACGCCTGACTTCATGGCATCCGCAGACGGGCAAAGGAAGTGACGGACGTTTTTTTTTTTGGGAGCATTTACAGTGACAGGGCCCAGGGGTCTCGGATTGCGGAGATTGGGGGAGGGCTGCGTCTGTGCTTTCTCCGAGCTCGAGGGCGTGTTGGACGGATATCTACGACGAAACCCGATGGGCCGCAGCTCAGTCTCTGGGGCCGCGCCGGGGTGGGCGATGAAGGAACAGGACCTTGAAAGGATCCTGCGAAAGCGGCAGAGCCAGAAGAGTTCTGCTCTCGATGCAAGTTCGGTCTCTCGACAGGAAGGAGCCGCTTGCTGATGCTGTGACGCAGCGTATCTACAGATGAAGCCCGCAGAGAGCGGGAGAGATTGGGCACGCTGGAATAACATCTCTGCTGGCCGGCCCCGATCTTGCGCAGTGGATGGGTTCCTTCGCGTCAGCTGGCGGCAGCGGGTTCTCTCTCCCCCCAAAGCATCGCCGCTGAGCTGGTTCGCTCGCTGCGTTCTCACTGTTCGAACGGACGCTGGCCAAAACCTTGGTGTACGGAAGGATAGCGGGAAACCTGTCGCCCAGGTCTTCCACACGACGGAAACCGGACATTCTCCCCAGCTCAGAGCAACGATATGATGGTGATGATTCATTGATCGCATGCGACCCTATTGGATCATGGCGATATATTGTACAGTCATTTCCCGTCCGCCGTCCGCCGGCAGCCCGTGGCAACTCCCCCTGCTCCCGCCTAAGAAAGAAAGAATGAAAGAACGAAGAAAGAAGGAGCGAGGGCACGTGCTGAACGAGTGATGGTGACCCAAGGAGAGAGAACAGGTAAAGGGGGGGAGAGAAAGAATGAAAGAAACGACCTCCACCTACTCCCCTCCATCCTTTGCCCTTCTCGCCTTCCAGTTCCTCGACCACTTCCCCGCCTCTGTGCTCCTCTTCAGTTTCCTAGAGCAACGATACGGCATCGCTTGCTGTCGAGCGCGGAGAGCGGGACCGAATGCAGAACGATGATGCAAGGAAAGATGCTCGACCAAGCGGGGGGACTCCGTTGATGTCGCTCTCCACAACGCAGCCCGCCTGCAACAGCCCACAGACTTCCTGCGGTTACCAGCGACCAAATGCCCGGGTGCTGTGATGCTTTCGGCCGCGGGACGAAGCCGCCTGCACAGCCGCCGCCGATCGACGCCAGCCCGCACGCCGCCATCGTGCCAGCCAAGCCAGCACCGCCGGCAACCCCTTCAATCCGCCGCATCCGTGGCGAACAGACGCGCGACGGACCGCCGGGAGCAGCAACAGCGCATGTTCCGCTTCCGGCTTCGCCCCGCAACCGCAGCACCATCACTCGCGAGCCCCGCCGCCTCCTCCGCGCGGCAACCCCGACACCAGCCGGCACTCTTCCCGCCCACACGATGAGCTGGCTGGCTGGCGCGCGCGACGAGGCCGCGCCCTCGGCTACTGCAGCTGGCTATGCAGCTGGGCGACGTCCGCCGCCTCGAGCTGCTCGCACGCGCCCGCCTCGCCGTCGCTTAGCCGCAGGGCGCGACCGCGCCCCGCGCGCCCAGTGCCGGACTTCTACCGGGCTGTCTTCGCTGTGTGGGTGCAGAGGATGCTGATTAGTGGTTAGTGGTTGGCGGTTGGTGGACGGTAGTTGTGGTTGATACCAACTCGATGGTATCGCAGGATAGCGAGTGTACATACATAAGTAACATACATACACGTGTAGCTGCAGAAGAAGAACCAGACCAGCTATGTACCACGAGTCGCCTCCCCTCCTTCACGCCAAGGCGCCAACCACCGCTTGGCCTCCGCCACCGCCCACGGTACCGAGTTCGGCATGGACGTTGTGGGGCGGGCGACACACACACTATCTACATACATCTCGCGCTATGTAAGGGAAAAAGAAAAAGAAAAGCAAATACGCTGCTTCTCTTCTCTCCTTCCAGGCGCGGTCGTTGCATCACCGTGCGTCAGCGTGCAATGATCACGGCGAACGAGACGGATGTGGAGTGGGCCCGTCTGCCCATCGGCGGGCGGTTGTTTCGTTGCGGAGCTGACATCACGGACAAATGGACCGCACGACGTGATGACGACCCCGCCACCCCTCCTTGAAAAGCGGCAAACGCATCGTGGATGGCACCATCCAAGTAAATAAATAGAAAAAGAACGGGGGAAAAACAAAAGGGTGTAAACCACAGAGTGCACGCACTGTGCTCTCTGGGAAAAGATTCGAAGAGAGGAAGAAGAAAAGAAAAAGATGTAAGAACCGGTATCTTGTTATTTATATATACACACAGCCTAGCCTGCTACGGAGTACCAAAAAAAAAAAGAAAAGAAAGATGTATCCCACTCCAAAAACCCCCTACCACACACACGCTGTACCCCACCCCCTCCCAGCCCGTCTGCCTCCGAGGACAACAGACAACTTATGCCTCGATGCCGTGCTTCTCGTTGTCGAGCTTCTCCGCGTTCTGGGCGAAGGTGTCGTGCGGGATCCACTTGGACGACGTGCGCGGGGTGGTCTCTTGCAGCATCTGGTCGACCTGCTCGAGCGACAGGCCCTTGGTCTCGGGAACGAAGAAGTAGGCAAAGAGGAAACAGCAGAAGCACGTGGTGCCCCAGATGAAGAACACCTTGGCCTGGAGGTTGGCCTGGTCGGCGTCGACGAGGTAGGGCGTCACGTAGCCGAGGACGAAGTTCCAAAGCCAGTTGGACGCGGTGGCGAGCGCAACGCCCTTGGCGCGGATGGGCAGCGGGTAGATCTCGCCGATGACGATCCAGGCGGCCGGGCCCCAGGTGGTCGCGAACGCGAAGATGTAGAAGCAGACGAAGACGACGAGCACGGTCGAGGCTGCCTTGGAGCCGGGGAGGGCGGTGCCGACGGCGCCAACGATGAACTCGCACACCAGCATCCAGACGGCACCCCAGATCAGCAGCTTGCGACGGCCAAACTTCTCGACACCGTAGAAGGCGATCGGAGTGGTGACCACGTTGACCAGGTTGGTGATGAGCGCGACCAGGAACGCGTTGGAGACACCGGACTGCTGGAAGAAGGTGGTGCCGTAGTAGAAGATGAAGTTGACACCGGTCAACTGCTGAAACATCTGGAGGAAGACGCCGATCAGGACGCGACGCAAGTTGCCGGAGGGACCCAGTCCATGGAAGCAGTCAACCCAGCCAGCCTGGGAGATGCTGCGCTCGTAGTCGTAGTTGGCCTGGATCTCGCTGAGCTCGAAGCGGAGGTAATCGGACTCGATGGGCTGGCCACGGAGACGGGCGAGTGCGGCGAGCGCATCCTCACCGCGGCCCTCCTTGACGTACCAACGCGGCGACTCGGGCAGGAAGAAGAGACCGACGGCGAGGATGAACGCCCAGATGAACTGGATCGAGATCGGGACACGGTAGGACGCGGAGGTGTCCCACTTGTGGGTTCCCTGGTTGACACAAGCGGCGAGCAGAAGACCCTGGAGGACCGAGACGTCAGCGAGCCATCCCCTCCGGCGCCGGCCGATCGAAAAAACCTCCACCGCTGCCGCTGCGGCCAAGTGTGGAGCGCGAACTTACCAGAGTGATGGCCCATTGGTAACCGGCCACGATGGCACCACGGATGCCCTTGGGAGCGATCTCGGACATGTACATGATGACGATGGCGGAGACCAGACCGACACCGAAGCCAGCGATGACACGGCCGCCGACGAGGAGACCGACAGCGGTGGAAGCGACCTGCAGAGCGACACCGGCCGAGAAGACACCACACGCGATGATGATGGACAGACGACGGCCGATCCAGTCCGCCAGGTTACCGCCGAACAGCGCGCCGAAGAAGGTACCTGCCGACAGGATCGACGTGACCAAACTCTTCTCCCACGTGTGGATGTTGTAGCCTGCGGTCTTGGGGTCAGCGGCGGCGGCAGAGCAGGGATGCGCGGATGGTACCGGACGGGTCGAGGTCGGTGGCATGGCCGAACTCCCGCTTGAAGAATTCCATTCCGAGGACACCATTGATGTATCCGGAATCGTATCCGAACAGGATACCGCCGAAGGCAGCGAAGCCGCAGAGCATGTAGCCGCGCGCGGTGACGGGCGACTCGACCCGGGAAACGTCGCCGGTCATAGTGGGGTTGCTTTCCGAACTGGCTATCGGCGGGGGGGATGTTGATGTGGGAGGGAGAATCCGCTCACTGTCCAAGTCAGCGGTGTTATTCAGGCGGGGGGGGAGCGACGGAGGAGGGAGCGGTACCTGGAGGTGGAGGAGTGACAGCGATAGGACTGAGATGTGCGGTGGGGGGGGGGGAGGGAGGAAGTGTGGGGAGCGGAGACGGAGAGAGCTTTATATTCGGCGGCGGGGGGTTTGGGGATACGGATCGGGGGGATTCCCAAGACGACGGCTCGAGTTGGGCAGCGACCAGGTGAGCCCACCACCACATCCCCACGGGGCCACAGGACAGCAGGGTGGGGACGGAGGGTGGCGGGATGTTGGGTGGAGGGATGGGTGGTTTCGCGCAGGCTGGTGTCAATCGAGGAGGACGCCAGGGATTCGTGCAAGAGCCAAATGGACCCAGTCGCTGGCGGCGAGCCCAGCCGCGACCCGCCGGAGCGCACTCTGGCTACATACGGCAATTGGCTGGGCCCTCATTAGGAAGTTGCGCCACCGCTGCTCCAGCGCTGCGGCGTTCCGGTCGCCTGCACGCAGAGGGGTTTCGACGCACGGAGGCACCAGCGCGAGGGAACGATATTACTGGGGGCGAGTGGATTTCCGGCGGTTACACACGCGGACGGGAATTTCACGCAGCTGGCGGGTGGGTGGGTGGCACTGGGCCGGCCGCCCAGTCCTGTTGCGGTAGCCACCCTCCGCGACAACATCCATCCAACCCGGGACGGAAAAACAAAACAAAAAAGCAAAAAAAGCAAAGCAAAACAAAAAACAAAAAAACAAAAAAACACGACACAAAAAACAAAAAAATAGAAACGAAGAAAGCAACGCGACCTGCCGCCCGGCAACCACCGACAGAACCCGCGGAAGACGAGACGGACAAAGGGCAGACAGACAGACGGCAGTGGTGTGGCGTTTCCCCAGCATTTCACCGGCCGCTTTGCTAACCAGCGCTAGCTAGATAGTCAGGATGTCTCCGGCGGCGGGCACGTGCGCCGTCGGCGTTGACGTTGGCACCGAAAAACATGGCATAACTCACTTGTTATGGCCGTTTCTGATCCATTGTTCTATGGACATGTATGGATTCGGCACACGTCCGGCGAGCAGACCATTCGAGACTCTCCACTGCGCAGCACCCCAGCATGTCCTCGCTTTCCCCCGTCGCGGAGGAGACTGGGAATCCTGGGAGCCAGAGGAAGCGGCGCGCTCTTCGCTCGGGCGGTGGCGATGGTTCATTGATCGCTCTCTCCGCTCGGAATGGCCGTGTCGGCTGCCGTCTCCGCTAGCCAGACCTCCGTGCGAAGCGGCGGGGCAACGCGGCCGTCCTCTCGCTCCGAGCAGAGCTGCGAACCGACGATCATAGCTGCACGGACGTGAGCGCGATATGTATTCTCCAGGCACACACGGAGAAAAAGGAAGGAAAAAGAAGGAGGAAAAAGAAAGAAAGAAAAAAAAAACGGCAACGCGGAATTGGCTTTTCTTTTTCCCTTCTTCGATGCCCCCCCCCCCCGGATCGCAAAACCGTTCTGCTGCCGGCCAACCGCGGCCCAGCACCCGGTCCAGTGGCGGGCGCCCAACGTCATGCGGATTCGGCGCGTGCGTGCGTCATGGAGCCTCTCTCCTTCCTCCGTTTTCTCGCTGTCTCCGTTCCGGGGTAGGGCACGCCAGCCAGACGGCGCCGCGGACAAAGGACAAAGGACAGAGGAGAGCCAAATCCGGAGGCGAGAAGAGTGGATGTCATACGTACATAATCCACGATCTGCCCAGCACAGTCAGCCGAGCCTGACCCCGAGCTTAGCAAGTGAGGAAAAAAGGAGAGAGGGGAACGAAGACCGCCACCCAGCCGGCTGGCATGGGGGATTATCTACGAACGATGCTTGCCGTTGCCCAAGGGAGGAGGTCGGCGTTGTTTCCGGCCCTTCCGAGCTTTGAAAAAAAATGCCTTCCCCCCCAGTCGCTTCCCCGCCGCCTCCTCACTTGCGCTACCTATGCATCGTCCCAGCTCCACCGCCACCGCCGCCACCACTACCACCATCATCACCACCACCACCACCACCACCACCGCCGCCGCCGCCATCTGGATTCCAGCACCCAACCAGCCCAGCCCAGCCCAGCCCAGCTCCAGCATCGATCGTATCGGTCTCGCACATGGCACCCCTTCCGCTCGCCGCCAGCCGGGATGCGCGCCGTACGTATCGAGAGGTATCTGCTGTACACACGCGCCGTGCGAGATTGTACGCGGCACCGTGCGTAGATGCACGCACCTACGCACCCATCCGCCCCCGCAGACCTGTGGGCTTCCTCCTCGGCGAATCCGCCCCCCAGAGCTGCTGGATGCGCCGCCGTGTATGTACGCGCTCCGGCTACATAGCACAGATAAGCCGAGTCGAGAACCCCCGCGCGGAGGCTGCGATTGGTCGCTCGCACGCGGCCACGCGGGGTCGCACCAACGTCATGCACGCCGCCCCCGGAGAGGATTGGTGCGGCGCAGCGGGCCAGATGGGGCTCGACTCGGCATGAGATCGCGGCTCTGCGCTGTCGGCGCTGCGGATGTGCAGATATCTAGCAGTGCAATACTCTGCATACATATGTAGCCACCGCCTGTGCGGCACAGAACGCCTCCCGCGCGATCTTTCCCCTGAGCCCGGCGCGACGTTCCGGCGGCGGGCGAGTGCGGCTTCCCCCGTCTGGGCGGCAGCGATCGGTGGAGGCTTGTGGCTGGCGGCTCCGCGGGTTTCCCGCAGATGTCCGCAGTCCAACAGCAGTGCCCCGAACCAGTAGTCCCGCGGCGAGTGCGCGAGACTCGCTGCTCACACCTTCCTCGGCGGGCCCGCTGTGACGTCGGCCTGCTCGGGAGGGAAGGTCTCACTCGTCGGCCGTTGCGTCTTACGTGCATTCGCTTCTCCACACGCGCCGCGCTCATTATTGGCGGCTTTGTTCGTTTTTCGTTTTCCCCGGTCCTTGTTCGCGGAAGCGCCGGCCGACTCCTAACGGGATTCGGCATCGGGCCGAATGGAATCCTCGCGACTGGGAGCCGCGCCGGATAAACCTCGACCACGCCACTGCTGCTGCGGGGTTCTAAGCGGCTTACGCCAACTCCCTTGTCTTTTCCTCCGGTTTTCTCCAGCTTTCCGCCCCGCCACGCTGTGGCCTGGATGGAGCGTCCTCGCTTTGCGCTTTGCGGTCTCGACCGCGCTGCGGGTGGGATCGTGGCGAAAACGACGGCAACGGCGACAACGAGAAACTGCTGTCTCTGCGCAGTCGGTGTTGCTGGCTCGAGATCTCTTGGCGGGCAACGGGTCCGCCGCTGCATTCCGGGGTGTCTGAGCGTTCAGCCACGCCATTCCCCTTTGAGACGCTGGCTTCTGGAACCCTTCTGCGGCGTCTTGGCAACACGAGGCGGCCACGTTTTCTTTTTCCTTTTTCCTTTCTTCTTTCCTTCTTCTTTTCTTTCTTCTTTTCTTTCTTCTTTTCTTTCTTCTTTCTTTCGGCGTCATGCATGTCGGGCCCTTCGGGTCGGGCTGACGCGTTTTCTTCCTCTTCTTGGCTGCCGGCTCCTGCTTCTCTTGCGACCGCGACGACTCCAGACCGTGCTTGCTGCTCGCGTGCTGACGCGAAGCGGAGAAGAGGGGTATCTGCTGCTGGGGGGCGGCAGCGGGGCTCGCTGCGCCGCTGCTGCTGGATGTGTGGCTTCCCCCGCCCCCGCTCCAACCTGTCCAGACCACAACGGCTGCGACGCCGGACTTCTCTCCTTCGCCCGTCTGCCTGCCTGGTCCCTGCCCACCGCCGCTCTCGACCGATCCGCGACGGATGATCAGACTGCCACGCGAAATGCCGCAACTGCTTGCTTCGCGGACGTGCCGACTGCCACTTCCTCCGCCCGCCGTCTGCACGCTGCCCCCCAATGTGTGTATGCACGCAAATCTCACCCGCCGTAGCGAAGCAACGTGGCGGTTCTCGGCGTCGCTGATCCTCTTCCGTCCAGCTGCAGCCCAGCGATATATCTCTGTCGTCGGCATCGCCGGATACGAGCGTCCGGTGCGTTTCCAACCGCCGTCAGCAGCTGCGGATACGAGCGTCCGGTGTGTTTCCAGTCGTGCTCGCAGGCGGACACACGCACGAGTCTTCCCGCGCGGGCTGGAGCAGAAATGCGTCTGGCGGCCCCTCCAGCCCTCGCCGCAAACGACGTCAGCACTCCCCTTGTTCTTCCCCTCCGCTCCCCCTCCGCTCCATGTCCTTCCGTTTTCCTTCTGGAACGCTGAGACCGACCAGCCCTTTCTTCCTTCCGTCTAGCGCTTCCGTGCGTCGGCATGCATCCCGTCCGCGCAGCCATCTGCCGGACCATGTTTCTTGTATCGGCGGGGGTGGTGACTCCACCGTGCAGAGTGCTCTACATAAGTATCGCCGGATGCGCGGATATGCCTCATACCGCACTGCGCCGTGCCGGCGGTCAGCGGGGCTGGCATGGGTGGTTCTGGATGTGAGGATGCATGACTTCCGCGCCGCTGGCTCGCAGGGGAACGGGATGGATGGACGGAGCGCTGCTGACACGGCTGCGACGACAGCGCGCGGCGGCTACTCGCGCGGCGCATTGCTGGGCGGATGTCCCAGGCTGAATGCTGCTCGTGGACGGATCGCATTCCTGTCGCGGACGGGCCGTCCGTCCATCTCCCAGCGGTACCGCCGCCGTCGCCGAGTCGGCCCCCGCCGGCAAGCTGTCCGCGCGAACGAGCGGACCCCCACGGCCGCACTCGGCGTCGTCGCTAACGGAACCGCTGCGATCTCCGGCTGCCCGGCGGGTATTCTCTCCTCGCACACGGCCACTCCTGGAGACGCCGTCAGCACCCGCGTCACCGACACGCCGCCCCGCTTCAGTTAGACGAACGCACTCACGCACATCGCACCGCGACTCGCACGGCCGGCGACACGGCTAATGTAGGTGATGCAGGCACCGCAGGTTATGTATAGCACGATAATACGCCGGCCACGTTTCTTTCCCCCTCTTCGCCTGGAGGGCGACAAGATGGTGCAGATGCCATAGGCCCAGATGAGGGGAGGCAGGGGCGCATGTGTAGTATCGAGTGGTGGGGGCGGGGACACATGTGTAGGCCGTATCGAGGGGTGGGGGCGTGGAAAGTCTTCCATCAATGTATCGCTCGCCGAGCGTACAGCGGAGCACACACACACACTCGGCAGGGGGAGCCACAAGGACTCGCAAGGACAGCGGACGGGAGCCTGACTAGCGTGTACATCGCCGCGATCTAGATAGGCCGCATGCGATTAATGAAGAGACAAAAAAAACAAAAAAAAAGATCCGGGGCGGGGTTGAACTGTGGACTGGTGAGTATATATATATATATAGTCGGTGGCACCCAATCAACAATCAAACAGGACAAAAAAAAAGCGCTCGGTGCAGGCTAGTCGGCTCGGGGTCCCCCCACGGAGAGCCGGGCAGATGCTGTGGAAGTCTGGAGTTGAGTGAAGTAGAGTGAGTCGAGAACGGCGACCGAACGCAGAGGACCCGCGAGCGCAACCTGCGGACACACCCAGCTGGATGCATTACCAACCCTGACGTAGATGTCGCTCTGGCCCGCAAGCAGTGGCTTATGTGGGCGGCGCGGTGGGACCGGGGACTGGACTGGACGGCGGACTGCGATGCAAACGTTGAGCTGCGGTCGCGTACACGGTGTGTCGACCGCTGGCAGTGCGCCATCAGCCGCCCGGTGGGCAAAAGCGACCGGAAGACTTGCTCCCCCTGCCGAGCCGCGTCGGCTGGATGGCGGTCTGGACGCCGGGGACGCGGACAACGCGCGGTGGATGGACGGGACGGGATGTTCACAGCGCGTCACTCGCGTTCTGTCGAGCTGACTGCCATGGCCGGACGGGGAAACAGGCATTTCCGGAAACGAGAAGGCTGGTGAGTGGGCCAAGCTGGCAGCGGACGAGCCAGATTCCCATGGGGCGGAATGGCTGCAATTTGCAGACCGATATGCCAGACGGTCAAGGGCCGCTCTCTCTCTTTCTCCCCCCAGATCCCTTGCACACCTGAAGCGAGAAATCTCGGAAACGAAGTGGCTGGAAGCCAAAGCATGGGGGGGGGAGATTCTCGCACCACTCGGGAGAAGTGCCACCTCGGAAACCGGACCCAGCACCAGCAAAGAGCAACAAGCGGCTGGCAGCAAGGTTCCTACCGGTGGAAGACAGGTCAGTATTGTCTCACTGGCGGATATCTGAGAACAGGCCCACAGCCAAGTACTGGTGGTGCCCGCACCAGACCCATACCCTGGAGCAGCTTTTCAAGAACTGCCCCCCCACTGGAAGACCCAGCAGGAAATCCTGTGGGTTGCTGACGACTGGAAGGAGGGAGAGTCGGCTCAGGATCCGAGACCTTCTCGCAGACGAGCGCTGCAGCTACGCAATCCTAGACTTCCTGTTTGCGACGGATGTCGGGCGAGGGGTAGGTCTGGAGGGGGCGGAGGAGTGCAGAGTGAGGTGTCGGTCAGGAGCGTGTGTTAGAGGAAGAGGCGGAGATGTTGGGGGCGGACGAGAGGGGAGGAGACAGGGGGGTGATTGTACGACATTTGCCGTCTCTGGGAGGCCAGGGCGGAGGACAAGGGGTGCTGCATACAACGAGCCGCCTGCGGACTGATCGAGGTCGGGGTGGACAGCGGCCGGGACTCAGGGTGAAGAGTACGCCGCCGTAGTCTACATACGCTGTGTGCGGGTGCGGTTGGGCCGGAAAAAAAAGCTGGGCGGGGGGGGGGGGGGACGCTGCACTGGAAGCGGCCCATTCCAGTGCCCCAGCACGTCCGTCCGTCCGCATTCCTTCCGCCGGCCGCATTCCCACCCCTCGCTCCCTCCGCAGAGCGAAACGGCACCTTCGCCTTCCCGGATGGCTCCATGCAGTGTATCTACTTCCACTATGATACGTACGGCGGGCTGTCCGCGCCGGACGGAGTTGGCGGGAATTGGCGTCTGCGGGGGTGCCGCAACGGGAAGATATAGTTATCGCACACGTTGGTTGGTTTCAGAACTCGCGGCGGGTATCTGCATATGCTCGTGTGCGCTGCGTTTTCCGCACGTCCGCTCGACCTACATACATACATACATACATCCCTCCGCTGGAAGGAACCGCAGGCGGCGCCGTTGGATCTCCGCGAGTGCGCGCAGAACTGGCCGGTGGGGCTCGCGCCTGCAATCCGAAAACACGTAGATATTGCACCACCAGCGAGCACCCCGATGGCGAGAAGTCGGCAGCCAGCTACCTGGGGGAGACCGGAAACCACGGTCTTCTCTGCCGCGGGAGCAACGGTTTTGCGCCGAGGTTGGAGGCACTTGGCACCTGCGAGACGTAGGCGGAGGATCGGATCGCAGGGGCGCTGCGCTATGTAAGGCACGCCATACTATCGGAAGCTTAGGCATACGGCAGTTACATATGTGGCTCTTGGGGGGCAAGAGAGGCGCAGATATGCTATACGCTTTTGCCTCACACCCTCACCGCCAATCTGCATGCAATCAGCTCCCAACCGATGTGCCACGGGACCAGAACCGAACCCCTGCCGAAATCTAGTTGATCCGATGCTACGGGCAACATCACATCACCACCGCCTAGCTCTCGCAGATGGGAGGTCTTCGCCCACCAGGAAACGGAAAGCTGGTGGGGCGCAAGAAGATACACGCTCAGCCCCTCCCCTCCCCTATTCAACAAAAACCCCATCCCCATCCTTCTCCTTGCCTCTCCCGCCTCCGATAGGCCTGCTTGGCCGTCCCTTCAGCGAGCAAAAGTATTCCGCGCAGCTTCTTCTCCATCCCCTCCGTGCCCCCCTCCCCCCCCCCCCGCATCCGGACGCCTGCCAGTCACCGAATCCATTTCCATCCCCTTCAGAATGACCAACAACAGCCTGAACCGACAAGGGAACACCTGTTCAAGAACTGTAACAGGTGGAGGATGCAACAGAAGATCATGTGGGCGGAGATACGGAAGAAGACAGGGAGAGGAAAGAACCGGTTTACGATCAAGGAAATGTTCGCGGACAAGAGGTGCACTGGAGCAGTCCTGGATTTCTTGAGAACGACGAGGGTGGGGGCGAGGACGGGGCCACCAGACCCGGGGGGGGAGAGGGAGGAGGGAGGCGTGCAGCCTCATTAGTTACGCTTTCTTTCTGTCACTCGCTCCTCTCTCTTTCTCCTGTCTCCTCTTTCCTACGGTCTCTCTCTTTTCCACTGTCTTTCTCTCTTCCTTTCTATCTGGGACAGGCCAGGCGGGGGCAGGGGGAGTCGCCGCGAGCCGCTGGCGGACTGGTCGAGGGCGCAGCGGACGGCGAACGGGAAAGGACTGTATATAATATCGTCATGATCCAATAGGGTCGCACACGATCAATGAAGCATCATCATCATCAACAACAGCCTGAACCTCTCCTTGCGCGAAATGCTTCCGCTGGTCTAGAAACCCATAACCGGGGCTGTCGGGAATGGCAGTGACAGCCTGCACGATGTTTGGAGTGCGCTCAGCCTCCGGCGGAAATAAATGGCTTTTGCCACAGTCCCTCCAACGTCGACGGCATCCCGTACAGGTCCAAGACAGCAACGCACGGCTGCTCCTCCTTTTTGACATCGTCGAAAACCTCCGGCTCGCAGAACGCAGGGCTGTGGCTCCATTGGGTCAGGACCATACATCTGTAGGTGGGCATCGAGCTGTTCGTGCGTTAGGTCGTGGAAGGTTACTTCGCGCAACTCGTCGGGGGGGCTCGGGACCGGACGCGAGGGCGAGAGCAGCCGCGAGGAGGGTGTTGGTGGTGGGGCCGGTGCTGGGAGTCGTTAGAACGGATCGGCGGTATCCGTGTGCTCGGCCTGCGAGGCAGGCTGCTGCGGGATGGTAGAGCTGCTCATGGAGAAGCCGGGGTGCTCGGTGCTCAGGTGGTGGCGATTCCTGGGGCAGCTGCGGCGCCAAGAAATTGGCACGTAACTATCCCACGATCGGGGACATTCCACTCAAAGAGCTGTAGTGTGCTCCTACGTGAGACAAGCCGTGCTTAGTCAGAGAATAATCGAGTGACAGCGTATGTATTGCTTCAACCTCCAGCCGTGACTCAGCACTGCTATGTATTAAAAAGTCTAGAAATGCTTTTAAGCTTCGACCCATAGCTAGACGAGCAGTATCCAAGTCTCGCGGTTTCTTTTCTCTGGTTATTTTTTTGGTTATTTTTTGAAGTACATCAGTATCAGCTTCAGTGAGATACCGCTGGTGCCGTTCACCGATGTGCCGTCTTCAAACTGCGAGTGGCCGTAAACGCACAGGAACGTACAGTTGAACCTATCAGGTCAACCAACAAACCTCTTCCCCGCTCTCCAACTTTCAATTCTCCTTCCAGCCACTTCAGACCTGCACTACAGTCCCAAATCTCAACTCCCGCTGTCGCATTCAGCTACAGGATCCAAAGCATACAGATAAGGTATGTAAATACTCTCAGAGCGATCGGTCGTGAAAGTTTTAGTCGTTTCGGCACGCTGAGAAGAGGGTCGATTGGGGGATCGTAGTGGACAGCTTTTCTACCGGTAGCCTTCCGAGTGTTTCCAGATACCCAGAAGAAGAAGAAGAGAAGAGACAAAGGAGAGCCTACCGAGAGGTCCAGAGGGTATGTTTACGTTGTCTCTCGCAGCCACAATGGTCTCTAACTGTTATTATCAGAAGCATCCAGCCAACGCGAAAGGAGAAAGAGGAAGAACAAGAGATAGTAGAGGAGCCATCATGTTAAAAGTAGGTTACTGTCAGCGTTCGCGCTCCTGGCAACACACCCGAACCTGTTCTGATCCTTGTATATAGACACAAGATAAGATCAAGGGTCGCAGGGAATCCGACGACGTCGACCCGCTGGCATTTCTGGCAGAACTTGGTCCAGCGAATGCAGGATCTCATTTGTATCCCTCGTTGACCAAAACGGAAGCAGCAGATCTTGCGCCCGTTATTCCAAGAGCTCCCGGTAATGAATGCGCTTCGAAGTACAACAGTATAGTGCTTGAGCTGGGGCCTCCATCAGCAAACTCCCATCTCTACCCGCCGTCTCCGGTCGGAGAACAAGTGCCGTTGTCACCAATGGCGACGACGTCTAGAGGGGTTATCCCAAGTCGGCGAGATCATCCACAGCCTGGTGTGGGCCCTCGCTCATTGCGGGCGGCCACATCGGCGGGAGAGATGGGGGCTGGGGGAAAGATGGCTGCTTCTCACTGCAACACAAGCCAGTTAAGTACTAGCAACCCTGGTGATGGAGGGTAAGCATGGATTGGGCTCTGGAATCTTTGTTGGGATGTACTGATCTCGATGCAGGAGGAAAACCGCTATTACTGCGAGGAGTATCCGGGCCGTCACGTCTGCAGGCGAGCTGGGGACGGTGTACCATGGGCGTGGCCTGGCACCTTACCCACCACCTCCTTTACCCGAGAGCCTACGAATTCCACGGGCACGGCCGCACCGTGCACCGCTCGATTCACGACTTCAGGTGGATGTACAAATTGCCTTCAGAGATCCGTCGTTTGGAGTCGGTCAGAGGAAGTGTCATCAATCGCATTCGAAGATAGATTTCCAAGAAGGCTACCCCGGAGAGAATATCCCACCGCAACCTCATTCTGCAAGGGAGCCATGTGGAGGCTATCGTCAGCAAGAAAAGAATGACGCTCGGCCACCTGACAGTGCCGAGCCACCGAGACGGCTTAACGGATATCCGGTGAGGCCCAGGGGCGGTAATCAGTACTATGGGGGGCACAGTCCTCGAGATATCCCACCTGGGGCAGATGAACTTGATGCGGGATTGCATCGGCGGCCTGACCACCACCAACCGAGTAGTCACTTCCGCTCTCCAGCCGACGCTCTCCATCCGTCTCAGCATCATGGCGGACACAGTCCTCGAGATATCGTTCAGCAGTGTCCACCCGACGCAGATATGCGTGGTGGTGGAGTCCGACGGCTACCTGGTTGCCATAAACCGAGCGATCACCCTCGCTCTCGTGCAGGCACTCACCCTCTGACTCAGCATCGTGGGAGACATAGCCCTAGGCGTATCGATCAGCCGTGTCCACCAGGTGCAGATATACGCGTTGCTGGAGCCCGACGGCTACCTGATTGTCATCAACCGTCTAGTCGCCCTCGCTCGCGGGCAGGCACTCACCCCTTGACTCAACGTCATGGAGGACATATTCCTGGAGATATCGTGCAACCGTATTCACCCGGAGTTGAGATACATGGCGGTAGATTGAATCGGCGGCCTGATTATCAACTGGGTGGTCATCCTCGATCCCCGGTAGATGTCAGTTCTCCGACTGAGCGTTATGGAGGGCATGCTCCTCAGCGGAATATTACTGGAGATATCATTCAACCGTGTCCAGCTCAAGCTGAGCTACGTGATGGTGGAGTCCGACAGTTACCTGATTACCGTCAACCGAGTGGCTACCCCCGTTCTCCTGCAGTCATCGATTCTCAGACTCAATATATTGGGGCACATAGTCCTGGAAGTCATGCCGGCAGAGATATGGCTCAACCGTATCAACCCGAAGCTGAGGTACAGGGCGATAGGTTGGATCGACGGCCTGATCACCAACCGAGTGGCCATCCCCGATCTCTGGCAGACATCCATTCTCCGACTCAGAATCCTAGGGGACATAGTCCTAGCAATCGTGCAGGCGGAGATACAGTTCAACTGTATCAACCCAAAGCTGAGGTACAGGGCGATAGGTTGGATCGACGGCCTGATCACCAACCGAGTGGCCATCCCCGACCTCCGGCAGACGTCCATTCTCCGACTCAGCTTCAAGGAGGGTGTGGAGATATCGTTCGACCATATCCACCGCAAGCTGAGCTACGCGAAGCCGGAGCCCCAGGTCTACTTCATCATATCCAAGGCACCCACTACCTACACGAGCACTCCGGTGATGGTAATCAGGGTGGAGGTTTCCGACGTCTTCCTTCCCAAGAAAATCCTACTTGTGAGGCTCCACAGCAGCGGCCTGTTCCAATTCGGGAGCATCTACCAAAGCATGAGGGTAGCCATTATCAGACATCTATTCATCGTCAGCAGATGAACCCTCCGTCCGAGCTGCCTACTGAGACAGGAGAAGGTAGCGCGGGAGGGGGGGTTCCTCCGCCTCGTGGGATGAACTTCCCGATCAGAAGGATGCGAGAGGTGCGCCGGCCACCCCGTCTACGGCTTCCCCATCCTGGCCAAGGAGGGGATAGGGTGGCACAGCGTCAAGTGTCTCGGCCCTTTTCGTTCGAGGTTACTGCTGGAGCTGGGGAGGAGTTGTCTGCTGACTATTCGGCAGACGCTTCGCGTGTTTTGCCAAGAGCTCAAACACCCGCCTCGTCTGCAGGTTCTGTGGCTGCTTCGCGTACAGAGCCCACGCATGGGCCCGATGTTTCGGATACTGTTGAGAATGATGGTGGTTCGTCCGTCATCAGTGAGAGTTGTCTGTCTTCCGACAGCGACATCTACCGCGGCGACGACTACGACCACTACGGCAACTACGACGGCTACGACGGCTGCGACGGCTACGACGACTACGACGGTTACGGCGGTTACGGCGATGAAGAAGACGAAGCCGACGACGAAGCCGACGACAGCGACGACCACCATCGATCGGATTCGCACCTTTGGAGTGATGGTGAAGAATATCGACGGCATCTCGAAAGGGATGAGAGCATCGGCTCATGCGATCAGCCGAGGGGGATGTGCGATTCCTTCGCAGAGGCATGGCTGGCGAATTTGCCAGAGGAGAAGAGTCGATCGCCATCGTTCGATCATCGCGCATACGCGTTACGAGTGCTGACGGGGCAGGTGGACCCCACAGCCAGTGACAGCGATGCGAGCTCGGCAGGAGACATCCTCCCGGAGCCGTCGATAATCGGCGATACAGAAGATGTGTCTGATGCGGACCATCGAATCGACTGCGTCCCAGCTTCGGGAGACGGGGAGGAGGAGCCCGGCGGCGCAGCCAACGACACCGATCAACCCGACCCAACCCCGGAACGCCGGCGCGGGAAGTCTGGCCGTGAGCCCTTTTCGGGGGAGCGGCTGGGGGGATTCCAATTCCCGTAGACTTCCTGCTGCTTGCGCTCTCCCGGTGGTGGGTTGACGTGGGCGATGGTTGTCTGTTGTGTTCTCTGGGCTTGCGACTCCCTCCCGGACGGGGTTTCCCGCTGGAAAGTGGGTCTCCTTCTCGAAGGAGCTTTCCCTGGTACCTCTACTGTGTCTGCAATACAACCATTTTTTCTTCCGGATTTCGGAGTGGCGACTTCTTTCGTTCGCGATGTGATGTCGTGCTGTAGATACTTGTGGACATCTGGACGTATAAATGTGATTGTTCACTGCTGAGGCCGCGACTCGGCCACATGGCGCCGAAGCAAGTGGAATGGACACTGAGCCCCAGCTTTTGTTTTGTTTTGTTTAGTTTTGTCATTGATTCATGCGGCCTAACTACCTAGATCAATGCGATGACGCAGAGCCCCCGCTTGTAGCATCCAACCAAACGACAGTACCAAATGATCACAGCACCAAGCCGCAGAAGCGTAGTCTAACTGAGAGGTAATAATGGTGGATGGCACCGACTTCGATTCCAGCACTAGATATAGTTGCATACTATCTTTCCCACATCGATACGATAAACATGGGTACACAATTTCATTCACGCCGGAAGAGAAGAAAAGGTTGAGGAACCACAGACCCTCGACGCAGAACTGTTGCAAGAAGAAGAAGCCGAAGTCAAGGTGGAGGCAGAGAAGCCCCCGGCCTGAGCTTTAACCGTGTTCACGGACGGGTCATGACTGGACGATGGAGCTGCTGGATACGCGGTGGTGTGGCAGAACGGCCAATCCTGGGTGGGTATCAAAGCCCACATGGGCTACCTTCAGGAGGCCTATGGCGCGGAGTGCGCCGCTCTCGCAAGGGCACTGGGATGGGCTTTGCGAAGATAGACAACTCCGGAGGGGGTTACGATATCTACGGATGCCCACGCCGCCATCAGGCGGATGGACTCAGCGGAGCCTGGCCCCGACCAGGTGTGCGGGTTCCGGGCAAGGAAGCGCATTGCAGTGCTGCGGGGGGCCAGGCCTGACATCGCCATCGAGATCCGGTGGCGCCCGGCGCACAAGGGAGTCAAGGGAATCGAGAAGGCCGACGAATGGGCCAAGCTCGCGGCAGAGGAGCCAGACCCCCCGTGGTGGAGTGGCTAGGGAACTTGGACCGGGCGGAGGCGCGCGCAATGCCGCTCTCCAGGTCTCTGGCACACCTCAAGCGGGAGATTCCGGAGAAGAAGTGAGCTGAGGCGAGGCAGTGGGCGGGAGGCCGGGCCTCCAGGAAGAAGTACAAGATTCCGAGCAGGCAGAGACCCGACATCACGGTTGCGGGTAGTTCCAAGAGGCTCGCCTCGAGGTTTTACCACCTGAAGACAGGCTACTGCCACGCCTGCCAATACCTCCAGTGGACGAAGAACCGCCCCATCGCTCAATGCGTTGGGGCCGGTGTCGGACGCAGACGCGGAACCACCTCTTCAAGGAGTGCCCCGAGTGGAAGGCCCAGCAGAAGATTCTGTGGGCAGAGGTGCAGGAGGGAAGCGGGAGGGGGAAGAACCAGTTCAAGACTCGGGACCTCCTTGCCGATGGGAGATGCAGCAAGGCGGTACTGGACTTCCTCTCCACCTCGGATGTGGCAAGGCTGGCCCCGGCTGAGGAAGATGCGGGGAGAGAGGTGCCAGTGTGGGAGCTCAGGGAGCGGGAAGAGGAGAGGAGGGTGGGCCGAGGAGCTGGGCGCCGGAGAGGAACTACCGCTGTTCCTGCCCCCGCCCTCCTTCATGGCATCTGCAGGTGAGGACTAGGGGGCGGGTCACGAGTTTTTTGTTCTTTCTTTGTTCGGACTCTTTTCCTCTGTGATTTTACTGGTGCGCGCCACATTTTCTTGGGTCAGACCTGGGCGGAGGGCAAAGGGGAGCTTGCAAGTGCCACCATCGCGCGGACAGCGGACGGGAAACCATAAAAAGCGTGCCACCATAATCTAGATAGGCTGAACTGTTATAACAGAGCAGGTGGTGTAGAGGGAGAAGAGAGACGGGCACACAAAAGGAGGTAGATGGCAATGTATTCGGTGAGGTCGGGGATGTCTGAGAGCTCATCTAGCTAAACTACAGAGAAACAGAAAATATAGGGTGCCGCCGGCACCTAGTGTGTGGGCAAAACACGCCCGAACCCTGGGTAGGTTCTCCAACCCTCACTCCAACATGAACGCGAGTACGAATAAACAAATAAATAAATAAATAGAGCATGATGCCTTGACACAAGTCGCCATGGTCTATAAAAGGGCTTGATGCTGCACCTAGCGTCGGCATCTGCCGTCGTCGTCACCAGCTCGCTATATACAGCGATCTTGGCGTACTCAGTTGCGGGTGATTGGCGTCCAGCTATTGCAGATGACTTAGCGCCAGCACAGGGGCAGGCTGAATCTGACTTACCCGGCAAGCATGACAAACCCGTCGCTTCCGTAGTAGCTGCGTTCGAGGGCGTTATCAGCCATTGGTAGTACGTCAACGTCCGTGACGTAATCACCGTATTCACAGAAGGGGGGTGGAGGTAGGGTAGTAGGAAATTGTCGATCACTGGGAACGCTAAAGGAGTAGGAATCCCTAGCGGCGATGTATTCGGTGCTAGATCGGCAGGTCTCTATCGGGTGTTGAACGAAATACTGGTCGCTGAACGGGTCCGGCTGGATCTGACACTGGTCTTCTGTGGGACACGTAAGGATTGGCAACGGGTGTCAGGTATGCAATGGCTGCTTAGGCGCGCTTACCAGTGCTTCCAACGGGAAGCAGTTCATAGCCTCTTTCCTCCGAGCTTGGCGATAAGGAAAGAGACTGCATCCTGGGTTGCATGGTTGGGGGGGATATCGTTGATGCGTTCGTGGTGTGGTCGTCCTTGCTCCACGAGGGCGCTTCCGGTGAATACCCAGCCCCATCCATTACGGGGCCTCCGGGATTTCTCGTGGAGCACCACTCCGCGTTCGATGGTGATGTCAGGTACAGTTCCAGGATGTCGAAATCGGTTGCCACGAACGCTTGCATCTCGGCGACCGAGGGATACGGTCCGGCGTCCGAATTGGCGTCAGTGATATTTTCATCGCCGATGGGCGACGGTATGGGGTTTTCGAGAATCGGCGGTGTGAGGTTTCCGGAGTCTAGCGACTCGGGGTCGATGTGGACTACAGACGCGGGGCGTAGCGGCAGATGGTCGTGAAGACGGGGCTCGAAGGGTAGGGCGCGCGGAACCTGTACGGAAAAGTCGCGCACATCTTCCTGTTGTTGTCCCGCAGACTCGGGCCTGTCGGCGGCGGCAGAGGCACGACGGCGAGCAACGCAGGGTTTCGGCTTGTGGAGGTGTTTCTTGAGGTCATTGAGCCACTTGAACCTTTTGCCGCATTCCCCGCATGGATGCCTTCGCAGCGGCACATGCACGAGCAGATGGGACAGCATTCTGCTGCGCTTGGGGGCGGTGTTCTTGCAGCCATCCCACATGCAATACAGGGTATGGTTTCGGGATACGCTGTTGCCGACGTGGACGTCGCAGAGATGGCCGTGCAGACTGGCCGCGGAGTCGAATATCTCGCCGCAACCAACCCAGTTGCAGCGAAGGAACTGCGATTCCGTGGCGTCGAAGCCGTGCGGATGAGGAAGCGAGGGCGCCGAGCGAGCCTGAATATCGGTGCCTTCCATCGCCATGAGGATTCGGGCGAGCGGGCAGATGTGCAGTCTTGTGGAGAAGCAGGGCCGTGTTGAGGATATGGCGCGGGAGTAGAGTGAGGTGGCATTGCCGGAGGAGGAGGGTAGGAGGTAGCTCTGCCAGTCGTCAATTATATGAAGTAGGACGCCCATCAGCGGCGGACCGAAGGAGAGAGGAGGCTAAAGGCTAGTAACGAGAACCCCGCGGCAATGAGTCTAACGACGAACCAGCGGGGCATGAGAATGCGTTCTCTGTGCATGTGGGGTGTCGGAGATGTGGCGAATTGGGGTAAATCGACTCTCTTCGAAGCGTGTTCGGCGGTCTAGACCCCGTGCGTCCGCTCTGTCGGCAGCAAGGGGAAGAAAGAAAAGCGAAGCCGAGGGTGACGAGGAAGAGCTCGGAGTAGGAGAGAGAGAATCCCAGCAGCCTGTTCTCGTGCAGCCGTATCCTTCCAACTTTCTCTCCCCTTTTTGGTCGTCGCTGTGGTCGTGGCGACCGCGCATCCGCTACAGCGCATGGCCAGCCGGCTGCGAGGCGATCAGCACACAGTCGAGCAGCTGGGGTGATGGCACTGGTGGCGCTGGGAGGTTGCTGCGAGCTGGAACCGGCGTTCGGCGAAAAGCCCTCGGTCCTGGAGAGTCTGTCGGCAAGCGACTCCGACGGGAGAGGGAACATGTGTTTTGCTTCGCACATGGCCCACCGAGACCCGGCGAACGCGCATGCAAGGTTGAGCGTCCCTTTTGCGCGCGACGAGAGGAGACATCCTCTTGGAGGCTTTTTCACCGGCCTGAGGCTCTGGAGACGGATATAGGCTCAGGGTGGGTTCCCTGCCGGGACGGACGTGTAAAAGTGGTTGAGAACGAGCTGTTCGCCCGTCGCCATTGTTTTCATCGTGTGCGCGGCACTAACTAGTTACCCTGCTGATGGGACGGTGGCGATAACAAACATCATATGAATTCGGTGAGAAGAAGAACAACTAACTACTTATTTATAGATTATCCTAGAAGCGCGGTGAAGATCCGCTCCCGCTGCTCCTCATCTCTCCTCCTTGTCCAGGATAATATTGTGCGGGCGGTTTAAATGGAACAGAACCAAGGCGGCCACTCTGTACCGGACGTTTGGGCAGTAGTTGCACCTCCAGAATTCGCCGCAGCGCGTCCCATGGCCCCAGATCGGGTCAGCCGGTGCGGCGACTGCCGCGGCTTCTCTGGCTGCACGATCTGCAGCCTGACGATTCTCGGCAAGTGTGTTGTGGGTGGTTGGATCACCGAGCTTCCTGTAGACACGAGCACTCGGTCCTTGCGAACTAGCTTCCGCTCTTCTGCGCGCACGAGTCTTTGGTTCTTCCTGGCGGCCTGTACCTGCTCTTCCCCCGGCATGGCTATCCAGTCTTCCCTCGAAGCCAGCTTCCGCAGGTTCCTGGGGACTGGTGTTTGCTTTTATTGAGGGGCGGCGACGCGGTCGCCCCCGGGCACGAGTAGCTGGACGTCTCTCCTGTGCTTCCTGCTCACCGACAACCGGTATCCCGTACGCCACAAGCCCGAGGGCAAGCTCACCGGAGTCCGGCGCGACCGAAGCACGAAAGTTCGCCCACATCCAAGAAGTGGGCACGGCATGTTTGTCGAGCAAGCCGCCCTTCCCGACGAGCTGGAAGCGGAAGTCGCGGCTCGGTTTGTCGCTTTTCGGGTCGGCAAAGATGTCGGTGACCACCCAGTGGATGCTTCTTGCGATACGTCTGAGCTTTATCGTAAAAGTGTGCACGCTCCCCGGGAGTGCCACGTTGAAGTCCGTGAGACCGTGGGGAAGAGAATCGGTCTGCAGATCGTAAACTCTGACGCAGCCATCCTCGTCCTCGTCGTCGGACCTACAGCGAAGTTAGTATGACGACGCGTGGGAGTGAAGTGGGCTGGCTGGATCTTACGTGGCCGGATAGAAAGAGGACATGAGGGCTGGTTATGGTCCGCCGAAAAGCACAAGCCAGACCCACCGTTGCAGTCGATGGATGTCGGAGCGCGGCAGCCGATAGAGTAAGGGTGCTTCCAGATCCTTCCGAGGGTCGTAGAATTGATCTCCATCTCTGGGGTTCCGTAGAGTTCTCCAGCTATCGTCAACTTGACAACCTTCCAGCTGCATCTCATGCCGTGTTTGCCAGCCAAAACACAGAGCACTGGCACAGTCCTCGGATCTTCCGGCTGTTATGCAGATGGGGGCTCCCTTCCCTGCTTCTATCCTAATAGCCATCTCCCTCGTGATGAAGCGAAGCTCCCAGCTTTTGCCGCTTCCTCGATTTTCGTGCCCTGGCATCTTGAACATTTGCATTTTGAACATTTGCATTTTGAACATTTGCATTTTGAACATTTGCGTCACCACGAGGTCTGGGCTGTTTGCTTCGGTGTTGAACATCTCACATGGACGGACCGACATGTCTGCCAAAAAGCCCGGCCCACGGGAGGAAGACGCACGTTCGGGTGAGTGGGCAGTTCACCTCATCTTCTCCCCAGTGCGCTCTTCCCCGCCGACATTGCCTCCTTCTCCGACGCAGCTTTCCCCACAAGCCGATGTTATCTAGCGGCGCTCTTGCCTACCAGGGAGGAGGCGGGCGGGACTGGGCACTGAGTGTCAGTGGTCACTGTGGTGGGCTTCGTGATCTCACGGGCAGCGCATGGGAGATTTCTCAGAAATCGTGGGCTTGGGAGAGCACAAACCATAAGAAATCACTCGTGCTTGTAAATACCTGTGGTGGCAATTCGCAAGTGCAGATGGAGACCGTTTGTGTATAATAAGGGCCACTGAGAAGCACACTCTCACGTTTCCCCGTCGCAAGGGGTTTCATTAAATGACAAGAAATCATTACATAAAATGGCAGATGCAAGAAATTTGTGAAACTAGGTATTGCTGGTGAAACACACAAACCGTTCCGCTATCCCATCCGAATCCAATCATTCCGCAAACTTCAATCCAACCGCTCAAACTCCATATCCATCCATGGGTTCTCACTAGTACTCGGAAGCAGCCCGACCCTTGGAGATGACAATAAGAAGCTTATCAGATTTGACGAGGATGGCCGAGACGTGCTCCCAAGACTCGCCAGCCCAGATCTGCTCCCACTGCGACTCAGAGAAGGTTTCTAGGAGGGTTCCAAAGCTGTGGTCCACCACATAGGTGGTTGGCAACATGGCGAAAGGGCTGATGGGTTCACAGTTCTCCAGCTCTCCGACAAGCTTGGTGGTAGTAGCGAGGGCGGTGCGTGGGAGCATAACTCTGTAGCACTTCTCGACAGCACCTTTGTCACCACTCGGAAGCTTAACGATTTCAAGGCGTACGACGTCCAGGCGGAAGCGGTACTGCACCAACTGCGTCTGTGCTGCACGAGCCAACGAGTGGTTCATTACCTGACTCTGTGTGGGGTCGAGCATGGGCTGAATAGCAGCCGCCTCCTGGTAACCGACGTGCTGCTGGACAAAACCGCCTGAGGAGAATTGGCGAATGGCGACGGCAGAGACACTGTGTAGGAGGGTCCTAGTGGCTACCAGGAGTCCAAGAGAGGGGAGTGAGGATCGCGAACCGAAGGACGAAATAAAGCTCGTTACCGGGTTCAGGTGATAAGACCCTCTCAGATTCTGTTTGGTCAAAGGGTGGCGGCGGGGTTCGCAAGCAGGTTCATTCGAGCGGAAGGTGTCGTCGTCAGTGGAATTGTCGGTGTCATCGTCGGCGGAAAGGGTGTGCGAATTGCCAGAACGGTGTTGGGAAAACAAAATTAAGAGGCGGCTTTGATCACCGTGGGAAAGGGCTAAGTTGTCTCCGAATATTTGGGGGTGACTTGTGGAAGCCGTGAACGGCTTTCGGGATAGGTAGCCTAGGATTCCTCCCAGGCGCACGTGACCGAATACCAATGGACGAAGACTAAAACTGTAGAACCGAAACATTTGGCAGTTCCTTTGGCGAAAACGGGGGTGAAAGAGGGATGGTGGTGGTAAAGTGGAAGGGTGGCGGTGGAAGAGAGGATAAATAGGTGAAGGAGCAAGAGGGACCACGAATACAGGAAGCTGCAATTCTCCAATTCGGAAATACCGAGTTGGGATTACCTGAGTGACAGACAGTGATACTTCTAAGTCACGTGCTTCTCTATCACCTTGAACACCCGTAATCAAAGGTATGGACGTGGCAGATTCTGGAATCGGCTAAATTCCATGCCGACCTAGAAGTATTTTCTAAGTCTTTCACTCGATAACCTGTGCAAATTAAGACACTCAGATGTTACTTGGCTTCTGTTGACTCTAGAACAATTGGATATGTACGATCGTGATTTTCTCTACCGTCAACCAAACATAAACTCCTCACTGCCAACTGTATCCTAGCCTAATGTCTTCCCTTGCTGCAAGCCATCTCTCCATGCACTCCTCACATGCCGCTTTCGTCGCCGTCACAAACTTCAAGCGGAGGGGGTTTAGCTCCCCGCAGATGGTACACCCTGGATAGCTCCTAATATCACGGCGTCCCTCTGGGGCTGCGGTCCGATCCGACGGCGGCCTTGATGCGAAGGGCACTGGCGGGGGTGGTGCTCTTCTGCCCATCTCTTGCAACTCGCGGGCGTGCAGCTCCTGCTCCGCCGCCAGTTCGGCGGCGAGTGCGGCAATACGGGCACTACGAGCCTCGCTTTCCGCCGTGGGCTCTTCTTGGAACGACTCTGGGTGCGGTTTCAGCACTGCCGCAAGCACTTCCCGTGTCTCCGTTTGCACCATTTTGCGTATGGTTTCCATCTTGTGCTCGCGTTTCTCGCGGGCGGTGCGGCTGGGGTGGATCAACGACCTGATACGAGAGCGGCTGCCCGCGCTCGTAGGAGAGTTTTCGCCCGTTGAATGGGTTGAGTCTGTGGAGTGTTGGGAATTTTGAGGCATGGTTGAGTTCGTTTGTGTTAGCTGGAGAGTTGCGGTGCAGGGAGGGGTAGCGGGTGCCACTTTGATTGGGGTGTTGTCTCGAGGAAAGGAGCGGAGGTGGGTAGGAGGGGTTAAGCGGCGGTTCTAAGGTCATCTTGACTAAGAACCGGGCAGCATGGATTCAAGATGGACGAGGGAAAGTATGGTGTCAAACGACTTTCATGAGGTAGAAGTAGGCCAAGCTGAAGGGGTATGGGAGGTTCGAGAAGCCTCGGGGCCCGGCGAGGCGGGGGGGGGGGGGGGGGGGTTTTTTGGGGGTGGGGCCGCCGGGGGTCCTCTCATATCTGACCAGATGAAGGGCTATAGGCCCTGGATGTGGAATTCACAGCTCATCAAGTTGCACCCAAGCGACCGCACAGAACAGTGATCGTCCGTTGCAGGACAGGAAGACGCGAGAAAGAACGGCAGCCGAGCTTGAGCCGAGCGCCCTAGTTGAATGAAGAATATCGTGCGCAGCGTTATGGTGAACACCGTAGAAGCTGCTGGCCTCGATATTCTCGACTTCTTTCCGGGTGACCGAATCAAGCTCCAGCCGTATGGAACGGCTTGGATGGGAAGCAGAGATTGTATTGCTAAATGTTAAACATCCCTCCCTCTGCATCTTTCCCTAGTAGTAATTGTACTCGCATCTCGCCCTCCACGTCCCTCCTCTTTCCAGCGTACTCTAACCCCTCGCAGCCACGGCATCACAGTCTTTTTCCTCGCAGCCCTGGACAGCCAGGCCGTGGGGCGCACCGAACCTCTCTCCGACTACGCAGAACGAATTCAACCTGGGCCTCATGTGCTGCACGCGTCCGGGAATCTCGGCGACGACGACGGCAAGCTCGTGCGGCTCCTTGATGTCGAAGAACGACGGCGGCAAGTGGTGTTGTTTTTCGTGGAACGGCAAGACGACCGACTTCGCGCGGCGGGAGTGCAGAAGGCGGTAGCGGATAGCGAGGACGATGGCCGCGGCGATGATCCCGATCGGTCCGCAGACGATGTGAAGGAGTGGCATCTGTACGCATCCCCGTTGCGTATGTCAGTGGGGTGCTGGGAGGAGGAAAGGAGGCAAGTGAGAAAAACAGGAGGAGGACGGACGATAGTGCAATTGAGGATGGGTTAATGATATGCTGAGCCGGTGGTGATAAAGAAGAGCGCAGTTCGTAGGAAATGATGAACGATGTGTGCGTGGATCGTGGAGTGGAGTGTTGGTGCTGTTGCATGTCAGACTAACGACAGCAGCGGCAAATGGAGTTATTACGCTGTCACCCCAGACCGGCCGCTCATCTCACTTTTGCTATGGCAAACGGAGGCTGTGGACATGAAGCAATCATTCATAAAGAGTTGAGGCAAGCAAAATAACATTCATACAACCAATTCTCATTGTTTTCTTCTACCCATCATCAGACTATCATCAAGTCCAGCATCAAAAGAAAAAGTCTTTCCACCAAAGCAAGCAACCAAATAACTCAACATACAATAGCAGATCACGCCTCTCTCACCGTCTCATGCGACACAGCTTTCCAACGCTCGATAACAGTTGACACCATGTCAACTTCACCCCCCACAGTCAGCCGTTCCATCCCAGCTTCTATCGTCGGTAGCGCCTCTCTCGCCTTTCCTTTCCCCTTGTCTGCCCGACTGTCAGTATTTGACACCGCGTCGACGTCTTCCCCCACAGCCAGCTTTTCCATCTCTTCTCCTATCGTTGGCAGTAGCGTCGGTAGTGCCCTCTTTTCGGCCATCCGTCGCCGGCGGGCGCGCTGCTGCTTTTCGTCATACCTCACCTGTCGTTTCGACAAATCCTTGTAGCGGATATCAAACAGAGTTTTCAAGTGCTTATTCAGGAGACCGAGTGCATCGATAATAGGCTTCCCTTGATCCTCGGGGCCTAGCCACCCAGCCTCGATCCGGGATCCACCCGGAAGCTGGGAGACAAAGATTTCCCTCTGCGTGTTGTTGACCATGACACTGAAGCGCTCACACGCAAAGCACGAGTCGCTGGAGTAACCGATTGGGTATGTGCGGCAAATTCCTGGCATGCCTTGGTTGGTCTGAGAACGCCGGACGAATTCGCAGATCAGGGTTACTTCGGCGTGTTGGCAACAAAAGACATCCAAGCGCTTGCCAAGTGCCGTTGGGTCGATGTTTATGTCTTTGGCTTTGCCCTTGCCAGCTTTGCGGTCTAATTTCGGCAGATTGTAGACTGCCAAATCGTCGCCCAAGGTTAGGTCCTCTATTGTCATGCCGTGGTAACAGTGAATGACATTCTCGGCGGTCAGATGCATAGAGTGCTCATCGTGGATAGCATGCTTCTCGAGAATGCTCATGACACTGGGATAGGTCACGATCTCCGGTGGCTGAGGCGACAAGATCTGCAACGTGTTAATAATGCTTAAAGATTGGGCGGGAAACTCACCTCCGTCAGGGTGATTTCCGTTGGCTGAAACTTGATGACCGCTCGGACCATATACTGGATCGCTTGAACGTAGGTCGTCAGTCGCCAGATCTTATTGGCGATATTCAGGTCGGTCATCAGCTCGGTGATATTAAGACCGAAACACCAGCATTCCAGAACGAAGAGCTCTGACACTGCGTCCTCGTGCGTGATTTCGTTAAGCCAGGCTATGAAGCTGTCTTCTACAGTCATGACGGGCGTCGTTCTTGATTTAGCCTGCACGCCAATCAGCAATTATCATTGTTAGACTTTGTTCGGACTCACATATGCAATCAATCTCTGCCGCAAATTCATCGAGTCTTCACGATTCAGCGTCTTTACGATTCTCTCTATTGGATTGTGCTGCCTTAACGCCACCCTGAGATCGTAATGCAAGTCGAGTATCTTCGCCCGACAGTTCGCCATAACCAGATTCAGAATGGTCGTTTCCACCGCGTCCCTATTAAGCTCATTCACCGCCAAGAGCTCTTCCAACATATCGTTATAGTATTCCTTCTCCCAATCGGTTGCGGGCCGGTTTTTCGCATACAGAACTTCAATCACATACTCGATGTGCTTCCCTGTTTTCGGCATTTTCCGACGCTGTTCGGGTGTGGTAGGCATGGTGATGTTAATCGAAATAGCTGCCTCGTCACCGTCGCCATCTGTGGCGAAGAGGAACGCGATGCGGTCATACGCACGTAGTTGGCGATTGCGAGGTTCATGCTTCACCGAACCAGGGATACTCCAGAGCGTAGCGAGGGCGTAGAGAGCCTCTGATGCAGATACCTCCGGGACGGTCTCTCCGGCGGCGACTTGTGCCGCATTGGAATGCGAGCGGCCAGCTTGTTGTGACTGAGATGTGGAAGACGGAGGAGACGGCCACTGGGGTTCAAACCCGAGCCTTCTAGTTGGAACCCTTGTCAAGGGTAGGAGCTCTTCCAAATCAAACATCGCGTTGCCAGCTGAATCGGAATCATCCCCTCGCTCCTCCACATCCGCGGCACTAGTCGGGGACGCTCCACATTCTACCGAGCTCTTGGACCTCACATCGCGAGCCGACGGCTCCGATACCTCCGCAAATGGCTGGGCCCCAGCGTTTTGGATATACTGTACGGATTCGCCTGGACTGCCGTCATCGCTGCCGTCATCGTCGAACGAGGTGAGCGACGTGAACGCCAAGTTGTCGTCAGGGTCCTCGCGAAAGCGCAGAGGGATTTGGGCTAGCAGCGATGCCTTCGGGGCGGCGAGCTCTCTAGCGGGCGGTTCGTTGACGGACTTCGGGCGCGGTGGGACGGGAGGGCCACCGGACATTACGGCGAGAGAAATTAGATTGCGATTATATGTAATAACTTGAAGCCACAACAAGGTGGGATAAACGTGTAGATAAAGGGGTGGAGATATCTGCCCGTGGGGGAACACAAGAGGGAGGTGTGAAAGGTATGTACCTGCTTGGTGGGGGGACGTAGGGACTGGATACGTTACACTCGACTTACAACAATGCGGCTGCCGCATAATGGCCATTCCTTCGCACACTGCCGCCGCGCCCGGCCTTGGAGTCTACACCCACATAGAACTCTAGCACCGCCTCCGGTGATCTAGAGTATCGGTTTCTCTTGCCATAGGCCTGCAGGGTAATGCAACACCTCCCTGCCCTTCTTTGCTGCCACAAGCCGCCGTCATGAGCACATCCTTCCTTACTGTTTTCACACGCCGCCCACGAAATTCGCGCTCGCAATCCTCCACCACTGCAGAAAATCAGAGCAGGAGCGATCTGGCGAGTTACGGTGGCTAGATTGTCCGGGAAGCTCTCGGCATATGTCGATGGTCTCACTCGCGATGCAGCCTACTGTGGCGGAAATCACGAGCATCTTGAAAATTGGCAAGCTTCTTTGACCGCACTCGCCCAACTCGAAGAATGTATTGCTAATCTCGAATGTCTCATTAGCCGGAGATACGAGCTACGAAGTACTCGATAACAACTCGGATCTATCTCTCGCGCCGTGCACGGATACAGAGCACTGCCTGTCAAACATAGCATCTCGTGTTTATGTTTCATGAACGGCGTTTCCAATGATCTCTAAAGCGCAAGATGAAGAACCCAGTCGAAATATATTCTCCCGTTGGCCACCTCGATGGTCGGCTCACCACCCTCTCATCCTCTGATCCTCTCATCCTCTCGCCCTCTGATTATCCTCTGTTCCTCAAGAAGCCAAACAATTACTTTGCGCTATGAGCATTCCAAGGAGGGGCGCTCCCCCACCTCCCGGTAGCAAGCCACCCCCCCGAACACCCGTGACCGGACAGACGCCGGTGCGCCCGCCTCTGGCGGGCACGACTGCATCTACACCGAGGGGGGTTCGTCCAGCGATAAGGCCTGTAAAGAAAGACGACACCAAGGCGCCCACCACCCCTCCAAGGACCGGGTCCGTCAGCAAGGTCACGCAGGCGATCCTTCATCCGAGGAAGGCGCTCACGGAGAAGATCGAGCGGGTCGTCGAAGGAAAGCTGGGTACTAAAGCATCGGATGAGGGACCTAAAACGCCAGTCGAGGATCTTGGTCGCCTGGTGCGGACAAAGGCCATCGTGTGCGAGCTGTGCCGGATGGTTTACTTGGTCGAGCCTGGGATGTGCGGGGCTTCCGCCAACTACATTTATTGGTGCGATGGCTGCAGGGACCAGCTCCGGCAGCAGATGAGGGAGAATTACGCGCGGACTCTACCTGTACCTATTTCACCGAAGTCGGGAACTGCGACTGCCGAACCCATTCCGGTCAAGGCGAGGTCGCTTGGTAAGTGTTCCCGCTGTCGAATACAACTCATAGACTAACCTCACTAGACAACCTTCTTCCCACCGGCAAGGAGGAACTGGCTATCCCAGGACTGGCTATCCCAACCCACCCTGTCCTGGGCAACCCGTCCAAGTTCAAGCGTGTTATTATGATCGCCACTCAGATCGACGTTTACAGAGCACAGCGCAGCACCATGACAACTCCCGTCGCCGGACTGCCGCACATCTTTCCGGAACAGTGGGTGATTCCTCACGGCCCACAGATCTTCAGCCTCCTCTTCACTGCTCGTAATATCTACGAGGACGGCGGGAAGGTTTACATGCGGGATATCAACACAATGAGGCTGATCAAGGTGTACATGGTCCTGTACGATGTGGAGCCCACCATACGACAGATCAATGCGCTCTTTGGCTTCAACAATGTCCACGAAATCCTCCCCAACACGTTCGCGTGGGTCGCGATGCCACCTCCGGATTACCGCACCGACAGAATGACGATCCAGGACGTGAAGAGGATGGTGGCCGCGTTCTGGGATAACGGCGTGGTCGTCGATTTTGCCTATCCGCCGCTCGGGAGCGAATGGCCATGGCCGGAGTATTCGGCAGAGGCGGCTAATCCAGAGAGGAAGTGGGATAACACGGCTTTGCGGAAACTGAGGGTGACGTAGTCGGGGCCTGTTGGTTGAGCGAGTGTTCTGTTATTTTCGGGGTTTTGGATGCTTGTGCTCAGTGCTGAACAGGCGTGCAAGTAGTTAATCTTACTTACTCATTGATGTCGGGGATATCTTTCGCCATGGCCAACCAATCGCCTTATTGGGGTAGTGATTTCGCTGATCCAAAACAGCACGACGACACGGAAAGGGGCGGCTGCCACTACCACCCATGGCACGCCAATTCCTGACCCGGTTGGATCCAGGGCGCGCCCCGCGGTGCCGGCTGTTTTCAATCTCCCTTCCCGGGGGGGGGGGGCCGGGCCCGGGCCGCCCCCCCCCCGCGCCGGGAACCGAGAGAGGGAGGGCCGGGAGGGGGGAGGG
>Ga0307508_10000561_pt1 | contig 44118 bp, 71 predicted proteins | sample 9_EM_MG_FD_203089 | JGI IMG/M metagenome (GOLD analysis project Ga0307508, IMG submission 203089) | Populus trichocarpa ectomycorrhiza microbial communities from riparian zone in the Pacific Northwest, United States - 9_EM | ecosystem: Host-associated > Plants > Roots > Unclassified | place... | reverse complement strand
ACCAACGCTCCAATCGATAATCTGACAACAGGAGATGACCCGTTATAATGTTATCTATTGTCTGTGAGCGGTATTAAAAAATCTTAATTGGTTTTGTGTTGCTGGCTGGAATTGCGATTGGAGTCACGAAATTACTGTGGTACCAACCGACACCCAAATTTTCCATTTGGACTTTTGTAACTACTAACAACTGCCGTCCTTCCACCAGTCCAACATGGACACCTGTGAGAGCACAGAGAACCAACGGGTCTACCACCATTCCACGCATGCCGAGTTACGAGGAGTGTTTCATGGTCCGATCAACGTCGGCACTGACAGCGGGTAAGTACCTGAAATCCAGTGAAGAGTGGTTCGACGGGTCTTACGGTTGGCTAACGCGACCTCGCTGGTAACCCAAGAGTAAGCGACACGTCTCCATCGGAATCATGCTCAGCCCTCCAATATTTTCCGACTTTGACTGACACCGAACTAGAGAGAACCGACATCCTGGAATGGATCTCCACGGTCCCATACACAAATCACCACATGCGTATCAGTGATGGGCGCTCAAAAGGCTCGGGGGAGTGGATCTTGAAGAAGGAGAGAATCAACCGACTCGATGCTGTTGCTATTGCGGGGAATCCGTAAGTCTCCGCAATCCTCAACCGGAAGGGGCACTGTTCTGATCAGCTCGTCTAGCTGGAGCCGGCAAAACGTACATTGCATCACAGGTCATCGACTGGTTCCTTTCAAATCCAACAGCCGAATCCAAGTTGGCGTACTTCTACTGCAATCGAGCCGAGGAAAGTCGGCGGGATCCCGAGAGCATTCTGCGCACACTTATTCAGCAGCTTGCGCAGGCTCCAGCCGAAGACAAACTCCTGGAGCCGGTCCTCAATGTTTACAACGAACGGGAGAAGGGGCAACTCTCTTCGCGGTTGACCCTTCAAGAATGCCAGGTCCTCCTTGTTCAGCTCATGACTGCATATCCTCAGACGACGATTTGCATTGACGCTCTAGATGAAGTCGATCACAGATTGCGGTTAGAGTTACTGAAAGCGCTCAAGCACGTGTGGAAAAATCCAATACTCAGGTCAAGATTTTCGCGACTACTCGAATGGACACCGATATCCTCATGCAGTTCGAGAGTTCCCCAGGATTGAGTTGGAACCTGATGACAATGTCGATGACGTCAATCGGTTTGTGGAAGAGAAGATACAGGGCATGATCGAACAGAAGCAGCTGCTCCACGGCAATGTCCCAGATGCGCTCAAAGACGAAATTTGCCAAGTGCTTTGTGAACGATCCAAGGGAATGTAAGCTTGCCTGAACCCCTGCTAGATAGGTGTCACTGCTGACAGCTGCGTGAAGGTTTCAGCTTGCAGCTCTTCAGCTTACCTTGCTCTGCGACATGTTCACTCCACACGAGGTCAGGGACAGCCTTAAGGCCCTTCCAGAAACCTTAGCGGACGCGTAGACTACGGCGAAATATACAACCGCATTCGTAAGCAGAGTCGTTTTGCATCCCAACTAGTACTAAATGCCTTCCAATGGGTCCAGTGCTCTTACGAACCGTTGCGATCGGAAACCTTGCTTGATGCAGTCACGGTCGAAGTCGACGGCTTGGGGATATTTTCCCGCAAAGGCGCACGTATAGGGGCGACTGATTTGTTGAAAGCCTGCCAGAACCTCCTCATTTTGGATGAACGCCTGAATGTTTTCCGGTTTGCCCACCTTTCGGTGGAAGAATACTTGGAGATCCAGCAACTGAGGGTCGATTCTCAGCCAAAATCTGCCTTTCGCTGGTTTGCTCTTCGAGGTCTTGGAGAGACTATGACACAACCCTTGGAACACGAGAAGGGCGTTACCACGATCGCCATCTCTTACTGTACTCGGCAGTGTTTTGGCCATGGCACCTGAGTCGTTGCAAAGACGACTGTCAAATCTTGACTTTCCTTTGGGAAGCTTTCATATCAGAAGCTACATTCCACCGCTGGATCTACTATCATTGCCAGCATGTTCAAACAAAGTCTCCTATCTAGAGACACTTTTTGGCGTCGATCAGAGGCTCTTCAGCGAGATGGGAGGGACCTTCTTGCCACAGTCTGCCTGTTTGGGTTAGGTAGGAAGCTTTCCAGCATATTCAAATCCCAATTTGGATGGATGACCCGTATAAAATTGAAGCTTCCCACAAACTCATTTCCAAGTCTGTACCAAGAAGTCGTATAGACCGATTGCTGCTCTGCGCGTCCACGCTTGGAGACCTAGATATTGCTCAGCATCTGCTCGAAGCATGTGCCGACCCCTCGGCGGTCGACAGCGACGGGAGCACACCGCTGCACTTGGCAACCGAGAACGGGCACGAGGCACTGGCCCAACTGCTGGCTGACACCACCGCCCCTCCCTCCTCCCAGTAGCTTCGCTTCCTTTTTATCGTGAAGTATGTATTAGTCATAACCGACCTCTGATACAGCTGGAGTATTCGACTACTTTCTTTCAGTTTCTTCCGTCTGCATGAAGATTCAGGTCGGCTAGCAGATGACGAGATATGACGTCATCGTAGCTCAGCACATTCCGGAAGACATCTTTTTCTTTAATGTAATCATTATTCGCATGTGACCTGGGTAGATCATGGCGAACAGTCATTTCCAATGCCGGGAGACACCCTTTTATGTAGACTATGTTGGCTTTGGGCACTAGTAACCGATTAGTTGAGATTGTTCAGGTGATGTAAATTTATTGCTATGTATATTCAGTAGCAATAAACTGGGGTTTATCGCTATGGTAGCACTACCGGATTGCTACCGCGAGGGACGAGCGAGAATTCCCTGTTTGACAGCTGCGTTTGGATTAAGTATTTACAACAAACCCATATTTAATTTTCGGTACTGTGAAATGATTTTTTTTAATATCAATTATTCAGTAGTGGGACTGAGGTGCTAGACTACCGCTTTTGTCGCATGTCGTGGTCACTTGAATGCTGGGGCGTGATGGTTGCGCTCTGGCAGCTTTGACCTGCCACATTCTGTCGGCGGCCAGTTTCCTGCAACCACAATTGAAGGAAAATGTTGTCAATACATGCTGCTACGGCACTGCTACGAGACTATTATGGTTTCTTTTGTTTAATAATTACCCACATACGACCTATCTAGATCATGGCGAGATTATATACAGTCCGGTTCCTGCCCGCTGTCCGCGCAATGGCGGCACGTTGCAAGCTCCCCTTTGCCCTCCGCCCAGGCCTATCCCAAGAAGATGTAGAACAAACTAAGGAAACGACAAAGGAAAAGAAAGCGAATGTAAAGGACGAAAGAAACAAACAAAGGGGAAGCGTCTCCCATCCCCTAATTCTCTCCTGCAGACGTCATGAAGTCCGGCGGGGGCAGGAACAGTGGTGGTTCCCCCCAGCACCCGGCCCCCCCAGCCCCTGCTCCCTGCTCCTCCACCCACTCCCACAGCTTCGCCCCTGACACCTAGCTCACTGTGTCCTCCTTCTCGGCCGGCGCCTGCCTTCCCACGTCCGTAGAAGTGAGAAAGTCCAGCACCGCCCAGCTGCACCACTCATCCGCCAGGAGGTCCCGGATCTTCCACCGGCGATTCCCTTGTGGGCCGGACACCACCGGATCTCAATGATGATGCCTGGCCTGGCTCTCCGCAGCGCAGCAATGTGCTTCCTAGCCTGGAGCGCGTACTGCTGGCCTGGGCCCGGTTCGTCCGAGACCATCCGTCTGATGGCGGCTTGGGCGTCCATGAAGATCGTGACCCTCTCCGGAATGGTCTGCTTCTCGCCACCGATTCCAGTGTCCTTGCAAGGGCGGAGCACTCTGCGTCGTAGGCCTCCTTGTTGTAGCCCATATGAGTTTTGATGCCCACCCAGGCCTGGCCCCTCATCCACACCACTACATACCCGGTAAGGGGACCACATCCCGGGCACCATCGGCCGGGCGGATAAGCTACAGCTGCTGGTCAACCAGCAGGCGCGGTCGACAACGGGCTGCTTCTGGACAACCAATCTGGGAGCCCTCTCGATGGAGTCTGGCCTGAGGGCAGCGATGACACAGCTACAGAACAGACAGCCGCGGTTTGGGCGGAGGCTCACGAATGCCCTCCCCTACGCCGGAAGGACGGAAAGCACAATTCTGCTTGAGGAAACGGAAACCCTTGATGTGGGGTTGCTACAAGAGGAGGAAGCCGAGGCCAAGGCTGAGGCAGAGAAAGAGAGACCGGGACTCACCATGTTCACCGATGGGTCACGGCTCGGCGGGATACTCAGTAGTGTGGAAGAGGGGCCAGATCTGGGTGGGCATCAAGGCTCATATGGGCTACAACCAGGAGACCTACGACTCAGAGTGCGCCGCTCTTGCAAGGGCACTGGAATCGGCGGCGAGGAGGCAGACCATTCCAGAGAGGGTCACGATGTTCACAGACGCCCAGGCCGCTATCAGACGGATGGCTTCAGATGAACCGGGCCCAGGCCAGCAGTACGCACTTCAGGCTAGGAAGCATTGCTGCGCTGAGGAGAGCCAGTCCAGGCATCATCATCGAGATGCGGTGGTGTCCGGCCCACAAGGGAATCGCCGGCAACGGAAAGGCCGACGAATGGGCAAAGATTGCGGCGGAGGAGCACTACTCGGTCCGGGCCGAGGTGCGAGCCATGCCCCTCCCAAGGTCTCTTGCAAACCTCAAGCGGGAGATCTCCGAGAAGAAGTGAGCAGAGGCGCGCCAATGGGCTGGGGACCGTACCTCCAAGACGAAATACCGGATGCCGAAAAGCCAAAAGCCAGATGGCGTGGTGGCTGGGAGCACCAAGAGGCTTGCCTCGCGGTTCTACCAGATAAAAACGGGGCACTGTCTGACCGGGCAGTACCTCCATTGGACAAAAAACCGAGCCACCACACAGTGCTGGTGGTGCCGGTACCAGCAACAGATTCGAGAGTACCTCTTCAAGGTGTGCCCGGAATGGAAGGCGCAGCAGAAGGACCTATGGGCGGAGGTGTGGAAGGAGACGGGCACATGGAAGAGCCGGTGGAAGATCCGGGACCTCCTCGCCGACGAGAGATTCAGCCAGGCAGTCCTAGACTTCCTCAATGCCACAAACGCGGGAAGTAGAGTGGAAGCCGCAGCAGAAGATCCTGTGGGCGGAGGTGAAAAAGGAGACGGGGAGATGGAAGGACCGATGGAAGGTGCGGGACCTCCTGGCTGATAGGAGGTGCAACCGGGCGGTGCTGGACTTCCTCGCGACCACGGATGTGGGCAGGCGGGTGCCGAGGGAGGAGGATGACGCCGTCAGCGCGGTGTCTGAGCTGGAGGAGCGGGAGTGGCTGGAGGAGCAGGGGGCAGAGGCCGAGGAGCTGGGCAGGGAGGAACCACTACTTTTCCTCCCCACGCCCGACTTCATGGCGTCGGCGGGAGAGGCTTAGGAGGGGGAGCCGACTCCTTTCCTTTGTTAATTCTTTTGTTGTTTCCTTGGTGCGACGCGGCTTTTCTTGGGATAGCCTGGGCGGAGGGCAAAGGGGTGCTGCAACGAGCCGCCACTGCGCGGACAGCGGACAGGAAACGGACTGTACATAATCTCGCCATGATCTCGATAGGTCGCATGCGAGTAATGAATAAACAAAAAACAAGATGTGGGAAGGAGAATGTTGGCCGAGGAGAGCGCGGAGAATGAGACGTCGGAATGGCAGCTCCGGGAATGCCGAGAGTGGGAGGTATAAAGGGAGGCGCAGGTGCTGGGTGCTGCAACTGGAGTACTCTGCCTACGACCGGCCCACGTGAAAAACCACGGTCTAATGGAAATAACAGCGCGGTAGTTTTTATGTTTCCTTCGCGGAGGGCAATTATGTATCTAAGAACGAGTCAGTTGCAAAAGCATGCACAAGTGAACGCCTAATAGCAGTATCGAGTCACTGGAATATGAACGGAGTGGCACGTCCACCTTGATGTGCTTCAACTCCTGAAAAATACACTCGAGCTCCGTAAGCCAGGTGTATTCTGCATCCCTCGCCAGCCAGGTTTGTTCGGCCAAGTCCTTCGGGTACTACAATACAGAGTTACGCCTACCGCGCATAAAAAACCTGTTGCCTCACCGCACCTCACTCCATCATTTTGCATCACTCGACCAGAACGGCCAGGTCGAGGGGTTGGACAGTACAAAAGCGCGTACATACACCGCCATGATCTATATAGGTCGCATGAAATTGATGATTAAACAAAAGAAGGTGCAAGTGAGGGTCAAGCGAACAAGCCAACAAAGTAAGAGTCATGCAAGAGCCGCTGTATGTACCAACAGGACGATCCAAAAACAGAACTCCACGCGGTCGACCCACCAGCTCCGCAGCCGTAGCAGCAGCAGCAGCAGCAGCAGCCGCAGCAAGTACCGAGCGACCAACCGTGCACACTTTTGCAGTGTCCCAGTTGCGACTGCGTTCACCCCCAGAATCGCCATCCGCGAATCTCACGCGTCTCACCCCCCCGCTGCGCGGCGGGCGACCCGCCACCCTGAGGACCCCTCTCAGCGGCTGCGGATTGGCAGGCCGGTCCGCGGGGGTGGGGGGAGGCTGGGGAGATTCGTCGGCTGTATCGCCAGCTGGTTCGCTGGGATCGTGCGGCATGGTAGGTTGTTCTTCGTCAGTAGTTGTCTTCATGGGAGTGGTTGCTGTGCGGGAGGTGCTTCTGGGTGGTGGTGGTGGCAGTGGCGGCAACCGCAGAATTATGGGGGGTTTTGTACTGCCACGTACGGACTCAGGCTGACGGCTCTGGAAGACACTCTACCCCGTTCAAGGCGAACACGCGGGAGTGGCTGAGCTCCTACGACACAGAACGGCTTTCACCGGGAAGCGCTTGGAAAGACCGGTGCTGCGCTTTGTTCGGGGCCCGAGGACTCGGTCCGTGCTGAGTATTCCTGCGTGGAGTCGCTGCGTCTCCATCTCCCCGCTGATGCTGGCGTGATCCGCCGGCCCCCAAGCACTGACGGAATCTACACGTACTCGCTATGAACAGATTCACTACCCGCACCGCTCCACTTGGCTATCCCGCCGTCCGAGCCGCACATCTGGCCGAGGCCCCGCTAACAAATACCGTGAGCAGTGGAGAAGATCCGGAACTCTCTTTTCTGTTTATCCTCACGATGGGTTTCTTCATCCTGTGTATCGGTAATATAATACTTCCATAGGACATATAAGCCCCGTGCTGTACGTAGAAAACCAACGGACTGCATTGCAATAGCGTTGAGATACGTTTGCCCGCGTCGCAAGGGCATTGGGGGCAACGAAATGGCAGATCAAGGCGCTAAAATTGCTGCCGAGGAGCCCGAAGGCCGTGGGATTGAGTGGCGTCGGTGCTCCGATGACGGCGGGCGATGTTGCTGCGAAGGTGCGCTTGGGCATGCAAATATACATACATTCCTGGTTTCCCCAACCACCCCGCTTTCTCCTTACTTGCACTGCTTCCACCAGCCGCCGTACCACGTGGGCGTGCGAATATGCGTGAGCTGGGAAATTTCTAGTCATTCCGTTTCCTCATTGGTTGGTAGAGCCGAGCGCAGTCAAGGGTGGTTCTCGACTTCCGCCAATAGAATACGAGGGAGCAGTACTATTCCATGCAGGTCTTACCTGACATTATCTATGATTTTTTTGATTTTTTTTTGTTTATTCATTACTCGCATGCGACCTATCAGATCATGGCGAGGTTATGTACAGTCCGTTTCCTGTCTGCTGTCCGCGCAGTGGCGGCACGCTGCAAGCTCCCCTCTGCCCTCCGCCCAGGCCTGTCCCAAGAAGACGTGGTTCGCACCAAGGAGATTACAAAAGAAAGAAGAGCAAGCGTGAAGGACAAAGGAAAGAACGAAGGAAAGAACACCGCCCAGCGCCTAAACCGGTCCTGCGGACGCCATGAAGTCGGGCGTGGGCAGGAACAGTGGAGTCCCCCTGACATTATCTATGAGAAGCAGTGCAACGTAGTCCCGGCATGCGGCCAACGGGCTCTCCCGGAGCTGGACTGGACGGTGTCGTAGAACGGGATGCGGTAACTATGTGTTGGATAGAATAGAGATCGATAATTCAATACAGATACATCGTCGTGAGCAACAGGTTCCCTATATACACTTTCTCCGCCGGACATCCTTTGTCCGCCAGACGTCCTTTGTCCACCAGTGCCTCTCTTTGTCTCGCTGACACTACTTTCCTCCACAACTAAAGCGCACCGGACGTCTAGATCTGACACTTCCCCTCGTACGGAAATTGCAAAGGAAAGCAGGAAAAACAGTGAGTATAGCTCAGAACAGTGTGAATAGCAATACATCACAGCGAAGGAAAAACAGTGAATCCCAGTATCCTCGGATGCCTCGTTAAAACTCGTAACCGTGTAAAAAACCTCATGGGAAAACCACGGACATAGGAGAAAGAGTGCACCCTCCCAAAACAAGAGAACGGAAAGTGAAAGAAACCTTAATTGGAGCGCTTGAGTCGCTTTCCACCTGCCTCACCAGAAACTTCCCCTGAGACCCTGCGTACAAGCCCTAGCCCCTGGGCGTGCTTCCAACGTGTCTCTGAATGGCGCCTTGGTTATCAGCAAAGATTTTCCTGAGGCTCACTAGTCTGGGAGTCGTGGTGTGAGCACAAACAGTGCGGGCAGTGATCGGTGTTCTTGTAGAGCATCTGGCCGTACAGGGCTCGAGCATATAAAGATTGGATCCAGATGGCTTCCTTCGCGGCATCGGATGCGCCTATGTACTCCGCTTCGACTGTGGAGAAGGCGACCAGCGGCTGCTTTCGAGCACGCCAGGAGACAGCACCCCCGGCTAGCATGATGACATAGCCGGATGTCGACTTTTGATCATCGAGATCGCCAGCAAAGTCCGAATCAGTGTAGCCGACAGTTGTGTCCTGCTCGGGGTTTTGCCCATTGTACTGGATGGCAAGGTTGGCCGTGTTGCGTAGATACCGTAGGGTGTAGGTAGCAACGGCCAGATGCTCGGTAGTGGGAGCATCATTAAACTTGCTGAGCATGGAAACGGTAAAGGCGAGGTCCGGTCGTGTGCATAGCATAAACCACATCAGGCTTCCAATGATTGACTGATATCCTCGTTTACGGTCTGAGTCAAGTGTCTTTACCGTGCTGGTAGAGTCGGTCGAACCTGAGTCTGGATTTAGACTTCGGAGCTTGCTTCCCATAGGCTGTGGGTCCAGTGGCCATTACTACTTTCCTCCACAACTAAAGGGCACCGGACGTCTAGATATGCGTGGCGCGGCGGGTGCTCTGGCTGGGCATGCAGTCGCGGGTAGATACATATTAGGGCATTCGAATGCGTTGATACATACAGTAGCAAAAAACGGGGAGTTTTTAGTCCAGCAGCAATGCTAGATTACTGCTGTATCATACTGGCAATACGCGTTTTCGCCCAACTGCTGCCTTACTACTGTCTGTGAATGAATGAAGTATTACAAATCATACGTACCAACTGATCAACACGTATCGAAATTGATACTCAAATTCTTTTAGACCCCGCAGCAACGCCGGTGTGATCGTGCACCGATCCCAGGGTCCGATGCGGGCTGGATACCGTATCCATACCGTATCCACTTCCGATACTAGCATTCAAAAAATGGGGTTTTTTTTCCTTTTCTTTTTTAATTTCATTTTCATTCTTCATTTTGTATTTGTTCTATTTGTTCTATTTTTTCTTCTTCCATTTTTATTTATTTTTCAATTTTTCAATTTTTTATTTTTATTTTTCTTTATTTGGGTCTTAGGTTATATTTTCTAGGTCACAGTACAGGCGGGTTTCGAACACGGGTTATATGTTAGAAATCACGATTTTTATACCACTAAGCTAAAAATTCTACTTACAATGGCTAAAAAAAAAGTTTGGCAATCATAACCCGGACAACCGACTTTCCACCCTCCCATTTCCACAGGTACCAATCGCGCAGCGCCAAAACTGTTTCGCGTGGCCTGCCTAGGACATCAATAGTCGTTGCTCTCCAGAAGATGCTCGACGGATTTTTTTCCCAGTGATCTCTGACGTGTGGTAGGGCGGTTTGTCGTTCAGCGTGCCCCGGTATTGGGAGATTAGGCCAACGCCAAGCAGCCTTGCTGGGCTAAGGAATGGTGTTGGGTGGGAGTTGGATATCATAGGCGTGATGGCATTTCACTCAGGGGGTCACGCTGGTGTGAACTAGTGGTTTTTGGTAGAGTTTATTGTATTGTGACTCAGCCGACAATATGCAGTTTTCTCAAATCATGAACTCAGAGTGGTGTGCCGAACGCTCACCCATCGCCCAGAAACAAAGGGTTTCAAGCAGCATCTAAATTTTGGGAGGTAGATTGAAAATGCAGCTCGCAGCTGAACAGGCTTTCAGACTGTTAGTAGACGGTGAAAACTTAAGACCGTGCTGATACCCGACCCAGCCCAGTGCAGAACGAATACGGTAGCAATTCCACCCCATTTTTGTTATAGTATTCAGTGTTGTGAGCGGTTTGGCATCCGAGGTGTATTGCTCGAGCATTAACAGGCATTGCGTAGTGATTAAAGGGGAATTCGGAATGGTATCTAGTATACGATTCATGCCTTATGGGTGCCGCATCGTTATAGTATTCAGTTCTTGTAAAATACAAAGTGGAAGTTTCAATACTGCCTTCTAAAGGTATGTGCTTGGGTGCTATAAGGATCCTACTTCAATGCTTGTCAGATTCCAATAATCATTTGATATGTATCTGATGGTCCAAATGCATCAGCTTAGAATGATGTCGTCTTGCGGTATTGCTTTTGATAGGGATTTGGCCGGACACCAGAGTCAAGCTCGATGCGAATCTACGTCCTGATGCTACATGAATACTAGGCTCTGTCGAATGCCGTATTGCTGCTTGATTGACAACACCCTGTTTTTTGCTACTGTAAGTATGTAGTCTGGGTCGTGTTGAAATCGGGTGCTCTAGAGTATTGTTTTTCCCCATAATTTTCTTTTTCTCAGGGGAGAGAGTGACTTCTTGCCGGCCGGACGGATGGGGAAATGGTTAAAATGTATGTATGTCATCATGCCATGATCTGCTCAATTACATAAGTAGTTAGGTCGGGAAGGGAAGCGGCAAAAGGCTCTGCGCGCACGGGAGCCAGCGCCGCTACGACTTAATTCTGCGCGAGTGTTGGTTTGTGATGCAGTATATACTGCTTTTTTTTTTGTTTATTCATTACTCGCGTGCGACCTATGGAGATCATGGCGAGAATATGTACAGTCCGTTTCCTGTCCGCTGTCCGCGCAGTGGCGGCTCGTTGCAAGCACCCCTTTGCCCTCCGCCCAGGCCTGTCCCAAGAAGAAGCGCTGCATCGCACCAAGGAGATCACAAAGGGAAAGACAAACCGAGAGAAGCGAGCGAGTACGACAAAGGAAAGGGCGAAGGAAAGAACCGCCTACACCGTCCCTGCGGACGCCATGAAGTCGGGTGTGGGCAGGAACAGCGGAGATTCCCCCCCAGCGCCCGGCTCCTCGGCCCCCGCTCCCTGCTCCTCCATCCACTCCCGCACCTCCAGCTCCGACACCGCGCTCACCGCGTCCTCCTCTGCCTCCGCCGGAACCCTCCTTCCAACATCCGTAGAGGAGAGGAAGTCCAGCACTGCCCGGCTGCAACCCGCATCGGCCAGGAGGTCGCGCGCCTTCCACCTGTCCTTCCACCTCCCGGTCTCCTTCTTAACCTCCGCCCACAGGATTTTCTGCTGCGGCTTCCATTCGGGGCACTCCTTGAGGAGGTGGTCCCGGGTCTGCGTTCGGTACCGGCACCACCGGCACTGTGGGGTGGGTCGCCTCGTCGTCCAGTTCAGGTACTGCCCGGTCAGGCAGTGCCCCGTCTGCAGTATATACTGCTGGGCATAGTGCTCTCCTGCATTCTTTCCTCGCCATCTCACCTACAAGTACAGCGGCTAGGCTCGGCGTTGCGAGCCCTTATAACTGCAGCAAGAGTGAGCGAGCATCCGATCGAAGGGACCTCCGGAATCCTCAAGCCCCGCCGAAACGCCTCCGAAAGTGCGCGGCTACGGGTAGACGCCTGAGCTGTTTCGCAGGCGAAGGCATCGAGCGCAGGACGAGGGCGTTTGTCGCCTAAGACCAACCTCGCTCAGTCTGCGCTTTCCCCGTGATATGGATACCTTTTTTAGGTATGACTGTAGACGGCGATGATGATGGGATCACAGCCCGGATCGCACTGCAGGCGATAATCCGGACCTCCGCCCAACAGAGATGCACGATAAATGGAGGACATATCTGACGAGCCGGAGAGAGTGATTTTAGCTGGGTGTCAGCGACTCCAACCGGAGGGCATTTGTGTCCGCGAGCAAAATGCGGCTTACCGTGCGCCACAAGCACTCCCACATCGCGGCGGCGGTGGCGGAGGCTCGAATGTCGCCACCGTCCGCGTATAGCATCATCAAGCAACTGATCCTAAAGAAGCTGGCGGCGTGGGCTGACCAAAGGTCGAAGTTCATCGTAGGTGTACTTAGGGGAGCTGGCGGCGTGGTAATGGAGGGCTGGTGGGAAGTTGGATAGATCGCGTCAGTGACCTCCTTGGATGCGACAGCGCTGCTCGTCCCGCTATCGTGGGGAGGGCTGATGTGCTCGTGGCCGCCGTGCCGCACTCTCCTCCCGCCGCTGGCGGGCATCGCCGGGGCTCACCCTGTTCGTGCTGTGTGAGGTCAGCGGCACCGGATCGCGATGAACATCGTGGGCGGGCTCGGCGCCGGCTTCGTCAAGCGCCTGCCGCCCGGCCGGATGAACGGCCTGTTCGTGCAGGCGTGCGAGGGCGCGCTCAAGCTGGTGTGGATATCGATGGTGGCCGGTGCCGGCGTCGCCGGCCTGTTCGGCAGCCGGTGGGTCGAGGAGCTGGCGCTGGACCGCGCGGTGGCCACGGAGCGGGCCGCGATCGAGAAGGATTGGGAGGAGGCCGACCAGCGGGGCGAGCGGATGCGTGTAGATCTGTTTGACCAACGAGGCGGTTTCTGAGCCAATTCGAACTCTGGGAATACACCAGCATGACCGACCGGCTGCGGTCGCTGTGATTTTCCGTCCGGCAGATCGTGTGGCAGGTAACGTAGGAGCGGGCACCGCACGCAGCGCGATGGATGTGTGTCGTCCCCGCTGGCTGCCGCCTCCACGGGCGATGGCGAAGCCGGGCTCGTATCGGATCAGGCGGCAGCGCGTCGGGCTTGGCGGCACGGACTATCACTCGCAGAGCCCCCACGGTTGCCGGGAGAAACCTTGGCCCGCCCGCCGCTCGCACGACCGAAGCCGTCCCGTGCCAGAACCGGCGGGGCAGGGCAGGGCCGCCGAAACGAGACGTGTTTCCGGGAGAAGTGGCCGACTCCTCCCCACCGACAGATCTCAGGGCACGATCGGGCGTCGACATGACTTGTTCAGGAAACATTGCCAAGCTCCACCGTTTGTGTGTGGGGAGACACGCGGCCGGACGGTGTGCGTGGAGGCGAGCAGAGTCTTCTGCGGCTCGCGGGGTGGGTTGCAGGTGAGCAGAAGGCGTGTCTTCCCCGCAGGGCGTAGGTGGTGTGTGGCGTCTCTCGCCGTCACTCGGCCGAACCGGGAATGGGTGGTGGATGGATCTGCGATCGCGGCGCCGTGCGGCATGTCAGCACTGCGGAACTGGAGCTGGCGATGCTCGAGCCGCTGTGGCTGCCACTGCCACCGGTGGCATCTGGGCCTGCGCGGCGGAGCGACGGTCAGGGACGGATATTCGCATATTGTATAGATATGCATGCTTACTCGCGCGCTGCCGGCAGCGTCTGGGTGGCCCCCCATCCCCCGCATCCACGGAGGGTGGAGATAAGGCGCTCCGCGGACGGTGCGGGCGGGTGGCAAAGGGCGTGTTCCCGCCGCAGCCCTCGGTTTGCGAGGTGGTGATGATGGTGATGAGGATAGGGATGCAAATCGACGCGCCCTTGTTTGCGTGCCACGCAGGGCAGGAAGGCGTGTGGCGCGTGGCGCGTGGCGCGTGGCGTGAGGCGTGAGGCGTGTAGCATGAGGCGTGTCCGAACGAGCAGGGCGGGGGCCTACGGTGGGGCCGCGGCGGAGTCCGTGGAGAAGCGCAGCGGGGGGGCGGGGGGGAGAGCGATGGCTGGATCAGCTTTTCTCGCCGATCGGCGGCGGCGGAGCGCTCTCGACCAGCCACCCAGCCAGTCAGCTCGCGCGCCATCCTCCAGCCAGCGGCGCCATGCGATCGCATCGATACGCCCTCCTCCTCCGCCGTCCGCCCATAGATAGCCGCAGCCAGGCGCGGGATTTATTCCCCCCATCCACGGGCTCGGTTTCAGCTTGGGGGTGGCGAGTCGGGGCGCGGAGACGCGGGGAAGGGCCAGCAAGACCCTGTCGTCCGGGGAGGCCAAGATTCATCCATCCATCCATCCATCCATCCATCCATCCATCCGCCGTGCTGTTCTGTGGGGAGGACAGCAGGGCCCTGGCGCGGAGTTGCGCATGCGGGTGCGTGCATACGTCGTGCGTGTCTGGGGAGAAACCCCCTTTCGGCGGACGTCTATCTGGACACTGGACCGTCCGCGGCCGCTTTCGCACGGAGGGCCGGATGGCGGAGGGAAAGCGAAGGAAGGTTCCGCCCGCCGTCCGGGGCGTGCTGTGCTCCACCAGACCAGGCCAGTGATTCCCGGTGAATCGATCCTCACTCCCCCACACACCCTCTCTCTCTCTCTCCTGCTCCCCCACCAACCCGCAAACCGACCGTCCGACCAGCCAACCAGCTCTTCCCGTCGCTACCCTTACCTACCGTTTGCTTTTGCAACCGCGCACAGCAGAGGCCGAGACAACAGGGTGGCTGAGCCCTCGTTTTTTATGCCATGGGGAATTTTTTCTTCTTCACCCTTCGGAACCGCAGCACGGTTGGTCGCCGTATCCACGGCGCATGTCATACATATCACACTCGCCAATGCACGGCTGCTCCGTGCGGAGATGGAGCTATCTGTCGACGTCGGCGCCGCCCTCGCCCCGTCTCGCTGGTGCGCGGTCGGCGGCTTCAAAACACCAGTCCGTCAGCAGCGCCGCCCAGCTCGTAGGTACTCGGGTATGTATCTACACACACACCGGACCCGTGTACTCACTCCCGATGGTCTTGGCACTCACGATGTCCATAGCACACTGCGAGATACCAACGCTCTCTCCGGCCCGCCAGCCGGGCGTGGTCTCCCCCAACGGCCGAAGATCCGTTTCCGGTCGATATCGTGGACGGAACACGTCTGCTGAAGTCTGCCGAAGTGCGTGACTACATATCCAGAACAACCCGTGGACATCCGTCCCGGGTTTTTATCGTGCGACCAGTAGTTTTTTTTGTTTTTTTTGTATAGCTTTTTGAGGGTTTATCGTGGCTTGGATGGGTACGGTACGTGCGTATCTATCTACTTGCTTGGTTGCCGGAGCACCCCTGCGTCTCTAACTCTGCATGTGTAGAGTGTCTATCGAGAGTGCTCACGCGGGGAACCAGGTATCACACACAACCCGTGCTCTCGCAAGGCCGAACCACGGACCACAAATCGCAGCGTCGCCCGGACAGACAGATAGCAGACATGTCTGCTGCGGTTGGGCGCGCGGATGTGACGGTGACTGGTCCGACGGGGGACCAGTCGATTCGCGTTTTCGAAAACCGGCACCTGGGACGGACCATCGGCCTGGCTTGTGTGGGGGGAGCGAAGGCTACGCTAAGCTAGCCAAGGGGCAGGACGATAGTCTATGTACGTACTTATGTACGTACATATCTATGCGCAATCCTGCAGCTGTTGTTTGGCGGGCGATGGGCGCGTTATGTAAGGATATTTCCCCGGAGACTTCCTACGGGGTCGCACGGGAAGGGAAGGAATGTTCGAGGGCGCCCGAGACAGCGAGAGTGCAGAAGATAAGGGTGCAGCTCGCCAATCACAGTCCGTGGAACGGCGAGATAAAGGCGGCCGTAGCCCTGGATGGGCGCTGGCGGTATCGCGGCGCGGACGAACCCCGGCGCCCACATCTCGCGGCCGACGTCGCTGGGCCCCCAGGCACTGCCGGACGCACGTGCCGGCCTTCCGCTTTGACGGCAACACGTGCGCAGCCGCCGCTCGGCCTCCCTCGTCGTCTCCCTCGTCGTCTCCCTGGCCGTCTCCGCTCTCCGTGTCGGCGCTGTCCGGTCTCCAGCCACACTGCGCGGTCGGTCTGGCACCGTGATCTGGCTAGTGGAGCCGGTTACGTGATGCTTTCCAGGCCCAACGTCGGCGACTCCGAGGACAGCGGTTTGCGGCTGGCCGGAAAAAGGGAGGACGCTGGCAGACACCAGAGGGCAGCGAACTCGTTCCGCTCGTTCGTATTGAGAACGCAGAGCTCGCTGCACCGCCCCGCCCCGCCCCGCCCCGCCCCGCCCGGCGCATGTGCGGGGAACGACGAAAGGAAGGAACACAGTCGCCGCGCGCCCAAGTCACCGCCCGGCCCCTCTGCTCGCGTGCGGATAACCTTTTCGAGGGCGCAGATGGCTGGCCGGACGGACCGGCCGACCGCCGGCCAGGCAGGGCAGGCACGCGCGAGATGGCAGATGTTACGTATCAGGAAACCGGCTGCAGATATCCCACGCGATTTTTCCGGAATGCGTGGGATGCCGCCGCCAGCCCTCTCGATTCGAGCGAAAAGCGTGGGGTACAGCAACACGGAGGATGTCTCGATATCTATCCTGACGCTGGTTGCTAAGGGTGGTGATCAAATCAATCGGGGCCTCTCGACGGCGGACGAGATATGTAGATACGGCGGCGTGCAAAAACGCGCACGTCTGGACACGGAAAGATGTAGGTAGTGCTGGAGGCAGAGGTGCCTGGTGGATCGATCGTCTCAGCAGCAATAATATCGGGAACGACGTTCGGTATCGCCATGCGCTTGTTTTCGTCTCATTCGTCGAAGGAAAAAAAAAAAAAGAAGAAGCCGCAGCAGCAGCAGCAGCAGCAGCAGAAGGGCTCGTTGCGGACGGCAGATCGTCCGCCTACCCTCGCATCCGTCTCCCGAGCGTCCGGGCTGGCTCGTGCGGCTGCCCGTATCGCATCGTCTTGTCGTTTTTACTCGAGCTGGGCGATTATTCGGAACTGCTGATTGCATGTACCGGAAATGAGCATCGTAATGTAGCGTTATCGATGATCCGTGGCCTCCGTCCATCAGTCACGAGCCCCCGCGATCACCGTCAGGCCCGCTCTCGTGTCCGGTGCGGCAACCGCAGACAGTGGTCCCCCCAGCACCGCATTCCGCAGGAAACATCAGCAGAGTCCCATCCCATCCCATACTGGCCACCAGCCCCACCAACACCAATGCCTACTAGCACCACCATCACCACCCCACCACCCACCACCACCACCACCACCACCACCACCGCGCCTACCGTCCACAGCTACATAGTCACCCCGGCTCTGGACACGTCGTCGTCATCGTCGCCGCCGTCGTCGTCGTCATCGTCGTCGGCCCCATTGATCGGGCCGATAGGCTGATTCGAGAGCTGCTGCATGCGCGACATCATCCGTTCACCTGGTCGACAGGCCCCACTCATCGCCCATCACCTCGATTGACCGTAGCGGAAACCCCCTTCCCCCAATATAAGAGCCCAGTTTGTTTGGCAATGAGCTGAGGGACGCGGGCGTCAAGTGCGGATCCGCTAATGACAATCTTTAGGGGGAGCCTGCAAGGAATCACGCCCAGCGGTGATGCGAGGTGATGCGAGGTGAGGCTTATCGCGATTGCACGCCCTCACTGTTCCGGATCCCCCCACCCCACTGCGCATTTCCTGCAATCCCACGCTTTCTGTCTGTTCCCTCGTCCTCTCGCCCTCTCCCTTGGACTGTTGCCGCAGTTGCTCTGCCGACGCACACATCACGGCACAACCCAACTCAACTCCTCCCCGCATCCCTCGCAGCTGCCCTGCGGAATTCTCACCTCTAACTACCGCCCTCTGCTGCTATACACGCCCGGTACCGGCACCACCACCACCACCACGACCGCCACCGCCAGCAGCATCGTTGCCAAAATCACCGCCACTGCAACCACCGCGACCTGCATCACCGGTTCCGGGTCCGCACCACCGACCGAGCCAACTGAGACCGGTTCGATTCGTCATTCGTGTCCAAGTGAAGTCTGGTGTCGGCCCGCCAACGGCTTTTACATAGGGAGAAAAAGATATATATATCTGCCTGCTGTGGGCTGGAACTCAAAGTGGGATCTGGACGGTGAGGTCACTGTGTCCGCAGTGCCCGACAAGGACCGGCCCAGGGTCTAACAACAACGAGTGCCTGGCCTTGGGGTGCCTGCGACGATGCACACAAGCTAATGGATCGCAGGCATTGGCATCCGGGAGCGGAGAAATCCCGCCCTCCGCCCCACCCATCCCGTCTGGCTGGCTGGCTGTAGGGTGCACTTGCCTACATACCCTGGCTTACCTTGTCTGGCCGGGCGTCGGGTTGTTACCACTGTGGATATTACTGTTTTATTTCGATATCGATAGGTACGACTGACCATGCGTGATACCGCCAAACTGCAAACCACCTCCCACCATTACTACTACTATCGGGTGGTAGAGATCTCCATCCTCTCTCTCCCTCTCTCTCCCTCTCCCTCTCTCTCTCTCTTTCGCTCTCGCTGACAAACCTCCTCCTCCTCCCCCCCCCTTCCTTCTCCCTTTCCCCCTACCTCCCTCTCCCTTTCCCTCCCGCTCCAATGCCATTGCGTGCGATTGCTATCCGGATATCGTGAAACAAACATCCCGTTCGTGCCGATAGCCTGCTTATCGGCCCTTCCCTCGTCCTCGCGATCACCATTCCCTGAACACACGATACCTATCTCTGCCCCCACCATCCACCATCCACCATCCACCGTCCACCATCCACCGCCTCCAGCCTCCACTTCCACCTCCACATTTCCACCGTTCCCACCTCACCCCTTCACCGTCCTCCCCACGTCCCTCCGTCCCTTATCCCTTCGGCTCCGTCTTCTGGAACCTTTGTGCTGTTCCCTGCCGGATTCGCCGCGAGCATTGCAGGTGCATCTGTGTTTATCTGTACTTACAACAGAACAGCCGTTCACGGCGCTGCCGTCTCGTGTGGTTGGATTGACGTTATACCCCGCGTTGTTCGGCCAGGCCAACCGGCGTATCGTCGTTGCCCTTGTCCCCCCCCGGTTCACGATAGTTTATCTGTCTCGTGATTGCGGATCACTGACCTCCGGCGATGAACTCCGCGAACACGCCCACCACCGAGTCCGTTACAAAGTACTCGTCTCCCTCTACATCCTCGATTTCCTCGGCAGTCTCGGCAACATCTTCGGCCACGACCACCACCACCACCACCACCACCACCACCGCCACCACATTATCGACGCTGGTAACAGCGGCCCCAGCCCCCGCCCCAACCCCGTCGTCGTCGTTGTCGAACCCTAAAAATGCCCCAGCCGCCGCCGCCGCCGCCGCAACGTCCCCCACTGGCAGCGCTGCCTCGTCCGGCCCGGTTACAACGGTTGCCGCTCGGATAACGAGTCCGCAGAAATCGGGATTAGCGACGCCGGCATCGACAACAGCACACTCGCGGTCGAACTCGATCTCTACTACCACCTCCACCGCGACGAAAGCTGCGCACGCGACAGAAGCGTCGACCAATGGCACGAACACCCCCACGAGTGCATCCCCCGCAGTCGGCACGGGGCAACCCTACGCCAAGGGCCGCAAGGAGCGACCGTGCGATGCATGTCGACGACGGAAATCGCGCTGCGTCATGAACGACGGCGCGGACAAGTGCGTGCTCTGCCAGTTTCACAGTCAAGAATGCACTTTCGTGCAAAGTCCGCAGCCACGAAAACGGCGATTGGTGCGCGAGGCACCGCCGCCCGGCGAGGAGAGCGGATCGAATGGCAACGGCAAGAAGCGGTATGTGCGCGTGTGCCTTTTTTTTTCTTCTTTCATTTCATTTTCATCCTGTTTTTTTTATCCCCCCCCCCCCCCGGCCCATAAATCTCGAGTCGCACAAATAGTGACCCCCCCCCACTCTCTCCCAATGTGCGGTTGATAACTTTTATTTTAGAAGAAGCCGAAACACATCCCCAACGTCTCCGCGACGGCCGAAACCAATCCGCGATGCACCGCCCATCACCGATTATTCTGCGCATCCCAACAATCCTCTCTACAACACCCTCGGCCTGCAAGGCGATCGCCATTCGCACCTAATTGGCCCGACGGCGGAATACGAGCAGTGCTTGATCGACCTGTGTCCGATCGACGCCAAAGACGAATACGCCCTCTCGACTCTCACGAGGATCACTTCATTCCGCCGGGTGTGCGCCGAGACGACGTTCACGCTGTACCCCGACGAGCCGACGCCGAATCACTCGGAGATCTACGAGGACCTGGACAAGATTGAGAGGGTTGTATCTCCCTACGGCGACAAGCTGCTGAACTTGTACTTCCGCATCGTGCATCCCAGCTTTCCCATCCTCCACAAGCGTGTGTTCCTCGAAAAGTATGCGCGCACCCACCGCGAGATCTCGCCGCCGCTCCTCGCCGCCGTCTACATCCTCGCCCTGCATTGGTGGAGCTACGACCGCGAACTCGCCCCTCTGCCAAAACCGGACGTGTCGGCGCTCGAGAAGCTGGCGACGAAAACGATGGCCGACGTGATCAATCGACCCAAGCTGTCGACGGTGCAAGCGGGCTTACTGCTGTTGCAGCGGAACGAAGAGGTGAAGGGCTCGGCTTGGCCCTTCACCGCGCAGCTGGTCGCCATCGGGCAGGAACTCGGGCTGCACCTCAATTGCTCCAGCTGGAAGATTCCCCGGTGGGAGAAGGGACTACGGAAACGGCTGGCGTGGGGTTTGTTCATGCAGGACAAGTGGGGTGCGCTGGCGTACGGCCGGCCGTCGCACATCGCCAATGCGAACTGGGTGGTGCGGCCGGTCGAGCCCGAAGACTTTCCCGACTCGTGGCCGTCGCCGGACGGGATCAAACAGGAGAAGAAGGACGACGAGGAGGACGGGTCGCAAGAGGTGGAGAAAGGCAGGGTGCTCTTCGAGCAGATGATCCTGCTCTCGGGGCTGATGGCGGAGGTGTTGGAGACGTTCTTCACGGTGGAGGCGCAGATGGGATTCGCGGCTCGGGGAGGCATCCAGAAAGTGCTGGAGCGCGCAAAGCCGATTCAGATACGGCTCAAGGAATGGTTCATAAAGCTGCCCGAGTGCCTGCGGATGGACGCCACTACGAGAAACAGGCGACTATCCTCCACTGGTACTGTCTCCTTTTCTTTGGGTGATAATTCGAGAGATGCCTCCTAATTTGGTGCCCCTTACGACAGGCTCCTTGCATCTCGCCTACTTTGCTACCGAGATCACGTTGCACCGGCAGATCTTGCGCACGCTCAGCGTGTCGACGCAGCTCGATCCGTACCTGCTGCACATCTGCCGGTCCGCCGCGAAAACCCGCCTGATATCGGCCATGGACTTTGTGAACCGCCTCAAACCGGAGCACCTGCAGTCATTCTGGTACTTTTCGTCCAAGGTCAACTTTGCCCTCATTGGCACGTTCGGCTCACTGTTGTGGGCCACGTCGCCGTCGATACAGGAGGCAGACTTCTACAAGGCGCGCCTTTCGGAATACCGCTGGACGCTGCGCGTTTCCAGCCGCGGTGCCGATTTCATGGAGTTCGCCGTTGGCGTGCTGGACGCCAGCGCCGGGTATCTGCAGCAGGAGCAGTGGAAGAAACGTGGGCCCCTGGTCAACACCGTCCAGGGATACCAGAGCACCGTCGGTAGCACTGAGAATTTCGGTCTCGGCATGGGGGTTGGCAATAACGTCATGGACCTATCGCAGCCACCACCGCAACCACCACCGGGCTGGCGCAGCAGCGGCACCACGGAAGTGGCGCAGCACCCACGCGGCCAGCTATCGCCCGTCACCAATGACGGCGGAAGCGAGGGCGGGGATGACGACGAGGAAGACGTCGACGAGGAGGGCGACGATAGCGAGGAGGACTACGACGATATGATGGACGAGGAGGGGTATTCGGACGATCACTCGGCGAGCGCCGGGCGGGGCGGGCACGGTGCGGGCAGATATCGTGCGGCCGAGGAAACGACCAAGGGGTTCGCTGCGTATCAGGCCGCCACGGCAGCAGCGGCTGCAACCACCGCCGCCACAACTGTCAGCTCGGCTAGCTCGACGGGTTCCAGAGCCAGCTCCTCCACGGGCAGAATGGATTTTTTCATGATTCCGAACACGGGATTCGGGAGTGGCGAGTAGTGCGCGTGCGAGGGATGCGATGTGAATCGGCGTAGCTCCGCCCCCTTCCCCACACCATCACGCGTTGAATACCACGATCGAGTTAGCGAGTTAGCGAGTAGCGAGCAGCGAGTACTTAGCGAGTTTGTTGATTTTTTTTATATTGATTTTTTCTCGAATTTTTCCTCTTGTGAATGAAATGGGACGCAACGCGGGGGTTGCGGTTCCTTTATCATCTCTATTGTTGGAGGGGGTGGCGTCGCTTCACGGCGCAAGTATTGCATATGATTTCCTTTTTCTGGTTCTACCAAGGTGTCCTAGCTTACATAGCCGAACCAAGATCTTTTCTTTCTTTTCTCTTCCCGTCTTTTTTTTTTCTGCCGGAGGGAACGTTGCGGGCGTTGGATCGGGGTTGCTGTTGCATGCTTATCTACGATCTGGCGGGGTGGGACGGGACCAGACTGGTCTGGACGGGTGGGGATGGCAATTGGATTATTTTTTTTGGTTTCTGACGATGGGGCTTTTTCACGGGAGGTTGGTGCTTACATACATACTTCATACATACATATTCGATGAGGCTCACCGATACGCACAAGCCCGCACAGAGTTTGTAGAAAGTATGTAGGGGGAAAAAAGAAAGAAATCCCACCCGGCCGCCCACGTTCGGACTGGGTTGGATGGTGGATGGTGTACATATGTAGCCCGAGAAAGCCGGGCCGCGGCCGCCGAACGTGGCCCGAGGACGCGACAGAGTTGGCCCGCCGGAGACGTCATGGAGGTACATAGCTAGGGCGATCATGTCGGCGGGCACCGAGAAAGCTGCTCTGCTCTGGGCTCGCTGGATGGAGTATGTAGGTATGCAGACGCCCACGCGGACTTGCACGTCTTCCAATATCAACACTCCCCCCCGCCCCCCCCCCCCACCTCCCGCAGCCAGCCGTTGGGAAAGGTGGGGCTATGCGCTGCGCGCATGCACTGTGGCTGGATTGGCTAGACGGCCAGTTGGTTGAATCCAGACCCGTCCAGTACATACGGTATGTACGTAGGTAGCTATTAGTAAAAGAGCACGTGTGCCAGTGAGAATATGTAGACACATACTGTACGGTACTCCCCTGTACATATACGAGTCGTACATCTGACGGGCCTAGGCTCGTCCTATGTACCCACCCACGATTTGTTCCACCTACGCAACCAGGAGGGGGGAGCCAAAAAAAAAAAAAAAAAAAAAAAAAAAATAAGGAAGGAAGGACCCAAAATAACGGTGGGGGGTATCCAGCTTTTATGGTGTGTGGGGAACGAGAGAGGGCGCAGTGGATCGGTACCGAGATGGCGGGTTCGGGTGGCCGGTACAGTTCACGCTCCATCACTCGAGGCCCTGCCCTCACATGTGCGCCAAGACGGGAATTGGACTCGTGTATAAGTACTCTGTGCGATTAATGAATAAACCAAAAAAAAAAAAAAAAAAAAAAATCACGTGTGCCAAGCAGGTGGACGCCACTTCCCGGGGGCTTGCGAGAGATATGTAAGTATGTAGCTCCACTACTGCTGTTTCGGCATACCCTCTTTCCGCCGCGCAATCCAGGTACCCTCGTCCAGAACACGTATCTGCATGCGCATCTCTATCTACGTTCACACGTAGGCGTGTATGTGCGGATACAAACTGCATGTATGAATGGCCTTAGGTACACGCTCTACCGGTACGCGAAAGTGCAGCGGAATATTCCTCGCGCTCTGTATTGCTGCGGACTGGTACATACGTACATACTTAGGTCCCACTGGACGACAGTCCTCCGGTGCGAATCGCAGGCCCCCTACTCCGCGAGCTTGACGTGGACTCCTCTTCCGGACGCCATGGTGATCTTGCAGTCGTACTTGACGTCCAGGCCCTCGAACGCCGGGTCCTCTTCGAGGACGGCGTACGTCTGCAGCAGTCTCGTGAGGAAGTACGATGCATGGGTCAATGCTAGTTGTTCTGGAAGAGTTCCGTCAGCTGTGTGCCCCCGGGCGTAAGGAAGGAGGGCGCGGCCCACTTACGGCCCAAACACGTCCGAGGACCGCCGTTGAACGGAACGTAGGCCCATCCGATCTTGCGCAGCCGCTCTTCCCCCCACCGCTCGGGGCGGAACTCGTCCGCGTCCGCGCCGTACAGGTCCTTGCGGCGCTGCAGCGCGAAGCTGGAGAAGATCACTTTCTCGCCCGGCATGATCGAGATCGGACTGTTGCCGCCGGCGCCGCCGCCGTACGGCAGCGTGGTCGGGATCCGGGCACAGCGTGTGTTGGCGTGCAGCGGGGGATAGCATCGCAGCGCTGCGCCTGCGTGTCAGATGACGGATGTTACGATGGAAGGGGGGGCCGTCCTACTTTCGTTCAGGACCCACTTGAGGTACGTGATGTTCCTCAGCTCCTCCTGGGTCGGGATCTTTGCGAATGCGCCGAGTCCAACGGTCGTCTCGATCGCCGCGCGCAGCTTCCGGAGCACGTCGGGGTGGCGCGCGAGACACAGCGTGGCCCAGGATAGCAGCATGGATGTGGTGTCGCGACCGGCGAGCAGGACGCTGAGAACCTGGTCCTGGAGCACCTGTGGCTCCTGCGTGGACTCGGCCAGGGCGTCCAGGAACACGTACCGCTTCTGCCCCTCCTCCTTCTTCTTTTCGGCGCGGACCCGGAGCGAGGTCGCCACGTAGCCGCGGATCATGCTGCGGACAGCCGCGCATGCGGCCTTGAACGGCTTGGGGTTGTAGATCCAGTAGAGATTGCTGAGCACCCAGCGCGTCGCGATGGTAGCCTGCGCCACGTCGAAAGCGTCGGAGAAAGACTGCGGCGCGAAGCCGTCGTCGCCGCCGTCGACGAGCGCGCCCACGGGACTGCCGACGAGGAAGTCCGACGCCGAGTCCATCGTCAGTTTCTTGTACAGGTCTTGGATCTCGACGCAGCGGTCCTCGCCGACGTCGGCCTCGAGCTTGCGGCGCATCTGGTCGAAGAAGAGCTCGAGCCTGTCGAGGTCCGCCACCTGCGCCTTGTCGAAGTTGGGCCGCAGCAGGCCACGGCTGCTCTTCCAGTCCGCGCCGTCCTGCGCGAAGATCCCCTTCGTGCCGACGAGCTGGTGCATGGCGTCGCGGTCCGTCGCCAACTTGTAATCTGGTGGCGGCGGCGCAATTCAGCACGCCGCTCTCTCCCCCACCCAGCCGTCGAACGACCGAACGAATACGTACCATCGAACTGCGTGGCCAGCACGGCCTGGACGTTGCGCGGATCGCGTGTGATGAACGTCCGGGTCCCGAACAGCGTGTAGCCCCAGGTATCGCCGAGCTCGTCGAAGGCCTGCACCATGCGCGGGGGCAGCCCCTGGGCCAGCGCCGCTCTGACCGTTCGGAGCTGGCCACGGAGGCCGAACGAGTAGAAGGGCTCCGGGCGCATCGGCGGGTCCTGGCATTTGCGGCCGTTGACGAAGCGGATCTAGAGGACAAAAATAAATGTCAATTCGGCTTCGATTATCCGTAGTCTTTTCCGACTCAGCCGGAATCGGCCAAACTCACACGCTTACTCTCGCCCACCACGAAGCGCACCACAAACAGCGCCAGGAGGAATGTGACTGCCGCTGGAATGACGAGGCTGCGGTTATGCGTCTCCGCCGTCGCCGGGCGGATGGTTGGTTCGCCCATGGTCTGTCTGTCTGTCTGTCTGTCTGTCTTGTCGACCGTCGATTGCGAGATACTCCTGTCGGGTTTCGGCGCCGTCGGAGGGAGCGCGAGCGAAGAGGAAGAAGGGCGTTATGTATCGATGACCTTAACCGCCAAGTGGCCTCAGCTGTTCGCGAGCAACCCCCCATATCTAGCAGGCTCATCTCACTTGCATCCTTGGCCGGAGCCTGAAAAAAACCAACAAAAAAAAAACCAAGCAGTCATAGATAGCAGCCGAACCAAAGAGTATGATATATAGTCCTCTTGGTGCTCTTGTTGCGGATTCTGGCGTCTTGCGATTAATTAATAACTGGTTTTGCCGCATCTGATAACCCGTGCGCGTCTGCTGCAGTGCCGCCTTGCACAGCGCATACATAATCTCTCCTATATATCTATACGATTCTCGAACGTCTGCTCGCTTGTCGTTTTTTTTTTTCTCTCGGCAGAGTACTTGCTTACTCTATGAGGGGCTATTAGTCAGCTTAGCGAACGCAGACTGACAGTGCTTGGGCAAAGGCTCAACCAATACGGTGGACACATGTCCACCCCGACCCAACAAACCAGCCGGCAGTAATAAAGGTATCTAGGACACTGACGGTGGCACCCATCGCGTGCGTGCAGAAACCGTCTTGACTATGTACTCTGCAGAAAACCGGCATTGCTTTTCGGCGCCTGTACGGGTGCATACAGTACTGCAAAAAACGGGGGCCGGTAATGAGGCTGCCATTCAAGGGTGACAGTAGATAGCATGACCATTGTGAAAAGAACCGCGTAATCCGAAGATTTTAATCTCTTGAACGCGTACTTAGTCCGGGGATGTCTAGTGTGATACTGCATTCGCTCGAGTTGCCTATACAATTGCGGTATTCGCGTGGCATTCTTGATGATGACCGTACTTTCCTTACGTTTACTGTATTGGTGTAGCATGCTCAACAATACTTCAGCGGCACTGAAATACAAGACGCAGTAGTCTTAAAGAATGCTAGTATCAAATGAGATTTCATGATCATCTGAACCGCGGAAATATTACAGAGACTGTACTGGTACCATTGTGGCACGGTGGTTCGAAAGTGCTGGTGTGGAGGAATGTGCTTTGTACACTACATTCGAGCCAAAGAAAGTCCGCAGTATACTTACCACCAAACGGCTCTGGACTCTGGTACAACGCGGAGGTTCAAACGCTCGAGCTCACAGATATATAGCCAGCGCCCCTAAACACATATCTCTTACGCACGGGACCGAACATGAAGGCATTTTATGGTGACTGACTAATCTGCTGGTCCTACGCCTGAGACGAGAGGCGGAAAATTGCAAAAGCACTCGTTATATTTGCCCAACATCTATGGATGCAATCCTGATGACAGGGCAAAAGAATTTAGATGTGGTATGTATGAACTACAAATGCTTTAGCCTCTTATCGCAGCTTCGAGTTTCGACGGGAAACTTGCATGGCGGGGTACATGAGTAAGAGAAGACCCATCAGACTGTTGGAAGAGCTACTGGTTGCTGTAGGATTAATACCAACAGCTTATGAGCCCGAAGACTTATCATATTCATCTTAATCGTCAAGCAATTCCTTGTAACGGAAAATTCCGGCGGGGTGGCGAGCAGTCGGGCTAGTGTGTGAGCGGGCGGCGCGGGCGAGCAGCGGGCTAGGGGCCAGACAAGGACAGGACAAGGACGGGGCAAGGACAAGACTTAGGACAGGACGCGGGCGAGACGCGAGAAGAACGAGACAGGGCAAGGACAAGAACAAGGACCAGGACACGGCGACGGCGTAAACAAGTTGTCGCGTACCGATCCACGACGGGCAACGACCCTCATCATATGTGTACAGGAACAGGGGTCTCAACAGTCCGGCCGGGCCAGTCCTGGCCTCGGCCTGGTCTGGTCTGCGAGACACAGTCCACGTTAGTACACGGCCCGCGGGCTCACCGGCTTTTTTTGGCGCCGGCCTGGTCTGGACCGGGTCGGCCGGCGGGCCGGGAAAACGAGGGAGATCCCATGATCCACTAGCGTCTTTCCATATCTTGGACGGCTAGTGGGTTTCCAGGTTTTCGACGGCAACTAAACCATTACTGGAAGCTCTCGGCATCCACCACAACAGATATAAAATCGTACATACCCTGCAGAGCACTGAGAACATAAGGCGAACAAGATTACCCAAGAATTCTGTTAATCGGAAAAGAGATGGTGGAGTTGTAAGGGAAATCAGTTCCGCATTTCTTGGGCTGTGGGTGGGTTTTCGGGTTTTGGGCTACACCTAACCTGTTACTGGGAGGTTTCGGCCACCAACACAACAACAGACAGAAAATCGAACATGCGCGGAAGAGCACCGGGGAGATAAAGAAAACAGGATTATTTTTTAAAAAAAATTGTTTATTGGAGAAGAGATGGTGGAGCTTGCCATGTGTGACAATATTTATTTTTTTAACCACTGGCGTTGTCCCGCGGGCACCCGCCGGCCAACCCGGGTCAAGGCAGTCCGGCCGCTGGCCCCATCTAGCCGGACTGGGTCATCAGAAATCCCGGCCCGGACTGGACCGTCCCAAAAGCCCGCGGGCTGCCCGCGGGCCGGCCGGATTATTGAGACCCCTCAAACCCACAGCCCACGCGCGCGAGCAATCACACAAAGATGCGGCGCTGAGGTTCCGTTCGGCTATCCCGTATTCCAGTACTTTCAGCGAAAACACATTCTATCACGCCCGAATTCCCCCGTAGCACCACGACCCTCCGATTTGCTGGCAGAGGTTAGAGAAGTACTGGAAAGATCAATTGGAACGTGAGGGAGAAGGTGGAGCGGGGGGGCGGATTGGGACCAGTGGACCAGTGTAGAGTACATATTTTAAATAGAGATGTTTTTATATCCACGGATTGCTGAGTGAGAATGGTACTACTGAACAGTGGTTGAACTGGAAGCCCCTTTGATAGAGAACTGCCGTAGTAGCACTATTGGAGCGCTCTGGCAATCTTGTAATCTGCTAGAATTGGGGGTATCCGAAAGCAGATGCTGCAATTGCATGCGATAGTCTACGATATTTGCACGGTTGTTGTTGGAATCTCCCTTGTTCAAATGATCGTAATAGTTTCGTAGCACTATCGACAACATATTCCTTCAATTGCGGCCGTTGCAGGAACCGGTTGCCAACAGTGTGCGGCAAGGCCAAAGCTGCTGGAGCGCAACCATTATGCACTGGCATTCAAGTGATTACGACATCTGGCAAAAGCGGTAGCACGATCGTCCCACTACGGAATAATTGAGATTAAAAAAACGGCTTTTATCCCCCATGAACCCCTCCAGCGCCGGAATATCCAGCATCGACCCCTCTATCCACGATGGACCCCACACAAAATTTCATACTGAGGTTGAAGTAGGGTAATTCTTCACACAACAAAAACAGATTTTATTTCTACCTATGCGACTGCCTACATTTAGGCGCATAGTAACCTACACCCTTGCAGATGCTGCAGCGTGACCGGGAATTTATTGGGAACATCCGGCAGACTAAGTCCACCAATGTTTGCATTGTACCCTTTCCTCCGCATGTCGCCCTTCTGTGCTCGCTTTTTAGCAGGCATACCCGGAGGTATTTTGGTCAAGGGCGGCTTGCGAGGTTGAAGCTCGAGTTCGTTTTCTCCACTATATTCTACCTGCAGTGTTCTCCATGGTCCAGTCCGTCCGTCCTGGGCCCTCGGACGAGACTGGACTGCTATCCCCCATCTGTTCATAGCTAGGATGGAACAGACTACTCCAGTCCGTCCGTCCTAGACCTCGGACGGGACTAAATACAATTTACTCCGTCCGTCCACCGTCTGGACTGGGACCGACGGCGGTCGACTGCCAAGACGCCGTAGAATGGTGATATTTCCGGAACCCAACGAGATCCGAGTTATCTCATCAACGAGGCCACCATTTCTAGCGGGAGTTTGGCAGAAGCTGCACTAACTGGTTGTGGTCGGGGTGCAAGCCTTCGCCAGAGTAAGATTTAGGGAAATTTTCATTCACCGAGTGCAATTGCGTGACATATTACATAACAATACTACTGCCGTCCGTCGTATAGCGTGGACGAGGACGGACTCCGTCCTCCCCACATCACGGACTGGACGGACTACCTCAGTAGCGTCCTCCATACATCTCGGACTGGGCGGGCTATCCCAGTGCAGTCCGTCCTGAGCTCGGACGAGACCGCCAATATCCCGTCCGGACCGGACTATGGAGAACACTGTCTACCTGGCGCAGCGAGTCCGAGTCCAGCTTGGTCAGCCTGTTGGAGCACTCGAAATCGAACGGTACCATGTCGGCTTTGTAGGTTTCAACCCAATTGCGAAGAGAAAGGGTCTTAGGCATGTATGTCGATTGGAGCTCTTGCCTTAAGGTGATAGATGGTTGTGACCGCATGGCCACATTGTCCTGGTAACGAATGCAGGAGCAAGCAGACGACGTCAAAACCACGAGAAAAATCTGACCATCGGGTATCTGGGTGACATGACTCTTGGTGCTACTGCCTGTAGCCACAAACCTTATTCCGACTGGCAAAGCTCAGTGATTCACGGAGGAAAGCTTGAGCACACGGATTGAAACGCTGGGCTGCGGACAACTGGGTGGCTGCCCGATGACGCAGAAAATGCCTGTGCATCTCCTTATGGCAAATCCCAACACGCATATCAGTGACCGGAAGGCCGCGGTCCTCATTGTATGTGGCATTCGCAGATTCCACGATATTTGAGGTGAGAAAACCGTATCTTGGGTCGGCAAAGAGATAACGAGCCCACATCCGCGCCGAAATAGTCCTCAGATACTCGATAGTTGACGGTTTTTACTTCTCATGTAAGTAAGTACCTAAACTACGTACATAGAGATTTAACTTAAGTAATTTACCTTACCTCAACTGACTATGAAATTTTGTGTGGTGCATCGTGGATAGAGGGGTCCACGCTGGATATTTCGGCGCTGCAGGGGTCCATGGGGGATAAAAGCCGTTAAAAAAAAATCATTTCACTACGTACCGAGAGGTTAGTTGTGGTTTTTTGTGGATGCCTGATCCAAACACAGCCGTCATAGCATGGAATTCCTGCCCGCCCCTCGGATTTACTACATGGGCCGTAGCATTCTCGTAGCGCTACCATAGCGATAATACCCCCTTTTTGGTACTGTATATGTCCTCCCGTCGGCACCTAAAGCAACAAATTCTAAACCGTCTTCACCCCGCTTTGTCCTCTTCCCCTCGTTCCCCGCTTCGCCGGCCTTCTCCCCGGCATCTTCAGCAGTGCATGTTCGAGCGAAAGACACTGCTCCGGTAGGATGCCAAGGAGTTTGGCGACGATACTTGGTAACCATGAGTTCCATATAAGAAAATGGAGGCATGCCCGTTCGTCCGACTCCTTCACGTCGTCGTCTCTTGAGGCACTGCACAACCTATCAGTCCACACTCTGGACGGTGATACGTATCTGCTTCCGTAATCTGTGGTTACGGCGGATACCCACGTGGGTAGGTCGACTGCTGGTGCTTTGTCCGACGGACAAAAGTCGACGTGTATCTGCAGGCCCATCTCGCGCGATTACGACAGGCCGTACTGCTGTGTGCCTACCCCCGGGTATGTGCGGTCGACAGCCGGAATGGTAGGGAAGCGCGGGAAGCGCGGGAAGCGGACGCATACGCACGCCCGCATGCACGTCGCTCGTTCACCGGCATCTTCAGTCGCGGGAGGATTATTTTTTTTTGGTTTATTCATTACTCGCATGCGACCTATCAGATCATGGCGAGATTATGTACAGTCCGTTTCCTGTCCGCTGTCCGCGCAGTGGCGGCACGTTGCAAGCACCCCTTTTGCCCTCCGCCCAGGCCTGTCCCGAGAATATGTGATACGCACCAAGGAAATTACAAAAGGAAAAAAAGAAGGGTAAGTGTGGAGGACAAAGGAAAGAACGAGGGAAAGATCACCGAACACCGACCCGCGCCTAAGCCGTTCCTGCGGGCGCCATGAAGTCGGGCGTGGGCAGGAACAGTGGAGTCCCCCCAGCACCCGCCTCCCCCGCTCCCTGCTCGTCCAGCCACTCCCGCACCTCCAACTCGGAAACCGCGCTGACGGCGTCGTCCTCCTCTGCCAGCACCCGCCTGCCCACATCCGCGGTCGAGAGAAAGTCCAGCACTGCCTGGCTGCACCTCCCATCGGCCAGGAGGTCCCGTACTTCCACCGGCCCTTCCACCTCCCGGTCTCCTTCTTCACCTCCGCCCACAGGGTCTTCTGCTGCGGCTTCCACTCGGGGCACTCCTTGAAGAGGCGGTCCCGGGTCTGGGTTTGGTACCGGCACCACCAAAATTGCGGGGTGGCCCGATTCTTCGTCCAGTTGAGGTACTGCCCGGTCAAGCAGTGCCCCGTCTTGATCTGGTAGAACCGCGAGGCGAGCCTCTTGGTGCTGCCAGCCACCGCGCCATCGGGCTTTTGGCTCTCAGGCATGCGGTACTTCGCTTTGGAGGCCCGGCCTCAAGCCCACTGGCGCGCCTCCACCCACTTCTTCTCCGGGATCTCCCGCTTGAGGTTGGCGAGGGAGCGTGGGAGAGGCATCGCCCGCACTTCCGTTCGGTCCGAGTAGTTCGGCCATTCTACCCCGTGGGTGTCAGGCTCCTCTGCTGCGATCTTTGCCCACTCATCGGCCTTCTCATTGCCGGCGACCCCCTTGTGGGCTGGGCACCACCGGATCTCGATGGTGATGCCCGGTCTGGCCCTGCGCAGGGAAGCGATGTGCTTCCGTGCCTGGAGGGCGTATTGCTGTCCCAGGCCCGGCTCGTCTGATGCCATTCGTGTCATGGCCGCCTGTGCATCGGTGAAGATGGTGACCCGCTCCGGCGTCGTATTTCTTCTCAATGCGTATTCCAGCGCTCGGGAGAGCGCGGCGCATTCAGCGTCATAGGCCTCCTGGTTGCAACCCATATGGGTTTTGATGCCCGCCCAGGCAGCCCCCTTCTTCCAGATCACTGCATAGCCGGCAGCTCCGTCCTCCAATCGCGACCAATCCGTGAGCATGGTGAGTCCCGGCCGGGCTTTCTCTGCTGCCGCCTTTGCTTCCGCTTCCTCCTCCTGCAGCAGCGCCGCGTCGAATGCTTCGGGTTCCTTCAAGAGCACCGTTCTCTGCGTGCTTCCGGCGTAGGCCAGGGCATTCGTAAGTCGCCGGCCAAGTTCTGTTGGCGCCCCCACAGTCGGCCGTGCCTGGTCTCGCTGCGGCAGGCTCAGCAACCGTAGCCCAAACCGTCGCTGCCGGTTTTCCAGCTGTGTCGCAGCTGCTCGGAGGCCAGACTCCATCGAAAGAGCCCCCAGGTTGCTTGTCCGGAAGCACCCCGTGATCGCCCGAGGCCTCCTGGTTGGCTAGCAGTTGCAGCTCCTCTGCCCAGCCTTTGGTGGCCAGCAATCTTTCCGACCTTCCACCATGGGGGTTACTTCGTACTGCTCTTCCACGCTGTGGGCCACAAAGCACTCCCGAGAGCTATCCTCTGCACTCCCGAATCTGTAAATTAACTGCGGTACATGAACGGACCCGGTTCGCGTCGGCGCAGGCGGGAGGAATCCCATGGAAGTTAGCCACCTACCTTCTCCGACTCAGAGGAATCCAGATGTTAAATGGAGATGCATGTAGCGTCTTGTCCTCCCGAATCCGGTACGGGGATGTACTGCACCGAATCTACAGACTCCATGAGCGTGTAGCTAATGACGCACAATTCGACATCGCCGGATGAAGAATTTCGCTTGACTAGCGCAGCGACCGTCGCGGCCGATAAGCGAGCTGCACCGTCGTCGCCATAGCACCGCGCTTATCGACCAAACGTACATAGATATCTGGCGGGAGACCACCAGACCGTTCCGAACAAGCGCGGAACCCGCATACGAACAGCCGCTTCTTCTCCCAGGCGCATAACCAATCGCCACTCAATCTTCCAGGCGGCATTCACCCCGCAGTCGCCGTCATTCCCCTCGTCACCACCGTCGCTCACTGCACCGTCCCCCGAAGCCGGCTTCCCACTACATCCGTTTCCCACTCGAAGTTACCATCGCACCTTGTCCACGGACTCCTCCAACCGCCCACACCTCTCTCCCTCGGCACCCCCTCGGCCGAGAGTACGTACTTACGTCCCAGCGATAGACGGTGGGCGACGGTGAGGGCGGCGGCACTGGCCCGTTTCGGATCATGGCGAATGAAGGTTGGTGATGCTGCAATCTGCGCTGATACACAGTCCATACCATGTCTGAACTTTTACATAAACACCAAGCTACTATGCTCTTCTTTCGAGCAGTGTGTCGAGGAGTCGGCATTACCCACCAAGTCCTGCCGCCTCTTGCAGAGCACGCTGCCGCTCCTCCTCCCGCGAGTGGTGGAAAGCGACCACGGCCCAGCCGTACTTGTCGTGATATTATATAGCTATGGAGACGATCGGAAGCTCGGCGACTGATCCGCGTTCTGCCACAGGAAAATAATTTACTTATCGGCAAACCTTTAAATTTCCATACTTAAGTACTGTATAAGTATGTAGTCAAGGGGAGGGTAAAAAAAAACGTAGTTTTCCTGCTGTACGCGTATCAAAACGGTCAAAATACGTATTTTTCACGTCGTGATAGAAATATGCGTTCAGCGGGCAAACAGCGTTTTTTTTACCCTCCTCTTGACTATAGTACTTTTTGAAACTAAGATGTAAGATATATCCACTAGATTGCCATGTATGTAGGATGCAAGTATGTAGGTACGTTTTCGTTTCCACTATAGCTATCTGAGGGCCGAATGCTACTTGGCCGGCATAAATAAAAGATCGGAGATTGCCTCCTATACCACCCAAAATTCATGGTGTCTCCGGTTCCACCCTTTTTTTGAGAGGATAGAAATTGGAGTCATCGCGACGGCACGGGGGATAACACAGTAGGAGAAGAATGGAGTAGTACGTAAGGCGGATTGGTATGTAACACTATTGGCTCTGCTCTGGATGTTGCTCCGAGCGCACTCGGGAGCGTAGCGGGCGGGCTTTTACATGTCGAGCAGCACGGCTTAGCTCTACCATCCGGGCTGGGTCTTCTACGTCTCATTGCGGAGATCTCCCTTCCGCTAGGGCTTTTTGGAGGGGAGCTCCGGGAGCACCGGGAGCGGGAAGAGGAGCGGGAGGCGGAGGCGCTGGACGCCGTGGACGAGATGCGTGCTGGGGAGGAACTTCCGCTGTTCTTACCCGCACCCTCGTTCATGGCATCGGCAGGCGAGGAGTATGGGACGGGCCGTGGTCTTCCTTTTTGTTTCTTCCTTTGTTGTTTCGTTTTGTAAATTTCCTTGGGGCGCATCTACTCTCTCTTGGGACAGGCCTGGGCGGAGGGCAAAGGGGAGCTTGCAACGTGCCGCCACCGCGCGGACTGCGGACAGGAAAACTGGGCAAAATGTACGCCGCCATGATCTAGATAGGTCGGATTCGAGTATGATTAAACAAAAAAAGCTAGGGCTTTTTGGTAGGGTGGCCTCGTGGGACAACAGTACGCGGAGGTTCAACAGGCTCGACTTCTACTTCTAGGCCCAACTAGACGGGGCCTGCCCCTGCAGAGGTTTCTGCAACGGGAATCCAAGGACGCTGCAAGAACCGCCGGCTGCTGTCCAAGCTCTGCCACCGCTTTACCGTAGACTCTATTCTAAGGCCCACCCATCTTGTCAGTCAATTCGACGGTTTATGGGAGGATACGACTCCTGACAAACATGCAAACCTAACACAATGTCCGCTTTGCGATTAGATATCCGATACCGGGCCACAGATTGGGCTTTGACACTCCGGCGCAACATGGCTGCATTGAAAGCTGCGGAACTCGTAAATTGCCGCCCTAAATAGAGTGCTCGCCGGACCTCTTCTTCTACTTCATCTTCTTGATCGCTGATGAGAATACCAGCACTCATGGTGGCATGCGGTGGCATGAAGGTGATGCGGGGGGGGCGGGCGGGAGTGGAAGACGCCATCGCGACGGTGACATTTTCTATCACTCGCCAAAAGAGGGTGGTACCCTAAATTTTGGGTGGGATAATCCCACAAAAACGGGTTTCTCGGTACATCCTTAGCGCCACCAGAGCGGCACCTAAACGGGTGGTATGGGCGTCAATTGCCGATAAAAGATACCTTCACTTGCAACCTTTTTCCTCCTCCACTTCCACTTGCAACCCTTTCGCGGCTTTCGTTTGCAACCTTTCCTCCCCCACTTTCACTTGCAACCCTTCCCGACTTTCACTTGAAGCCTTTGCTAGCGTTTCAGCGGATGCAGGTAATATTTCCTTCCCTTCATCACTTTCACTCGTGCTAACTTTCAGTGAATATAGGAATCGGTCGTCGTATTCTACTCCGCTGGCAAGGGCGGAAGACGCACGGTGGTGGATTTCTGACGCTTGGTCAACGAATACTCGGCCAACGAACACTCCGGTGGGTCGATGCCTGCCCCATGGTCCTCCCGATCGCCGGTTGTTGGCGAGCCAGCGGCCAGGGGCGGAAGGGGGTCGCAAGAATTTGCCACCCTGCCGCCGGGCCATAAGTGGCCCGTGAAGAGGGGACAATTGTCCCCTGATCCCTCCGAGAGCGGATGGCCTGCTCATTACCTGGAGAGCGATCTCCAGTGCAGCGGATTGTGAGCTCTGCCGCGAGCAGTGGGCACAATAGCTCGCTACATTCCGATGGCGGCTGGCACGAGAGCGCGGTGAGCGGTTCGAGGAACCCCGCCGTTCATCCCTCGCGGCCCCAGGAGGACTGTCAGGCGGGGAAGCATCTCGGAAGCCTCTACGCCAGGATCCGCCACCAGTGCGGGGAGCGGCGGGTGCTCTCTGGGCCCCTTTGGCGAGCTCACTGAGTTCCTCAGGAGCTTCGAGCCGCAAGGGGCCCAGGTCGAGCGCCCCCCGGAGATGCTGACGCTTTCCACCCAAGAGGTGAAGGCGATCAGCGCCACACTGGTGGATGCGCCCCGGTATGTCAATTCCTTGCGGGAGCATGTCCTGGAAGCGTACAAGCACCGACTGCTACTTCTTAGGACGAACAAACTCCCACCGGCTCCTGACCCCATCTCGGAGGCTTGTACGCCGGGTTCGTTCGTCCGTTGGCGTTGGAAATTGCAGTTGCAGTCACTCGCCGAAACTGCTGCTGTGCTCGCACCGACGACGGAGGTTGCCGACATCAGACCCCCGGAGGACATGTCGCTCGCCATAGCGCAGTCGGGTCGTTGGGAGATGACGGAGTGGCTGCGCACCGAAATGTGCACGAGCCATCCGGTCTCCCGAAGACCTGGGGATCAGACCCACCCTCCTCCTACAGTCGAGGTGAGACTCTACTCGAATCATTGGAGCCAGGCTGACTAGGATTTTAGCTTTGTGTGCCGTTGCCATCTCGCGGTGGCGGGCGTTTGGCTGGATTGAAGATCCACCTTTTTTTCTTCTTCGACAATAGACCCGTTTTTGTAGAATCGACTCCTATACCACCCAAAACCCAAGTGGTCTTTGGTACCACCCTTTTTTGGTGAGTGATAGAGAATGCAATCATCACGACGGCGTTGCCTTCTACCCTCCGCTCGACACCACCAATAACCACTCCCGATAGTATGGAAAAAATAAAGCCTGTTTACGTGTGGGCCGAGATCGCCAAAAACAGCCCCGAGTTTCGATATTACGATTTTTGCCGATGCACGAGCCGCAATTGAACGGATGCAGACCATTGAGGTGATTCCTGGGCAGATCCTCGCTCTGCAGGCCCGGCGTATTCTGGCAGAAATCGACTGTCCCGTTGGTGAGGGGATTGCAGGCGACGAGAAGATGAACCACATGGCCATGCCGTGGAATGGCTTACCATTGACAACCGACCAAGACGTATGCCTCCAGTCTCGTTGGCGCATCTATCCCGAAAGACCTCCAAAATAAATGGGAGGAAGGAAAAAATCGGCCCTACTCGCAGATAACCAATCCGATATACAACGTCAAGTGCCGCCAGTGGCGGAAAACCCGCCCGGATCCAACACCGGCGAAGGCATAGAAAAGTACCGCTTCCCGGTATTACCCACTGAAGATCGGACACGCCCACATCTGTCAGTATTTGAAACGGATTGGAAACCGAGGTGATACTTGTTGGTGGTGCCACAGGCCTGGTGTAACTCAAACACGGGAATATTCAAGGTGCTATGGAAGGAAGTGAAGTCGCAGACGGGGCGAGGACGGGATCGGTTCCGTATTGCAGACTTATTGCAGGCGAACGCTGTGGTGAGGCAATACTCGAACTCCTGGAGACAACTGATGTGGGACGGAAGATCAGAGGACGTTTGGGAGGAAGGATACAGTGGCTCAACAGAGGAGAAGGGTGAAACAGCGGAGACGGAAGAAGAGATGGTGGAGGTGGAGGAAGATCGTGGTGGTGTTCCGTAATTTTGCTTTCGGTTGGGCTAGTAGGGCAAGAGGGAGAGCCGCATAGCTAGACTGGCGGGCAGGTGCGGGTTGGCGTTCACCGTAGTCGAAACAGGCTTGTGGCCGCGAAATTAATTTGATGTCCCCCCTCCCTCCAGCATCACCACCTCTGTACCAACCCATGCCACCCACCTTGAGTGCTAGTGATCTCATCAGCGATCAAGAGGGCAGCAATATACGTATATGCAGCTTTCAAAGTGGCCATATCACGCCCTGGGTCGATGCCCAGTTTGAGGTCTGGTATCAGATATCTAATCGCAAAGCGGATATTGTTGTATGTGTAGTACCCCCATAAACCGTTGGACCGACTAACAAGCTGGGTGGATCTTAGAAGAGATTCTATGATAAAGCGGTGGCAGAGCTTGAACAGCGACGGGCTATTCTTAGGGCGTGCTTGGATCCCTTGCGGAAGCTCCCTAGGAGCAGTTGAACCTCCGCATGTCTACTGCTGTCCCACGAGGCCGCCCTACCAAAGTGCACAAGCGGAAGGAAGATCTCCTTGAGGCGTACGGTCCCGCTCTTTTGTGAAGTTGCAGGCACAAGTTGCAGGGCTCTTGGCATGGGCACCAGTTGGTTAGTCATCTTCATAATGAATTTGATTCTGAGGTCATGACGGAGGTCAGGGGAGAAAAAAAATACACTTCAGTTGCATGGGGAAAGGCTTCTAGCTTCGGTGGGAATGATTCGATATCGATCGGGGCTGTCATGATGGAGACACATACTTGACAAACAACGGCAAGAAGCCACGACATATATTTTGTCTCCTTACAGATCAAAACAACTCTATTTCGAGATCATATCCTATTGTGATGGGAGCGACACCACTAAAAATTCAGCCCTCATGCCAAGAGCCGTGCAACTTGTACCTGCAACTTCAAAAACAGCTGGGCCGTAAGCCTCGCCTCCACTGCGGAGATCTCCCTTCCGCTTGCGCATTTTGGTTGGGCGGCCTCATTTTGTGAACTTTTCTCTCTCTGAAACGAGGTTGCTTGGGTGTTCTCCTTTACCCAGCGGAGCTCCCAGCCCATCACGTGACGCTTCAGCCTTAAACAAGTCAACAAACGACGTCCCGCCTCGAAGCGGAGGAGTGACTGTGATATGCTAGAAATTGGAATCGAGTCATCAATTGTGCGACGGCGACCGCTTCAAGGCGCTCAATTGGGATTGAAGGTTACCGAGGGTTGAAAGAGTACCGATTAGCGATGAGGATAGTGATAAATGATAGGAGTTCGATCAGGTTGAGAGTGTGCTTTGGATGCCATATGAGATGAGAAGCCACAGGGCGTGTGGGTACTGGACGATTGAGCAGCTCACAACTTCGTTGTTGTATTGGATGATAGTAGAACAGAAAAGAACAAACAGAACAAAAGATCCTCCACGTCTACTTCCCCACTCTCGCGTCACGCCACTCGAGAATGTGTCCGCAACAAAGTCTAAGGCTCAAGCGCCAAATCCGGGAGACTAGATATACTGATACATACGTACGAACTCCAGCAAAGAACACTGAGCTAAGCCTGATTTGCTAGATACCGTCTGTGCAGATCGAATGCTGGAGCATAGATAGACGGTCTTTCCTGCTGGTGCAACTTGGCGGAGCAAGGAGATAATGCGGGATTTAGCAGCTCTGGGGGGGGCGGGGGCCGGTCGAAGCGGGGCGACGAGACAGTAATCCCTGTCATGGATCAATGAATCATTATCTTCTCTCTGTTATGGCATGCCGTATTAACTCGCTGAAACCCTGTTTTTTTTTATAATTCTCTAGCACTTAGTGAGCAGTTTATTACTCAAAGGGGAAATAAAGGAAATTTTAACTCACCCTGTGGTTGGTGGAGCTCGAATAACCCCTGCAGATTCATAACCAACCAACCCTAACCTCACAGGTGTCGCTTCCCCTCTTTTTCGCGCTTACCCTTCGTCTATCTTCCTTTCTCTCTCGGGTTTGATCTTGCCTTCTCCTCCTCTCTCTTCCACGTTGTTTCATTGCTTGTGTTTCCCCGGGTTCGCAACTAGTTCGGACTGCTGGTCCGTGGGCACATCTCGTGCTGCATCGCCGCGACGACCTGTTTCCAACGGCCGGAACTCCTTGTGTTTCCTTGGCTTACGACAGGTTTGGGACAGGCGGTCCCTGGGCATATGTTGCATGCTGCGTCGCCTCGACGACTTGTTTCCGCGAGTCGTCGCCGCGACGGCCTGTTCCACGGGTCGGGACTCCATGCGTTTTCTTGGGCTACGACAGGTTGGGATAAGTGGTCCCTGGGCACATCTCGTGCTGCGTCGTCTCGATGACTTGTCGTCACAAGCCCCGGGGACTCCTTGCTGTGTTGCAACGACCTCCTCCCTTTGCTTGCCCCTGGGTGCGGCTTGTTTCCATTAGCTGGGTCATCGTCGTGATGACTACCTGCCCCCCCCAAGTTCCGGGCTGGTTGTTGGGCCTGTGGCGTTTCGATCGTTCACCCTTTTATGGCATACATAAGTACCTACTGACGAACTGCCAGACGCGAAACGAAAGGAAACAGAAGGAACCCACCAACCCCGGCAAAAAACATAAGAAATCGGCCGCATCAGTATCGACCGTATCGGCATTGACCGCGCCAGCGCTGGCCGCAATGACATTCCGACACCTACCTCAATATCGCCATCGCCACCGACACCTACCTTTGCGGTGGGCGCTACGGATTGGCAAGATCGCCGGAGATGTCCTGAAGAAGGGCGGCCGACAATTCGCGAGCATGAATTTCGCTCAGCTGTCGTGCTCTACACCGAGAAGGGAATTCAAGGACGAGGAGTGGGATGAGATTACAGCGTCAGTCGAACAGCGAGGAGAAGGGGACAATGTGCTGGAGCGTAGGGCTCTGCCCGAATGTTATAGGAGATCTGCGCGCGGGCTAGGGCGATGGCGCAGGCGAGGATGCAGTGAGCGCGGCGGCAGCGGGCGTATGTTCATGTATATATGTTCCATCCATCCATAGCAATTCATCTCTGCGCCGCCGAACTCTTGCCGCCGGACTCCACAAGCCGTCTGCTATCTCAGTTCGCCATCAACCACATCTCTCTTTCTATTTCTTGTTTGGCAATAGAACAACTATTTTATTTTAGCATGGTGCGGGCCGTTGCGACAATTACATTTTCTGTCACTCGCCAAAAAAGTGTGGTATGAGTCAATTCCACTCGAATAATCCGAAGAATCGGAACCAAGCTGATTAGGATTTTAGCTTTACTTGTTGTTTCTATCTCACGGTGGCGGGCGTATGGTTGGATTCAATATGCCTTTTCTTTTCTTTTCGAAGCAAGATTTTTACGACTGCCCAACCCACACGAGAAGAAGTGGTCAATCTCGGCGAATATCAGCACTACCTCTGCAACCCATTATTCTGCCAAGAGGGGGGAGCTGGTGAGGAACAAGACTGCTCACAAGCAGGCAGCGCTGATCGACGTTCGCTGCTTCAGATTTCGAATGAGTCGACCAGCCAACGAAGAATGCCTTTATGAGCCCAGCAGAAGGAACGAAAGTTCCTCGAAAGCGTGGATTTCGGGTGTCTGAGCAGTGGTGGGGATGGAGGACAGGAGGCGCAGTTTGAACGGATGGGTGTATCTGCACCATCTGTCGGAGCGGGGCGCGGAAGTGGCTGCATATCGGGAGTGAGAAGTCGGGAAACGCGGCATTTTTGGTCTCGTCCATGGCGTGCCTGTCGGTGTGTTTCGTTGCTGTTCTGTAGGTCCTGTCTTTCTTCCGCGTCAATGCAGACAGTGCTTTATGGGATCCTGCTTGAAGCTGTTTTTGCACAGCGCCGACCCTCGGTCGGATCACACGGGTGGTCACTCGCCGCACGCCCAAACCCCGGCTGCCAATCGGGGGATTGCAGAGGCTCGGAGCTGCATGTAAGCTGTGCTTGGGCCAGTCGGAGTGGGTTAACGTCGCCCGAGACACTCTGCAACAATAGTAATCATTGTTTCTCCTCTTTTAAGATGGACCGAGGCTGCGAACGGATTCTTGTACGCGTGATGGTGGTCGATAGGACGTGACGAAACACCGACCAACATTCCAATCCAAATCGACAGTGAGTCAGAAGCCAAATATGAGGCGAGACACATACACAGAGCCGTGGACTGTGACTTGTTCCTACGCGTTTGGGGTTGAGTTTGCCCTCCACGTGGCTGCCGGTCGCACCGAACATGCTTCGCACCTCGGCGGCGGAAAGCGACCCATTGGCCAGTGATCGTCCCCTAGTCCCGGCATCTCATCCGACCCGCAGGTGACAGCTCTTCCCATGTTGCATTCGTGCTAGCGCACCCAGAAGACAACCTGGGATTAGCTGGAATTCCCGACCTCCTCGAAACTCCGAAGAGGCGTTTCTTTTCCTCTTGTTCTCCTGCGGGCGGGAGCGTCGAAGCGGCGAACGGCCAACGGCGGAACTCCGGACAATCTCTCCAGATCGAGTAACCAAGACCATCCGCCCATCGTGGGCCATTGCTCACTTTGGGAAACTCCGGCCCCTTCGATCCGATCGTAGGTGGGAAGCTACCGTAATGTGCTCTGCTCTACCTGTGGCACAGCCCGGTGATCTCTGGCTCCTTCGCTGCGCATCACTGCGCCCGAGATACGGCTGTGTATGACAGCTGATCTCGAGTCTGAAGGGAGATGGTGTGCGGCCAGCGGGGATAAATATTCCCCTCACCACGCAGGTCGTGGATGCTTATATCCGTCGCCAACAAACACAACTGCCTGTCGAAACGATCGAAGCTATCATACCTCACGCATACAGACAAGGAAAAGGGAGCGGAAAACGAAGCCAAAATAAGAAGCACAGGAAACAGGCACGGAATGGACCACCTGGTCAACACGCTCGCTGGCCTCGAAGCGGGGGATGCCTCCAATTCTGGCGCCTCGCCCGGTGCCGCCAGTACAACGGCGCCGCAGCGCGCGCGGACTCCGATCCCGGGCCCGCCGGGCTTGCCCATCCTCGGGAACCTGGTCGACGTCGACCGCGAGGTTCCGCTGACGACGTTCGTGCGGCTGGCCGAGACGTACGGCCCGATCTTCTCGCTGCAGCTCGGCGGCGGGCCGAAGCGGGTCTTCGTCAACTCGGTCGCGCTCTTCGAGGAGATGTGCGACGAGAAGCGCTTCGGCAAGATCGTGTCCGGCCCGCTGTTCGAGCTCCGAGCCGGCATCGGCTCCGGCCTGTTCACCGCCCACAGCCACGAGCGCGAGTGGGCCATCGCCCACAGGATCTTGATGCCCGAGTTCGGCCCGCTGGCCATCAGGCAGATGTTCGATGGTTCGTAGCCCCCAACTCCACGTGTGAGCTCGGGAACACCGTCGCTTACAGGCCCAGACATGCATGATATCGCCACCCAGATGGTGATGAAGTGGGCCCGCTACGGCCCCGAGAGCCGCATCCTCGCCACCGACGACTTCACCCGGCTGACGCTGGACACGCTCGCGCTGTGCACGATGGGCTACCGCTTCAACTCGTTCTACAGCAACCAAATGCACCCGTTCATCGACGCCATGGTCGACTACCTGGTCGAGTCCGGCCGGCGAGCGAGCCGGCCAAAGCTGGCGAGCTTCCTCATGCGCAGCGCCAACCAGAAGTACGCCTCGGACATCAAGCTGATGAGGGATGTTGCCGCCGGCGTCGTCATGGCGAGGAGACAGAATCCGACTCGGAAGAAGGACCTCTTGAATGCGATGATAAACGGGAGGGATCCAAAGACCGGCGAGGGCATGGACGACGAGCTGATCTACAGCCAGATGTAACACCC
>Ga0307508_10000560_pt1 | contig 44127 bp, 51 predicted proteins | sample 9_EM_MG_FD_203089 | JGI IMG/M metagenome (GOLD analysis project Ga0307508, IMG submission 203089) | Populus trichocarpa ectomycorrhiza microbial communities from riparian zone in the Pacific Northwest, United States - 9_EM | ecosystem: Host-associated > Plants > Roots > Unclassified | place... | reverse complement strand
TTTCCTCGCCGCGCACCTAGAACCTTTCCTCGCCGCGCCACCAGAACCTTGCCGCGCAACCAGAACCTTTCCTCGCCGCGCAACCAGAACCTTTCCTCGCCGCGCATCTAGAACCCCAAAACCCAAAACCTTCTCGCGCCGTGCAATCCAGAACCCGAACCTTTGCAATCCAGAACCCGAACCTTCCTTGCGCCGCGCCATCCAGAACGTTCCAGACTCTAGTCGTTCGGGATAGGTGGTGACGGCGGCGGCGTGCCGTTACAGCCTGTTCACACGCCACCCGGGAAAGTCTCTGGCTCAAGCGCATGATGAAAGAGGCTGCAGGAGGAATGGCAGTAAAGATTGTTGATGAACCAGTACCGATCGGATGCGACAACCAAGGCACCATCAAACTGATTATCTCGGGAGTCGTACGGCAAAAGTCAAAACACATTCACGTAAAATATCATCATGTTCACGACGAACAGATGAAAGGTGCAGTTAAGTTCCAATACGTTACCTCAGAGTCAAATCCTGCCGATCTGCTGACGAAACCTCTCGCGGTTCCCTGACACGAACGACTATTGCAACTCACCGGTCTCACTCCATTTGGCCCCAACAACGGAGAACCCGAATACGATGAATGACGTCGATCTCGAAAAGGGGGTGCTGTTCTTTGGCAAAGAAAAGGGGGTGCGGGTGATAAGGAATTAGAAGAGGAAAGAAGGTTTCTTTGTTGAGCATGTTCTTGCATCCTGTCTGTCACGGCGTCGGATCACATACAACGCTGATGTAGCCGGACCACAGAAGTGGGGGAAAAACGGAGAAGCGAGGGAAGGTTCTAGAACGAAGGGATGCAGGACGCCAGGGCAAGGGAACGAAGGGATGTGCTGGAATGTGAGAATGTGCAGATCGTGAAACGTGTCGGTGTTTGCTTGTGTCGGTGTTTGCTTGTGTCGGTGATTGCTTGTGTCGGTGTTTGCTTGTGTCGGTGTTTGCTTGTGTCGGTGTTTGCTCGTGTGGGTATTTGCTCGGGTCAGTGTTTGCTCGTGTCGGTGTTTGCTCGCGTGGGTGCTGGCGGGAGTTTCTGTATATAACGAGCGCCGCCGCCCGCCGTAGATCTGTACGCAACAACTTGTTTACGCCGTCACCGTGTCCTTGTCTCCGTCTTGTCCCGGTTCTTGTCCTTGTCCTTGTCTCCGTTCTTGTCTCCATCTTGTCTCTGTCCTTGTCCTTGTCCCTGTCCTTGTCTCTGTCCGTGTCTCCATCCTTGTCTCCGTTCTTGTCTCGTGCCCTCGTTTCTGTCCTGTCCTTGTCCTCCCCCGTTTCTCGGCTGCCGCCGCGCTCCACCGCTCGCCCGCCACCGCGCTCTACCGATCGCCCGCTGCCGCGCCGTACCACTTGCCCTTCGCTACCGGGAGCCCTGACGGACCCTGCCATTACACTTTGTTGCATCACCTATCTCTCCACATAGCATCACCATGTCGACCACGAATCCCGAACCCGAAACCGAACCCCAACTCCCTCCCATCTTCCAAGAAATCCCGCCTGCTCTCCTCAAACAGATGCGCCAAATCGCTCTGAACGAATCCTTCGCCCCGGGCGCCACACTCGAGGCCGCCTATGCCCAGGTGTGAACTCTGGTGGAGGCTATCCTGAACTCACAGGAGGCTGTGCCAGCCTGGCGGATCGATGACCTGGAGGAGCAGCTTGCCGCTGCTCGACGGGGAATCGACCGACTCGCTACCCTGGAAGGACAACCGCGATCTCGCACCGAGAGGGTTCCAGATCCAGCAACCTTCAATTGCACCCGCGAGAACCTTGAGGGGTTCATTGCGCCGCTACGCATCAAGCTGTTCAGTGACCCCTTCCGTTTCCCTACGCCCACCCTGCGGATGGGTTATGCCTTCAATCGCTTGGAAGGCAGGGCGCAGGCACAAATACTCCCATTCATCCAAAACGGAGCATTTCAGCTGAACGACTCCGATGACATTATCCGCATCCTCGAAGCCGCATTTGGCGACCCTGATCCTGCTGCGACCGTCCGCACCAAGCTTCATGGTCTGAAGCAGGGCAAGAAAGAGTTCACTGCCTACTTTGCCGAGTTCCAGATGCTGGTCTCCAAACTCAGCTGGGACGAGCATCCTAAGTTGGACGCCCTGAAGGAAGGAGTGTCGATGGAACTCCGTCGCCAGCTGTTGGGTCGAACCCAGAGCCTCTCCTTCGACCAGTTCGTTGGCCTTTGCCAGCAACTGGACTCGGAGATATGTGCTCTCCAACTCCATGAAGGAAGACACAACACCTCCTCCCACCAAAACCGCGGCAACCAGAACCAATCCCGCAACTCGACCCCCTGAGCAACACCCAACACCAGTCAGAGCACAACCGCCCCGGGCCCGATGGACCACAGCGCCAGCAGGAAGAAACTCTCAGAGCAGGAATGTGTAGCCCGGCTCAGGGAGGGCCGCTGCCTATACTGCGGAGGATTGGGGCACATGGCCGCCCAATGTCCCAACAAGAGCCGCAACCCACTCCGAGCCGCCGCCGCTCAAGTCTACGACTCCGAATCCACTGCGTCGTCCAGAGCGTCTTCCGACCACCACCACACCGAGCACTACCAGCACAAACATGGCTGCTGTGGTGGCTCTCCACCGTCGGGAAAAGCCTAGGCCAGCAGCCACATGATGGCACTGCTGTTGGCCGTACTCCGGGCAAGTATTCTTCTCTCTCTCCCCCTGTCTTTCACTTGTCGAGTTTGTCCAATGTAGCTATGGAAGGAAAACATCTTGTTATTTTGTGCAATCTTTCCTTTGGTGACAAAACCATAGCTAGCCACGCCCTGATTGACTGCGGAGCCACGGAAGTGGCCTTCATTGATGAAGACTTTGCCCGCCATCACCAACTACCCCTCACACCACCTAAGTACCCTAGAGCCCTTGAGGTTATCGACGGCCGCCCAATCTCCTCCAGAGACATTACCCACACCGCCAATGCCACCTTATCGATCCATGAACACCGATAAAAGATACCCATGTTTGTAACCAAGCTCGGTCACTACCCGATTGTGCTCGGTATCCCCTGGATGGAACTCCACGACGTGGCCATACGGTTCAGCTCCCGCACCCTGACTTTTGGATCGCAGTATTGCATCGCCAATTGCAATCGTGTCCCCACCGTAGCCCACGCCATCAGCTCCGAACCCCCGGAACCAGCACTCTGTTCCCTCGAGTCAAAAGTAGCTCCAGGAGAGCCAGAGGTAATCGCGGGGGCCGGCGATATCGGGGCCCAGCTATTTACGTCACCCCAGATGAATAATACCACCCAGGCTGACAAAACGGAACCTAGATTCGACGCCCGTAATGGACTCGGACTCGACGCCGGTAACGGACTCGGACTTGATGCCCGTAACAGAATCGGACTCGAGGCACCCGGATCCAGATTCGGCACCAAACTGATCCAGATCGCTGCTCTTGGAGGACGCTCATTTCGCCGGATAGCCCACAAGGAACAACTCACAGTTTTCTCGCTCTCGCTCTACGAGATCAAACGAGCCCTCGAACCAAAGAAAGAAGTGAAACAGCTCGACCTGGTGGACTATGTGCCCAAGGAATACAACGATTTCCTGCCTCTCTTCTCTGAAGCTGTGGCTAAGGCCCTGCCCCCACATCGGCCATACGACCACAAGATCTCGCACCGAGAAGGATTCACACCCCCCTTCAGGCCACTATACTCGCTGTCCAAAACTGAGCTACAGGCGCTAAAGGAATGGCTGGAGGAGAACCTGAGCAAGGGGTTCATCCGTACCTCATCGTCCCCATCCGCCTCACCTATCCTATTTGCCAACAAAGGAGACGGATTGCTGCTTCTTGGTGTCGACTACCGCGGCCTGAACGAAGGAACCATCAAGAACTGGTACCCCCTCCCACTACTGCAAGAAATGCTGATGCGACTCTCGAAGGCCTAATACTTCACCACCCTGGACATCCGTGGTGCCTACAACCTGGTACGGATGGCCGAGGGGGAGGAATGGAAAACAGCTTTCCGGACATGGTATGCTCTTTTTGAATCTCTGGTAATGCCATTTGGCCTTACCAATACGCCAGCCGACTTCCAGGCCCTGATCAATGATGTACTCCACCAATTCCTCGACGACTTCTGCACTGCCTTCCTTGATGACATCCTCATCTATAGCAACACCCTGGAGGAACACAAGAAGCAGATATATAAGGTGCTGAAGGTGCTCTCGGACGCTGGTCTTCACCTTAAGCTGGAGAAGTCCCACTTCCACAATCAGGAGGTGAAGTACCTCGGATTCATCATCGGAACCAACGGCGTCAGGATGGACCCGGAGAAGGTGTCCTGCGTACTGGACTGGCAGACCCCAGGGAATGTGACGGATATACAATGCTTCCTAGGGTTCGCCAACTTCTACCGGAGATTCATAAGGGATTATTCCAAGGTAGTCTCCCCCCTAACCAGCCTGACGAAGAAAGTAGGTGGGAAATATGTTCCCTTCATCTGGGGGCCGGCCCAGCAAAAGGCCTTTGAAGACCTCAAGAAAGCATTCACGACGGCACTGATCCTACGCCACTTCGACTACGACCGCGAAATTGTTGTGGAAACTGACGCCTTGGACTACGTTTCGGCCGGTATCCTATCCCAATACGATGATGAAGGAACCCTACACCCGGTTGCCTTCTACTCCAAAAAACACAGCCCTGCCGAATGCAACTACGAAATCTACGACAAGGAGCTCCTGGCAATAGTTCGTGCATTCGAAGAATAGCGCCCACATCTGGAAGGATCGAGACACCCGGTCCAAGTCCTGCGCGACCACAAGAACTGGGAATACTTCATGTCAACGAAGCTACTCAACCACCGACAAGCACGCTGGTCTGAATACCTCTCCCGTTTCGACTTATAAATTGTGTACCGACCTGGGAAGGCTGGTGGGAAGCCGGACGCACTGACTCGGAGGTCGGAAGACCTCCCTAAGGAAGGGGATGAAAGATTGCTTGCCCACCAACAGGCCGTCCTCAAACCACATAACGTGACAGGATTAGCACTTCACACGCTCGAAAACAGACTCGGACTCGACGACCGACTCGGACCCGACAACGCACTCGGACTCGACAACGGACTCGGACTCGGACTCGGACTCGGAAAACATCCTGCGATCACAGACCTACTCAAGGAAGACTACGAAGCCAACCCACTACCGAACCGGATCCTGAAACTCCGTCGCGAGGGGTCAAGGCACTCGACGGAAATATCCCTGGCCGAATTCAAGATGAAAGATGGCAGGCTGATCTACCGTAACTGCATCTATGTACCAGACCACCCCCCTCTCCAACTACGACTCCTACAACACCACCACGAACCGCCAGCCATCGGGCACCCAGGGCGCGCAAAAACCCTCGAACTCCTCACATGCAAGTATCACTGGCCACAGATGCAGAATGACGTAGACTGCTTTGTGAGGAACTGTCACACTTGCCGCCGAACGAGAGCCACCCGTCATGCCCCTTATGGTACACTACGCCCCCTGCCGGTACCAGCGCGGCCCTGGCAACATATTTCGGTCGACTTTGTCACAGGCCTGCCCCCTTCGAAAGGATATGACGCCATCTGTGTGTTCGTGGACCGCCTGACGAAACAGAGGCACCTCCGCCCCTACACCACGACTATCACAGCCGATGGGTTGGCCGACCTCTTTTGTGACAGGATCTTCCACTATCATGGGCTGCCAGAAACGATCGTATCAGATAGGGGACCACAGTTCGCCTTCTGGTTCTGGAAACACCCTTGCGCCTGACTAAAGATCGACCAACGCCTGTCCACCGCATTCCACCCGCAAACGGACGGCCAAACCGAGCGAATGAATGCAGTAATGGAACAACACCTACGGACCTACGTCAACTACCTACAGGACGACTGGACCAGCTACCTATTCCTCGCCAAGTTCGACGGAAACAACCAGGTATCGGACTCAACCATGCTGTCCCCCTTCTTCGCCAACGCTGGCTATCACCCCAGTTGTGACTTCGAGCTGGATATCCGCGTCGACGACCCAGAGGAATATCGAGCCCAGACCACAGCCGAGCGCCTGCACCGGATCCACGAGGTGGCCAGGAGCGAGATGCGGTATGCGTAGGCCCGACAACAAGACAACGCGGATTCCCAGCGTTCCCCGGCACCGGCCTTCCAATCTGACAACCTTGTCTGGGTGGACGGAAGGCACTGGCGCACCGAACGGCCACGCCGGAAGCTCGAAAACAAGCACCATGGACCCTACCGAGTCATCCGAGCGATAGAAACCCATGCCTACGAACTGGACATCCCGAATGCTATCCAGAAACACCGCACCTTCCCTGTCTCATTGCTACATGCTGCCGCCAATGACCCGATCTTAGGGCAAATTATACCACTGCCACTCCCAGTATTTGTCGAAGGCGAAGAGGAATGGGAAGTGGAAGAAGTCTTGGACAGTCGGAGGATTCGGGGCTGGCTGCATTACCTCATGAAATGGAGAGGGTTCGCGGCACCAACATGGGAGCCGGAGAAAAACCTAGCAGACGTGCAAGCCGTCGACGACTACCACGAGCGCCACCCACGACACCCCGCACCAGCTCAGCTCGCTCTCGTGGGAACTCGAGCCTAAAGGAGGGCTAATGTCACGGCATCGGATCACATGCAACGCTGACGTCGCCGGACCACAGAAGTGGGGGAAAAATGGAGAAGCGAGGTAAGGTTCTAGAACGAAGAGATGCAGGACGTCGGGGCAAGGGAAAGAAGGGATGTGCTGGAATGTGAGAATGTGCGGATCGTGAAATGTGTCGGTGTTTGCTCATGTCGGTGTTTGCTCATGTTGGTGTTTGCTCGTGTCAGTGTTTGCTCGTGGCGGTGTTTGCTCGTGTCGGTGTTTGCTCGTGTTGGTGTTTTCTCACGGGGATACTGGTGAGAGTTCCTGTATATAACGAGCGCCGTCGCCCGCAGTAGATCTGTACGCAACAACTTGTTTATGCCATCACCATGTTCTTGTCTCTCTCTTGTCCCAGTCCTTGTCCTTGTACTTGTCTCCATCCTTGTCTCCATCTTGTCTCTGTCCTTGTCCTTGTCCCTGTCCTTGTCTCTGTCCGTGTCTCAGTCCTTGTCACCGTCCTTGTCTCGTGCCCTCGTTTCTGTCCTGTCCTTGTCCTCCCCCGTTGCTCACCTGCCGCCACACTCCACCGCTTACCCGCCACCGCGCTCTTCCGCTCGCCCGCCGCCAAGCCGTACCACTCGCCCGCCACTACCTGGAGCCCTACCGGACCCTGCCGTTACACTGTCGGCAAGTGTGAGTCGGCACTCTTTTTCCTACTAGCAAGTGTTTTTCCCACGAGGTTTTCACTGCAGAGGTTTTAATGAGGTCGACGAGGATTTAATGGGATTGTTTTTGATTTGGGATTGTTCTTGATTTGGTGGATTTCTATGTACGGAGCACACGAAGAGGGGTTGTGTTGGAATTGCTTCTCGCCGCTCCGGTGTGACGCGCCGACGGAAGCGACACCAGAGCAACGACGGTGGCAGCAACGCCATAGCAACGGCAATGGCAAGGGGATCCTGGTAACGAAGGCTTAACATTCTTCCATAGCAGCGTCTTTCGTGTTCTTCCTTCTAGACTGTAATATACTTCTACATAGCAGGAAAAGATACTCGTTACATCTACCTCGAGCGATTTCATCACCCGTCAGCAATCAAATCATCTTGTCCTGTCCCTCTCTCTTTTCTCTCTCTCTTTCTCTGTACTTGTGAAGAGTCGCAAAAGAAAAGGGTGATCGGGCAATCCTCAACATAATGGCCATCTCCTTTCTTTTCTAACGGAAAAACGTTTTGCATTTGCATCGTACTCGTTCTTTTCTGCAAGCCGTATTAACAACCCTCACAACTACACCTTCAACTCCTACAATCGATCCAACTCCCACTTTCAAGGAACCATCCAACTCAACTCTAGACATCAACATGTCCCAATCTAGCCAGTCGAGTATCACTGAGTCGCTGAAAGCGGCCCAGTTTATCAAAGGAACGAGATCTGATACACTGTTCCACTTTACCGAAAGTCCGAGGCCTGTTGTGAAGGTGACGAAGAAATCACGCGAAAATCCACCTGTAAGCACTCGTCGAGATGTCCAACAGTCAGAGTCCCAATTGCAGCCTTCAAGGAGGCCTGGATACCACTGCCATGGGGAAAGCCACACTACAGAGGATTTCAGTGCATTGACACCAGAATTCGAATCGCAGCTGAAGTAGCTTCCACGGACACGACCTATGCATTCAAGGTGGGTTGCCACGAGAATTTCAGAGACTGTCCAGATGAACACGCAGACTTCGCAATGGCCAACTCAGCCGCCATGTTTACAATGACTGTTGTCGGAGCCATCACCGCCACTCCTGGAGCCACAGCCACCTAAGCTATCTTCACAGCGATCACAGTTATCCTCGCAATTGCCATCATTGTCGGAGCAGTTGTCGATAACCCCATCCCTTCTTCCTGCCGACTTAGGATTGCCATCATTGTCAAACCATTTGTCAACAACCCAATCCCTTCTTCCCGCCAACTCGGGATTTTCCATGAAGAATATTCCAACTGATGATGAGAGGATGATTTGCCAACTTGCCCAGAATCAGGTTTTTAATCTTTTTAATTGTTTTTTTTGGGAGCCCCTGCTCCTGCAGTGATCATGCTGATCGTACCAGGTCGAATTCTACATGGTGGGGTACGGCGCTTGGCCACCTCTAGACCCTAAAAGCTGGAAGATGTTAGCAAAGAAATTCTGGAAGGCTGCTTTAGAAGACCCTATTGCAGCGAGACTGGTGGCACCACTGATACCAGGCTCGGTGTCAACATTGGTAGTATGTAGGTGTATATCCAACCCTCAGAGTTGCAGCCACCATTGGCGCAGATGAAGAACACCATTGGCAACAAGCGCAGCCATGTACTCACCAAGGCTAAGAGCATCATGTTGAAATCGTACGGCTTGGATTCTGCAAGGATAGATACCCAGAAGATCAAAGCAGTCATTACATGGCTGGTTCATGATTTTCGGTTAATGCATCAAGATTGTGTTGTACGTACTGTGGCTACAACCCCAACAGTTGCTAATATTACTCTAGAAGCGGGATCTGCCATTCTTGTATGCTGTGATCGTCGATGTTCTACACCAATTGCTGTTTCTACACCTACGCAGGAGGCCGTCCAAGGTAAACGACATGGACCTCCTACTCTGCAATCTTAGGAAGGCCGGCATGCTGCTTGCAGTTACTGCGATGTTGTTTGCATTGGAATCATGGGTGCTGGATCATGATCAAGGGGTTAAGGTCAACTTCACCTGGGATGCTATCGGAGGTATGTTAGAACTGACAAGCCTTGCTTGCCACCCTCAGAATTGCATATACCATCTGTAGAACTGAGCTGATTACTGGCAGCGGATTATCAAAAATAGTCAGTGCTATGGGATGCACTGAATGGAACAGACACCATCCTCTTAAAAATTCGGAAGGCTATTGCGGCGAAGATTTCCCTGGTCAAGGGGAAACTGCCAGTATCCAGCATTGTCTTTGGGCCAGAGGATCTTGCGCGGTACAGTGCCGCGATCAATAAGCTGTCTTCTGATGTGGAGGAAAGTAGTTGCCAAGGAAGGACCAACAAGCACCGAAACAGAGGCGCGGGTAGCCCTGATGGCCACGCTGCCAACCCGGAGAGTTGGGACCCCAATGAAAGGATAGATGCCAGCGAGTTCACTGCTGGCAAGAACCCTCCACTGGCGCCGCTGCCAGCCCGAGCCAGCAGATGGCCTAGCGGTTCTCAGCTTGGGCAGAACAACCCAGAGAGTGGGTTTTCCCCTATAGTTGTTCACCACCGGCAGAGACGCGAGGTTTCAGTAACTCCAGTTCAACACAAACACAGTCGAACAGCAAGAATACAGGTTTTGTGTGCACCCATTCCGGGTAGGGAAGCCGCTATCAATGAGCGGTCTCACGATACCGGATAGCCAAGTGATGGTGATATACCGAGTAGCGAGCGGTACGACCAGAAGGAACAGGTGCCTTTGTAGTCGGAGTTGGGGTCAGGGTCAGAGTTGGAGTCAGAGGGGGACTCGGGTCGTTGGTGAAGGCTGGTATCGTCGGATGAAGAGCATGATCCTCAGTCTGAGAGGTGGTTGGCTGTTGCATTGGAGTTATATAGCGAATAAACTCCGTTTTTCTTACAATCATGACCATACATGCCAATAGCGATCTTCGCAATCACGACAGCACCTGCCACATTCATAAACGGTGCCCAGTTTGCCCTAAACCTCCTCGCTGGCCTACCAGGAGAATGCACTACTGACCTATGTTCGTACGCATTGCAGAACCTCGTTGTCTCATGCCGTAGTGCAAGATTCGTACACGCTGCTAGTCTGCCGCCAACACCGAAGACCAACAATCATACACATGGCCGAACTGCGCTCCTCCACACCTGCAACCTACAATCTACATGCTACGCATCTGCCGCCATTACCGCTGGCAGCATTCGTACGCGCTACCCATATGCTGTCAACATCATCGACCTGTGATCGTACGCGTTACAGAACCTCATTGCTACCCACTGCTGTCCTATATTCGTACGTGCCGCTCATCTGCTGTCAACGTTGTCGACCTGCATTTGTACACATTGCAGAACCTCGTTGGTACACACAGCTGTCCTACAGTTGTATGTGCTGCTCGGATGCCGTCAACTCTGCTGACCTACATTTGTACACGTTGCAGAACCTCCTTGCTACCCATGGCTGTCGTACATTCGTAAACGCCACTCGTCTGGCGTCAACGTCGTCGACCTGCGTTCGTATGCATTGCAGAACCTCATTGGTACGTACCACTGTCCTACAGTCCTATGCGCTTTACAGATGCCATCAACACCGCTGACCTACGTTCGTACGTATTGCAGAACCTCGTTGGTACCTACTGCTGTCCTACATTCGTACATGCTGCATGTCTGCCACCATTACCCCTGACTACATTGGTATGCACTGCTCGTATGCCATCAACATCGTCGTCCTGCGTTCTTATGCATTGCAGAACCTTGTTGCTACCCACTGCTGTTCTACATTCGTACGCGGCGCTAGTCTGCCGTCAACGTTGTCGACCTGTGTTCGTACACGTTACAGAACCTCGTTGCTACCCACTGCTGTCCTACATTCATACACTGATCAGGAAAAAAAGATTTGCATTGGAACGTAGGGTTGGGTTAAGTGCGTTGGAAACGTTGGGACGTACAGTAGCGCACAATTTCTCATTGGAACGTGCTCAACGTATTAGTCGTAATCCCTACGTAGAGGTTGTATCCATATGCGATATCAGACAAGGCATCAACTCGCCATGCAGAGTATCCGTTCGGACTCCACATCTGACGAGGTGTATACTATCCACGCAGAGAATTGGTTCAAACATGATATCTCACGAGATGTCAAATGTCCAGATAGACTATCCCTTCGGATGCCACATCTAGCAAGGCGACTACTATGCACGCAGAGTATCCATTCGGACGGTACATCTGGCGAGATGTCCACTTTCCATGCAGTGTATCCATTCAAACGCTATATCTCATGAGATGTCTACTGTCCATGCAGAGTATCCGTTCGGGTGCTACCTCTGACAAGGTGACTACTATCCACACAGAGTATCCGTTCAGATGCTATGTCTGGCGAGGTATCCACTATCCACGCAGAGTATCCGTCCGAATGCTAGATCTCGTACGATGTCAACTGTCTACGCAGTGTATCCATTCGGACCCTAGATCTCGCAAGAAATCAAATGTCCACACAGAGTATGTGTCCGAACGATAGATCTCGCAAGATGTCAACTGTCCACACAGTGTATACGTTTGGAGGCTATTTCTGGCGAGGTGTCCACTATCCACGCAGAGTATCCATCCAAACACTAGATCTCACGAGACTCAAATGTTCATGCAGAGTATCCATTCAGATGCTATATGTGGCGAGGTGACTACTAGCCACGTAGAGTATCCGTTTGAACGCTAGATTTTGCAAGATGTCAACTGTCCACGCAGAGTATCCGTTCGGACAATAGATCTCGCGAGATGTCAACTATCCACACAGAGTATCTGTTCGAACGCTAGATTTGGCAAGCTATCAACTGTCTTTGTAGAGTATCCGTTCGGATGCTATTTCTGGCTAGGTGTCCACTATCCATGCTGAGTATCCATTTGGACACTGCCACTGGCAAGGTGTACATTATCCACGCAGAGTATCCGTTCAAATGCTATGTTTTGCAAGGCATCTACTATCCATCCAAAGTGTCCGTTTGAATGCTAGATCTCGCGAGATGTCAACTGTCTACGCATAGTATCCGTTTGGATGCTAGATCTCGCAAGGTGTCTACTATCCATGCTGAGTATCCGATCGAGCACTAGGTCTCGTGAGATGTCAACTATCCACAGAGTGTATCTGTTCGGATCCTATGTCTGGCAAGGTGACTACTCACCATGTAGAGGATCCGTCCGAACATTAGATCTTGCGAGATATTACATGTCTACGCATAGTATCCTTTTGGATGCTTTGTCTGGCGGGATGTCAATTGTCCATGCCAAGTAGAGACGCTATGTATGGCATCGTATCGACTATTCACGAAGTCTGAGGTTCACCATAGAGGGTGAAATATATCTGTTTACACAATTCCTGAACAACAAACTTCACACACAAAACGACCTACCATTAAGTGTCAGCATGCAAAGAATACATTTGAAATTTGCGGCAAGAGAGAAATGAATTGTGAGCAAAGACAGCATTCGGCGACAAGATCCTGTACGAAATTCTGACCCACGAATCCAGTGAGCGAATCCAGCGGCAGAATCCAGTCAGAGAAACAGGGAGAGAATGGGCGAGCGAATCCTGCGAGCGAATCCGGCGAGCGAATCTGCAAGAGAATCTGCGAGAGAAACAACAAATGAAACAACAAGAGAAACAGTGAGCAAATCCGGTGAGAGAATTCAGCAAACGAATTTGGCGAGAGAATTTGGCGAGAGAATTAATGAGAGTATCAATGAAAGAAACAGCAAGTAAATCTGGCAAAGCTCGCCATCATACTCGCCACGTCCTAATCGCTATCGTTCTCACCGCATCTTACTCGCTCTCATAGTCGCCACGTCCTACTCGCTATCGTCCTCGCCGCCGGCGTCCTCATTACCATCCTCCTTATAGTCGTCGAGCTCATCGCGTCATGTCGTATTTGCCAACTTTCCTTTGTTTCCGACACGTAGAGCAATGCTATGGCTGTCAAAACAGCATTACTGCATGTGATGATTGTGGCGATGGGTGTGATACTGGGTGCTTTTGCTGGAAACGCAAAGTGTGTAGTAGCATATGAAGATATACATACCGTAGATATAAAGAATAGAACTGGACTGATTCACTATGCCTGGAACCCGCTGCATGTTTGCGAATACGACCCGGGTATTTGCTGGGACATTCTGTGCCTTGACAGCCAGCGTGACCGTACTGCCATGACACACGTGATCCGGACGCGTCCAGTAGGAAAATGCCCTAACACGGCTGCGTCCAGAAGGAAAATACCCTGACACGGCTGCGTCCAGAAGGAAAATGCCCTGACACAGCTGCATCTAGAAGGAAAATGCTCTGACACGGCTGCATCCAGAGGGAAAATGCCCTGGCACAGTGCGTCCAGAAGGAAAATGCTCTGCCATGCTCCGTCCGGTAAGCAGATACCATGGAGATCTGCATCCGGACGTACGGTGCCATGGCAAGCTCCCTCCGAAATCACATTGCCTGTGCATTTTGCGTTGCAAGTGGTATGCGCCCTGACAGGGTGCATCCAGAGCATTCTGAGTGCCTGGTGCATCTGGACGCAGCCTGTGCATGCGGACGCAGATTTTTTTTCCTGATGTGTTAGGTGAGCAGGTGTTCAGTTCTTACCTTGACCATATTCCTGACCTTCACTGCTCACTTTGCCCACTCCACTATGGCTGGACACACCTCACACACTCGCATTACTGTGAGTAGTATCCGACTCCCTAAGCTGGGCTTCATCTTGGTGCTCGCCGTTTGATGATGATAAATAAGCCTTCCAAGGTGTCGTCACTGCTACTCACTGCATCTTCTTCACATATTCCAGTTCCACAGCGCAGTCATCAATTGGGGACTTCGTAGCCCGTTAATGGATATCACGCTGTCAAATTCCCCATAGATAGGTAGTAAAGTAGCAATGCACTTCAGCTAATAACCTCCACTCTAGGGTACAAGAAATGTGTATTTTACACCTTTTATGATAGTTGCATTAGAATTTCACAACTAATAATGCCTATGATTGCGTAGCTGATATCGCCTATAATTGTGTAACTAATATCGCCTATAATTGCATAACTAATATCACCTATAATTGCATCACTAATATCACCTATAATTGTGTAACTAATATTGCCAATAATTGAGTAACTAATGTCGTATGTAATTGAGCATCTAATTGAGGTTCTAATTGCGTTCACTAATATATTTACTTTCTGTACTTCAGGCAGTATTCGAGTTTGCTTATTGTATTCCCTGATTGCACAATTCGCTCAATGTATGTCTATATAGTAAACCACAAACAATCCCTTTCCATTCACAAATTCAACAACATGCTCTCCCATTCTATCAGCATTGATCCACATAGGAAATCCCACTATAGTGATAGCAACCTAGATGGCATTCCAAGATCAATAGGTAAATGGTGTTGGTATTCAGGTGCAGTACTATTAAGTAGCAAGTATTAGCAGGATACAAAAGGTTAGACATAGAATAGTTTGTCAAATGATCATCGAATGTACAATCAAGTTTGAATACTCTCTTTCTGCTTCTGGTATCCCCTATACACCTCCACAGGTATCCTGTAATAATGCAGGACAAATGCAGCTCCAGATAGTAAAATCCAATAGTCAGCAGTTAAGCAAGTGGCGGAAGTGGGCATACAAGCAACGTAAGCGTTGGGCAAGTGAACAAGCAGATAAACGAACACACAAGCAAGCAAACAAGCTCGAGAGCAGGTGAACCAGGGAAGAGATATGTGAACAAGTGAGCGGAGATTAATTTGAGCTGAGATGGCTACAGATAGAGGGGAACAGGGGGGCCAGTCAAACTGGAAGCCGGTCAAACTGGGGCAACGAAATGGTAATAGCATAGGCTAGATGACAAGTTAGATTGACATAAATGGTGAATGAGTAGTGTTGAAAGATATTATAACTAACCATGGAGATTGTGGTGGGAATTTGGTAATAGTGCAGAAGTAGTCTACACAAGATCAGTATGTGTAAAGGGAGACTTGTAAAGACTTATCAAAGAGTGATTATTCTGAGAGATGATTGTTGACTGGATGGTAATGGTGAAAATAGTCACGGGCGGAGTAAAGGTATAGGGAGAACAGAGTGATGATGAATAGCAGAATAGAAAAAGAAGAACCAGAAGAGCCGAAGACCCTACTCCCTTCTGCGCCCCCCCCCCCCCCCCCCCCCCCCACTTTCACATCTTCCACAATTGTGTCCTCAACAAACTCTAAGTCACTAGCACCTAATCCAAAACTGAAACTATACCAATACAAGCTCCTGCGACTTGAATTATTTCCAAGAATGACTCTGTGAATGGTATATGATTTCTTATATGTAATAATTGATATAGAAGTACGAGGTATGTGTGTTTTGCTGGATTGGGGTTTTTTAAACCACAGTATCACAACAGTAGTGGTACAGTCTTTTTTCAGTATTGGGGCAATTCCATGCTTCTGCAATTTCATTTTGAGATTAGCATTCTTTGAGAGTATCGGATCATGTAATTCAATACCACATCTCCTAATTCAATGCCACATTTGTCATAGTGCAAGTTATGGTGTTAGGAACATTTGAGTTTGGTTGCTTCATTTCGGTGTTTGGAACATTGCCAGCTGGAAGTGCAGTTCGGCCTGTATATAGAAAGGTTCATCGGTTGGGTCGGCACCTCGTTCTGGAACGCCTTGGCCATTCTGTCACTAGAAGCGAAGGTACAACCATCAATATGTAGACTAAATTCCAAATTCCTTAGGTGCAATAGCAAAGTCTATGTAACCATTGTTGAGTATATGAAAATCTAAAAAGAAAAATATAACCACAGAAAAGTCTTTGTAACTATTGTTGAGTATATGAGAACATAAAGAGAAAAAATGTACCTACAGCATTGGCAAAAAATTTGAGAATTCCTAGGGAGCTCCTGTAGCTCCTGTAGCTCCTGTAAGTATTGCTAACTCCCATAAGAGGTGAAGTTATATTTTGCTCCTATCAGGATTTTTTTAAAAAAAAAGTGCTTTATTTTTAGCTGAAACCTCGAGAAATATTAGTTCAAATTTATGTCTCACCTGTAAAAAAAGCAATATACTTCAACGTTCCATTTTTTTGCTGATGAGAAAAGTCTACGTAACCATCATTGAGTATACAAAAATCTAAAGCGAGAAAAACATCAGCAAAAAATTTGAGACTTCTTAGGGTACTCCCATAGCTCCCACAGCTCCCATAAGCATCACTAACTTCTATAAGAGTAGAAGTTATATTTTGCTCTTGTAAGGATTTGAAAAAAAAAGAAGTTTATTTTTAGCTGAAACCTTAAGAGAAGTTAGTTCAAATTTATATCTCACCTGTAAAAAAAGAAATATATTTCAACTTTCCATTTTTTTGCTGATGAAGTAACCACAGAAGAGTATACACTGATATTGTATAATCCCAAAGAAATGGCTTTACTCCAGGCTGATTATGTTCAGCAGCGGATAGTTATATGTCAAATGTACTGTACCTTGTAGATGTATCTCCAAACAATTGCCACTGTATATCAAGCACAATTACTGGTAACAGTGCAATTAGTCTTGCCTACAAATTGTACCTGTATCGGTAATTGAGGTGAGCCGTATTCAATGTTGAATTACACATTGCTTGCAACCTTGGGATACCTCTTTTCCTGCCTATACCTAGACCGGTATTCACGGTCAGGTCTAAGGATGATTGCTCAAGGATCATCAAAGGTATTACTACTGACTGTGCAGAGCCTAATGCTTGGTCACCGCTGGCTGCATTTTTTGTTTTCAAACCTTAGGGTACAAGATATGTATGTTTTACGCCTTTTATGATAATTGCATTAGAATTGCACAACTAATATTGCCTATAATTGTGTAACTAATATCACCAATAATTGCGTAACTAATATCGTCTGAAATTGTGTAACTAATATCGTCTAAAATTGTGTAAGTAATATCACCTATAATTGCGTAACTAATATTGCCTATAATTGCATTACTAATAGCACCTATAATTGCATAACTAGTATTGCCTATAATTGCGTAACTAATATTGCCTATAATTGAGTAACTAATATCGTATGAAATTGAGATAGTAATTGTGTTCCCTAATATATTTGCTTTCTGTAATTCAGCCAGTATTTGAGTTTCCTTATTGTATTTACTGATTGCACAATTGGCTCAATGTATGTCTATATAGTAAACCACAAACAATCCCTTTGCATTCACAAATTCAACTACATCCTTGCCCATTCTATCAGCATTGATCTACGTGGGAAATCCCACTATAGCGATAGCAACCTAGATGGCATCCCAGGATCAATAGGTAAATTGTGGAGGTATTTAGGTACAGTACTATTAAGTAGCAAGTATTAGCAGGGTACAAAACATTAGACGCAGAATAGTTTGTCAAATGATCATCCAATGTACAACCAAGTTTGAATACTCTCTTTCTGCTTCTGATATCCCCTATGCACCTCCACAGGTATCCTGTAATAATGCAGGACAAATACAGCTCCAGATAGCAAAATCCAATAGTTAGCAGTTAGACAAGTGGAGGAAGTGGGCACACAAGCAACGCAAGCAGTGGGCAAGTGAACAAGCAGATATACGAACACACAAGCAAGCAAACCAGCTTGTAAGCAGGCAAACCAATGAAGAGATGTGCGAACAAGTGAGCAGAGATGAAATCGAGCAGAGACGGCTTCAGGGAGTAGGGAACAGGGGGGGCCAGTTGAACTGGGGGCTGGTCGAACTGGGCACTGGTAGAATTGGGGGCTAGTCGAACAGGGGGCCTGTCGCACTGTGAGCCAGTCGAACTGGGGGCCATTCGAACTGGGGGCCAGTCGAACTGGGAGCCAGTCGAACATGGACCCGGTCCAACTGGGACAACGAAATGGTAATAGGTGAGACTAGATGACTAGTTAGATATAAACAGTCAAGGAGAAGTGTTGAAAGATATTTTAACTGACCATGGAGATTATGGTGGGAATTTGGTAATAGTGTAGAAGTACTAGTCTACACAAGATCAGTATATCTAAAGGGAGACTTGTAGAGACTTATAAAAAAGTGATTATTCTTGGAGATGATTGTTGACTGGATGGTAATGGTGAAAACAGTTACGGGTGGAGTAAAGGTATAGGGAGAAAAGGGTGATGATGAAGAGCAGAACAGAAAAAAAAGAACCAGCAGAGCTGAAGACCATACTCCAGCCTGTACACCCCCACTCTCACATCTTCCGCAATCATGTCCTCAACAAACTCTAAGATACTAGTGCCAAATCCAAAACTGAAACTATACCAATACAAGCTCTTGCAATGCGAATTATTTCCAAGAGTGACTGTGTGAACGGCATATGATATCTTCTTATATGTAATAATTGATTAAGAAGTACGAGATATGTGTGTTTCGCTGGACTGGGGTTTTTTAAACTACAGTATCACAACAGTAGCGGTATAGTCTTTTTTCAGTATTGGGGCAGTTCCATCGTTCTACAATGTCATTTTGAAATTAGTATTCTTTGAGAGTACCGGATCATGTAATTCAATACCTCATCTTCTAGTTCAATGCTATATTTGTCAGTGTAAGTTGCAGTGTTAGGAAAATTTGAGTTTGGTTGCTTAATTTTAGTGTTTAGAAGATTGTCAGCTGGGAGGGCTTTTCGGCCTGTATATAGAAATGTTCGTCATTTGGGTCAGCATCTCATTCTGGAACGCCTCGGTCATTCTGTCTCTAGGTGTGAAGGTTCAACCATCAATTTGTACACTAAATTCCAAATTCCTTAGGTGTGACAGAAAAGTCTATGTAACCATCATGGAGTATTCCAAATTCTAAAGAGAAAAATGTAACCACAGAACAGTCTACATGACCATCGTTGAGTATATGAAAACCTAAAGAGAAAAAATGTACCTACAGAAAAGTCTACATAACCATCGTTGAGTATATGAAAATCTAAAGAAAGAAAAAGTAACCACAGAGGAGTATACACTACCATTGTATAATCCCAAAGAAATGGCTTTACTCCAGTCTGGTTACGTGCAGCAGCTGATAGTTATATGTCAAATACCCTATACTTTGTAGATCTATCTCCAAACAATTGCCACTGCATATCAAGTGCAATTACTGGCAACAGTGCAATTAGTCTTGCCTACAAATTTCATCCGTATTGGTAATTGAGATGTGCTGCATTCAATGTTGAATTACTCATTGCTTGTATGCTAGGAAAGCTGTGGAGATATCGGGTAATTGGTGATACTGCCAGTAGTATCCATTATTCCGCACAATTGAGATGATCACCTGACGTCTCAAAAACACTCGGCACACTAACCCTATGCGCTCTCGAGCGCTACTACCCATTGTATCAAGTGGCAGTTATAGTATACCTCTTATGTGGGATAGTATGGAGGTGCACGGTGATCGGCAGGTCGCTACGGGGAATGATTGAATGTAGGAAGTGAGCCTAGCGCTGGTGGTGGAGTGTCTGTAGTTCTCAAGTCGCAGCAGTGTATGGCCAACGTCACTGCTCTGGTCTCTTGCACACCTCAAGCAAGAGATCTCGGTGTTGAAGGAGTGGAAGTGCGACAATTGGGCAGGTAGCAGAGTGTACAACAAGAAGTCCAAGCAGCCAAGTTCGCCACAGCCGGATGGAACAGTGGCCGGTAGCATCAAGAGGCTTGCCTCAAGGTTCTGGCCCCTCAAGATTGGTCACTGCCTCACATACCAATATCTTAACCGGACGAAGAATTGGCCATCCGCTCAGTACTGGTGGTGCCCATACAATATGCAGGCATGCAGGAACGACACCATAAATTGCTCCTGCTGGGCGGTGCAGCAGAGAGAACTGTGTGAAAAGGTTTGGGTGGTGGCTGACAAGGGGGAGGACCGGTCCACCATTCAGTAACTCCTTGCTGATGACGGGTGCAGCCAGGTCGCACCAGACCTCCTCTCTACCATGGATGTAGAGAGCCTGGTCCCAGCCCCGGCAGAGGAAGACGCACAGAGTGAGGTATCACTGAGACCTCAGGGAGCGGAGTTGAAAGGGAGTGGATGTGACAGGCAGAGGATCTGGGTGCAGAGAAGGAGGAATAACTGCTCCACCTCCCCACCCCTCCTTCATAGCCTCTGCGGATGAGGAGTGTTGGAATATTGGAATCGATAGTGATGAAGATAGTGAATTGATTAATTGATACAACTTCGGAGGAACATTCTCTCTATATACAACTGGCCCAAGGGGCTCGCCAGGGGGAAAGGATGGAAGACTTTCTCCATAACTGGTGCTCAGAGACTCAGGCAGCTGTTATCTCTGGACGCCCATTATTCTGACAAGGAGTAGAGAGTTGAGTGTTTTCTCTTCCTTTATCTCTGATTAGTCATCTTCTTAGTATCTTCTTCGGATAGGCCTGGGCAGAAAGTATGTAAAACAGAGCTCGCAGCAAGCCGGCGTTGTTCAGACATGGCCAGGCAACAAACAGAGTGTATCTGGCGCGAAAATGAAGAAATTAAAAAAGTGTACCTAGGAAGTGGGAGAAACGAATGTGTTGCTGACATCGACACTCTCTTATCGGCGGCTACATTGAGTACGATATAGGAAATCCCGTTCTCGCACAGGTGTCATCGCCAAAGTCAGCAGACGAAAGCCAAGAGAAGAACCGCTAAAACGGCTAATGATTTAAACATAGGGCGAACAGTGACAAGCTTCACCTGAACCATCAGTTAGACAATGGGGGGCGTTCTCCATAGTCCAGTCCAACCATCCTGGGCCTTGGACGGGACTAAATGCAGTTGACTCTATCAATTAAGTTTCGAGTTTATTTCACGTCGTAGTAGAGTTAACGGTGCCCTTTTATTATCAGGTATGATGAGGTCAGTTGTGGAGAGGTCAGAGGAAGAAAAAATCCAACTCCGATAAGACTTTGATGAAACACATGAGACGGTTGTAGGTAGTCGTGTCGTCGATATCCTCTGTTAGCGTACACATCCCACACCCATTGAGATCAGTTCTCACTATTCTGGTGCTAGGATTGGCAGCCAGATTATCGACCTCCACTCTTCCCTTTCATTCCACTGCTGTAGTTCTCACTCCAACTCCTTGCTCTGTATGTCTTCCTTAGCTGGGCTTTCAGCTAGTCTCCTCTCATCCATGGTGGAGAGGAAGTCCAGAATGCCTGGCTTCACCTTGCATATTGTGAGACTAGGACATTTGGTCAATGTCGGAGTCAGATTATATCAATAATTCAGGCTGTGTTCTGTATAGTCCAGTCCGTCCGTTCCAGATGCTGATCAGCACTACATAAAACTCAAGCTGTCCGTCCAATCTTTGGACGGGACAGCTTTGCAGGAAAAGTTGAGAAGGCAAGATGTGTGAGGATTTTGGTGAAGAGCACTGTACCTACAGTATAAACGATTGAAGGTATGGGTTCAGATCGTTATTCGCCATTGTGTGACTCTTCAGTACTTGGTGCAGACAGCAGCTTTTTTATATTGTTTCTAAATAGTATACCCGAGGGCTGACTTTGTTAGTCTTGTGAGTAGCAATGTGAGTTCGTTTACTGAGAAGCCCTACACACCTGTTTGTAAGGATTTGTAGGTCTTGAGGAGTAAATGCTTCACCCCGGGGGTGCTAATTGAAAATTCTATAATTGCATGTATACAGTGCGTGTATAGATGCTGCGTGCCTAATTATGACTCATGTATACATTTGCATACACAACGACCTCAGTGTTTCCGAAGTCGGAAGTAACGAGACTGAGCTCCTACAACCAACGATAAGCCATCACTGATGAGGTAATCCTTTTTCTGATGAATCGAAGCTCAGTCTCGTGACTTCTGACTTTGGAAACACCAAAGTCGTTGTGTATGCAAATGTATACACGGGTCAGAATTAGGCACGCCACATCTATACACGTACTATATACATGCAATTATAGAATTTTCAATTAGCACACCCTGGGTGAAGCATTTACTCCCAGAGACCTACACATCCTCACGAACAGGTGTGTAGGGCTTCTCATTAAACGAACTCACATTGCTACTCACCAGACTAGCAAAGTCAGCCGGAGGGTATGCTATTTGAAAACAATATAAAAAAGCTGCTGTCTGCACCAAGTTCTGAAGAGCCACACAACGGCAAAAAACAATCTGAACCCACACCTTCAATCATTTGTACTGCAGTTATAGCGCTCTTCACCAAAATCCTCACACATCTTGCCTTCTCAACTTTTCCCTCAAAGCTCCACCATCAACGATGTCTGTACGATCCACCACCTCCACCGTTTGCATTCTCAGAGGCGTAACATCGACTGCCCCTCAAGCGCTCGCATCCACCTCGACCCTCCAAGAACTCCTCGACCTCGTACCCGGCTTTATCTGAGCCCATTTCAAGCCCATCCTCATCTCGCTCTACTACCTGTAGACCAAGATCTACTCCCTTTGGTCCCAGTCTGCCCGACTTGCAAAATACATAGTGAAAGGAGGATTCCCCTGGGAGATCAACGGTAGCGTCAGGCTCCTGACCTTTCAGTTCTCGAAAGAGGTCTTTCGCTTGGATCTCCATTTAGCCCACAAGCTTCCTGTGGCTAGTGAAAAGATCGCTTAAGATACGCGAGTTACTATGCTGAAAGTGGCTTCCGAAGCCAAGCAAGCAGAGCTCAAGTTTCTACTTCAACTCACCTCTGACACGGCTATCAACAAGTCCGTTGATAACATATGTTCGACCACCTTTTGCCAGGTGGCTGAGGATTCAGGAATTAAACTTACTGATGCCAGGCTTTTTGCTGCTGGTTCTCCCGAACCTCTGCCAATTGCCTCGAAAATCAAGTTTTTTACCCAGCACTATGGTACCATCGTCCGGTGGACAACAGTTCTAGCGCACATGTCCTTCGACTTAGAAATGCTGCGAAAATCACCTTCTGCTCGAATTACGGACAAGGCCTAGGCCGACGTAGTAATGAAGGATTCCTCTGAGGCATCCAGTGCTGCTACTGTCAATCAAGCAATTTAGACATCGCTTGAAAACTTTGCCAAAAAGTATAACTTGTATTCTGATTAGAGCATGCAACATCCATCTGCACATAGCAATGTACGACGAAACGTTGCTAATCTGACCCTTTGAGAAAAACCCTCCCAAGCGACCAGGTCAGAACAAGGCTCCGAAACCAGCAATGCAAGGTGGACCAAAAGAAAAACCGAATCGCAAAGGAAAGGAGAAGAGGTCTGTACCGGCAAAACAGCCTGGGTAGAAAGGAAAAGGAAAAGAAGGTGTCAGGAATCCCAAAAACTAGCACGTATTGCAATTTCTTTTGAGTGTTGCTCAGGGGACAAGACTTTTCATGTGTGTAGATAGTCTGTGAGTTGGCCGCGCACTCCTAGGGCTCTCCTCTTTACCGCTGTCAGAAATGCAGAATTGTTTTTGTCAGTCGGAAACGATTCACTTCGTATCCACTGTACCAAAGAACTCTCATGCGATGTGATTGATGGAGCGATCCATTTCCACACAGGTGTTTTCAAGCTTCCAGGGGTTAACCTCACGGAATATACAGAATACACCCTTGCGTTCAATGGTAAATTTATATTCCATTCTCTGCCTAACCTTCTCTTGGTCCACCAAGCTTGGAAAAGCCTTGAGAAAAATGTATGCTGGCAGTAAATTTTTCGAGACCAACCTAATCTACACTACATACCACGCTTTAATATCCCTTTTGATATTAAACCTGCTATACAAGATCCTGGTTTTGAACGTGGCCTAGAGGTAGTCAAGGACTTACTGCTTGAAAAAGTGGCAGCCCTACAGTTGACCTTGAAAGCAAGATTTAATCCAAATCTACGCATTCTTTGGTAAGAACTTTAGTTGAATTCTTACCTGGTTCTGGCCACATCCAAAAACCTTGGAATTGCAGTGGTGAGTAAAGCGTGGTACATATCGGAATGCACGAATCAACTCAGTAACCAGAATGTCTACAAACAGATCTCTGACACTGATGTGATCGAACAGGCAAACCAAGTCGAACGCTGGATAGAATCACTACTTTCCTCCGCCACAATGAAAGCAAATTCCGACAAGTTTAATGTCTTTGCACAATACCTGCTCACTAAGGTGACTACAGATAATCTGTCTGTTCCGATGTTTAAAGGACTCCCCAAAGTCCATAAACCATTATGGAACCTTCGACCGATTATCTCCAGCCATAGCTGGATCATGGCAGGGGGGTCTAAAGTAGCTGACTATCTCCTCCAACCTGTATTGCAACTCCACTCGTGGATCGTAAATTCAACCATCGAAGTAATCAATACAGTACGAGGTTCCAGGGCTAATGGGAACTAAGGAACTTACATTGTCACTGGTGACGTGCAAAGTTTTTACACAAATATTCTTATCGCACAAACAATTTCCCTCACCAAGAAAATTGTCATTGAGGAAATGGTGTATGAACCTTGGAAAGTTTCATTGATCGAGATATGTCTTGTGGCGGTCATGAATAATAACTGTTTCCATTATGGAGATGAGTTCTACTGCCAGATAAATGGCATCGCGATGGGTACAAGTGTTGCACCTGTATTTGCAAACATTTATGCTGTGCAGTTTGAGCAAGACCTTGATGAATGGCAGGGAAAAGGGCTTCTTTCCTATGTATGCTATATCAACAACATCAAGTTCATCTTGAAAGGATCTCGGAAACAGTTGTCGAGCTTTTTGTCGACACGACATTTGGGGAAATTGAAAGTCTCCTGGGATATTCGTTCAGCCTGGGAAGAAACACCCTTTTTGGACTGTTCCTTCTTCTTCACTTCGAAGCAAGGCATTATAGAACTCCAATCAAAGCTGTTCCGTAAGAAAATGAACAAATATCAATATATTCTATGGTCCTCAGCGCACCCAGAATCTGTAAAAAGATCCTTTGTGAAAGCTGAATTGACCCAGTACATGATAGTATCATCACAAAAATCCTTCATTGAGGAGAGTAAGGAGATGTTCTTCATGAGCCTGCACTGGCGTCGATATCTGGCGGACAAGCTCATCGAATATAGAAGGCATATGGACTACAAGTCGCGCTCTTTGGTCCTCCATCAAAGTGGAAAGAAGTGACTGGAAAAGCAGACACCATTACTCCTCCCATCTTCCTATAACGAGGTGTAGAATATGTTGAACCTCAAAGATGTAGGCTATATAATGCTCAAGATATGGGTACACAACAACGTAGAAATACCTGACTCATTAAAAGGCCCAATTATCAAGAGTCTTCGCCGCTCAGAAAACCTTTACAATAAGGTAACCCAGTGGAAAGTTGAAACGCTTCAGGCCATGAATCATAAGAACCATGGCGGCTCTAAGAAGCATTCTTTTGAGGGTGCGTTTTGCCTTGTGGGATGTCGGGCGAGGATTGAAGCCCTTTGATCCCTGCACAGTTAGTGTTTCCGAAGTCGGAAGTCACAAGACTGAGCTGCTACAACCAGCGATGAGCTATCACTGATGAGGCAATCCTTTTTCTGATGAATCCAAGCTCAGTCTCGTGACTTCCGACTTCAGAAACAGTGAAGTCGTTGTGTATGCAAATGTATACACGAGTCAGAATTAGACACGCAGCATCTATATACACGTCGTATACATGCAATTATTGAAATTTCAATTAGCATGCTCTGGGTGAAGCATTTACTCCTCGAGACCGACACATCCTCATGAACAGGTGTGTAGGGCTTCTCAGTAAACAAACTCACATTGCTACTCACGAGACTAGCAAAGTCAGCCCTAGGGTATGCTATTTGGAAACAAATTAAAAAAGCTGCTGTCTGCACCAAGTACTGAAGAGCCACACAGCGGCCAAAAATGAGCTGCACCCACACCTTCAATCGTTTATACTGCAGTTACAGCACTCTTCACCAAAATCCTCAGACATCTTGCCTTCTCAACTTTTCCCACCAAAATCCTCACATGTCTTGCCTTCTCAACTTTTCCCTCGAAAATCTGACTCCGATAAGACTTTGATGAAACACATGAGACAGTTGTAAGTAGTCGTGTCGTCGATATCCTCTTTTTATGCACCCGTCCCACACCCGTTGAGATCAGTTCTCACTATTCTGGAGCTAGGATCGGCAGCCAGGTCATCGACCTCCACTCTTCCCTTTCATTCTACTGCCATAGTTCTCACTCCAACTCCTCACTCTGTACGTCTTCCGTAGCCAGGCTTGCAGCTAGTCTCCTCTCATCCATGGTGGAGAGGAAGTCCAGAATGTCTGGCTTCACCTTGCATATTCTGAGACTAGGACGTTTGGTCAACATCGGAGTCAGATGATATCAATAATTCAGGCTGTGTTCCGTATAGTCCAGTCCCTCCATCTAGGGCGCTGAACAGCACTACATAAAACTCAAGCCGTCCGTCTAATCTTTGGACTGGACAGCACCCCGTTGGGGGTGTCCAAGTACGTGACGGACTGTAGTCAACAGTAGTCAACTGTCAAGGAGCTACCAAAATAGTGTATATTGTTCGTGTGACCTTTTTGCTACTGGGATGCAGTGCAGTCACTCTTCTCACTGGAGGTCAGGCATGACTGTGGTGACATGGTGGTGGTAGGGGATGTGAGTCTTTGGCAGAGTAACATTTAGGAATTTTCATTCACTTAGTACTAGCACATGACATATTACATAAAAGTGCCAGCACTGTCCCTCCAACAGCTAGGGCGGAGACGGGTGCCAACCTCCCCCATCACAGACGGGATGGACTACGATATCTCACTACGGTCCATCTAGAGCTCGGATGAGACTACCAAAAATTCCATCCAAACTGGACTATGCGGAACACAGGTCGTACATCTACCACCCTCAGTCCACCACATCACGCCACGGCCTCGGGTGAAGAATAGCGACAAATCGACACCACCTCTGCATTGCAGTAGCCGAGATGTCACCCAAATAAATACGCCCATCCCCACGAGATCAGGAAAAAATTAAGAAATTATCCCTGCACGTCGGTTAGAATGACCTGCATCGGTAGCTTTGCTAGCATCTGTAGCTCCGGTAAGGATAGTGAATCTTACCGAAGCAACCACCCACTTACGGAAGCTTGCAAAGCTACGGAGAAACCACCAATCTTACCGACGCAACCACCAACCTTACCGACGCAACCACCAACCTTACCGACGCAAGCACTACCTTACGGGAGCTAGGGAAGCTAGAAAAGCTAGGGAAGCTAGGGAAGCTTGCGGGAGCAACGAGTGTGCACTGTGAGCAGTTTCATTACTAGTTATAATGCTACTACACGCAGTTGGCGATGCTCTTCGATCGCACAGAAAATCACTTATTGTATTTATAATCTATATATACATAATGATACAAAGTCCAATGTCACAAATCTCGTCGAAGTACAGAGCAGCGACAGTGGCGCATAAGGGCAGGCGAGCAACGCCTATTACAAGTACGACAGGTAGAAGAGCGAGGAGAATGAGGCCAGTGTGGAGAATGATAGCAGACGAGCAACAGTTACGAGCGGTAGGCTAGCGAGAAGAATGAGGGCAGACGAGCAACGCGTACGAGATGAAATTCAGTGAGAAGAATGAGGCAAGATGAGCAACGCGCACGAGATGTAGGCCAGCGAGAAGAATGAGGGCAGACGAGCAACACATACGAGATGAAATTCGATGAGAAGAATGAGGCAAGACGAGCAACACGTGTGATAGGTAGGCCGGCGAGGAGAATAAGGCCAGACAGGCAACGCGTACGAGATGTTGTCCGGTGAGGAGAATGATGGCAGACTAGCAACGCGAACTAGATGAAGGCCAGCTAGGGGGGTGGCGGCAAGCGGGCGGCGCGTACTAGGGGTGGGCCGGCGGGGAGGATAAGGCCAGACGTGCAATGCGTACGAGATGTTGTCCGGCAAGGAGAATGACGGCAGACTAGCAACGCGAACGAGATGAACGCAAGCTAGGGGAATGACAGCATATGAGCAACACGTACCAGACGTAGGCCAGCGAGGAGAATGAGCCCAGACATGCAACATGTACAAGATGTTGTCCGGCAAGGAGAATGACAGCAGACAAGCAACGCGAATGAGATGTAGGCCAGCGCGGAGAATGACGGCAGATGAGCAATGCGAACGAGATGTAGGCCAGCTAGGAGAATGACAGCAGACAAGCAATGCGCACGAGATGTAGGCCAGCTAGGAGAATAACTGCGGACGAGCAACACGTATAAGAAGTAGGCCAGTGATGCCTAACACGGCGTTTCTAGCACACGTCCGAACGTAGGTCTACGGTAATGAGGTCAAATGAGCAACACGTAGTAGCAGTGGCCTGCAAGGAGAATGAGGCCAGATGGGCAACGTGTACGAGATGTTGTCCGGTGAGGAGAATGACAGCAGACGAGGAACGAGTACGAAATGTAGGCCAGCGAAGAGAATGACAGCAGAGGAGTAACGCGTACGAGATGTTGGCCAGCGAGGAGAGTGATAGCAGACAAGCAACACCTACGAGATGTAAGTCAGCGAGGAGAATGAGGCCAGATATGCAAAGCGTACAAGATGTAGGCCAGCGAGGAGAATGAGGCTGGATGTGCAACGCGTACGAGAAGTAGACCAGCGAGGAGAATGCCGGCAGACGAGCAACAGGTACAAGAAGTAGGCCCATGATGAGTAACAGGGCGTTTCTGTAACGTGTACAACGATAGGCGAGTGGTGCTAGGTTGGTGGTGTGTATTATTTCAACTCGTAATGACTTGGATGGGGTGTGTTGGAAAAAAGCGAAGTTATGGGTAACTGGCAGCTGTGGCCGCACTTAGGAGATAAATGAACTGACAGGGGGCGCACTCGGCATTGTTGGTTGAGCTAATCACGTGTCCAGTTTTATTGTAGCGGTTAAACTTGACATCAACGAGCTGGAGACCATCAGTTAATTGTGTTTTGAGATGTCGAAGCCTAGGTCTAGGCAATAATGCCGAAAATTGAGTGGAAGTAAGTTCACGAGGCGGGTAGGCAGTAAACAATTGAATTGCTACTGCTACAGTCTTTGAATTAAGCCATGAGTAACTCCCCGACATAAAGTTAAAAACCGGTCACGTGATTAGCGCAACCAACAACGCCGAGTGCGCCCCCCATCAATTCATTTATCTCCTAAGTGTGGCCACAGCTGCCAGTTACCCATAACTTCGCTTTTTTGCAACACACCCCGTCCAAGTCATTACGAGTTGAAATAATACACACCACCAACCTATGTACCACTCACCTATCGTCGTACACGTTACAGAAACGCACTGTTACACATCACTGGGCTACTTTTCGTACGTGTTGCTCGTCTGCCGTCATTCTCCTCACTGGCGTAGTTCTCGTATGCGTTGCGCATATGGCCTCATTCTCCACGCTGACTTACATCTCGTAGGCTTGCTAGTCTGCTGTCACTCTCCTCGCTGGCCAACATCTCGTACGCTTTGCTCGTCTGCTGTCATTCTCTTCGCAGGCGTACATTTCGTACGCGTTGCTCCTCTGGCCTCGTTCTCCTTGCTCACTTACATCTCGTAGGTGTTGCTTATCTGGCCTCATTCTTCTTGCTGGCCACTGCTATTACGCGTTGCTCGTTTGACCTCATTACCACTGACCTATGTTCGGACATGTGCTAGAAATGCCATGTTAGGCATCACTGGCCTACTTCTTGTATGCGTTGCTCGTCTGCTGTCATTCTTCTCGCTGGCCTACATCTCGTAGGCATTCCTTATCTGCCGTCATTCTCCTCGCTAACTTACATCTAGTACGTGTTGCTCATCTGGCCTCATTCTCCTCACTGACTTACATCTCGTAGGCGTTGCTTGTCTGCCGTCACTCTCCTCACTGGCCAACATCTCATACGCGTTGCACATCTGGCCTCATTCTCCTCGCTGGCCTACCTCTCATAGGTATTCCTTGTCTGCCGTCATTCTCCTCACTGACTTACATCTCGTATGCGTTGCTTGTCTGGCCTCATTCTCCTCGCTGACTTACATCTCGTATGCGTTACTTGTCTGTTATCACTCTCCTCGCTGGCCAACATCTCGTACACATTGCACGTCTGGCCTCATTCTCCTCACCGACATACATCTCGTAGGCGTTCCTCATCTGCCATCATTCTCCTCGCCGGATAACATCTCGTACGCGTTCCTCGTCTGGCCTCAGTCTTCTCGCTGACTTACATCTTGTAGGCATTACTCGTATGCTGTCATTCTCCTCGGTGGCCTACATCTCATTTATGTTGCTCGTCTGGCCTCATTCTCCTCGCTGACTTACATCTCGTAGGCGTTCCTTGTCTGCTGTCATTCTCCTCGCCGGAAAACATCTCGTACACGTTGAACGTCTGGCCTCATTCACCTTGCTGGCCTACCTCTCGTATGCGTTGCTCGTCTTGCCTCATTCTTCTCACTGAATTTCATCTCGTATGTGTTGCTCGTCTGCCCTCATTCTTCTCGCTGGCCTACCGCTCGTACCGGTTGCTCTTCTGCTATCATTCTCTACGCTGTCCTCATTCTCCTTGCTCTCCTATCTGTCCTACTTGTAATACACGTTGCTCGCCTGCCCTTATGCGCCGCTGTAGCTGCTCTGTACTTCGCGACGAGATTTGGGACGTTGGACTTTGTATCATAATGTATATATACATTTTAAATACAATAATTGATTTTCTGTGCGATCAAAGAGAATAGCCAACTGCGTGTACTAGCATTACAACTAGTAATGAAACTGCTCGCAGTGCACACTTGTTGCACCCGTAAGCTTCCCTAACTTTTCTAGCTTTTCTAGCTTCCCTAGGTCCCGTAAGGTGGTGGTTGTGTCGGTAAGGTTGGTGGTTGCATCGGTAAGATTGGTGGTGCGTCCGTAGCTTTGCTATCTTTTCTAACTTTTCTAACTTCCCTAGCTTTCCTAATGTGGTGGTTGCATCGGTAAGGTGGTGGTCGCTTCCCTAGCTTTGCTAGCTTAGCGAAGGACAAAGTTATATTTTACTCCCATTGCTCCCGTAAGCGTCGCTAGCTCCCGTAGCTCCGCTAAGAATTAAATTTTTTGCTGATGGAGTTACCATGCTGGTTCGTACGAGTCTTCGGCGAAGCCCTACACCAACAGTAGAGACCCCATCGACGATTCCAATCTCGAGGTCTGCTGTTACTGTTTCGTGGCCCCCCTTCGACTGGCCCACACCGCGCCCCTTTATGTGAGGAGGATTTGGCTTGGTCTACGACTCTACATGAGTTTGAATTTATTGCCTTACTTTTTTCTACAATTTCCCCAATCACCCTGATGTGCCAACTATTGCCCCCCACCCCCCTGCACATTTGGCCTTGTCGGTCCACCCCATTGGATCACCACCATTGGCTGTAAAGCTCCTGCATAGCTTTCGCCAGAGAGAACTCAATCGGACCATCAGAACCTCCCTCGTCACCACGTGGATACATACCTATTCGACTTGGGTGAAGCCGGAGTGTACGGTGGGGGGCTAGTCATCAACCGCACATACGACGGCACGTGATCAGATAGGAGGTGCTTTTTTGGCGTTTGCCAGGTTTCCTTCCAAAGGACCAGAATCGGCAGTGAGGGTGGGTTTCCTCAATGGAGCGGTGGTTATGTAATACATCGCTGAGGTGGAGGGCATGAAGGTGTTTGTCAGTGGATGTTGGATGCCGTAGTTGTAACGGATGTGCAGGCTTTCCTTCCTTGAGAAATCACAGACCACAAACCTCAATGAGAGACGGCGCCGCAGCCCTCTAACTGCAGGGTGATGTTCTTTTACCGAATCTTGTAGCATCCCATGGCCGACTGACGAAAGGATCACAGCCTATCACACAGATTCAATCGGTGCAGGATGTCACATGATGTACACGTGATCGCCGATGAGTGATGATTACTGTGGCATGATAGTCAGATAAAAATCCATGTGCGTGGTGGCTGAGGAGTGGCTTCACACAACGAAGCACGGTATCGAGGTCGTCTGTAACTGTCACGAGCCCAGCCTAGATAACCAGTTCAACATCGCGTGTACGCAGCCTGTCATCTGGGAGATATGGTTCCCACTTGCGTAGCAAGGCTGCATCTCTCATTAGAACCTGGTTGAATTCTTTTCTCACCCAGGCCATATTGTGTTCATGTGGAAGGACATGGTCAACTTCATTTCGTGCTACCAGCTCGAGCAATTCACGGATCCGTAACTACTAGACGAAATCAAAGGAATCCGGACAGGCTAGTGTACCCAAGCAGGACTGGGGCTGTTGTGTCTCAGGTCTTGTTGTCGGGGAACTGGGGGGATACATCTCATTCTTCCTCGCTTCATCCCCTTTTTTTGTCGTCATAGTCAACAAGATGTTGTTGCCGATCCCAGGTAAGAGCTTGAATTAGTTGGGATACTTTATTAATATTGAAGGACCTATGCCAGGTCCGGTGTCACAAACAACAAAAAGAGTGAGGGAGACAAGAGTGAATAATTGACTGCGATAGGATACGGTGATTGACAAGGATGTAGAACCAACTCCGCTCCACCCCTCTATCTATATACCAACTGGGGTGGTCAATCTTCCTTAAACCCACAGATCCCAATCCTTCAATGTCCGTCTGAACCGAATGAAATGTAGCAATGGAGCCCAAGGAAATGAAGCAATAGAGCCGAACGCAATACAACAATGTGACCCAAAAATTTTCGCCCAGAGTCTAGATCCTCCGAATCCACCCACATCTGTCCCCATTTTCTCTAAGACGAGGTCCCTCTTGTCACCCAATCTGAAAAATACCCAATTCCATCTCAATCAATTTGCCCAATTCAACTGCTCTTCCTTTTCCAATTTCTTTCCACTCTTCTGCCCCTTCGCCTTTCCAATCTAGTCGGTCACACAAGACACTTCCAACCTCCGCGCCTTCTGCTCCTGTCCACTCACTTGATATATAGACCCGTAGATTGTCGAAGTGAATTCGATCGTTTAACCCTGCTTGCATGATCTTGACCAATTTGCCCGTAGGCAAATCGTAGAGGTATCCACTATGGCCATGGTGTGCAAGATTCCTCAACCGGAAAGGGCCTTCCCAATGGGCTTCTAACTTCTTGTTGTATCGGTTATCGAGTGCAGCCCGTCGGAGTAAAACTAGATCGCCTTCCTTTGGTGTGGGAAATCTACCTTCGTTTCCTTGCTGTTCGACAAATCGACTCAAGTACCATTGGCATGTCAACTTGAGAGCTTTGTCTCAGGTAACCAGATGATTGTCATGCTGCACATTTCGATCGTCGTCCAAGTCCTTCCAAATCTGTTGTTGCTTTTGAAGGTCATGGGCCACTTGCCTATCCCAAACAGTAAAATCATGATGATGTATAACCGGAATATATCCGAAGAGCAATTCTGCAGATGAATACCCATGGACTTGGACTTCCCGTGTATTCATCAAATGGACCACCTGATCCAGTTAGACACTCCAACCCTAGATATTTCCTCCTCCGCCTACAATCCTCCGGATCCCGTAAAGAATCAGTTGGACATACCGTTCGAGGAGCCCAACTGACGAAGGAGGTGTTTTTGGTGCTGGAAATTGTCGTACTCCTCGAGAGGCCAAGAAATTTGGAAACGTGCCGTAGAGAAAATAAGTAGCATTGTCGGTATAAACGCTTCTGGGTAATCCAAAGGTTCTGGCTATATTCGCCACAAGGTCAATGACTGCTGGTCCATTGATGGCCAGCAAAGCCTGCACCCAAGCGTATCTCGTAAAGTAGTCCACCACAATGAGAATGTATCGGTGTCCTCCTGGATTTGACTCCGCAGAAATCAGACGAAGGCCATCAATCCTGATCATGTCCATCGGCTGCAACTGAATGATTGGCCTTGGAATCTGGAACGGTCGTCTCCCTCCAGTCAACTGGCAACTCTGGCAACTCCAGCAATAGGCATGCGTATCCTTGATTAGAGTAGGCCAATAGTAGTAGCCAATCAGTCGTTTCACTGTCAGATCCCCTACATAATGGCCATGGCAGTCATAAGCCCACTCGAGAACCTTGCTAACTTCTGACTCCCGGACACACCAGGATCGTCGTCCATTGCACCTATGGGCTGCAGATAGATGACCTGATTCGGTCTCGGGTAGAGACACGTTCCCTTGACCACACCAGGTCTATTCCAACAAGGGTATACCCTGCTAGCGCTGTACAACAAAGTAAAAATATGTACCAATACCTAAGCGTCAGTACCGATGTAAATTCGAGTTCCGGCCATGTCCAGGTCGGTACCGCGTCCGCAATACTGACCAGTACCGGACTGGATTGCATCACAGTATTGGTACTGGTGGGTACTTCGTTGTAATGAAGAGCACACGATCGAACAGGCCTGGTAGCTAACACTGCGTGCTGCACCAATGCGACTGCCTGATAACGGTACTGGCTGGTACTGGTCAGTACACCCCGGCACAGTGCTCTACCAATGATCCCACCACGCTGTACCACATATTGACCTGTACGGAATCTGGCCGCACGCGGCAAACCGATGCTATATCATATTGGGATAGTATGGATGCGTACTGCACAGTAGTGCGCGTCACAGTATGATACTGGTGTTACCGTCGGGCCGCGTACCATGCAGTACCGGTGTTGCCGCCTTGCTGTACACCGTACTGACCAGTACGGAATCTGGCCACGTATGGCGAACCGAAGTTAAATAATGCTGCAATACTACAGATACGTACTGCACACTACCACTCGACACAGTACGATACTGGTGTTGCTGCCTGGCCGTACACCATACCGACCAGTCTGGAATCAGGCCGCGCGCGGTGAACAAATGCTAAATCATACTGGGAAAGTACGGATGCGTACTGTACAGTACTGTTTGTCACAGTATGATACCGGTGTTGCTGTCTGGCCACGTACTGTGCAGTACTGGTGTCGACGCCTTGCTGCATACTGTACCGACCAGTACAGAATCCGGCCGCGTGTGCCGAACCGAATCTAAATCATACTGGGATAGTACGGATGCGTACTGCACAGTACCGCTCGTCACGGTTCGATACCGGTATCGCCAGCAGGCCATGTACCGTGCAGTACAGGTGTCGCCACGTCGCCGTACACTGTACCGATCTGTACGGAATCTGACAGTGTGCAGTGAACTGAAGCCAAACCAGACTGTGATAGCACGGACATATACTGCAAAGAACCACTTGTCACAGTACAATACCAGTGTCGCCACCTGGCCATATACTGCACAGTACCGGGGTAGCCGCCGTGCCGCACAATGTACCGATCTGTACGGAATATGGCCGCCACTGTGTAGTACTGCTCGGCACATTGCAATACCATTGTTCCCATATAGCCGCGTACTGTGCATCAGGAAAAAAGATCTGCGTCCGGACATACCAGGCGCTCGGGATGCTCTGGACGCACCCTGGCAGGGCACATACGGCTCCCAACGTGAAACACACAGGCAATGTGAATTCGGACGCAGCTCGCCATGGCACCGTGCATTCGGACACCGTATGCCAGGGCACCGTGCGTCCGGACGCAGCTCACCATGGCATCTGCTTACCAGACGGAGTGTGTCAGGGTATTTTCCTTCTGGACACAGCCATGTCAGGGCATTTTCCTTCTGGACGCAGCTGTGTCAGGGCAAATGGCGTCCGGACGATGCGTGTCATGGCACCACGGTCACGCTGTCTGTCAAGGCACGGAACACTGTAGCTAATACTCTTGTCGTATTCACAAACACACAGCGGGTTCCAGGCATAGTGACTCAGTCCAGTTCTATTCATTCTATCTAATGTACATCTATATATGCTACTACCACACTTCGCGTGGAAACAAAGAAAAGTTGGCAAATACGACACGACATGTTGAACACGATGCGATGAGCACGACACGATGAGCACGATGCGATGAGCACGACGCGATGAGCAAGACGCGATGAGCACGATACGATGAGCACGATGTGATGTGCACCACGCGATGAGTATGACGTGATGAACATGACAACTATGAGGAGGATGGCGATGCTCAGGCCACCGGCGGCGAGGACGATAGCAAGTAGGACGCGGCGAGTATGATTGCGAGCTTTGCGATATGGTTGGCGCAGCTATCACAGTGACAGACACCGGGAAGTTGTACAATACAACGTGACGAGTACGATGTCAATGAGGGTGCCGGCGGCGAGAACGATAGCAGATAGGACACGGCGAGTTTGATGTCAATGAGGGTGCCGGTGGCGAGAACGATAGCGGGTAGGACGCGGCAAGTGTGGCAGCGAGTAGGACGCGGCAGATATGGGAGCGAGTAAGACGCGACGATTATGTGGTGAGCTTTGTGACAAGGTTAGCGCAGCTCTCAGAGTGACAGAGACACCAGGAAGTTGTTGAATACACAGTGAGGAGTATGATGTCAATGAGGGTGCCAGTGGCGAGGACGATAGCGAGTAGGACGCAGTGAGTAAGTTGCGGCGAGTATAATGGCGAGAAAGACGCGACGAGTACGATGGCAATAGAAAACCCCAAGCCACTACTAATGCTTGCACTTTCGCAAGGTTCGGCTCACTCATCACTCATAGATAGACCCCTTTTTTCTTCACGTTTCACCTTGTCTTACTCGTCGACATTTTCCTAATCGACATCTTCCTCGTTACGCCTTGCTCGCCATCATACTCGCCGTGTCTTACTCGCTATCATCCTTGCTGCGTCCTACTCGCCCACACTCGCCACATCCTATCCCCTATCGTTCTCGCCACTGGCACCCTCATTGACATCGTACTCGTAACGTTGTATTGGACAACTTCCCGCTGTCTGTCACTCCGAGAGCTGTGCTAACCATGTCACAAAGCTCGCCATCATACTCGCCGCGTCTTACTTGCAATCATACTCGCCACATCCTACTTGCTATCGTCCTCGCCGCCGGCACCCTCATTGAGATCATACTCGCCGCGTCTTACGCGCGCTCATACTCGCCATGGCCTACTCGCTATCGTTCTCGCCGCTGGCACCCTCATTGACATTGTACTCCTCACTGTGTATTGTACAACTTCCCGGTGTCTCTGTCACTCTGAGAGCTGCACTAACCATGTCACAAAGTTCGCCACATAATCGTCGCATCTTACTCACTCCCATACCCACCCGGTCCTACTCGCTGCTACACTCGCTGCATCCTACCCACTATCGTTCTCGCTGCCAGCACCCTCAATGACATCATACTCGCCCCGTCCTACCCGCTATCGTTCTCGTCGCCGGCACCCTCATTGACATTGTACTCGTCACATTGTATTGTACAACATCCTGCTGTCTGTCACTCTGAGAGCTGTGCTAACCATGTCAAAAAGCTCGCAATCATACCCGCCGTGTCCTACTTGCTATCGTCCTCGTCACTGGTGGCGTGCTCACCGCCATCCTCCTCATATTCATCGTACTCATCGCGTCGTGTTCATCTCATCGTGCTCATAGCGTCGTAATCAACGTGTCGTGTCGTATTTGCCAACTTTCTTTTGTTTCCGTGCAAAGTGTGGTAGTAGCATATATAGATGTACATTATATATAATGAATAGAACTGGACTAAGTCACTATGCCTGGAACCCGCTGCGTGTTTGCGAATGCGACAAGAGTATTTGCAGCAATGTTCCATGCCTTGACAGCCAGCGTGACCGCGGTGCCATGACACCCGTTGTCCAGACGCTATTTGCCCTGACACGGCTGCATCCAGAAGGAAAATGCCCTGACACAGCTGCGTCCAGAAGGAAAATGCCCTGACACAGCTGCATCCAGAAGGAAAATGCCCTGACATGCTCCATCTGGTAAGCAGATGCCGTGGCGAGCTGTGTCCGGACGCACGGTGCCGTGGCGAGCTGCGTCCGGATGCACACGGCTATGGCAAACTGCGTCCGAGTTGAGCAGGTTGCGTCCGAAGCATCCAGAGTATCTAGTGCGTCCGGACGCTCAGGATGCAATTTTTTTTTCCTGATGTGCTGTATGTGAGGGAGTGTGAGTGTGAGTGAGAGTTTGAATTCGCTGTGCATAAGTATGGTTCGCACCCTTGTGTAGTCACTTTTTCTGATTCTTCTCTTATTCTGTGCCTCCGTTCATTCATGGCATTCCTCACCCAGCGTGGCTTACTCACAGTCTTGCGCGCAGAAAGTCCCCTTGACAATTTTGCTTACGCAGCGTAGCTCATTCCCGGCATTACTGGATCAGCGCGACTGCTTCCCGGCGTTGTTCCTTCCTGGCATTGCTCACCCAGCAGGTCCCATTCACAGAATTGCTGGCGCAGCATGACTCATTTCTGGCAGCTCGTTCATAATGACCGCATCTCTTGAATCCATCAGTTGCAGGCAGCTGGTAGCTAGTGGTTCCTCGTGATTTCATACCAGGCTATAGATGTGTACCGTGTTGCATCAAGCATTGCTGTGAAGTATCTTCCGATTAATTTGCCTACTCATCCTCTATAGTGGCTGGTACAACCCATTACTAATCCATGCAGAAGTCCGTTGGTATTGTGGGATACCAATAGTGATACTCTTGTCGCGACCTTGATCCATACCGCACCGAACTATAAGGAGTTAGGCCAGACCCACCAATCCGAAGCTAACACAGACGGTAATGGTAGTGATTCGCACTGCAGAGTACGTCTCAGCTTGGCTCGGTGCGGTGCCGGTGTCCATGTCTGGCCGTTTATGGTATGGAACTGTGAGGAGTTTGGCTGTACGCAGCGTTCCGAAGCCAAACCAGGGTCAAATTGTACAGACTCGTACTACGCAGTAACGTTCGGCACACTGCGATACCAGCGTCCTCACCTGGCCACACACCGTACCAACTGTGAAGAGTTTGGTGAGTGGAACGATTCGAAGTCAAATCAGACTGGGATTGCATCAGGAAAAAAAAATCTCAGTTCCAACGGAGACCGGCGTTAGATGCGTTGAGAGCGTTGGGAAAAATCTTAGATTCCAATTTGGCATTGATAGGCAGTTGGCATGCCGGTAAAAGCCAACACGTAGCTTCTCCATCCAAACACTGCGCCAGGCGTGGCATCTACTATCCACGCAAAATACCATACTCATTTCCGTTGCAAGGTAGTCCGGAGGTCGAATTATCCTGTCCACGCAGCGCTTCCGTCCAAACGCTACGCCAGGCATAGCATCAACTACCCGCGCAGAATACCTAACTCATTTCCGTTGGAAGGTAGTCCGGAGGTCGAATTATCCCGTCCATGCTGCACTTCCGTCCAAACGCTAAACCAGGCATGGCGTCTACTATCCATGCAGAATACCTTACTCATATCCATTGGAAGGTAGTCCGGAGGACGAATTATCCTGTCCATGCTGCGCTTCCGTCCAAACGCTACGCCAGACGTGGCGTCTACTATCCATGCAGAATACCTTACTCATTTCCGTTGGAAGGTAGTCCGGAGGATGAATTATCCTGTCCACGCTGCGCTTCCGTCCTAATGCTACGCCTGGCGGCGCATCTACTACTCGTGCAGAATACCTTACTCATTTCTGTTGGAATGTAGTCCGGAGGTCGAATTATCCTGTCAACGCTCTGCCGAACGCACCACCTGGTGGAGTGTGTATTATTTTGGCAATACGCGCCTCTCGGCCGTTAATTCAATACTTGATGCATGGCATTTGGCACCGCAAGGTTGTTTTAGACGTAATACAATACTATAAGGGAGCTGACTACAGTCAAAACAGAGCAATCGTTCAACACAAGGAGAAATGCCATTCCAGAGGCTAGTAAACCTCATTCCAAGTAGCTAAATCAATGTGGCTGTTCACTATCCATCCTTTATTTGCGATTCCCGAGTAGTCGGGTTCTTCTGGAATTAGATACGCTGGGCCAGCAATGGTATCACTGCTGATCACAGCGTAGCCTCTGCCCGCTGAAGGTGTAACCACTTTCACCATACCAGATGCTATTTCAGGCGTACCGCCTGCAGCTGGGGTCGTTGTTTGGACGAATGCATACCAAAAGTGTCCTCCACTGGCGGAAAGCTTGAAGAGCTTTAAAAGACGGTACGGCACGCACCCTTGAAGCGCGCCATATGCCGGTTCGTGATCATGACGATGGTTGGAAGCCTTGACCCATACCCAGTCGTGGCGAGCTGGTTGACTGTACCAGGTTTTTTCACCTGTGTATCGAACGTATTGAATCTTCTGCTCACAGTACATATTGCTGATGGGGACTCGTATTCCGTGGTAAATGTTTACCGCACACTGGAGCACGTCTTCGGAACCAATTTTGATCTTCCTGGACTGAAGAAAGCGATTCGTCTCGTGGTGTATCGCATTTTCAAGGTTGTCATCATGTACAGATTCTAGTAGTGTAGCTAAGATGACGATCTTTGCCTGTCCAGAGGAGTGTTGTTCAGAGGTAAATTTCACAAAAGGTAAGGAATCTTCAATGGTGTCTCTACCACTCTCGGTATTTTCACCTCTCGTCACAGCAATATTGAGTCGCCGTATTGCAAATGCGTCACTCCGTTGGTAGTATTCAATTATTTGTCCGTAGATATCGCCAGACCGGTTCGACTTGTTGTATGAATCCTTCAGTTGAGTACGGTGCGAGCTTTCTCCAGTCTCGGTAGGCCACTGCTTGAGAGATCCATAGCGTCGTATCTGCTCACCAAAATAAAGTAGCTGATGAATCTTGGGAAAGTTAAAATCACTACCTTCCTCATGGTATTCAACCATTTCAGCATTGATAAACGTCTCCCACTCCTTGCGAAGCCTTTCCTGTTCGGTGCTTGCTTTTCCTTGCATCGCCGTATCTCGCTGCTGGATCAACCTCTTCCGATGCTCCTTTCCCTGATCGGTTACCTTCTTAGTGACCCGGAATTGGCGGAAGACACGCTTCGAGATGTGGAAGTGTTTCAGAGCCTCGTCCATGAGTCCCAATCTCTCTTCATCATGTGATTCGTATTGAGCATAGAAGTAGAACTCCACGAGAGTTCGGCAGCACTTGATTGACTCATTGAAAACACCACGTTGGGAAGGGGATGGATTTTGTAGAGCGCAGCGTAATACCCCAACAAGAAACTGAGACATGGTTTTGATCTCTTTACCCTGCCAACTCGACACCTCCGCATATGCCTTCTGAGGTTGCGCCATATCTAGATATGGCGGTACCGATAGCCAGATGTTGTTGAACTCCTCAAGACCATCAGCAAAAACTCGAAAAATGCTCCCGGTGCTCCCGGTGCTTCCGTAAGCTTCTGTAAGAGAGAAGTTATATTTTGCTCCCATAAGGATTTGGAAAAAAATAATCTCTTTTATTTCAACTAAAACACCGAGAAAGGAAATTTAAAATTTGTGTCTCACTTCGAAAAAAAGCAATATACCTCAACTTTTCATTTTTTTGCTGATGACGTTTCTGCTGCTTGAGAAAGTCCTGTAGCCATCCCAGGAGGTGCTTCAACATTCCCAGTTGCAGTGTATGCAACAAGTCGGGTTTTGGGAGGTCACTGACAACGCACTCGAGATGCCAGAGAACATTCGAACCTTGGTGGACCCCGTGATGAGTAAGACGTGCCTTTGCTGCTGGGGTATCCAAATCACAGAGCCTTCTGTACAGGGTGTGATCCTGACGCTCACAAGGTTTGACTGGAAATTCGCCCATTTCTTCGGGTGGGCATTCGCACCAGTAACAAATGCCATTCTTGATGTTGTGAAGGTCTCGGTGTTCTGGGTAGTCAGCGATCCAGGCAGCAGGCGATGCAACATCACGCCTGAAGTAGTCATCGGCACATCGTGCGTAGAATACGCGGCGTTCCGCATCCATTAAGGGTCCGAGAACATGACGTAAGAGGTGTTGCTGTATCATTCGATTGTGCTCCTTCTGAGCATTGTATCGAGAGATGGGAACGTCGCGCATCTTAATCGGGATCGGTAGAAGAGCTATTAACAATATGTGGTGGTAGCTTGACGCCATTCTGATAGTGGTGGATAGGTTTCCGATCGTCATATATACTGGCCACGCTTTCTTGTCACAGGAAAAATTTGTTAGGTGTGTTGCATCGGAAAAGAAAATCATCGGTACGACGGTATCGCCGTCTTCTAGGGTGCTCTGTACGCTTGTCAGAAACCCGTACACACCTCTGAGAGTACTGACTACTAGGGAGGGTTCCAATCTGCCGTTCCCACCACCAGTCTGCGGTGTGCATCTCGCCATATGTGCGTCTTCCATCCTCTTCAAACCGTTGCTGAGGAGCGTATGAAAGATGATCCGCATATGCTGGCAGCTTGAGAAGCCATTTCGCACACTCGATAATGTCTCGATGCCAGAATTTGATCGGCTCTTTGGCATGCTGTGCGTTCCAAACGACATTTTCCAAGTGGCTTCTTTGCCATGAACTGGCTCCTAGTCCGTCCTCCATTCGATCGAGCATCTGCCGTAGACAGTAATTGGACTTGAGCGAAGCCTTTATCTCATCCTTGACTCCAACACTCCCCTTTAGCATTTTGTCGATGCTCTTTGCGCTGAACTTGTCAACTATCACCATCTCGGCAAAGTTGAACTCTTCTTCGTTGGTAAATGGGTAGTACGGATCTTCGTTGGCGTGGGTGACCTCATCATGTCGAGGGACGTAAGCGCAGGGAAGGCCGGCATTGGGGTATGTGCGGATGGTCGCGGTGGCATCAACTAGCCCGTTCGCGGGTTCGTTTGCGGGTTGAGTGCCAACATCGTCGTCGGCTCCATAACTAGAACCGCTATCCCAGGGGAAGGAACGGGAGGAAGAGTGTATGTACTTCGTGGGCTGATCTTTGACGGGCGGAGAATCGGCTTGTCGCTTTTTCGACGCCCAAAGTTCTGCCCAGTATTCTGGATGGTCTTTTTCGATGTGTTTGTGGAGCCATGTTCGCAGTGTAAATCTCTTAAAACAGTATGTACACAGTAGGCTCGAAACCCCTTTTTGCGACATAATTCGGGTGTGATGGGTGAATGCTGAAGAGAGTTCGTGATGCTTGGATAGCTGCACTTTAGAGGCGAGAGTGTTGTTGGCGAGTGGAGAAGTTGCATGATTTTCTTTGTTAAAATTATGAGGAGTTTGATTATTAAACAATATAATTCCTAACTGACTACTAGTACTAAGTGGGTAATAGTAGTAATCGGTACTAAACTGATCAAGACGACTCTGTCTAATTAATGCTAGACAACGCACTTCAGAGTATCCCAAGAAAGAATAAATGCTATTCCAGGCGTCATTAATGCCTTTATTCAAGTTATTCCAGAGACGCAGTGCAGTTTGCTATTGCAAGCAGCGTGCCGGAAAGGATCCCGATTTCCGACGCCGGACAAGTGCTATTCCAGGCGTCATTAATGCCTTTGTTGAAGATGTTCCCGAGATGCAGTGCAGTTTGCTATTGCAAGCAGCATGCCGGAAAGGATCCCGATTTCCGACGCCGGACAAGTGCTATTTCGTACGTGTTGAATAGCATCGATTCAATTTGAATCTACCCAGTCTGTGCAATTTCCTCAGATGGATGAAGCTCCAAGAAGAATGCCAATGCCGGACAAGTGCTATTCCAGGCGTCATTAATGCCTTTGTTCAAGATGTTCCCGAGATGCAGTGCAGTTTGCTATTGCAAGCAGCGTGCCGGAAAGGATCCCGATTTCCGACGCCGGACAAGTGCTATCATCTTTCTTGCTATATAAACCCCCAGATCCGCCCTGCCACCTCTCTATCTGTCCAAACCGATACTGAATCTCCTGTACAATCATCTATCTCTTCCGACTTAATCGACAGTACTTCCCAAGTAGCGTCCATTCATCGACACCACAATCCAACCCTAAACCAAGACATGCCGCCCAAACGAAGGTTGCGGGCCCCAGAGCCGTCGGAGCCGTCAGGGTCTTCTAAGTCACCAGAGCCAACCCCGAAGCC
>Ga0307508_10000559_pt1 | contig 44219 bp, 24 predicted proteins | sample 9_EM_MG_FD_203089 | JGI IMG/M metagenome (GOLD analysis project Ga0307508, IMG submission 203089) | Populus trichocarpa ectomycorrhiza microbial communities from riparian zone in the Pacific Northwest, United States - 9_EM | ecosystem: Host-associated > Plants > Roots > Unclassified | place... | reverse complement strand
CAATAATACATATACGCTGAGCCGCGACAGTTTAAATGTCACTACCTCCTCGTACGTATCGTCATTCATGATCACCAGCCGGTAGCGGTTGCGCAGTCGCTTAAGGGTGGTATCTGCATCGAACAGTTTGGCCATATCTTTATTATAAGACGAAAAGCCGGGAGATCTGCCAATCGAAAAAGACAGAGATAAATAGTTGAAAATAAGATATTTAAAAACTCTCCGCGTTCGAACTTCCTGGCATTCCGGCTTCCGGACTTTTTTACTAAGTTAACCCAAAACGGGCGATTGAGCCGTTAATTTTATACCCGGAATAATTACAGTAATTTTATAATAAATTTCCTGAAAATCAGTTAATAGGAATTCAGCTGCGGCGTTTACATGGACAAGAACCTGACCAGGATATTGGGATGTTTAGCTTTTATCATTATTTCAGCGGGGGTGCATGCACAGGTCGCCGGGCTTCCCTATGAGCTGAAAAAGCCCAAGAAATTCGAGAACAGGCGCCTGGCCTCCGAAAAAACGGGCGAAAAAAAATTCAGGATTCCCCGCAGGTTCATATCAAGCACCGTTACCCATTACAATTACTATTTCAACGCCAACGAAAAGATAAAAGAAGTACTTGCCAGGGCCAAGGCCGGGCATAAGGACGACTTTACCCAGCTGCTCCCCTTTTATAATTATACCCTCGACGAAACGTCCCGCTTCAGGGGCGACATCGATTCGGTCATTTATAAATCCACCGCCGGCATCCTGCTGCACGACCTGCGCAATGCCTGGATAGACAACCTCTACCTGCTTATCGGCCGCGCTTATTACCTGCGCAATGCCCTCGATTCAGCCCATATCACGTTTCAATACCTCAACTTTGCGTTTGCGCCCAAGGAAGACGATGGCTATGACAAGTTTATCGGCAGTAATTCCAACGAAGGCGCCGCTACCATTTCAACCAGCGAAAAGAGGAATGTCGCCAAAAAATTCCTTTCCCGCCCGCCCAGCCGCAACGATGCGCTGGTATGGCAGGTAAAGACTTACCTGGCGCTGGACCAGCTGCCCGAAGCCGCCAGCCTGGTGCAGGCCCTGCTGCACGACCCGTTGTTTCCGCCCCGCCTGAAAACGGACCTCGACGAAGTACAGGCCTGGTATTTTTATAAAAGACAGATGTATGACAGCGCCGCGGTATACCTGGAGCGGGCGCTGGACAATGCCGCCAACACGCAGGAAAAGGCGCGCTGGGAATACCTGATAGCGCAAATGTATGAGCGCGCGGGCAGCAAGGCCACCGCAGCAGCCTTTTATGCCAGGGCGCAGAAAAAAACCATCGACCCCGTCATGGAAGTATACGCCCTGCTCAATGGCATCCGGCAGGAACAGGGCAATGACGATAAATCCGTTCAGGCCGCCATCCGCGAACTGGTAAAAATGGCGCGGCGCGACAAATACGTGGACTACCGCGATATTATTTATTATACCGCCGCTACCATGGAAACCGACCGGGGCAATATAGACAGCGCCCGCCTGTTTCTTACCCGCAGCGTTAAATACAGCACCAATAACCCGCCGCAGAAAAGCAAGTCTTTCCTGGCGCTGGCCGATATCGCCTTCCGGCAAAAAGACTTTGCCGATGCCAAAAACTGGTACGACAGCGTAGACGTGAGCACGATAGACCCGGATGCCCTGCAGGCCTTCAACGTTCGCAAACAAACGCTGACGGTCATTGCCCGCCAGCTGGAGATTATTACCCGCCAGGACAGCCTGCAACGGCTGGCCGCCATGCCCCTGGCCGAACGCGAGGAATATGTAAAAAAACTGGCCCGCCGGCTGCGCCGCCAGCAGGGATTGAAGGACGAAGATGTAAACTTTGGCAACACCGGTCCTTCCGGCAATAACAACAATGCGCCTGCTGATCTTTTTAATACCGGCAATGCCAGCTCGGAATGGTATTTCGCCAATGAATCATTAAAATCGAAAGGCTTTAGCAATTTCAGGTCGCGCTGGGGCAACCGCCCGAACGTAGACAACTGGCAGCGCAGCGCCGTGGTGCAGCAACAGGCTGCCGCCATCAAAACGCTCAACGACCAGAATAACAATAACGCCCTGCCTGTTGCCCCCGAACCACAAACGATCAGCTACGAGGGCCTGCTGAAAAATATACCCGTGGCGCCGGAGAAATTAAAGATCTCCAACGACTCTGTTATGAATGCGCAGTTTGCGCTGGGCAAGTCATTACAGGACGGCTTCGAGGACTATAATGCCGCTATCGACGCCTACGAACAGCTGTTGCAGCGTTTTCCTGCCTCGCCGCTGAAAGAGCAAACACTGTTTAACCTGTATTACTGCTATAAGCAAACGGGCAACCAGGCGAAGATGGCCGACATTAAAAAGCAAATGGAGACGGGCTTTGCCAACAGTAAGCTGACCGCCAAAATCAGCAATCCCGAAACCATGGCCGACAGCGACCATAAGCAAAGCGGCGTGCAGCTGTACAACGAGATCTACAACCTGTTTATAGAAGGACGTTTTGACGAGGCGCAGGCCAAAAAGCATGATGCCGACAGCCTGTTTGGCAATCATTACTGGAGCCCGCAGCTATTGTACATCGAGGCGGTATACCATATTCAGCAACGTGATGATTCATCGGCCATCGCCACGCTCAACCATATCGTGACGCTGTACCCTGCCAGTCCCATGTCGGCAAAGGCAAAAAAACTGGTGGAAGTATTGGGCCGCCGCAAGGAAATAGAAGAATACCTGACCAACCTGAAAGTGGAAAGGCCGGCAGAAGATTCTGCCGCCACCGCCGTAATAGCGCCCGTACAGCGGCAGCCGCGGGAGCAGGTAGGCACCCCATTGATACAGGATTCGGCCACCGTAGGCAAGGTCAAGCCGGCCATCAGCTCCATTCAGCAGCCCAAAATGGATACGGCCAAAGCGACCCTGGTCAAACCCGCCGCGCCGGTGCGTACCTCGTTTACCTTCGCTCCCGAACAACCGCACCGGGTAGTGCTGGTGATGGACAAGGTAGACCCGGTATATGTAAACGAAGCAAAGAACGCCTTTGCCCGTTACCACAAGGAAAAATACGCCGATAAGCCGCTGGAGATAACGCCCATGCCGCTGACAGACGATACCCGCTTTATGCTGATTGGCCTCTTTGACAATGCTGCCGCGGCGCTGGATTATATCGACAAAACCCGCAAGCTGGCCGCCACAGACATCATTCCCTGGATGCCCGCCGCCAAATACAGCTTTATTCTGGTGTCGGACGCCAACCTGGAAGTGCTGAAAAACAACCAGGATCTGCCGCAGTATAAGAAGTTCCTGGGACAGCATTTCCCGGGTATCTTCTAGCCCTTCCGCCGGTAGACAACTTGACATTTGTCCCCCTGCTGTTCCCCCTGGCCATAAAAATGCATCACTGGAAGATTGCTATACGATAACTGGACGATAAGCGGGCGCAAAAACGACGGCCATTCTGGCAGACCGTCCCCCAGAATTTGTTTTTAATTAAGGTTCTTTTATTTCCATCCCCCGGCTTATTTATTACTTTCGGGTAAGATTTTTGCAGTAAATCCCCTGCACACAAAACACATTATGAAAAACTCCGTTCGTATTTTCTGGAGGATATTCGGCATTGTTATCGCCTTCTTTATTGTTTTCCTGTTACTTATCAACTATGGACTGCTGGGCGAAATGCCTTCGCTGGCCGAGCTGGAAAATCCTACCATGCTACAGGCCACCGAAATCTATGCCAATGACGGCACCCTGATGGGGAAATACTACCTGGACAGGGGTAACCGCAGCAATGTAAAATACCGCGACATTTCGAAGCATGTCATCGACGCCCTGGTGGCTACGGAAGACCATAACTTTTATGACCATAGCGGCATCGATGCCAAGGGTACCATGGCCATCCCGTTTTACCTGGCCATGGGCAAGAAAAGGGGTTCTTCCACCATTACCCAGCAGCTGGCCCTGAACCTGTTTGGCGAGCGGGCGCACAATCCCATAAAAAGGGGCTTGCAAAAAATCAAGGAATGGATCATCGCCGTCAAGCTGGAACGCAATTTTACCAAGGAAGAAATACTGGCGCTGTACCTCAATACGGTGCCCTACAGCGATAACGTATACGGCATCCGCAATGCCTCGCTTACCTTTTTCCAGAAGGAGCCGGACCGCGTGAACGTAGAGGAAGCCGCCGTGCTGATAGGTATGCTTAACGGCAACTACCTGTATAACCCCCGCGTAAATCCCAAGGCCGCGCTCGACCGGCGCAACCTGGTACTGGGCCGCATGGTGGAAAACAATTCATTGAGCGCCGATGAAGCCACGAAGCTGAAAGTAAAACCGATTTTGCTCAACTACCGCAAACAGGACGAAAACGCCGGCCTTGCACCCTACTTCAGGGAAGAGGTGCGCTCCGACGTAAAAGACTGGTGCAAGGAGCATAAAAATCCCGCTACCGGCAAACCCTATAATATTTACCGCGACGGGCTGAAAATATTTACCACCATCAACCCCCGTATGCAGCTGGATGCAGAAGAAGCGGTGGCCAAACACATGCCCACGCTGCAAAGAGTGCTGAATATGGAACCGGGCATCAAAAGCGGTAAAGTATGGAATGGATATGAAAATGTGCTGATATCGGCCATGAAGAACAGCGACCGCTGGAAAAACATGAAGGACGATGGTGTGAGCGAGGCAGATATCCGCAAGGCTTTTCATACCAAAACGCCGATGAAGATATTTGCGTGGAATGCGCAGCGTGAAAAAGACACCATCATGACGCCGATGGATTCCATCAAATACCATCGCCAGATGCTGCAAACGTCGTTTATGGTGATGGACCCCATTACCGGCGAGGTAAAAGCATGGGTAGGCGGCATCGATTTCCGCAATTTTAAATACGACCACGTCAATCTCAATACCAAGCGCCAGGTAGGTTCTTCCATCAAACCCTTTCTTTATACCGAGGCGATAGAAGAATCGGGCTTTACGCCCGAAACGCCGGTAGAGAATACCGCGCAGGATTTCCCCGGCTTTGGCCCGGTGCCTGCCAGGGGCCGTTGCGGCGGCAACGGTGCGGTAGTGAGCATGGCCACGGCGCTTACATATTCGCTCAACTGTGCTTCTGCCTATATCATGAAACAGGTAACGCCTGCGCGCTTCCCTGCCTTTTTGAAGCAAATCAACATACAAACCAAGGTAGACCCCTACCCTTCTATGGCCCTGGGCGCCTGCGATTTGTCGATGTGGGAAATGCTATGGGGCTATACCATGTTTCCCAACCGGGGCATCAGCACCAAACCATTTTATATTACCCGCATCGAGGATAAAAACGGCAATGTGCTGCAAAACTTCCAGACCACCATGAAGCAGGTGATCAGCGAACAGGCCGCCTATACCATGGTGCGGATGATGCAGGGGCCCGTGGACTACGGTACGGCCGCCGGCCTGCGCAACCGGCTGGGCGCTGCCGAGATGGGTGGCAAAACGGGTACGACCAACGACAACTCCGACGCCTGGTTTATGGGCTATACGCCGCAGTTGCTGGCCGGCACCTGGATTGGTTGCGACGATCGCTTTATCCACCTGGGCGGTAAACTGGGACAAGGCGGCGCTGCCGCACGTCCTATCTGGGAGTATTTCTTCCAGAAAGTATACGACGATAAAACCCTGGGCATCGATCGCAGCGCACGTTTCCTGCAGCCCGAAAATATGAGCAATGAGATGACAATGGACTACTCACCGCTGATCGATAAAAACCCGCCCCCCGGCGCGGAAGGCACCGACCAGGGCAACGGCGGCGCAGGCGATTATATTAATTTTGATAAAGACACCACGCATGTACCGGTAGAATCGCAGCTCACGCCGGATGAAAAGAAAATACTGAACGAGGCCAGCAAACCCTCCAAAAAAGACGATGCCAACGCTCCCGATAAGCAACCCCCACAGCCGGAGAAAAAGAAGAAAGGTTTCTTCAGAAAGCTGTTTGGATCAAAAGACGAATAGCCGGGAGGTTTGCACTGCATGACTTATAGAAATGCGCCACAAATAAATAATCGACCGGTATAAATAAGTATAAAGAAACGGGATGCTATCTTAACACGATAGCATCCCGTTTCTTTTTATGCTTATTGGACATAACAGCCATTTAAGATTCATTAACAATGTTTTTTCTATTTTCATTATCCGATTTCAACAAACCAAAAACTTGCCGCCTATGACCAAAAAAAGGAAGTATACTTCCGCCACTCCCCAATTACTTAGTAAGCATTTTTAGCACCCCTGCACAGCCGGCACCGAATTCACCCAACTGTGTTTGTATGTCATTTGGCTAATATTTAGCCAACCATCCCCCTATTTCCCTTTACCGGCATTTTTCGCAATAAATCCCGGGAGCCTGCTCCTGTCAGCACCCTATGCGATGAGGTATCGTAATCATTAAACAAAAACCTAACACATGAAAAAATTGATCATGCGGCCCATACAAAGGGGGCTGCCAACCTTTATCTTATTATTCATCACGCTCTTCTCCTACTCCCAAACCAGGACCATCACCGGCAAAGTCACGGGCAGGGACAAACAGCCCCTCGCGCATGTATCGGTGACCATCAAGGGAACACAAACAGGCACGACAACGGATACAGACGGTAATTTTTCACTGCCTGTTCCGCCTGGGGCCGTACTGGTATTCAGCACCGTGGGCATGGACACGCAGGAAATCAGGCCGGGCAATGACGGCGTTGTGAATGTAATACTCGATCCCAGGAACAAGGACCTGGGCGAAGTAGTGGTCATCGGTTATGGCGTACAAAAGAAATCTGACCTGACCGGCGCCGTAGGTGTTGTAAAAGCGGCGGCCCTGCAGGAACGCGCAGCGGCGGTTTCCATCAACGAGGCCCTGGCAGGCAGGATTGCCGGCGTACAGGTAAATACCAATTCGGGCAGGCCCGGCGGGCAGACCAATGTGCGCATACGCGGTTTTAGCTCCATCAATACCACCAATAACCCCTTATATGTACTGGACGGCGTAGTGCTGCCCGTGGGCACGCAAACGCAAAACAGCAATGCGGTAGACTTTATTAATTTCAACGACGTATCGTCGGTAGAGGTATTAAAAGACGCTTCCGCAACGGCCATTTACGGCGCCCGCGGCGCCAACGGCGTTATCCTTATCACCACCAAACATGGTATACCCGGCCCCGGCAAAGTAAGCTACGACATGAGCATCAGCCAAAACGAGATTGGGCCGCACCGTGTAAAAATGCTGAACGCACAGGAATACGTGAAAGTGCAGGATCTTGCCTATGACAATATCAAAGTGTACGATCCCGTAGACTGGGCAGCGGGGAATTATAATTCCACACCCGTACCCAAAGCAGCCAGGATAGCACTGCCGCAATTCTTTAACAGCAATGGCGACCCGCTGTATAATACCGACTGGCTAAAGGAATCCGTGCAGCACAACCTCTCGCAAAACCACCAGCTTAGTTTTACAGGCGGCAGTGAAACCAACACCTATGGTGTCTTTATCGGCTACCAGGACAACGAGGGATTGCTGCTCAACTCTTACCTGAAACGCTATTCGGGCAGGTTTAATTTTGAAAGCAAAATGCAACCCTGGCTCAGGGTAGGCGGCAACCTGAGCTATAACAACCAGGAAGAAAACATCGTAGACCAGGGCACCGGCGGCCTGAATTCTGTGCGCATGATAACGGAAGCCTTTCCCTTCCTGCCGGTGAAGCTGCCCGACGGAACATGGGGCGATAACCAGCTTATTCCCTGGGCGGAAGGAGGCTCCAACCCGGTACACATTCTTACCGATCGGAAATTGATATTGAACACGCAAACCACGCTGGGGAGCATCTACTCCAATATAACGTTTGCCAAAGGCCTGGAAATGCGCACCGTTTTCGGCACCAGCATCGTGACCCGCGGCGTTAACCAATACAATGCGCGCAGGCTGTATGGCATTTCCGATGGGCAGAGCGGTACAGCAGCAGTAGCGAACGGACGGGAAACGTATTGGTCGCTTGAAAACTACCTGACCTACAATAAGATTTTTGCCAAAGACCATTCGTTTACCGGCCTGCTGGGTATGTCGTGGCAGGAATCGAATATCTTTAATATCAACGCCGGTTCGGAGAATTTCTCCACCGATTTTTTTCAGTACAACAACGTAGGCGCCGGTTCCTCCAACCCCGGTTACGGTTCCGGCAGGGCCCGGTTTTCCTTTAACTCTTATTTCGGCCGGGTTAACTACAGTTTTAAAAACAAATACCTGCTCACGCTGACGGGCCGCGTGGATGGTTCTTCCAAGTTCGGGGAGAACACCAAGTATGCCTTCTTTCCATCGGCGGGCCTCGCCTGGCGGATATCCGAAGAAGACTTCCTGAAGGAAAGCCAGACCATCTCCCACCTGAAGCTGCGTACCAGCTATGGGCTGACGGGCAACTCAGAAATACCGGCCTATACAGCGTTGCCGGCCCTGGGTACCAGCACGGCCATCATTGGCGGCAGCAGGGTTACGGGTATCGGCATCAGCCGGCTGGACAACCCCGATTTGAAATGGGAAAAGACGGCGCAATACGATGCAGGACTTGAGGTTGGTTTGTTTAAAAACCGTATTTCATTCGAAGCAGATGTCTATTACCGTAAGACCACCGATATGCTGCTGGATGCACCGGTGCCACGCACCACAGGTTATGCCACCATCCGCAAAAACGTGGGCTCGATGGAAAACAAAGGCCTCGAGCTGGGGTTAAACACTGTCAATATCGTAACGACGGATTTTTCGTGGAATACCACGTTCAATATTTCGTTCAACCGCAACAAAGTCCTGTCGCTCGCCACACCGGACGATATATTCGGGGTGGGCAATCCCAATTTCACCAATCAAACAGGTATTATCCGTGTAGGCCAGCCCGTGGGCTCTTTCTGGGGCCTGGTACGCGAAGGCGTATGGAGCACCAAAGACGCAGCAGAGGCTGCTCAGTTTGTAAGCTACCGCGGCGGCAAACCGATATTGCCGGGCGATATCAAATACCGGGATGTTGACACCAATCACGCCATAACCGATGCCGACAGGATGATCATCGGCAACGGCAATCCCAAAGCATGGGGCAGTTTCCTCAACAGTTTTCATTATAAGCATTGGGAATTGACCGTAGAGCTGCAGTATTCAACCGGCAATGATGTGCTGAACATGACCCACCACTCAGGCGAGGACCGCCAGGTGCAGGCCAACAGCTTTGCCAGTGTATTGAACGCATGGACACCCACTAACCAGGGTTCACCCATCGCTGCCATCCGCGACCAGGCGGCAGGCTATGTAACCAATGTGGATACGCACTGGCTGGAAGACGGTTCGTTTATCAGGGGCAAAAACCTTTTGCTGGGCTATACCTTCCCAACCGGTATCACCCAAAAGCTGCGGGTGAATAAATTAAGGCTGTATGCTTCGGTGCAAAACTTTTTCCTGTCGACCAAATTTACCGGCAACGACCCGGAGGTAACCACCTACGGAAATGCTTTTGCACAGGGACAGACATTCTTCGATTATCCCAAGCCGACCACTTATACGTTTGGGCTGAACGTGAGCCTGTAATTCAATCATTCACTTTAATCTTTTTGATATGAAGATGACTATTATAAAAATCACCGCGTTCCTGTTGCTCTCAGCAGGGCTGCTGCCGGGAACGGGCTGTAAAAAATTTTTGAAAGAAACCGACCCCACCAACCTTACGCCTTCCAGCTATTATACCCTGCCCGAGCATGCAGAAGCGGCTATTGCGGCCGTATATGCCGAGCTACGGTTTATCGGCAACGGCACGGGCATTTTCTCCAACAACTGGCAAATGCTGGATGCGCCCACCGGAATACAAACAACGGAAACAGCGCAGAACTCGGATTTGAATAACCTCTATGCGCTTGTACACGACGGCACCAACCTGCATGTATACCAGAACTGGGCAGGCTGGTACCGCGTCATAGCGCAGGCCAACCTGGTATTGGACAAAGTGCCGGGGATAGCGCTCATGGACGCGGCACAAAAAAGCAGGATACTGGGCGAAGCGCGTTTTCTTCGCGCCTGGGCTTATTTTGACCTCGTAAGACTGTGGGGCGATGTGCCGCTGATCACCACGCCGCAAACAGCCAATTCAGAAAATTTCACTCCTTCGCGGGCGGCGCAGGAAACAGTTTACAAGCAAATCACCGACGATCTCACAGCAGCCGAAGGCGCCGGCCTCCCATGGGTAAACAGCAATGGCAGGGTAACAGCGGCGGCTATCAAATCGGAGCTGGCCAAGGTATACCTTACCATGGCGGGGCAACCGCTCAATAAAGGCGCTGCTTATTATAAGCTGGCCGCCGATAAGGCAAAGGAAGTCGTCGACTATGCCAATGCCAATCCCACTCAAATCAATTTATTCGGCAGCTATGCGGATCTGCGGAATGCAGCCAATAACAACAAGCTGGAATATATTTTCGAGATACAGTATAACTATACGTCGGCAGGCACCGGTAATCCGCTGCAGAGCAGTTACCTGCCGTTGCACAAGCCCGTGTCGGCCATTGACGGGATAGGCACATCGGTGCCCACCACTTCCTTTTATGCCTCTTACGAAGCAGGCGATTTGAGAGCCGTTAACCGTGTCGGTTATTTCTTTACCGATTATTATACGCACGGCAATGAGCCTGTGCTGTATGATCCGGGCAATCCGCATGTATTTAAATATTTCGATACCGTAGCCAATGGTTCGCTGGGCAAGGAAGGCACCAGGAACAGTGATTTGAACATACCGCAGATCCGCTATGCCGATGTGCTGCTCATCTTTGCCGAAGCGCAGAACGAGGCAGGCGGCAGTCCCGATGTCAATGCATGGACGGCGTTGAAAAAGATTCGCGACAGGGCGCAGCTTACTACACCGGCCGCGGGTACCTATACGCAGCAAACCTTTCGCGAAGCCGTATGGAGAGAGCGCTGGCATGAGCTCAGCTATGAAAGCCTGACCTGGTTTGATATGGTGCGCCTGCGGAAAGTGTACAACGAAAGCACCAATGGATTTGATAATTTTTCGGGACATATCAACAAAAACTCGGGACAGCCATTGCAGGATAAACACCTGCTGTTTCCGCTTCCCACGCCCGAGATGAAAAACAATCCCAACCTGCGGCCGCAGAACCCAGGGTATCCCGGGTAAGAGCTTAGACGGGGCTGATACAATACAGCCATTAACAAAATGCCACCTTAACAGGGTGGCATTTTTTACGTAGTACGCATGAATATATCTGCCGGCAATTGGAAGAATTCTCTCAGCCGTTGGGCCATTCGTAATGTAAGTTCCCTGCGACCTGAAAGAATTGATGATACATGCCCTTTAGAGCCAATCAACGGCTCCAAATCCTTTGCTTTTATTCCACGTTCTTCCATCTTTAACTTGATGGCCTTTATGGGATCTACTTCCGGTATGCTAATATGCTTATCCTCATAATCTTTTACCAATACAAGCAATAAAGCAAGTTCATCGCCTTCAGAGGTCCCGGTCTCTGCCTGGAATATGTCCATAGTCCGCTTAATCGCAGTAGTGTATTCTTTCCTGGTCTTTATTACTTTCCACTTCATATCACTTGCCTTTATAGTTTAAAATACTGGTATCAAATTCTACTGTAGCGGTATCTATTTTGTCGTATTGTTTATGGGTGCCAAACCATATTACATACGCCGCCTGCTGATGAAAATTAACAGATACCACCAGCCTGAAATCATTGCCTTTAATATTAAAAATAACCCGGTTATTCGCGACAATACTTGCATTCCCGTATACAACCTTCAACTCATTAAAATTCCGAAATTGCGCTTTTAAGAACTCATAGTACCAGGTCAATAACGCAGTCTTTGCCAATGGGTATTTTCCAATATAATACAGGATAGATCCCTTAGCTATGATATTCATATGCAAAGATAATAAAAGTTTTCAAATTGAAAACAGCCGGCCGAAAAGATAATAAGCCGACATATAAAATAACTGATTTTCTGCTAATTATAAGGGGCAAAGGTAGGGCCGGCAATAAAATCCCCCGGGATAAGTCCGGAGGATGTAATTTTATAGCAGAACGACTGCAGCCAGCCTTTTTACACCAATACATCCAGATAATATGTTGCGCAAAGCTTTCGACGTCCTTACTATACTAACCGTCACCGCGGCAGTGATAATAACAAGCGCCGGAACAGCCGGTGCGCAGCCGGTAAAAACCGCCGGAACGGCCATCGACGCCTTCCATTACGCCACAAAAAAACAGGTGACCTGCAGCCAGGGGGCGGTAGTATCGGCACACCCGCTGGCGAGCAAGGCAGGCCTGCTTATTTTAAAAAAAGGGGGCAACGCCGTGGATGCCGCCATTGCCACACAGCTGGCGCTGGCCGTAGTATATCCCGGGGCGGGTAATATCGGTGGCGGCGGCTTTATGGTGGCGCGGCTGCACAACGGAAAAAGCATTACCCTCGACTACCGCGAGATGGCCCCTGCGGCGGCCCAGCGCGATATGTTCCTTGATAAAAATGGCAACCCGCAAATGAACCTGAGCCAATACGGTCACCTTGCATCGGGTGTGCCGGGCACGGTAGCCGGTTTATTTGCCTCGCATAAGTATGGGCGCCTGCCTTTTGCCACGCTGATAGCGCCAGCCATCGAACTGGCGGAAAAAGGGTTTGTGCTCACCGAGGCCGAGGCACGCTCGCTGAACAGCACCCGCGAGGCTTTTATAAAATACAATACGGTGCAGCCGGTATTTGTAAAAAACACGCCCTGGAAAGCCGGCGACACGCTGCTGCAAACAGATCTTGCCAACACACTGAAACGCATACGCGATTTTGGACAGAAAGGTTTTTATGAAGGCGAAACCGCGCGGCTGATAACCGCCGAAATGAAACGCGGGAAAGGACTGGTAACGCCGGCAGACCTGGAAAGCTACCAGGCCAAAGAAAGAACGCCCTTGTTCATTCCGTATAAAGGCTATACCATTATGACGATGCCGCTGCCCAGCAGCGGTGGTATTATAATAGCGCAGGTGATGAAGATGATAGCCGGAAAAGATATCGCAAAGATGGGCTTTCATTCGCCGGCGGCCGTTCACCTGATGGTAGAAACCGAGCGCAGGGCCTATGCAGACCGCGCCGAATATATGGGTGATGCGGATTTTGTAAAGGTGCCGGTGAAAAAATTGACCAGCGACGGTTATGCCAAAGCACGTATCGAAGATTTCGATCCTGCCAAAGCGGGCAGCAGCCAGCAAACGCTGGCAGGCCATATCAACCCCGAAAGCGAGGAAACGACACACCTGAGCGTAATAGACAAAAACGGCAACGCGGTATCGGTGACCACCACCCTCAACGGGGGCTATGGCAGTAAAACCGTGGTAGGCGGCGCCGGTTTTTTGCTCAACAATGAAATGGATGATTTCAGCGTAAAGCCGGGCGTACCCAATATGTACGGCGCCGTAGGCGCCGAGGCCAACGCCATCGCCCCGGGCAAACGTATGCTGAGCAGCATGACGCCGGCCATCGTGCTCAAAAACAACCAACCCGTTATCGTGCTGGGCACACCCGGCGGAACCACCATACCTACTTCGGTATTCCAGACGCTGGTAAATATGCTCGAGTTTGGCATGAGCCCGCAGGAAGCCATCGATCAACCGAAATTCCATCACCAGTGGCTGCCCGACCAGGTAGACGTGGAAAAAGATTTCCCCGCGGCAGTAGTGGCGCAGCTCAAAACGATGGGATATAAAATCGTGGTGCGCAATTCCATCGGGCGGATGGAAGTCATCAAAATCAAATACGCTCCTTCGGGTAAGCTGAGCATCGATGCGGCGGCAGATAAACGGGGGGATGATTCGGCGGAAGGGTTTTAAACAGGGTGAGCCGCTTTGCCAGGCACAGACCGGGGCACAAAGCGACCCACCCTTTCATCTTCTGAAACCGTCCACAGGTCAACAAGTTTTGTATACGGGTTTGGGCAGCTATAGTTTTACGCTATTCCTGCTATATAAAACTAAAGGATATGAAACACCTGTTACTCCTCGCTTTTCTTTTTGCCGTTACGGTGTCGTTGCTGCGGGCCCAGCCGGTTGCCACGGGCCACAAGACCGTCCACCCTGCTTCGGCCGGCGAATGGCCCGCCTACGGGCGTGATGCGGGAGGCAGCCGGTATTCACCCCTGCAGCAAATAAATGAAAAGAACGTAGCGAAGCTTCAGCCGGCATGGACATTCCATACCGGTGAGCTGAAAACCTATGAAGGCACCCGTGCACTTTCAAAAGCAGCCTTCGAAGCCACCCCGCTGATGATAGGCCATACCCTGTATTTCAGCACGCCGTCCGACAGGGTATTTGCCGTCGATGCAGCCACCGGCAGCCAGCAATGGCTGTACGACCCCAAAGTAGACCTGCACAACGATTTTTCGGAGATCACCTCCCGCGGCGTTTCTGCATGGCCCGCGCCGGGCGCAGGCGGAAACACGGCTACCCCCAAACGTATTTTCATCGCCACCATCGATGGCCGCCTTATTGCCCTCGATGCCGCTACCGGTATTCCTATCCCTTCTTTCGGATACGAAGGCACGGTTGATTTAAAAGAAGGCTATGGATATGATATCAGCGTGACCTCCCCGCCGGCCATTATCGGCAATCTCATCATCGTTGGCTCCTCACTGGGCGATAACCAGCGCTTTAATTATACAAAGGGCACCGTAAGGGCTTATGATGTACTGACGGGCAGCCTGCGCTGGACCTGGGACCCCATTCCACGCAATGCCATCGACCCCGCCTGGCAAACGTGGCAGGGCCCCAAAGCCCATTCCACCGGGGCCGCCAATGCATGGTCGCTCATTTCCTGCGATGCCGCAAACGATTTGGTGTTTATCCCGTCTACCAGCCCCAGCCCCGATTATTACGGCGGCGAGCGCATCGGGCAAAACCTGTACGGCAACTGCATCGTGGCGCTACACGCCAGTACCGGTAAAATGGTTTGGTATTTCCAGGTAGTGCACCACGATTTATGGGATTATGACATTGCCGCACAACCGATGCTTATAAACATAACCCGGCAGGGCAAAAAAATACCGGCCGTAGCCGTAGGCACTAAAATGGGGCATATATTCATACTGCACAGGCTCACCGGCAAGCCGCTCTTCCCGGTGGAAGAACGCAAAGTACCTGCATCTTCGCTGCCGGGCGAACAGGCATGGCCCACGCAGCCGTTTCCAGTACTGCCGGCGCCGTTAGGTATCCAGGGTATCAGCACGGCCGACGCCTGGGGGCTTACGCCCAGGGACAAAGAGGAAGCTGCACAAAAAATAGCCAGGTATAACAACGAAGGTATTTTTACCCCGCCCACCTTTAAAGGTTCGATTATGACGCCGGGCAATGCGGGCGGCATCCACTGGGGCGGTATGTGTTTCGACAATGCCCAAAATATTTTGATCACCAATATCAACCGCCTGCCCGCCATTATCAGGATGCTGCCGCGCGATAGTGTAAAAGCAATGGAATCCGCCGACCAGGAATTGCTAAGGGCCGAAACCGGGCGCCAGGCAGGCACGCCATATATGATGAAAAGAAACTACCTGTTTAAGATAGCCGGCGGACAACCCATTATGCAGTTCAACCCGCCCTGGGGCACCCTGGTAGCCATTGATATGCTCACGGGCGATAAAAAATGGGAGGTGCCGCTGGGGTATATGATGGATACGGCTCAATACCCGGGTGCCGCCCATTGGGGCTCGCTCAATTTCGGGGGCGCCATCGTGACGGCAGGTAACCTGTGTTTCGTGGCGGCTTCGATGGACGGTCATCTCCGGGCATTCAACAGCCAAACCGGCCAGGTATGCTGGGAGTATGCTTTGCCCGCAGGCGGACAGGCTACACCAATGAGTTACGAAGTAAACGGCAAACAATATGTATTGATAGCGGCAGGGGGACATGGAAAGCTGGGAACCCCAATGGGCGATGCCGTAGTGGCTTTTGCGCTACCATAGGAAAGTCAAAGCTTTTCTCAGTCAATATCCTGTTAAATAAAACATTGCATTTGGTACCGAATTTGCACACTGGCTGTGATTAGCTATTTTTACACAAACGCAATACCCCCTGAAACGATTCTGGAAAATAACGGTCTACGCTATATTATCACTGCTTTTCCTGGCATCTGTTTTTATATTCCCGGACTATAAAGTCTTGTCTTTCGTACTGTTATTGACGGCGGTGTCCTGGATGGCCTTTCCCAAAGCGACAAAAAGGGTTTTGCTGGTGCTGCTTTGCCTGTTTACAGGGGCGGTGCTGCTGGTACAAACCACCCCGGTGCAAAACTGGCTGCTGGGCAAGGCTACCTACCGCCTGTCGAAAGCGTTGCAAACAACGGTGTCGATTAAGCATGTTAATTTTTCCTTATTCAATAAAATGCACCTGGAAGGCACGTTTGTGGGCGACAGGAACAAAGACACCCTGCTGTATGCCGGCTCGCTGAATGTGCGCATTACCGACTGGTTTTTCCTGAAGGACGCCGCCGAGCTGAAATACATCGGGCTGGACAACGCCACCATCAAATTACAGCGCAATGATTCGATATGGAACTACCAGTTCCTGGCCGATTATTTTTCGAATACCACTACCACCACCAAAGAGAAAAAGGGTATTTCGTTCGACCTGAAAACAGTGGAGCTTAACAATATCCACCTGCTCAAACGCGACGGATGGCGGGGCGAAGACATGGCCCTGTACCTGCGCTCGCTGAACCTGGATGCGAAAGAAGTGAATTTTGAAAAGAAGCTGCTGGATGTAAACAGCCTGTCGATAACCGAACCCGTTTTCTCCCTTATCAATTATAAAGGCCGGCGGCCTTATACGCCGGTTACGATAAGAAGACCGGTGGGCGATACCGCCCTGTACTGGAACCCGGGTGGGTGGAGACTGCTGGCCGGCGACCTGCAGATTACCGACGGCACGTTTAAAACAGGAAAACAGGGCGGGCGCGCAGCCTACTATTATTTTGACGGATCGTATATCCGGTTCAACCATATCAACGCCCGTTTTAAAAACCTGGCTTTTATAAAAGATACCGTAACGGCCAGGGTCAGCCTGAGCACGAAAGAAAGAAGCGGGTTCGAAGTAAAATCGTTTAAGGCCAACATGAAGTGGTACCCCAGGGCGATGGAGTTTGCCAATCTCGACATACGCACCAACAAAAGCCATCTCACGCATTACTTCGCCATGCGGTATGACCAGTTTGATGATATGGATGATTTTATCAGCAAGGTGCGTATGCAGGGCGTATTTAAGGATGCAGTGCTGCACAGCGACGATATTGCTTATTTCGCACCGGAGCTGGCCAGCTGGAAAAAAGACATTCATCTTACCGGCACCATCCGCGGCACGGTTGATAACCTAACTGGCAAGGGCATACTCCTCCGGGCGGGCAGCAATACCCTGCTCAACGGCGATATTGCCATGAAGGGATTGCCGGATATAGACAATACGTTTATCAATTTTCAATCAAACGATTTCCGCACCACCTGGGCCGATGCGGTGGTCATCATCCCCGGTCTGAAAAAGATAACCGACCCGAGACTTGACCGCCTGCAGTACCTGCATTTTACCGGCAATTTTGTGGGATATATCAAAAACTTCGTGGCTTCGGGTACGGCAGAAACAGCGCTTGGCGCCGTGGTAACGGATGTGAATATGAAGTTCCCCGATCAGGGCTATCCTTCCTATACCGGCAAGGTCACTACCAATGGTTTTAATCTCGGTAGTTTTATCGACAACGACCAGGTGGGCGCCATCTCCTTCAACGGTACCGTAAAGGGCAGCAGCTTTGCCATGAAAAACATGCAGGCCGACCTGGACGGCACTATCAGCAGCATCGGCTTTAACGGCTACAATTACCAGAATATAAAAGTAAAGGGCACGCTGGCCAAGCGACTGTTTAATGGCGAGCTGGTGGCCGCCGACCCCAACCTGGGCATAAAGCTGAACGGGCTGGTAGACTTCAGTAAAGAAAAGCCCATCTTCAACTTCTTCGCCTCGGTAGACAAAGCCAATTTAAAGCGGCTGAAACTGTATGGAGAAGACATCGACTTCAACGGCAATTTCCGTTTTGATTTTACAGGCTCTGATATAGATAATTTCCTGGGCACGGCCAAGATATACGATGCATCGGTGTTCAGAAACGGGCACCGCATTTCCTTTGACTCGCTCAGCATCGAATCGCGGCAGATAGACAACAGCAAGAGCATCGTGGTAGTGAGCAATGAATTTGATGCCGCACTGGTAGGCGAGTATTCCATCAAAGAGCTGCCCGCGGCTTTCCAAACCTTTTTACACCGCTACTACCCCAGCTATATCAAGGCATCGCCCACAAAGCTGAGCAATGAAAATTTCAGCTTTGTAATCACCACCAAAAAGGTAGACGAATACCTGGCCCTGGTTAATAAAAACCTGGGTGGCTTTAATAATACCAACCTGAGCGGGCGTATCAATACCAAAGACAACCTGTTTGATTTGGATGCCGATGTGCCGCAGTTCAGCTACCGCGATATTGCATTTTACAATGTAAACCTCCAGGGCCGCGGCACCTATGATTCGCTGGCGCTGACGACCAACATCGGCGAGGTGTTTGTAAACGACAGCCTGCACTTTCCCGGCACCAAAATCAATGTGCGGGCGGGCAATGATGTGTCGAAAATAGCGGTGACCACCAGCGCCAGCCAGACGCTCAATTCGGCCAGCCTTTCGGGCACCCTGCATACGATGCAAAACGGGTTCAGCGTGGTATTCGATCCGTCGACCTTCGATATCAATGGCAAGCGGTGGACGATTGACAACGGCGGCGAGCTTTCGCTGAGCAGGGATATTGTAACCACCGACGGGTTGAAAATATACAGTGGCGACCAGCAGGTGCTTATTACATCGCACGCCGCCCAGGCAGGCAATGGCAGCGATTTGGGTATCGATTTGAAGAAAGTAAATATCGGCGACTTTGCGCCTTTCTTTATTAAAAGCAACCGGCTGGAAGGATTGCTGACGGGCCAGGTGGATATTTCCGATCCATTCGGATTAATGAACGTGGACGTGAAGGCGGAAGCCGAACAGTTTCGCTTTGACAACGATTCCATCGGTAAAATACAGCTTAACTCTTCCTATTCGAAAGCAACGGGCCGCGTAACGGTAAACGCCGTTTCAAACAACAAGGATTACAATTTTGATGTAAACGGTCTTATCAATATCAGCGACAGCACGGGCGCCGGCATCGATATTACCACCCATCCCCGGCGCATGAGCATACACCCGCTGGAGCAATACCTCACGGGTATATTCAGCAATGTAAAAGGATTTGCTTCGGGCGACCTGCGCATCGTAGGCAAGGGCAATAACCTGAAATACCTGGGCACGCTCTCGCTTACAGACGCCGAGCTGATGGTGGATTATACCAAATGCCGCTACCGTATACCCAAAGCCACGGTATCGCTGCTGGAAGACCGTATCGATTTTGGCAGCTTTCCTATAAAAGACGAGCTCAACAATACCGGCGAGGTACAGGCGGGCAAACTGTACCACAGCAATTTTAAAGACATGGCCTTCGACTTCAGGGTGCGTACCAACCGCCTGCTGCTGCTGAATACGACACGGGTAGACAACAACCAGTTTTACGGCAAAGCCATCGGTAAAGCCGAATTTAAATTCAGCGGCCCTTCGGAAGACATGGAGATGGAGGTGATAGCAGAGCCGGTAGACAGTTCTGTTATTTCCCTGCCTACGGCCAACAGCCGGGTAAAAGGGGAAGCCGATTTTCTTAGCTGGAAAGTGTATGGTAAGGAAATGGCGCAGGTGAAAACCCAGAAATCAGAAAGCAGCCTTTCCGTTCACCTGAAAATGACGGCCAACAGCCTGGCCAAAATAAATGTGATACTCGACGAAGCGGCGGGCGACCAGATAAGCGCTACCGGCCGCGGCGTGCTGGACCTGCGTGCGGGCACCAAGGAAAACCTGACGCTGAACGGGCGGCTGGATATCAACCAGGGAGATTATACTTTTTCGTTCCAGTCTATCCAACGCCGGTTCAAGCTGCGCGAAAGCGCGAACAATTTCCTGGTATGGAACGGCGATCCTTATAATGCCACCCTGCAGGTATCGGCCGAATACCTGGCAAGAAATGTACGCTTCAGCGATTTGGGCCTTAACAGCAACTCGGCCTATTCTTCTGTTCTCAGCGCCAATGTAAAGCAGTTCGTGGGCGATGTGCTGGTCATTACCAACATAAAGAACACGTTAAAAAATCCCACCATCGATTTTAATATAGCGCTTCCTCAAAACAGCCCGTTGATCAACGATGCCGATGCGGCCACCGTGATATCGCTGATAAAACGCGATGAGAACGAGCTGAACAAACAGGTATCGCTACTGGTGGTGTTTAACAGTTTCGGCCCGCTGTCGAGCACACGCAACGCGGGATGGAACATCGGGCAGAAGGGATTCGAAGGCATCGTAGTGAATAGCCTTTCCAGCTTTTTCTCGGCCACCCTTACCCGGCAGTTCAGCAGTCTCCTGCAAAATGTGCTGAAAGATCCTACCATACGGGTTAACATCAGCGCCAACTTTTACAATGGCAATAACCTGAACGACATTACCAGCCAGGCTACCTACTTCAACACCTATCGTTCCAACATCGCTTTCTCCATCAATAAAAGTTATTTCAATGAACGGCTCACCTTTATCGTGGGCAGTGCGCTGGATGTTGGTTTTAACAACGCCGCTGCGGCATCGGCGGGCAACAACCTGCAGTTTTTGCCCGACGTGAATGCGCAGCTGAAGCTGACACCCGATGGTAAATTTGTGCTTAACTTCTTTTACCGGCAAAACACCGGCTATACCGGCGCCACTACCCTTGGCAAGCAAAGCCGTAGCGGGGCCAGCATTTCCTTCCGGAAGGAATTTGATTCGGTGGGGCAGCTGTTCAGGAAGAAGCCGCGTTAGCCACTTTTATACTACTTCAGTATTTCATGCCCGAGCTTATCTCTTTTTGTTTGCAGGTACTTTTCGTTGTGGGGATTGGGTACGGCTTCGATGGGAATGGTTTCAACTATTTCGATGCCATAGCCGAGCAGGCCGGCGCGTTTGCGGGGATTATTGCTCATAAGGCGCAGGCGGGTTACGCCCAGGTAGCGAAGCATCTGTGCGCCGATACCGTAGTCGCGCTTGTCCATCGGGAACCCGAGGTGGAGGTTGGCTTCCACGGTGTCCATTCCCTGCTCCTGGAGCTTATAGGCTTTGAGCTTATTGACGAGGCCTATGCCACGGCCTTCCTGGTTCATATATAATATAAGGCCCTTGCCTTCTTTTTCCACCATTTGCATGGCCTGGTGCAGCTGTTCGCCGCAATCGCACCGCATGGAGCCAAGTATATCGCCCGTAAAGCAGGAGGAGTGTACGCGGGTAAGTACGGGCTCATCTTTTTCCCATTCGCCTTTTATCAGCGCCAGGTGTTCGTTGGTTGAGCCTTTTTCCTGGAAAGCAACCAGCTTAAAATGACCGAATTGCGTGGGCATATCCACCCGAACGATTTCTTCGATCAGCGAGTCGGTCTTGAGGCGGTATTCGATCAGGTCCTTGATGGAAACGATTTTGAAGTCGAATCGGGCAGCGATTTCAATCAATTCCGGCAGGCGGGCCATAGAGCCGTCTTCGTTCATGATTTCTACCAATACGCCGGCAGGTTCAAAACCGGCCAGGCGGGCCAGGTCGATAGCCGCTTCGGTATGCCCGGCGCGGCGGAGCACCCCGCCTTTTTTGGCCCGCAGGGGGAAAATATGGCCGGGACGGCCGAGGTCTTCGGGTTTAGTAGCCTGGTCGATAAGCGCCTGTACGGTTTTGGCCCTGTCGTGGGCAGAAATACCGGTGGTGCAGCCATGGCCCAGCAGGTCGATGGATACGGTAAAGGCGGTTTCATGCAGCGCCGTGTTATTATTGACCATCAGTTCCAGCCTGAGCTCGTCGCAACGTTCTTCCAGCAGGGGTACGCAAATAAGGCCGCGGCCGTATTTGCTCATAAAATTGATGATTTCGGGGGTGGTGGTCCGGGCCGCCACGATGAAATCGCCTTCATTTTCACGGTCTTCGTCGTCCACGACTATCACAATCCGGCCCTGTTTTATGTCTTCAATAGCGCTTTCAATGGTATTCAGCATTCTGGGTATTTTATGCAAAGGTAACAATTAACGGAGGCATTCTGTTTAACGGGGCCGGGTACCGGTGAACCATGTTTAAAGCGGGATTCGCCCGTATCCCGGGTTGTGCCCGGTCAATATTTTCATGAAAAAAGGACAATGGGTATATTTTATCATCCCCAAACGGTTTTATGCAGCTATCGGGGGGTAGATATTGCCTTATTGCCCGGATAGCGTATGTTTGCAGGCCGTTAAAAAAACGGCTTCCTCCGACACAAACCAAAACTGTATGCATAAGAAAACCCAACCCCTCTTACCAGGTACGTCTGCGCGTGAAAAAACGCTGCTTTGCAAACAAAATTTTGTTGCCGGCTACCCGCTTATCCTTACAATAAACGGATAAGACAAATAATATTCAAACGTAACAATTTGGTAATTGTGCAACGTGAATATGAAACTTTATCTGTTTGATCTTTGCGCCCCGGATTCAACCAACGATTGACTGTACGGCACCTTACAAGATGATTTTAATCGGATTATAAGGCTTGAATGAAAGAATTACGTACTTTAAATCTTCAAAACACCCTAGACCCTGCTGCTCTCCATATCCTAAAAGCGTGATTGCTTCCAGCACCTGTACTATAGTCCAATAATCGCCCTGCACCCTGCGGCAGGTAATATTTGAATGCGAAAACCCTGAGCAAGACATTATTGAACACTGACGTAAATTTTAATTCGATATAAAAACAACCACGTTTATGAGAAGATTCCTATCAATTCTTATTCTATTTCTGAGCGCGTACGTCCCGATGGCGGGATATGCACAGGTGACCACGGGTACTATTACAGGCACCGTAAAGGCCACCGGCGGTGAGGTGCTGCAAGGAGCTACTGTTACGGCAGTGCATGTACCCACCGGCTCCCGGTACGTTACCATCGCCAAGCTCAATGGCCAGTTCACCCTGCCCAACGTGCGGGTAGGCAGCCCTTATACAGTGACCATCCACTTCGAAGGTTACAAGGACGCCGTTTACAATGATATGACCGTTTCGCTGGGCAGCCCGCTGGTCATTGAATCAGCGCTTGATATTACCAGCAAAACCTTAGGCGAAGTACAGGTAACTGCCGCCCGCAAAGGCGCCGTTATCAGTTCCCAGCACACAGGCGCCGCCACCCACATCAGCCAGCGGCTGATACAATCCCTGCCTACTATCAACAGGAGCGTACAGGATTTTGCCCGTTTTACTCCCCAGGCAAGTCCGATAAACGATGGTGGCGATGGCACCAGCCGCGGTATCACCTTTGGCGGACAAAATAACCGTTACAATTCATTCAGCGTCGATGGCGCCAATGCTACCGATGCCTTTGGTCTGACATCCAGCGGCACCAACGGGGGCCAGGCTAATATCAACCCCGTTCCTGTAGAAGCCATCCAGGAAATGCAGATAGTATTGTCGCCGTACGACGTTACCCAGGGCGGCTTTACCGGTGCGGGCATCAATGCCATTACCAAAAGCGGCAGTAATGATTTTCATGGCACAGTATATGGTTTTTACCAGAACCAGGACTTTATTGGCAAAAGCGTACTTACCCGTCTTAAATTCAATAAATTCAAGAATCAAACTTACGGCGCAAGCCTGGGCGGCGCCATTATAAAGAACAAGCTGTTCTTTTATGTTAACGCCGAACGTTACGAACGGTCCACACCCCTCGGCTCCGATCCTTCGCAGGCCGGCACCGATTCGAAGTTCGACGTGACCACGCTGGAAGACATCCGCCAGTTTCTGATAAAAACGTACGGTTATGACCCCGGTGGCTATACAAACATCAACAAGGAAAACTTCTCTACCACTGTTTTTGGCCGTCTGGACTGGAATATCAGCGATAAGAGCAAACTGACGCTCCGTCACAGCTATGTTTCGGGCAGCAATGATCTTATCAGCAGAAGCGCCACCGCTATTACTTTCAGCAACGGCAGTTACCGGTTTATAAACAAAACCAATTCTACCGTACTGGAGCTGAACACAAACTTTTCATCCAATTCATCCAACGTACTGCGCATAGTATATAATGCAATACGCGACCATCGCGCCACGCCGTTCTTCCCCACCGTGACGATTTTCAACGGCGGATTGACCTACAATGTTGGCTCGGAAAACTCTTCGCAGGTGAATTCATTGGACCAGGACAATTTCACCCTGACCGATAACTTTACTTTGTACAAAGGCAAGCATACAATTACGTTCGGCACCAACAATGAGTTCTATAATACAAACAACCTGTTTTTGCAGAACTATTACGGAAACTATGCTTACGGCGCCAGCGGTACTACTGCGCTTACCAATATCGCTGCATTCAAGGCCAATACAACGGCTCCCACTACTTACAATGTAGGATATTCTACCAGCAGCGACCCCAATGATAAAGCTGCGGCCAAACTGCACGCGGCGCAATTAAGCGTGTACGGGCAGGATGTACTGGCGGTAAATGAAAGGTTTAAGTTCACCTACGGCCTGCGAATAGACATGCCTGTCTATTTCACCAAACCGGCAGCCAATACAGCTTTCGACAATGACCCCAATTTTTCCATTTTTGATGTAAGGACGGAACAGATGCCGAAAGTAAGACCGCTGTATTCACCAAGGGTTGGCTTTAACTGGGATGTAAAAGGTGATGCAAAAACACAGCTGAGAGGCGGAGCCGGCTTATTTACCGGACGTATTCCTTTTGTATGGATATCCAACCAGCTGTCCAATACAGGCGTAACAAATATCGCCTATACTGCATCCAGCAGCACAAATGCCGCTTACCTGGCGACCGTTCGTTTTAACTACGATCCGAAAAATGTACATGCCGGCGCTCCAATCCCATCCAGCGCTACCGTGCCCCCAACGACCATCAATGTTATTGACAAGAATTTTAAATACCCGCAGGTATTTCGCGCCAATGTGGCAATCGATCAGAAACTGCCTTTCGGCGGTTTGATCGGCACATTGGAAGCCGTATTTACCAAAACGGTTAATAATGCCAATTACCAGAACCTCAACCTGACTTACTTTCCCGACAGCACAGTGAAACTGGGCACAAATGCCAACTCGGTACGTCCTTTCTGGACAAAGAGAAACACCACTGCCTTTAATGATGTAATTGAATTGACCAATACCAGCAAAGGATACGCATACAACTTTACGGTACAAATTCAAAAGCCTTATGAAAAAGGATGGTCCGGTTCAATTGCTTATACCTACGGGCATTCCGTATCGCTAAGCGATCTGACCAGCTCGGTGGCTTATTCCAACTGGCGCTTTGCCTACGCGACCAATGGCCTGAATAACCTGGACCTGGCTAATTCCAACTTTGATCTTGGCTCGCGTATCATCGGTGTTGTCACCAAGGAGTTTCGTTATGGCCATGGCCGCTTTGGAACAAGCTTCTCACTGATATATAACGGTCAGTCGGGTCAGCGCATTTCCTATTTGTACAGCAAAACGATTACCAATGACGATCTGAGTGGCGCCACGGGCAATACAGTTGTATATGTTCCACAGAATTTCGCCGAAGCTAATTTCGTTTCATTCAACAGAACAGTAAACGGCGTTACCAGCGCAGTTACACCACAACAACAGTGGACCGACTTCCAGTCATTTGTACTCTCTAACAAATACCTGAAAGATCATATTGGCCGCAATACGGAACGTAATGGCGACAGGCTGCCTTTTGAAAACCATTTCGATGTTCGCATCGCACAGGATTTCATGCCCGTAAGAGGACATAAGCTCCAGCTTACGCTGGACATCCTGAACGTGGGCAACCTGATTGATAAATATGCCGGCTGGAGCTATAACTATGGCTTCCAGAATTATAGCGGCAACCTGCTGACCGTGGCCAGCACCAATAGCAATAAGCCGACATTCAATTTCGACATTACCAGGATGAATACGATTAAAGGAAAATACAGGGCTTACTCAGTAAGTGATTACACCTCACGCTGGAATGCCCAAATCGGTTTGCGTTATTCCTTCTAAATAACCATCACCTTGAAGCAGTATGTCTGCCGACAGACATAAAAAAGCCCCGCAATGGCGGGGCTTTTTTATACACATCTACCCAAATACCCGCGCGGTAACTATTGAAACCAACGCTGCCGGCCAGGACAATGTGGAAAAAAAAGGGAATTAAACCTTTTAGGTATGTTAAGAATATGACAAAATATTATATCTTTAAAATTGTGCCTGAAAAAACCACATTCCTGGAAAAGCTTCTCTCCTAACGCATTGATGCCTGTATGCCGGCTGCCCCTGGGCTGTAATAAATGATTAGCACCACCCTTATTTTTTTAATAATCCCGTAACACCGGTTACGGAGGGATTTGATTGTCATTTAGTTATTTGCACTAAAAACCAAACATGCATATGGGAAAACTCAGAATTATCATTGCTGCGCTCCTAATGGCCTGCCATTCACTCAGTGGCATTGCCCAGGAAACGACCGCAGATATCCTAGGTACAGTGTCGGACGGCAAAGCCGGCTTAGCGGGCGCCACCATTGTAGCGCTTCACACCCCCAGCGGTACTAAGTACACCACTGCCAGCCGTAGCGACGGCCGCTACAACATCGTCAATGTGCGTATCGGCGGACCGTACACCATTACAGTAAGCTATGTAGGATTTAAGGAACAAAAACAGGAAAACGTTTTTTTAACCCTGGGCCAGGGCTTTAAAAGCGATTTCACCATGGCCGACGCCAATGCCACACTTACCGAAGTAGTGGTAGCCTCCCGCCGGCAGGACAATGTTTTTAATACCAGCCATACCGGCGCACAGGAAATCGTGACCCGCAGCCAGCTGGAACGGCTGCCTACCATCAACCGCTCGTTGCAGGATTTTACCAAGCTCACGCCCACTGCCAACGGCCTGGCCTTTGGCGGTCAAAGCAACCAGTATAATAACCTGACCATCGACGGCGCCAACTTTAATAACTCGTTTGGCTTATCGGGCACCCTGGGCGGACAAACCAACTCGCAGCCCATCAGCCTCGACGCGCTGGAACAGATACAAGTGAATATTTCCCCTTATGATGTAAGACAAGGCGGATTCTCGGGTGCGGGCATCAATGCCGTAACCCGCAGCGGCACCAACGACTTTAAGGGAAGTGTTTACCTCTATACCAAAGGTTCGGGTACGCTCGGTTATAATGTAAGAACGATTAAAGTACCCAAACAGGATCTGTCCTATAGCCTGCGCGGCGCTTCACTGGGAGGTCCCATCATTCCCAACAAACTGTTTTTCTTTGTAAGCGGCGAGCAGGAAAGAAGAACCGATCCGGGTACCGTGTTCGTAGCTTCCGATGCAACACATATCGCCAACGGTGTAAGCGTATCCAATGCCAATGCTACGCTGCTGGCGGCATTGGCCGACACCCTTAAAAACCGTTTTGGCTACGACCCGGGCGCTTTCCAGGGCTATAGCTATCATACACAAAGCGATAAGCTGACGCTTAAGTTTGATTTGAACATCAACAGCAACAATACTTTCAGCATCAAGTACAACTACCTGAAATCTTCCAGGGAAATACCGGCCAGCAACAGCGGCGCCGCCAATACTTCTTACGGACGCGCGGCCGGCCAGTATGCCATGCCTTTCTTTGGCAGCGGTTATAAACAGTTCAACAATTTCAATATTGTCATTGCAGAGCTGAACACCCGTTTCAGCAGCAGGGTATCTAATAAGCTACAGGTAGGCTATACTGCATTAAGAGACTATCGTACGGCCCTGACGAACACTGTTACCAAAAAAGACAGTTCTTACGTTGGGCAATTTTTCCCGCTGGTGGATATCCTCGACGGCAATGGTGGAACCAACCCCCTTACATCATTCGGGCATGAGCAATACACTTATGGCAACAAGCTGAATACCGACGTTATCCAGGTCAACGATATCCTGACCTATTTTGCAGGAGCACATGAGCTTACTTTTGGCTTCCAGGGTTCTTCCAAAAAATATGAGAACGGTTTCTCTCCTGCTTACGAAGGTGTATATCGCTTTAATAGCCTGGCCGATTTTTATGCCAGCCTGAACGGAACAAAAGCTGCCGCCCGTTATGATCTTTCCTATACGCTTAATAAGGATGGCTCGTTCCCGCTGGTAGGCCCCAAAGACCTTGAGCTGGGCGTGTTTGCCCAGGACAAATGGAAAATAAAGCCCAATTTCACACTCACCTATGGCGTACGTTTCGACATGCCTTTCTTCAAAAATACGTTCCTGTATAATCCCGTTGTAGATACACTGACGAAATTTTATAACGGTACTCATGTGAATACCGGACAAGGCCCCGGCAATAACCTGCAGATTTCACCCAGAGTTGGCTTTAACTGGGATGTGACTTCCGATCACAAAACACAGGTGCGTGGCGGCGTTGGTTTGTTTGCCGGCCCTCCTCCGTTTGTATGGATCAGCAACCAGGCCAGCAATACCGGTATGGCCCTTTTTGGTTCTGTTACCGCCGGCGCCGGCTATATGTTCAGCGCAGACGTAAACAAATACCGTCCTGCCAACGCATCGGCCACATTAAGCTCATCGTATAGCATCAATGTAACCGATCCCAAATTCAAATTCCCGCAGGCGCTAAAAAGCAGCCTGGGCATCGACCATCGCTTTGAAGGTGATCTCGTCGTAACTGCCGAGTTTGCCTATGCAAAAGATGTAAACGCGGCTTTTTTCCAGAATATCAACCAACCCTCTACCGGCGTAGCCATCAGCAATGGCGCCGATAGCAGGATGCGTTATTCTGGTACAAAGATCTATGGAAGCGGCGCCAGCCCTGCCAGTCCCAATATTGGTAATGCCATTTATATGACCAATGTAAACGGCGGATATGCTTATACAGCGACATTGCAGGTTAAAAAGACTTTCCATAACCTGCTGACAAGCGTTGCCTACACTTACCAGCAATCGAAAGATGTGATGGTGGGTGGTTCTACTGCCGCCACCATGTGGGGGACCAAGCCTACCATGGGCGACCCCAATTCACCCGAAGTAGGTTATTCAAATGCCTACCTGCCTCATCGTGTGGTAGCATATGCTTCCTACCGGAAGGAATATGCTAAACATTTTGCAACTTCCGTGGGCCTTTATTTTGAAGCTGCTCCAAGCGGCGTTGGTTCTTACGTATATAATGGCGACCTGAACAATGATAGCTACGGCGCAAATGATCTGATGTACATTCCCACAGCCGCCGATATATCAAACTATGTAACCAACGGCCAGCTGCAGGCCAGCGGCGCCACTACAGTGGTCACCTATAGCAGTACAGGTGTGCCTACTACATCGTCTGTAACTGATCCCCGCACACCGACCCAAATTGGTGCACAGCTGAACAGTTTCATCAACCAGGATGCTTACCTGAGCAAGCATCGTGGTGAAGTGGCCAAACGCAATGCGCTGGTATACCCCTGGTTTAAGCGCCTGGATTTGAATGTAACCCAGGATATCTACTTCAGCACAAGCGATAAGCAAAAACAAAAGCATACGCTGCGTTTCTCGGTGGATATCTACAACTTTGGAAACATGCTCAATAAAAACTGGGGCATTCAAAGAGGACCTATCGCCGGCTCCGGCACAGGTGTACAGAGCGTAAGCATTATGAAATACGATAAAATGGCAGCTGACGGTAAAACGCCTGTTTTCTCTGTTCCTTATTCCGATGGCGGCAACCTGGTGCCTTACACCAGCTCATATAAAGACAACACCGCTATCGAGTCCCGCTGGCAGATGCAGATTGGATTCAGGTACCTGTTTAATTAAAGCGTTTCTTACGTGTTTATTCTTATACCCGCGTCCCGGCCAATGGCCGGGACGCTTTTTTTGCCCCTGCCGGCCGGGACCGTATAACTCCATCGTTTTTACCCGCTTATGCGCTGCATTTTCCCTCTAGCCGGGCAAATAAGCGGTCGTTTTTGATAATAATCCCGCCGGTTTGGCGTTGTAACTCCCGGGGAAACAGTAATTTCTAACGGCACTATCCCGACTATGACTAAACCAAAACGCTTTCTTGTTGTCTTGCTGGTGAGTATTGCTTCATTGAACGCCTCTGCACAGGTGCGGCTAGGCCTTTTTGGCGGCCCGCACTCCTCTTCCATTATCGAAAAAAACGATATTCCGGGCTGGGATACCACCACCAAAAAACATTATACCAACAGCTCCGGTATCCATATCGGCATATTGGTAGATATTCCCCTGGGACCCAAACACCGCTTCTTTTTTCAACCCGGTATCAACTATGTCGCCAAGGGCAATAAATATTCGATAAAAAACGACTCGGCCAGCGCTGTACTAACAGATACGATATATTACACCAAAACACTGAGTATTAATTATATTGAAATCCCTTTTTACTTCACTTACAAACTACCTCTCACAAAGAGCCATAAAAGCAGTTTCTTTATCAGCGCCGGCCCGTATGTGGCCTTTTACTATAACGGCAATAACAAAGTAGAAAGCCGGACCAAGGCCAGCAGCATCTATACCAACACAACAGACAAGCTGGAAGTGGGCACCACTACCGGGCAGTACCAAACCTTTGACTTCGGCGGCAACGCCCGGGCAGGATTTGAGCTTGGCAATTTTGTATTGAACGGGTACTTTAGCCGGGGCGTGACCAGCTTTTATAACGCCTCTTATAAGGGTACTTTCACCCACCAGGTGGTGGGCGGCACCATTGGCTTCTGGCTTACGAAAGCAGAACCTTATAAAGCAATGCCAAAAGATACTGATAAGGATGGGGTGATTGACGACCAGGATCTTTGTCCCAAACAACCGGGCACCGCCAAATACAATGGCTGCCCTATTCCCGATACTGATAAAGACGGCATCAACGACGAGCAGGATTCGTGCAAAATGGTAGCCGGCCTGGCTAAATACCATGGCTGCCCCGCACCCGATTCTGACGGCGATGGTGTGAACGACGAAGAAGACTCCTGTAAAAATGTAGCCGGCCCGGTCAAATACCATGGCTGCCCCATACCTGATACCGATAAAGACGGCGTAAATGACGAAGAAGATAAATGCCCTGCTGTTGCCGGCAGCCTGCTCAACCATGGCTGTCCGCTGGATACCATCAAACAGGAAACCAGGGAGAAAATAAAACATACGGCTAAGAAGATCCTCTTCCTGTCGGGCAAAGCAGAATTGTCAACGACTTCGTTTACATCGCTCAATGAGCTGGCGGCACTGCTGGCGGCGCACCCGAGCTGGAAAGTGACCATCGAAGGTCATACCGATAGCATACACACGGTGATAAACAACCAGGTACTGTCGCAAAAGAGGGCCGATGCCATCAAAGCATATCTTGTAAAGAAAGGCATTGCTTCAGGCAGGCTGACGGCGATAGGTTATGGTGATGCCAGGCCGATTGCGGATAATAAAACGACGGCGGGAAGGACCCTGAACAGAAGGGTGGAAATAGTGGTGTCGGAGCAGTAGGCGCAAAACAGTTATACTAAAATAGTTGCTATAAAAAGATAAAGCCCCGCAAACCGGGGCTTTATCTTTTTATAGTAACTATAGATGACATTTAACTATCCTCTCCCCAGCCCCACTTCAAAAATACGGGGAAGGCCCGCTTCCACGTAGCCACATCATGCTTGCCGTCTGCCAGTTCGAGATAATACACCTCGTTATTGCGATCATATCCCTTTGCCGCCAGCGCATCGATAAGAGCCAGCGTATCGTCGATAGCATCGATGATGCCGTTATTATTACGGTCCATCGTTTCATCCTGCGTGCCGGTCTCAAAAAAGAATTGCAGGCCCGGATGGTATTGCCCTGCTTTTACCTGCGCATGCATGATACGGTCGGTGTCCTCGTTATAACCATCGTTGAGATCCTTTGTCCGCCACCAGAGCGCTCCCGAGAACACGCCCGCTTTTGAAAACACCTGCGGGTGGTTCCATACAATGTCCAGTGCGCTGAGCCCGCCCAGCGAAAACCCGGCAAAAGAGACAGGGCAGCCGGCCGGGAGCCGGTAAGTATCCATAATGAAAGGCAGCAATTCTTCCATGACAAAGCGGGTATAGGCAGCGGCATCAGCGCCGCGTCCCTTATAATCGGCCTGGGCGGCGACACCGTATTCCATCATGCGCGCGGTTCCGGCATGGATGGCAATACATACCAGGGGTCTTATTTCGCGGGAAGTTATTAAATCGTCCAGCATAGCGGCCAATCCCATTTCAGGCGCGTTTTGCCCGTCATTCAGCAATAGCAGCTCAAGGCGATGCGGGTCTTTTATATTCGTGGGTAAAAAGCAATTGACGACCACATCGCGCTGCAGCCACGCAGAGGCAATGCGGTGTTCTTCCATCAAAAGAGTAGCGGTTTCATACAGATCCATACCCGCCAAATATAAGCAAATCAGCCAGAATGGCCGGTACGCACAGGTGATGGAGCCGGGCAAATATTTTTGTTTTTCCGGGTCAATAAAAATATATTTGGATACCATCCTGAATATCCGGGCACTACCGTCGCCAGGCATTTTTAAACCATAAGTATGAAGAAAATAGGCATCTTATTTGGCCAGGAGCGCAGCTTCCCCATGGCATTTATCGACCGGGTCAACAGTAAAAACGTACAAGGCGTTGTGGCGGAGGCCGTGCGGATAGACAAGGTAATACAGGGAGCGCTGTCGGAATATGCCGTTATCATCGACCGTATCAGCCAGGATGTCCCTTTTTACCGGGCCTACCTTAAAAATGCGGCGCTGACAGGCACGGCCGTTATCAACAATCCTTTCTGGTGGAGCGCCGACGAAAAGTTTTTCAATAACTGCCTTGCCACGCAGATAGGCGTGCCGGTACCCAAAACCGTTATCCTGCCTTCGAGGGACCAACCCGAAGATACCAGCGAGCAATCCTTTTCCAATCTTGCCTATCCCATGGACTGGGATACCATTTTTCAATACATCGGCTTCCCGGCTTATATGAAGCCTTTTGCCGGTGGCGGCTGGAAGCATGTATACAAACTGAAAAGCGCAGAGGATTTTTTTGAGAAGCATTCCGAAACAGGGCGGCTGGTAATGCTGTTGCAGGAAGAAATCGTGTTTGACGAATATTACCGCTGCTATTGCATCGGCGGCCGGGATGTGCATATCATGCCCTACGAGCCGCGCAATCCGCACCACCTGCGTTATGAAGCGGGTTTTACACCCAGCCAGGAACGGCGGCAGCTGATGGAAGAGCTGGTGCTGCGCCTGAACCAATACCTTGGATACGATTTTAATACCGTGGAGCTGGCCCTGCGCGACGGGATACCCTATGCCATCGACTTTTGCAACCCGGCGCCGGATGCCGACCTGAACAGTGTGGGACAGGATAATTTTGACTGGGTTGTGGAAACAGCCGCTAACTTTGCCATCGAAAAAGCGCTGGCGCATGTGCCGGGTATAGATAACCTGACATGGGGCGAATACCTGAAGCGCAGCGCCGCAAAGCAAAAGCTTGTTTAAATACGCACCCTCATAAAGCCGCAGCAATATTTACCAATTAACACAGCATGTCGAACATCAGTTACAAACACTTTACCCTGGGCATCGAGGAAGAATACATGGTCATAGACCCGCAAACCAGGGAACTGAAAAGCCATGAGCAGAAGATAGTGCACGAGGGCCAGAAGATTATCAGGGATAAAGTAAAAGCCGAGATGCACCAGGCTGTCGTGGAAGTGGGCACCGATATCTGCCAGGATATCGACGAGGCATACAAAGACGTAAGCCAGCTGCGAAAAACCATTTCATCGATAGCCGAATCGCTGGGTTTTTGGGTAGGCGCTTCGGGCACGCACCCCTTCAGCCATTGGGAAAGCCAGCTGATAACCGACCATGCGCGGTACAATGAAATTGTAAACGAGCTGCAGGAAGCAGCCCGCAGCAACCTGATATTCGGCCTGCATGTGCACGTGGGTATGGAAAGCCGTGAAATGGCCAACCATATCGCCAATTCCACCCGTTATTTCCTGCCGCATATCTATGCGCTGAGCACCAACTCACCTTTCTGGGAAGGGCGGCAGACAGGCTATAAATCGTTTCGGACAAAAGTGTTCGATAAATTTCCGCGTACCGGCATTCCCGAAACATTCGAGAGCATCGAGGCATACGACAGTTATATTAAGCTGCTGGTAAAAACCAATTGCATCGACAATGCCAAAAAGATCTGGTGGGACCTGCGCGTGCACCCTTTCTTTAATACCGTGGAGTTTCGCATCTGCGATGTACCGATGACGGTAAGCGAAACCATTTGCATCGCCGCCCTGTTCCAGGCCATTTGCGCCAAGATATACAAGCTCCGCTCTAAAAACCTCAATTTCATCCAATACTCACGCGCCCTTATAAACGAAAATAAATGGCGGGCCAGCCGTTATGGCATCGATGGCCGGCTGATCGATTTCGGCAAAGAGGAAGAAGCCAATACCCGGGTGCTGATTTACGAGCTGCTGGATTTTGTAGACGATGTGGTAGACCCGCTGGGCAGCCGCCATGCCACCGCTTATGTGTCGAAGATGCTGGAACAGGGCACCGGGGCCGACCGCCAGCTGAAAGTATATGAGAAAAACAATAACCTCATAGAAGTGGTGGATTATATCCACGAACAGTTTTTGCATGGGGTATAACCTTATCCATATTCCGGGCAACTACCGGGCATATACTAGATGTATCTACCAGTTTCATTTTTTATAAAACTGACTCCCAATCGTTTATATAGTTCGTTTTACCCAACCCTCCGACGGCATACACCGTATAATTACTAAGAAAATTCTATTGCAGAAGCGGACTATATTCATTATTTTTATCATATCTATTGGCTGGCCAGATCTTATCCCTTGTTACTTCACACAGGCATTGCCGCTGGCAGAGAAAGAAGAAGCAGCCATTCAGCCCGGTTATCGTTAGTAGTCACCCCAGGGTGTATTGATCTCTTTTGCATTTGCGAGGGGGGAAATGATGTATATATAAACTTATTGAATGTCATAAACCGAAGGGACGGTTGTAGTGACGAAGCCAGCCTGGTATTTATACCGTGGCTGGCTTCTATTTTTTGTACAGGCCATTAGCCACAAGCTGCAAGCAGCGGGGATTGTAAAAGAAAATACCTAAGTTTGCGGGCTTTCAACTATGCATGAAAAAAACACCATCCGGGTAGCCATTCTCGACCTGTACGAAGGACAGGCCAACCAGGGTATGCGGTGCATACGCACCATCCTCGACCAGTTTTGCCGGGCGCACCAGCTGGAGCTGGAATTGACTGAATTTGACGTGCGGCTCGCAAAAAAGCTGCCTGATATGAGCTACGATATTTACATTTCCAGCGGCGGCCCCGGCTCACCGCTGGAAAGCAGGCACAGCGAATGGGAAAAGAAATATTTCGACTGGCTGAAGGCAACCGAAGACTGGAACGCCGGCAAGGCCCACGGGCGAAAGAAATTCGTTTTCTTTATCTGCCACTCGTTCCAGATGGCCTGCCGCTATTTTAAAGTAGCCCAGGTATCCAGGCGCAAGTCCACCGCCTTTGGCGTATTCCCTATGCATATACTGCCGGCAGGAAACAAAGAGCCGGTATTTAACGGCCTGCCAGACCCGTTTTACGCGGTAGACAGCCGCGATTACCAGGTCATACAACCCAACCACCAGCGGCTGCGGCAGCTGGGTGCCTTCCTGCTGTGCATTGAAAAAGAAAGACCGCACGTGCCGCTGGAGCGGGCCGTAATGGGCATCCGCTTTAATGAGTATATGATTGGCACACAGTTTCACCCCGAGGCCGATGCCGTGGGTATGTCTATGTACCTGCTGCGATCAGATAAAAAACAGATGGTGATAGAAAACCATGGCTTTGCCAAATGGCAAAGCATGATAGAGCAGCTGAACGACCCCGATAAAATCGCTTACACTTACTCGCACGTGCTTCCCAATTTTCTAAGCGAAGCCGTTACCCGCCTTATGCCCGTTAAAGCATAAGAATGCGTACCTTCCGTTAAAGAAAAGATTGTATGGTACCAGCGCTGCGGCAGGCTTTCAATTCGGCTTTTACCAAAGAAAAATACGAGGCATTCCTGGTAGACCTGAACAACGGGTATCCCGGGGCCATTGAATTTCGCGTGGCCGAAACGCCCGTCTTTATATCGAAAGCCTTTGCGGAGAAAGTGATAGACACCTGCGAGCATATCGTGGACGTCATCACCGGCCCGGCATTTAAACAGCTTACCCAACGAAGCATACCGCCGGCCGAAAAAGTACCGGCAGAAGATGAGCACTGCCATATGATAGCCTTCGATTTCGGCATCTGCATCAACCAGCAGAATGAGCTGGAACCGCAGCTGATAGAAATGCAGGGCTTTCCTACCCTGTTTGGCTTCCAGGTGTATTTATCGGATGTGCTGCGACGGCATTTTGATATCCCGGCCAACTATACCCCCTACCCTGCGCCCTTTGACCGGGAAAGTTTCCTGGCCGATTTAAAAAAAGTGCTGCTGAACAATATACCGGCGGAAAACACCATACTGCTGGAAATAAAGCCGCATGAACAAAAAACACGCGTCGATTTTTATTGTACGCAGGATTATACCGGCATACAGCCCGTGTGCATTACCGAATTGATACAGGAAGGCAAAAAACTGTATTATATCAATGCACGCACAAAGCAAAAGACGCTGGTAAGACGCATTTACAACCGGGTTATTTTTGACGACCTGCATGCGCAAAAAGCCACGCTGGGCCCGTACGTGGATATCACGCAGGAGCTGGACGTGGAATGGGTGCCGCATCCCAACTGGTTTTACCGCATCAGCAAATTCACGCTGCCCCTTATACGCCATCCTTATGTGCCCGCCACCTTCTACCTCAATGAAATAAAACAGGTTCCGGCCGATTTGGAAAACTACGTGCTCAAGCCCCTGTTCTCTTTTGCCGGCCAGGGTGTCGTTATCGATCTCACCCGGGCCGACATTGAAAGTGTAAAAGACCCTGAGAGCTGGATACTGCAGCGCAAGGTGCAGTATGCCGATGTGATTGACACGCCCGATATACCCGCCAAGGCGGAGCTGCGCATTATGTACACCTGGAAAGAAGGCGCTCCCCGGCCGCAGGCCGCGCTCAACCTGGCGAGGTTAAGCAAAGGCAAGATGATTGGCGTGCGGTATAATAAAGACAAGGAATGGGTGGGCGGAACCGTTTGCTTTATAGAACGTTAATGCCCGCGAAAGGCAAATACCAGTAATTCAAAGCTGCCCGGAACGGGCTTACGGGAAGAAAGATACTGCAGGGCGGGAAGGTATATTTTTTTAGAGACCGGGTCCAGCCATAGGGAGCGGCAGCCTGCCTGCGTAGCCAGCTTTTGCATTACTTTATACTCATTCCGCTGCAATTGCTGTACGATGGTAACATTTCCTTCGCCATTGGCCACATACAGCAACGGGCCGGCCGGGTCAAATACAAGGGCGCCGGGATGGCTGCCCGCAGGAATAACGGCCACTTCCGTTAAATGGATCGCATCAACAACTATCACGCGGCCATCGAATGCACAAAACAGCAGGTTATTATCATTATCAAATGCCAGTCCGCCCGGCGCTTCACCGGCAAACGGCGTCCAGTGTTTTACAATAACGCCGGTAGCAGTATCTATTTGCAGCAGCTCATCGGTATTGACAGGCAATACAAACAAATTTCCCTTTCCATCGCAGGCGGCAAAAGCCGGCGGAGCGGGTAATGGAATAATAGCCGCCACGGCGCCCTGTATGGCATCTATCACCGTCAGTTCCCGGCCCCTGGTATTCCAGGCAACCAGGCGCCCGCTGTGCTCATCATACAGCAGGCTTTCGGGTTGGGGACCGACGCCTTCTATGCGACCCGTGATCTGCAGGGTTTGGACATCGAATACGGAAACGGCATTCTCTGCCCGGTGACTGACAAAACCTTTATTAAGCGGCAACGCAAGCGCAATACCGTATACCGTGCAGGGGAAATCAATCGTTTCAGTTATTTCATCCCTGTCCATATCAACCACCAGCAGCTGCAAATCCTTCGACAGCAGCAGGCGCCGGCGGAGCCCATCGATGGCCATAAACTCCCATAGCGGGTGCTCGCCCAGCTTTATCCTGTGAAAAGGCCTGTACAAAGCATTCTGCGAACGGGCATACGCCAGCGCCACCAGCAATAGCAGTAATAACACCGCCGCATATTGAAAGACTTTTATCATAGCCAGGGATGATTTCCCTATTTTTAGTAAAACAAAACTAATGAAACACCTCGACGATATACCCGTACGTGAGCTGCGGCCTGGCTTCTTTGGCAAATTCATACATGGCGATAAGGGAACGGTAGCGGTTTGGGATATTAAAAAAGACAGTATACTCGAAACACACCAGCATGTTCATGAGCAAATTACCTATATCCTCGAAGGCGAGCTGGAAATGGTCATTGGCGGGCAAACTTATTTGCTTACATCCGGCATGATACACGTTATTCCCTCCAATACGCCGCATTCGGCCATTGCGCGTACGCCTGTAAAGGTGATTGATTTTTTCAGCCCCGCAAGGGATGATTACCGCTAAAAAACGTATGCCATACCCTGGCCGGTATGGCATACGTTTTAATTACGGCAGATATCCTGGTGTTTATCTACCTGCCATCCTCTGTGGCATATCCTTCCAATGAATCCTTTTTCTTACCCGATACATTGATATTGATGGTCCATTCGGGAAACTGGTAAACCATTTCCAAATCTATTTTCATTTCCTTGTAGCGGCTGTCGCCGGTAGCCAGGCGAAGCGTGCTCATAACAAAAGGCTTTTCTTCGGTAGGCGCTTCCCATTCGGCATCCATATATATGATGCTGCCGTCTACCAGGCGGAGGTAGCATCCTTTCAATTGCCTGTACAGCTCCTTGTACCGCTTTGCTACTTCTGTAAAGTCTTCGCTGCGGAACATTTTTGCCTGCCAGCTGGCGGTAGTGTCTTCCAGCGAATGATAACGGGTAATAACGCATTCGGAAGCGCCGGGCAGCTGTACCAGCGAGGCATAGTTGTCTATTTCCGCCTGTTCCAGCACAAGCTCACCACTGATGTTACGGTAATTATTGGGAAAGTCGTGCACGACCGATTCCATGACTTTCGGGAACGATTCTTCCTTAAAGGAAGCGAACCTGGTTTGGGCCAAAGCGCCTGTCGCCGCGAGAAGGGCGAGGCACGCGAACATAGTTTTCATCATTGGGTTAGATTTTGGTTGCAAGTTCAAAAAAGTTTTACACATTTCAAGTCCTATAAACTCTTAATTCACAGTCTTATTGCCATAAATTAATCAACATAATGTTAATAAGTAAAACTTGCAAAGGCGGGCGGTCCAACAGGGTGGGTTTACTGTTTCAGCAGTTTATTGACCCGGTTCTCCAGCTGGCGCCCTTCTAGGTCGAGGGCAACTATCCTGCCTTGCTGGTCAACCAGGAAGGTGGTGGGAATCTGTTCTATTTTAAGGGCGGTGGCGGTAGAAGCGTTCCAGCCGCCTTTGTCGATAACCTGCAGCCAGGTGATGTTGTCGGCGGCAATCGCTTTTTTCCATTCATTTTTATCGTCGTCGAGGCTCACGCTGTATATCTCGAATCCTTTCGACTTTAGCCTGGCGTACAGGGATACCAGTCCTTTATTGGCGCGGCGGCAGGGGCCGCACCACGAAGCCCAGAAATCCAGCAGGACCACCTTGCCTTTCAGATCGGCCAGGCGAAGGATATTGCCGTTCACATCTTTCAGCGCTATATCAGGCGCAGGCTGACCGGGTTTCAGCTGTGCCGTGGCCGTTACCGACAGAACAATAAAGCAGGCGATAAACATCCATTTGACTATACGCATAGGTTATTTTTTGAAGTGATGAACACGTTAATTCACGAAGCTCCACACAATGCCCACGCGCACGTTCATACCCGGGTAGGGATAGGCCGGAACAGCCACGTTATTGTTGGTAAAGCCGAACCCGTTGCTGTTGCGGGCCGTATTGAGGTTTTCCATCCTTACAAAGGCCAGGAAGCTGCGGATACGGAAATGCAGGTAAGCGTTTATCGTGGGCAGGTTGGTGCTGAGCGTGGTAGTATCCTGGTAATAAAATTGTCCCATCAGGGGCGAATACCCATCCGCCTTGTAATTGGTGTTGTACTTTATTTCCAGCCCGGTGGCCAGCTTCAGGCTGGGAAATCCCAGGCTGCCTTCGTAGCCGATGCGCTGGCGGGTATACACCAGCGGTACATTGACAGGTGCGTTACCGGCTTTTTGCTGCAGCGTAAGCTCGGCTATCCAGCGCAGGTGGCGGGTAAGCTTGAATGTTTTTTCGACCGATAGTTCGAGCATATTAAATACGCCCGCGGCCTGGTCGGTATGATAGTAATCGGAAAAATAAGTATAGTTGGAAACAAGATAGTAGTTGCCCGTAAACCTAAGTCCGTGCTCCGGCTGGTCGAGGGATGCAAACAGGCGGATGATATTTTCTTTTTTCGTTTGTCCCGTTCTGGTGAAATTAAAGCTGCTGGCGGCATTAAAAATAAACGAGGGCGTGCGGCTCACGTTTTGCGCCCCTACTTCCAGGAAGCCTATCTTTTTGCTTAGCAGGCGCTTCAGGCTGCCGTAAGCGCTGTAATCGCCGGCATTCAGTCCCGCCAGGTGCAGCTGGCCATAGGCTTCGAGATCCCATTTCTGGTTGCGGGTTTTATTGCGGTATTCGCCATGCAGCCAGGTATTGTAATAATTGGCCACGCTGGCATCGAACGTACCCTTTAGGTTTTGCAATGAGGCGCCCGCTTTAAAAAACTGCTGCGGGTTTTTTGAATCGGGAAACTGGTAAAAAGAAAAATCGTTGACCGTTTCATTCCATTTATCCTGCACCTGGTAAGTGGTGGGCATGGAAACGAAATTATAGTACGGGCGATAAAACAGGGTATCGTTGTATTCCGACACCTGGCTATCGTAAAAGCCATACGTGTAATTATTCAGCTGCGCGGTATACTCCAGCCGCAGCTTGGGATAAAACAGCTGGATAACGGTCGAATCGGTGACCACCGAATCTTTTATCCCCAGGTCGTACTGCTGGCGCAGCATAAAATTGATGCTCTTGTATTTGGTGCCGGTAGCCACCGCCGTATTAAAAGGATTGGGCACGCCGGGCGTAAGGGGACCCAGCCGTACCGGCACGGTAGCGCGGTCGGAATAGGACACCAGGTTGTCGAGATCTTTATTACTAACGATACCCCCGTTTTCGGATGCGGTGATTTTATTATTGAGCAATACAAAAAACAGGTGGTAACGGCGGTTGGGCGACTGGTAATAAGAGCTGAGGTTATAATTGTTTTGAAAGGTATTCTGGTTTTTAAAAGAGCCGGGTGAATTAACAAGCCGGAAACGAAAGGCAAAGTTCCAGTTGGAATTGATGTTTTGCGTATGTAATACGTTGACCAGCTGCTCCTGCTTACCGCCCAGCAGGTAGCTCAGCTCGGTATATGGCCGGGTGGTATTGAAATAGCGGGTGTCTTCCACCGTAAAGCGATAGATATCGAACGAATGAAACCCCGGGTCCCAGCCGGCTTTGAGCCGCGGGCTAAAGATCATCGACCGTGCTGCCGTGCCCACATTGCCGAGCGTAACATAATCGGCAGGAATGGGGTATCGTTTGGTATAATCGTTAATGGAGGAATCGAATTTCTGGTAACGGCTGCTGTCGAGCCAGCGGAAGTTGATGGTAATGGAATCTTCCTGCCCGGTGCGTTTGTGCAGGCTGTCGCCCTTGCCGCCGCCTCCCCCGCCGCCCTGGCCAAGACTATTGGCCCGGTTGAGCAGGCCTTGGCCCCGGCCCTGCGAGGCGATGAACAGCAACCCGAAAAATAGTATGTAAAAATGTTTCGTCAAACTTGTTTAATGCGGCAAATTACTTATCAAACGATATCAGCGGTGATAGCGGAACGTTAATTATAAAGACGCTATCATTTCGCGAAAGAGGGCGCTTAGTTTGGGCTCGGCATCTTTGGCGGCCTGCAATACCTCTTCATGCGTGATAACATTGTCTTCTTCGCGGATGCCGATATCCGTAATTACGCTCATGGCAAATACGGGAAGGCCCGCATGTACGGCCGCAATCACTTCCTGCACGGTGCTCATGCCCACGGCATCGCCGCCCAGCTTATGTATCAGCTTGTATTCGGCCCTCGATTCAAAAGTGGGACCGGTTACCCCGCAATACACGCCTTTGTGCACCCCAAAGCCCAGCCGGGCCGCAATGGCTTCCGCTTTCTTAATAAGCTCTTTTTTATAGGGCTCGCTCATATCGGGAAAGCGCGGGCCTAAACCGGCTTCGTTCTTACCCAGAAGCGGGTTGGGCACAAAAAAGCTGATATGATCGTCTATAATCATCAGGTCGCCTACTTTAAATGCCGGGTTGACCCCGCCGGCGGCATTGCTTAGCAGCAACGTATCGATACCCAGGCTTTTCATAACCCGGATAGGATAGGCCACTTCTGCGGCGCTATAGCCTTCATAAAAATGGAAACGGCCGGCCATACACACAATTTTCTTTCCGCCCAGCTCACCCAGTATCAGCTTGCCATGGTGGCCTTCCACCGTCGACACCGGGAAATGAGGGATGGCCTCGTACGGAATCTCCTTTTCTACCTGCATTTCCTTTACCAGGTTGCCCAGGCCGCTGCCCAATACGATACCCACCTGGGGACGGGCAGGATACTGGCTTTGTATGTATTGGACGGTTTCGTGTAACTGTTCTGTAAGTAATGACATGCTGCCTGGGTTTGAAATGCCTGCAAATATAGGGAATGCGCGCTTTTACTGTTATATTTGAGTACCGATACGAATTTGCTCCCATGTGTTAAATATATCTTTCTTGCCGGGGCCGTACTACTGACGGCAACCGCGGGTAATGCCCAGCTTTGCACCGGCAGTCTTGGCGACCCCGTTGTAAATATTACTTTTGGCAGCGGCGGCAATCCCGGTGCGCCTTTATCCACTACCAATTATAGTTTTACCAGCTCATCCTGTCCTTCAGACGGAAGTTATACCATAGCCAACAGTACCTCGGGCTGCTTTGGCAATACCTGGCAGAACCTGGCGGAAGACCATACGCCGGGAGATGCAAACGGCTATATGATGGTGATAAATGCGTCTTTCGCAAAGGGTGATTTTTACGTGGATACCGCCAAAAACCTGTGCAGCGGCACTACCTACGAATTTTCGGCATGGATACTGAGCCTGCTTAAATCGACTGCCTGCAATGGCGCAGGAATACAACCCAATATCACCTTCAACATCGAGACCACCAATGGCACGGTCATCAAAAGTTATAATACCGGCAATATCTCCAACCTCTCGTCGCCGCAATGGAACCAGTATGGTTTTTATTTTACCCTGCCGGCGGGCTCCACCGATGTGGTTATCCGCCTCACCAACAATAATACCGGCGGCTGCGGCAACGACCTGGTGCTGGACGATATTACCTTTCGCCCCTGCGGGCCCAAAGTAGACGCGGCCTTTGCCAACGTAAACAGTAACAACGGCGCCGTTAATTTTTGCATTTCCGATAATAAAGTCATTACCCTCAACGGTGCGGTGCAAACCGGGTTTTCCAATCCCGCCTTTCAATGGCAGCGCAGCAATGACAACGGCGCTACCTGGAGCGATATGACCGGCGAAACCGGTACATCGTATACCAATACCTATTCCGCTCCCGGTATTTTTTTATACCGGCTTACGGCCGCGGAAGCTTTCAACATCAACATTCCCCGCTGCCGGGTAGCTTCCAACCAGCTGACCATCATCATCGATTCCATTCCAAAGCCCCAGGCAGCCAACAATTCGCCGGCCTGCAATGGAAACGCCGTTACGCTCAGCTCGGCCAATGCACAAACGTATACATGGACGGGCCCCAACGGGTTTACCGCATCGGTGGCTTCACCCGTTATCAATCCTGCCGGGCCGGGCA
>Ga0307508_10000558_pt1 | contig 44237 bp, 56 predicted proteins | sample 9_EM_MG_FD_203089 | JGI IMG/M metagenome (GOLD analysis project Ga0307508, IMG submission 203089) | Populus trichocarpa ectomycorrhiza microbial communities from riparian zone in the Pacific Northwest, United States - 9_EM | ecosystem: Host-associated > Plants > Roots > Unclassified | place... | reverse complement strand
GGACACATCGCATCGCATCGCACCGCATCTTGGCACTTTGGCCGTTACTGGACGGGGGGGTATGTATAGACTATCCCAGCCAGCTGGCCACTGAGCATGGCGTGTATAGATAGTGCAGAAAGATATATCGATATAGATATATGTATTTATCTTCACGACCCACGCATGCACCCGTCCGCCACCTATGTAGGTATCGATCTGGCAGACCGTCACGAGACGAGACGAGACGAGACGAGGAGAGCTGATAGGCACGGGGGCGCCATCCGCTAACTATTGGTACATGGCGTGCACACGTCGAGGGACGGACTCGCAATTCGCGCGAACCGGACTAGCATCGCGTCCATGCCCAGCCAGCGCGCGGAAACGGTCTCCGGCGATGTCATTGGCGCGGGGGGGGGGAAGATGCCGGCAAGTCGAGCACAGGAGAGCTGCTTCGCCGACTCTGCACGCATGCCTGCCGAGCTGCGGACTCACGCGGGGCCATGTAACAACATACATACATACATGGCTATGTACATACATACATGGTGCCAAACTTGTACGTACAAGTACAATATTGTATCTATGTATGCGAGCGCGCGGACATGCACGATCGATTAGCGCAGTCGGACTCCACATACATATGTAGTTAGTTAGCTGGAGACGTGTATCTAGAGAACGTGCGACGACGACGACGACGACGACGACACCCCCACATCGACGCTATGTATCTATCTACAACGTGCGTACACACCGGCTGCGCTCTGTCGTCGGCGTCGTCGGCAGAGCACTGCAGTCCCATTGATGCTCGCACGCTGGTTGGTCCGTCCGTCCGTCCGTCCGTGCGGATCTGCCGATGGGGCGCGCGGGCGCCGAGCCGCGGAAAAGGAAAAGAGAGGAAAAGCAGTTTGCGGTTGGCGTCGATCAACACGGCTGTTTCCACTCAACCCACTGGCGACGTCCCGTCCGCTCACGTCTCTGGTGTGCTGTCCGTGCTTGTCGGTGGATCGGTTAGTTGTGTGTGGACGTGGGACGTGGGACGTGGGGGAGGAGGAGCACGCTTCCGCTCCGTTCGATCGGCAGCGGCAGCGGGTGGCATGCGAGAATCGATCGCAGTGGGGCACAGATAGCTATTTAGCTGTCTAGCTATTTTTTTTTTTTTTTTTTTTTTTTTTTTTTTGTTTAATCATACTCGCATTCGACCTATATAGATCATGGCGGCGTACATTTTGCCCGGTTTTCAGCTGTCTAGGTATGTGCCGAGTGGAGTGGAGTGGAGAGCAGTGGACGCCAGTGCCGAGCCCCGTCAGATGCAATGCCGGCAGCGGTGCTCCCTCGGAGGCTGCTCGAAGATCGTTCGTATCACCACTTAACTGGCAGTGGATGGCGGAACACGAAGACGCTCCCCGGGCACTCTGTAGATCGCTTCGCAGCACTCGCCACGACTTGTCCGCACTCGCACACTTGCCGTCCCCCATGTCGGCTGCTGGTGGTGGAAGGGAGAGACAGCCTGTGCGCGCAGCTGCTGCATATGCCGCGATGCCCTTTGCCGCAGCCATGCGTCCTCTCTTCCAATAGCGGTATCCAGATGTCGCAGATTGGGCCCGTCCGCCGTTCGCCGAGGGCCGCCCGCAGAGATAACTGAACACCCACATCGCGATCGAGAAGAGAGAGAGAGAGGGGCAGCAGCCTCTGAAGATCGTCCGCACGGAGGTCCGCAGACAGCGCTCGCTCCGCCCCGGTCCGGCTGTTGCCCAGCATCCGTGGGCGGGCTTATGATTGTGGCCTTGACGATGCTTACATAATCCGCTTGCTGAATAGTTACATGTAGTCTAACTTAGGCATCTATGTATCTAAGGTATGTATCAATATCTACAGTTAGCTTTATCTACATACATAACCGAGCTTCCCTTACCCGGCGGCATCGCTGTCATGTGTGCTGGTGGGGGCGCGGGGAGCAGCTGTCGGTTCCCTTTCTCCTGCATCTGGACGTCGTCTCGGCCAACAAACAACAACAGCAACAACCGAAAGCGGCCTTTGTTGGGAATCCGACCGCGTCCGTACTCCTACACGCACCCGAGAAGCGACGGACCACAATGGCCACGACGACTGCCGCCGCCGCCGCCGCCGCCGCCGACGAGGACGACACGTACATCGACTACGACGCCTTCCTCACGCCCCAGTTCTCGGCGCACTCCTTCGCGAACACGCTGATCCTGGGAACAAACGTCGACCCGTCGGACCCGACCCTCGACCTGACCACGCCGCTGTCCCGCGTGCTCTTCGATTTGCAGGAGATAGACACGCACATCCACGCGGTCACCACCGCCTCCGCGCTGCCGCTGCTGTCGTTCACCGCCACGTCCCGCGCCGCCTCGGAGTCCGTCCTGGCGGCCGTGGATGCGCAGCTCGACGCCCTGAAACGCGCGCATGAGCGGCTACGTCGCGACGTGGCCGACCGCAGTCGCGTGGCCGGCGAGGTTCTCCTCGCGGTGGAGAGGCTGCACGCTGTGACGACGCAGCTCCGAGAGCTGGGACGGGCACTGGTCGTGGCGCGGCAGATCGAGGTGCAGATGCTAGAGCTCGGGCGGGGGGGCGGCGGGAGTGCCGCGGCGAGAGGCGACGGCGGCACCGAGTACAACAAAGCGCTCGTGCGCGCCAGCCACAACATTCGCGAGCTGCGGCTTGGACGAGTCCTGGCGGACGTGGACGACGATGTGGTCCTCGCCCAGGACCTCAGGAAACACGTGTTCGTGCCGGCGGAGACGGCGGTGTTGGCGAAAGCCAGGGACGCGGTGCTGGCGTTCGAGCCCATTGCGCCTTCCGCCGCTGCGCCGGCGAATGGATCCGGCAACGGAGGGACCACGCCGACAGCAGCAGCAGCGCCGCCATCCGCGTTCGGAGCAGGAGTTGCGGGCGGCGCCGGCGCCGAAGCGATGCGTGCTCGGGCTGCCGCCGGAGTTTTGGCGCTGTACCTTCTCTCGCGGGAAGAGGCTGTGCTCCTCACCAACGCGGTCCAAACCCAGCTCAACAGCGCCGTCAACGCCGGTCTCGCCGCCCTCGCCCGAAGCCTCACCGCGCTGACCACGCTCGACCGCAGCGTGGGCGAAGTCGCCGCGCGCTGCCAGAACCTAGTCGCTCTGCAATCCCTCCTCTCGGGCATCCCGATCCCGACGGAAGACGTCGCCGACGACCAACCGCAGCAGCGGAAACAGAAGTCCCTGCTCGATCCGGTGTTGGCGCAGCTCGACAGCGGCGGCGGCTTGCCGAGCATTTTCTTCCGCAGCCTGGCGGCCGGGATAGAGCCGCGAGTGCGCGAGGTTGCGGCGAGGGGCGGCGCGAACGCCCGCATCCTGAGGGGCGCCAAGGATCGTGTCAGGAATGCGTTCCGTGCGTGCGTGGAGAGGGGATTGGCCGGTGCTGCGGCGGAGCGGGGGGCCGTCGACTTCGAGGTTGCGGTGATGGTTGGGGCGGCGGGGGCACTGGGGAGGTGAGCATGCGTGTGGTGTTTGTATGCGTCAACGAAAAGTGGGGGCATATATGGCGTTTTTTTTTTTGCCCGGGCATTACGATAGACCGATACATAATGGAAAGGAAAGGAAAGGAAAGAAAGCGGACTGCATCATCCATATCACTCGTGTTTTTGGAGCGCCCATCTTACTCGGCACAGAGCCCCGGAGGAACATGAACCGGCTCCACCGACTCACGGGGCAGACGATCCTGTCGCCGGGCAACTGCCGGAAGGCCACGACGGCCTGCGTTCAGCCGGTGGCCATGTTCGGGTCGGAGCTCTGGTGAGGGGGGGGGGGGGGTGACCGGACACAGGGCACCATCGGACCCAGCGACCTCGCCATGTTTCACGGACGGGCCACGGAGCCGCGGGATATGCGGACGCGTGGCAGAATGGCTAGGGTAGATACGCGGAATCAGATGCTCCTCCCCCTCAAGCGCCTCAAGCGCACCTCAAGCGGTAGATCTCGGAGAAGAAGCGGGCCGATGCCAAGGGACTCTAACTACCAGCTGAAGACGCTGCCTCGCTGGCCAGTACCAGAAGCGGACGCACCCGCCGAGTGCTGGTGGTGCCCGTACGGGGGCCCAGGCACGCGAGCACGTCCTCAAAAACTGCCCGTTCCAGAGGGATCCTGTGGGCGGAGGTCCGGAGGGAGACCCAGGGGGTGGGGGAAGGATCGGTCCAAAGTTCTGAGACATCTTCGCGGATGCAAAGTGCTGGCTGCCAGGCGGTTCTGGACTTCCTTTCCACCACGGATGTGGGGACGCTGGTCCCAGCCGCAGCTGAGGAAGACGCGCAGAGCGAGGCGTCGGAGTGGGGACTCCGGGAGCGGAACGAAAGGGAAGAGGAGCGGAGGCAGGAGGCTGAGGAGCTGGGCGGAGGGCAAAGGGGAGGCTACCCGCGGGCTGATCGATGCCGGACAGCGGGAATCGCCGTGGTCTGGATACGCGATTAACGACAAAATAAAATAATAATAATAAAAAAAAAGCCCCCAGAGGACCTTTATTGCTATGGGCTAGATAAGTCGCATGCAAAATTAAAACCAATAACCAAAACGAAACCCCCCAAAAAACTCAAAAAAGAAACTCGAGGATCCCTCACATGAGATCAATAAATCTTGCAAAATCAAGTGTACTCTTTCCCGTTGTAAGGATCTTATATTAGTAAAACGAAAAAAAAAGAAAAAAAAAGTAGACTCTGGACAATCAACAACAGACGACAAACCGCTTGAAGCCCGCAAAATTGTCGGACAGCTAAGCACCTTTCATCATCTACAGTACACATGGCCAGGAAGTAACGCAAGTAGACACAAAATGACACAAACTCCGAAAACACCTCTATGCATCCTTGGCATGTGAAATGTGCACCATGCCCGTCTCAAGCGCTAGAAACAGAGGTGCCCCGGTGGAGCCACTGTCGGAATATTGCCCAGCGTGAAGTTCGTCGCCACGAAGGCGGCGAGCTCCTCTGCGGTATATTCAATCACTGGATCATCCCACTTCTTCTTCTGTCCAGCTGCTGCTGGTGCAGCTGTTTGTCCGGCAGGATTCGCGGTGCCAGCGGCTACCGGAGGCTGCTGCTGCTGCTGCTGCTGCTGCTGTCCTGCGGACTGGAAAGGGTTAGCACTACTGAATGGTGATACCGACTGCGGCTGGGAAGCGGTGGCAAATGCGTTAGTAGGCGCTGCGGCGGTGGGTTTGCCGAAGGACTGAGTGACTGGGTTCGCCTGTTGTGCCTGCGGAGCTTGTTGGAAAGGATTCGCCTGGCTGAATGCCGACGCGGTGTTCGACGTTCCCTGGGGTTGCCCGAAAGGATTTGCGGTCGCTGCGGCTCCACCCTGCTGCGCCTGCTGTGTAAATCCCCCAAACGGACCACTGGTGTCTTGGGGCTGGTTCGGCGCTGCCGCGGCAAACGGGGAGGCATTGTTTTGTGGTTGTGTGGCCGCGGTGAATGGATTGGCTGCAGTGGTGTTCTGGGCTGCGGCTGCAAACGGACTCGGCGCTGCACCCAATGTCGATGGCTGGCCAAATGCTGTTTGTCCGAATGCTAGCTGACCGAAGGCAGGCTTTCCGAACGTACCAGCAACGCCAAAGGCCCCTTGCGGCTGCGCGGCTTGCTGTGGTTGCTGGGTAGCAGCAAACCCGGGCTGTCCGAATGCCGGCTGTCCAAAGGCCAGCTTCCCAAACGCACCCTGAGGCGTCGATGTCTGGCCGAATGCTGGCTGGCCGAAGGCTGGTTGCGCCGGCTTGCCAAACGCACTCTGCGGTGCCGACGTCTGCCCAAAAGCCGGTCGCCCGAAGGCAGGCTGAGAGGGCTGTGGAGCTGCTGCAAAGGGCGACGGCGCAGTCAACGAGATCGTCGGCTGGCTTGGTTGTCCGAATGTTGGCTGCCCGAATGCACTCTGGCTAGGCGTAGGCTGAGCTGGTGCGCCAAACGGGTTCCGGGTTGCATTGGATTGCTGCTGCTGAGGCTGCAGAAACAAGGGTTAGCAGATGGCCCATCGAGCGAGCGCGAGAGATAGTACCAGTGAGAACACAGAAGTAGGGCCGGTGGGATTGCCGCCCGGCGTCTTGTACTTGCAGGTCTGGTCGCGGTTCCCTTGAGCCCGCTCCAAAAAACGAACAGCTCCCGGGAGATCGCTCATGACGTTCCGGATTTGTGCTTCGGCCTCGGTGTTGAGTTTAATCCATTGTTGTTCCTTCTCGGAAAGAAGGGGTCAATTCAGTAAACCGGATGGAGGGGTCGACAGGACAAAAGGCAGCGTGGCGTACATATACAACGGGATTCCCTTCCGCCTGGCACTGGTATGCTAGGACTCGGGCCTCTTCGAATGAGATATCTTTGCCATCGATGAGCTGTACCGGCGGGTTTTTGCCGGGCCCGTACGACGATAAGATCCACATCGGCTTTTCGAGTAGGTCGGTGCCAATGCTCTCGGCAGTGGGGAGATTGTAGCTTGATGTAGACATTTCAGGTTAGTTGGGCAGTCAAACCAGAAAAGAAGAAGAACGCAGGAAAGAAGTTTCTCTATGAAGGGGAAACGAGCGGCCTTGCCGCGGGAAGACGATGCGAGGCAGCGAAATGGAGCTGCAGCAGCACACGTGTCTGCTCCCAGCCCCACCGCGCTTCTTTCTCGCGCCACCTTCGCTATGCAGACTCACCCATTGCTAACCTGCTTCTGCGCAGCGCTTCCGTACCGCTGATCCTGGCCGGGTACCTCACCGCTCCCGCCTCGAGTCGGCTGGCCTGGATGGATGAATTTGCATTGGCTACCAAAGTGACAGGAGCCGCGCTGAAAGTGTCTGCACAGGGGGGTTGACATGGTGCCGCGTATGGTGTTTGGTTGGTTTGGTGTGTTGCTCTTCCTTCTTTTCTCTCGTTAGGCTCCGGAGCGGTAGGACGGGAAGGGCCGGCGTGAGCGCTGAGTGGGGAAGACTGGAACATGCGGTTGACAAAAGAGCTGCAAATCGAGACTAGATAGGTAGATAGCTAACCTTGTGACCAGCCACCAGCTTTCTCGAAGCGACGCGACTGCCCGACAGATCACGTCAACTAGCGCGTCCAACGATCACTCACCGCTCGTTCACCGTTCCACTCTTCACGATATCCACACAACGAACACGCCATGGATATCCCATACGACCCTCTCATCGAGTTCAACAATGTCTTCCCCGCCGACCTCAAGAACCCCTATCCAAAATCCCGCGTCGATCAGATCCTGCGCAACCGTCAGCTTCTGGACGGCGAGCTCTTCTTCGACAGCCTACTGAAATCCTTTGCTAGAATTAAAGATGGCATGGCTACCCCTCTTTGTGCACCGCCTCCTCCAACTAACAAACAGCCACAGTGGCATTGCAGTACCCTCCCAAATCCCTCACGTCTCTCAGATCTCTCCACACGTCGATAACGACCTCGGCACACCTGGACACACTCAGGAAGCACACACTCCTTTACTACCTCTTGCTGGACCTACCGGCGTCCGCCGCAGCAACCGCCTTCGGCACACGCTCACTCCTCCCGCAGAGTTTCATCGATCTTATTACAGCAGTACACGATCTCGACAACGTCTCACTGCAGTCGGCGTTGACACATCTCACTGCGCCGGCTGTAACCCCCCCGGTTCCGGAGAAGATTTTAAAGACCCTTTACACTCACGGTTCTGCGCGGATGGCGATAGCTTTCATTTCCTGTGTACAGCCAGTCTTAGAATCTCCGGAGGCAATCGAGATTTACTTCACCGCACAGATGCAGTTGAGTCCCGAGGCAGCATTCCTGTACGCCCGTACAGCGCCGGGCTTTCTGCGAACTCAGTTTTTGAGAAAGTTAGTGAATTATTGTATCACGACCAATCCCGCGGTCAATGCGCTCAAACTCTTGAATATGCCGTTCAGTGAGGAAGAGAAGACGGTGTTTGTGGATGCGTTGAAGGGAAATGACTATGAAGTCGCGAAGGATACGTTGGTGGTGTGGCAGATGCATCAGGGACGGGTGGAGGATGCGTTGAAGAGTACGCAGCAGGTGGCGTTGAAGGGTCAGGCTGGAGGATTGGATTGGAAGGTTCTTGGAGAGGGCCTAAAGAAAGGATTGGGAACTAGGAGCATTGATGTTTAGTTCGATCGCCATCATTATGAATGATCGTTTGGTGTTCACAAGAGGGTTGTTTGTATCATGGCGCTCTTTTTTTTTGTCATCATACACCAAGTCTACCCCAGCAAATGATCTCCTGCCCGAAACATCAAAATTCCGCAAATCAAGAGCCGGAAGGCAAGGTGCCTCACCCCACCTTCAACCCTGGAAGCTTGACAAAGAAGGAACGAAAGAAAAAAGAAGGAATGTTGTACAAGTTTGGCCTTGGAAAATGAGATGTTAAGAAACTAAAGGCCCAGAAGTGACTATGGATTAAGCGGTCACGAAATTCTTGACGTTTTCGAGCCAGCTCAGGTACTCCTTCTGTTCTTTGTAGTCAATGTAATCAGGAATGAAGAGTGCCAGTGAGGTGTTGATGCCTCGCTCGTCCAAGTAGCGCTCGAGAAGAACCTGGAGGTCCTCGTCGAGGTTGCCAAAAGGCGGACCCGCGTACACTCCCCTCCTCTCCCAGTCGGCGTCTGCGGTCTGCGCGGTTGCCAGGTTGGCGTCCTCGTGGTAAAAAATATTCTCGATGACCATCATTCCGTCCTGTGCGATAGCCTCGATTTGGAGAGCACCCTGGTTGGGCTAAATATTTGGTGTTAGTACTACCTTCCTTCAAAATTTAGAGGCTTTCCCAGACGAGCGAACCTTCTCAATAGTGACATTGACACGAGCGGGGAAAGAAGGCTCATCCTCCTCATCAAAGACATCGTCCTCCTCCTCCTCAGCGGCGATGTTAGCGTTGTCCTTTCCATCGGCCGACTGAGCACCACCAGACTGCGTGGAGTTGCGGAGCACGGAAGGCTCATCCTCGTTGAAAAGCATGTTGTCGTCCATAGCACCGTCGTTCAGACCATCCTCAGAAAGAGCGTTCAGGTCGGAAATCGTGAAAACAACACGGATGGTCTCATCGCCAAACTTGCGGATGAGTTCGACCTCTTCTTGGCCGGGCTTGTCGTTGACCTGACTCGGTTAGTCTAGTCTGGATGGCAGCAGTGCGAACACAACAAACCTTGAAGGAGCTGTTCTGAAGAAACTCGGACACGATCTGAGGGACCTCCTCGCTTTCGGTCACCTCTTTTTCAAGATTAAGCTCCGACTCGAGCTTCAGTACGAGTTCCTCATCCACTATTTGCCAAAGAGCATTGCGTCAGCCGAACAGCTCGTAGCAACTTTGCAAAGCGATAACTGCTTACCGACACCCTGCTTCTCGGAGGCACGGAAGGTGGTCGAGAAGGGCGCAGTCAGACGGGGCTGTCGGATAAGAGTGGAGCTCTTCCATGTTGAAGTGAAGACCGATGTCCGGGGGGCGGTGGAGAATGTTCGGGAGACGGACCGAGCAACGGGGGCGCGGAGAGAGCGGATTACCGTTCTAGCGGAGAACATTGTGGAGACAGTTGTGGCGTGGATAAGGATTGAGCGGGACACAAGATGGATGGAGTGAAGTTGGAGATTTGGTGGGATGGTTGGCGGGGGTCAGTAAGAAAAAAAATTGGAGTCGCTAAGGTAATAACAACTAAAAGGCTTGGCATTTCACTAGTTGCGTGAAGTTAGGTACCTGTGAAAAAGGGGGTCTTTTCTATACCGTAGATCGACCGTATTCCTGCTATTTCGCACTGCAAAACGTAGCAAAAGTAAATACCACAGCGGGATGGCTGATAATTTTGCAAGCGGGTGACAGTGTATAGTATGATATATACGGACCAATTGACTTGGGAAGCCGAACAATTACCTAGCTCACCTGTTCTTCCGTGTGTAAACATGTCGCGGGGAACATCAGGTTGTCTGGGGCAAAAAACACGTTTTCTTGATGTTGCAACACCGTTTCCTTGGCATTTTTTGACCATTGAAGAGCGTGCGAAGACAGTTGTTCACCGAGGCTAGGGTCGAGGCTATCATAGATCCACTATTCCGAGCCATCTCATGGAAAACTTTCTACATCTCGACTACAACCCGTTACCCGCAACACCTGTGAGGGCATATTTTCCTCAAAACCGGAAATCCTATTTCGTGAAAGTGGCAAGCCCATAGGCTGAACTCAATATTCAGAGGGTTTTTAGAGAGTTGGGATTCTGCTTATGTTTATAATTAAGCGTACTAATTGATGATGAAAGAATAGGGACCTTTTGCAATTTTACCTTGCGCCCGATAAACTAGGTTCCACAGCAACGGCGGGGTCCGAGTAGGCTAGGCCGAAAAGGATCAGCCAAGAAGCGCTAATCATTATACGGACTATGTACAATATTAACTCACTTAAGGGGCACACTGTTAAGCGACGTAATAGCCGAGCTAGCGCGTTTATGGTTAGCGTTCTTGGCATTTTCTAACATCACGTTACTGAGATATCTACCTATTAGCCGAATGAACTTCCCCCCGGATCCTATCTCGTTCGGGACGAGTGACCACTACCGGAGGATGTAGATTTGGATATGGGGCAATATAAAGAAGAGTTGGAAGGTCACTACTGCCGGTATACCAGGAGCCATGGCAGTACAACTGCCTCTGTTCTCGAGTGTTCAGTGCCACCCGCAAATGACCATAAACTCTCGATGCTATTCTCTACCATCAGCTTGCAGTCGACGGAAGAGTGGGCTCACTACTAATATCTTTGAGAGTCCTCTGCCCCCATAGTCCCACGCCGGCGGCAACTCACGTACAAGCGGTGAGTCGCATACCAGCGGCGGCCTGCACTCTCTCCACTGCAACCTCGCCCCTACTTGTTGATAGCTTGGCTGGCTTGGCGCGAGATTCGAAAGGCCAACGAGTACAGAGGCGTCGAAGACCGTCTAGAAGTATGTCAGCTGCTACCGGTATTAAGAAGTGCTAGGTTGACTGGAAAACCCACGCGTATCTTAAGTGAGTTGATACGGTAGTAGAATCCCCACAAATTACTGACGCAGAGGGATCTGATGAGGATGATGGAGTTGAGATGACTTTCGTTGGGAGGAGGAGAGTTCTAGCATGTATATAATTGGAAGGTTGAGCGAATAACCCCATTCAACCACGCTTCCCCCTGCCGATTTTGATATTGCGCTAGTGGCGCTAACGCAACGCCAAGACTACGCTAAGACGGCTAGGCGACGCCAAGACGGCGTCTGCCGCCGGAAAAAAGTGTGTAGAAAAGTATCTTTACTAAAGTGGTACACATACCCACCAAAGTAGAGTACAATGTCCCCACACCACAATTAAATAAAAATAAAAAGGTTGCCAAGAAAGAAAAAGAGAAGGTTGCGGCGCCGACAGCGGAGTTGCAGGGTGGTCCCGATGCGAAGGAACCTCACAATAATGGTTTGTCCAACCCCGCACGAGATAGTATTGAATTCAAAACTGACTGTGTGATAGATTGCTAGTATATGTGTACAAAGAGGGTGAAAAGCCACGCAACTGCCTCTCTGCCTGTCCATAACCTCGCCCGTTCTCATGCCTGAGTCGCCTTCACCCAACTATTGAGGTTCGGTATCGCTACGTGAGGACGTAAAGAAACCACCGTTACGATGACTCTAATTCCCCTTCAACAAGAGCCCGGGCACTCGCTACCGCATGGCTGTCGGCATCAACAGATATGGCCAAGAGAACAATGAGGCTGAAGATCTCCTTTGTGAAGGTACCGTCCATTGCGAGGAAGCGAGGGAAGCGACGTACACCTTCAGGTCCTCCGGAGCCAATATCGTAGTCGCTTCTGGATCGACAGTACGTATCGCATCGGCGTAGGCGGGATACCTCGCAAACTGAGTTGCTTGGGACTGTAGATCATCGCCGAGAGCCACTTTTTTTTTCTTTTTTTTTCCCTCGCTTTTTTGGCTGCTTCGTAGCCAATTCGAACTCCATGCTTACGACAGCGTCTTGGATCATTGCAGGTGTTGCCTTGCTGATGGTGATAGTTGTAGGAAAAACAAGTTGTAACAATCCGTGAACCCCTCTCCACCGGCTCTACGCCTATGCAACTGTGCTCTCCCTAACCCACCACCATCGTAACACTCCTTTGCCACAGAATATGCTGCATTGACCTCGAAAGGGCGCCCGGTATTCGTGTGTACACAGACAACTATATTACATGTTCTATCCGAATTTTTGAAGTGGAAGGTACAGCGTCCAGCCCTGCATTGCAATTTTGAAGGACTTGAAGTCACCAAACTCCTGCCTAATGCGTATGGCTTTGGTGACCGGAGTGGGTGGAGGTGATGGGGAACGAGACATGGTGATAGAGATCAATCGATGGCAACGTGATTGGGATTGATTGGATTCGATGGCGATTCATCTTACCTCTTGAAATCCCGACTCCGCTGCCGGCGCCGCAGTCACCAGCCGCCCTTCTCTTCTTCTTTCTTGGCAACCTCTTTTTATCTTTACTCAATCGGGGGTTGGGTTTGTGGGTGGTGTTACGAACTCTGAGGATTCCCGCCAGCGGAAACCTTCTTTATCGGGCAGACAATCCACCAGAGCTCCCAGGCCTCTATGTTCATAACTAACGCGCACGGGCTATTCTTAATTCGCCACCTCGGCTGGTGGATTTAATATTTGCAAGTCCCTCATACATTTCAAGCGTAAATCACAGGTGGGCGGCCTGTATGGTTCAACCAGTTCTACAGGTAGGAAATTTCAACCGTCAGACGACAGCATACTTGCTCGCAACTACTTCCCAAGCAGGAATGGCTCTCACGGCTTTACGATCAACTGCTAGAATTGGTATAAACCGCTAAGAAAACGGTTCGGCCTTCTTCATCGTTGAAAGCTCTCGTAACATACAGACTCCAAACTATTTGTATGATGGGGTGCTATGCCAAAAGCGTTGTATCCAGCGACACGAGATGCAGCTAAAGGTACATTTGCATAGTAATGTTGATTTTATCGGGATTAAGATATGGACTTGTGGATCGCGACTTTTCTGTCGGAGAATGCCGCAGGAACCCCAACCAAAGAAACTGTCATGCGATGGTCACGCAATAGGTACACCCATTTTAAAAAGACCTCAATTTTCACAAAGTATGCAAGTATATATAGAGTGCCACTAGATTCATCGGATTTTATATTGAATTTGGCCAGTCAACTTAGTAGATTCTGACTGCCCAACTTGCAATGCCCAAACCCTTGAATAACACTCCAAAAACTAAAGCCCTATTGATGTGTTCTAGTTCTCCATTTTGTCTTCCACTGCTAGAGGCTCTTTGGAAACTCTTGTGAACTTGACCTGAGCCAGAGACCCAGTGGTTCCATCCCATCGTTGCAGATTCACAATATTGTTCATGTCCTGCAGATCGGGCATGTAAAACCCAGTCCGGAATTCTTCACGCTCTTTCTCCACCTTGTTTTTGAGTTCCAAGTACTTCGGGAGTGGGGGTCGACCAGGCCGACGTTCTTGCTCGAAACGCTCAAGCCCGCTGTCCTCCCGGTTTACCCATCTGCAAGAGCCATGTATTAGAGACGGCATCCTCGAGTAACATGGGTGGCAAACGAACCGCGCGATCAACTCCCGAGTCTTTTCGATACTGAGTGGCTCCGTCACACCCCTCGTGACGACCTTGAAGTAACCGATCCGCAGCACTGGAGAAGTGCAGTATTAGCCATCACTCTATCCCAACGCGTAGTCGAAAAGATCTCTCGTACTCTCTTGCTCTTTGAGTACGTTGCGAACCTTCGCCGCATGTTTGAGCTTCTGATGCCGCAACGAAGCTCTGTTCATACGCGCAGCATTGCGGTCCCCGAGGCCATCGAGCGAGCCCTTCTTCTTGCGGATCTTTTTGGCGACTTTGTCAAGGACAATCTTTGGCATTCTGGTGGTGTTGATGATGATGTTGGTGGTGGGATGGATGTGTGGGGTGTCTGCAGGCGATCCTTTTTTTGTATGCGTTCGGACTTAGCGTGTACCTTGCCTGTTAACGAAAATTCTTCCTGCGATCTTGTCTTGGTCAATGATTCGGGTTCACGGTCATCCCTTTAGCCTCCGGAAACGACAATAGCCACTTCGAATTCCCGAATGATATGAAACGCCTGCAAGATCGGGGTCGAAAATGAGTTAATCTACATGTTTGTTTTGTCATTAATCGCATGTGATTTATCTAGACCATGACGATGATGAATTAAGCTAGTGCGAAAAGCTCTGTTTCATTTTGCATCAATCGACGTGTGTGACAGTTCATGGTTGATGTGGACGCGCCTAGGAACTATGTAAAGTACATTAGTCTCAGTTCTCCCCCATGGCTCCACCTTTTAAAGACATCCCCACCCCATTTTCAACAAGATGGGTATTACCGGTTAGTTTTTGAGCCCACCTCAGAATAATCCCTTTCGTTTGACTGACTGACTTGCGTCCTAGGTCTCCTTCCTCTTCTCAAATCCATCCATCGACCAGGCCACATTAGGGAATGGGCTGGGAGGACAGTAGGTGTCGACGCGTATGGATGGCTACACAAGGGCACGATATCGTGCGCGGTCGATCTGGCACTGGGGAAACCGACCGTCAAGTGCTTCATCCTTTTCTCATCGTCTGCCGAGCGAAACGAGCTGACGAATCGGGTAGATACGTTGACTATGTTATGCACCGAGTCCGGATGCTACGGCATTTCGGTGTTACGCCGTATCTTGTATTTGATGGAGACTACCTCCCGAGCAAGGCTAGAACCGAAGCTGAACGTGAGAAGTGAGTGTGCCAGTATACCGGTCACGCCACATGTGTTTTGACCACAACGCAGAAAACGAGCACAAAGCAAATCTACTGGGCTAGAACTTCTCAAGCTCGGCCGCAGCTCCCAAGCATACTTCGAGCTTCAAAAATCAATCGACGTGACCCCAATGATGGCACGCCACATAATTGACGCGTGTGCCTCACTCGGTGTGAAATGCCTCGTCGCACCCTACGAAGCCGACTCGCAGCTCTACTACCTCGAGAAAATGGGGATCATCGACGCTGTTGTCTCTGAGGACTCAGACCTTCTGGTGTTTGGTGTCAAGACTCTCCTCACGAAACTGGATCAGTTCGGAGAGTTGGTGGAGGTCAACCGCGATCGCTTCACTGCTTGTAAGGAAGTCAGCTTCGTCGGGTGGACGCAGACCGAGTTCAGGCACATGTGTATCCTGAGCGGCTGCGACTATCTGGAGAATATTCCTTCCATGGGTCTCAAGACTGCTCACAGTTACATGAGGCGGTACAAGGATGTGGAGAAATTACTCGGGGCCGTCCAAATGGAAGGGAAAAAGAAGGTGCCCTCGGGATACTTGGAGTCATTCAAGCGGGCGGACATGACGTTTCTACATCAGCGCGTCTTCTGCCCGATACAGGAGCGGATAGTGATGGCCAATGACCCGAGTCCGTGGGTGACTATTGACGACGAGATACTCCGTTGCATTGGCCCAGAAATCACCGCGGATATAGCACGCCTTGTAGCTTGCGGACAGCTCGACCCGATGACGAAGGAACCCATCCAAATCGTTGCGCTGCCCTCGAATCCTGGCCGGATTACGAAACAATGGCCTCCGCCAAACCACAAATTCCAATTGACGCCAAAGAATAAATCCATCACATCCTTTTTCAAGCCGAAACCGGAAGCACGCTCACCTGTTACCCCGTCGCTTCAACCGAAGAATGCGGGTCGGATCGATTCTCAGTCCGCGCCAGCCAAGACGATATCGGAACCAACCTCTACGAAACGTCAGTTAGTTGCGACTACCGCCTCTCAGAGTAAGAAGCCCAAGACTGTCACAACACCTACTCCAGCGGCGCTAGAACGGAGCCCATTCTTCGCCACTCAGAGCCGGCGGCCCTTCAACAGTACGCCCACGCCGAAGCCGCGGCCGAAAGTGAACGTTGCACCCACGCTCACTCAGACTGCACCTGCGCAGCAGGAGAAGGAAAATACGCCGCCTGCGTCTATCCAGACCAAGGACGCATCACCCAGCCCCAACCCAGGCCCATCACCCTCACAAGCCTCGACCGAATCGACCACGAAATTTGCGCAAAGCTGGAAAGAAACGTATTCATTCTCGAAGACAAGAAGCATGCCGAATCTCGCTGCAGTGATCGGGAAGCAGCAGACGCAGGGTACGGCGATACGGACAAGAACATCGCTACAGCACTTGGGTGCGAAGGCTCTCAACCAAAATCCTAGGAGAACTATTGCCCCTCCCAGATCAACGACTATGCTATTGCCCGCACCCATACTTGCAAAATCGGAGTCTGCGGAGAGCGATGAGAGCCAGGAGTTCTCAGCTGGTTTCGACAGGTATGTCATGAGCGCAGATAATAGTCAAGAGGTTGAAGGGGTGTTCGGGAAGGGGATGTTTGATAGGTTTGTGTTCCAGAGGTGAGCGTTGTAAAGTGTATGGCATTTGTACATGGCGTTTCTCGTGTGCATTGGTGTTGATTATATTCTCTCGCCTCTTCTTTTTATTCGGCTGTTTATATGGTTTTATCGATACCCACGAGGCAGCGACTTTGTTATATACACATCGAACTAGATACGCAGGATGGGGTGGATACCGGGTTCACGATGCCATTTTGATATAGATATTCGTCAGTGTTTCCATCGAACATACGATATCACTCTCCTCTTTAGTCGTAGCAGTTGTGGCGAAACGTTTCACACCCAAGAATTTGGCGCTTAGTGATCCCACCGAATGGATATTAACGCCCTGGAAATCCAATGTTTATCACATTACCCCGAATGCTGACATCCATCGGCATGTAGAGACAGCAGTCAGACTCGTCGGTTGCGTTGCTATGGCGATCGAGGTGAAAATGTACGTATCCACGTCTGTCCAGTACATATGTACCCGCAGGAGAATACCCCCCTCCCAATTAGGCCCAACCCACCAGCATCAGCCTGCCAGCCTCTTCACTTTCAGCTTTACTTTTTGGTGCGGTACCTGACTCGACTCAACTTGAGTTGCGCGTCAAATCATAACATATCAATCACTCATTCATCACGACACGAACACGAACGAACGATAGTCGCATTTTCCTCTTGTCTCGAAAAGACGAAGTCAACCTGACCCACCATCAACATCACCAACAACACCAACTACCGCTGCCGCTACTACAACTCCCTCCACGCCTCCTGCACAACATCACACTCCATTTAGCCCGTCGCTCCTGCATCCGCTCTGCGTCCATCCTAAACATTCATCACGAAACAATTTGTTTACACGCTGTCGCCATCGCCGCCGTCGCAAAATCGATCGCTTCCTCTCATCTCCTCCGACCACGGCACAGTATTGTCTACTTCGACCTGCTCAGCAATCGTCGTCTTGTAAGATTAGGAGTGACCTGTAAGGCTAGGAACCCTTGGGCAACAGGAGATGGTTGAGCGAAAGATCAAGTTTGTGTTCGGGTTCCAGCGTACGTTCTCCCTCCGCGACCTCCGGAAGGGTATCGCGACATTAACCATAAAGGCTGACAGTTGAACAGGGCTGGTGCCGTTTCTCGGTTACCACCATGTGTTAATGGTACTGATTCTCGTCGCTATAATCTTACTTTGTTCGTCGCGTCTTTCTCCAATGATCACAGGAGTCGGTGGCTAATGGATTCACCTTAAAGCACTGTTACTGGCAGGATGTTCGTCAAGTTCCGTACTGATACCGTCGATATTCCTCATAAACCTCTGGTACGACCGCTCAGCCCCGATTTTTGACCCCGCACAAGTCGACCCGGGCATGTCGCGCGCGATTGGCAACATCGTAGGTGACGCCCAACTCGAGGCGCGAGTCGGTTTCTTCGGAATCTGTGTCAATCCCGACGGCGGTTCGTGGCTGTGTTCTGCGAATGCTTCGTCGCTAGCCGCACAGATCCCCTCGGACCAGGATCCCCTCAACCTCGTATGGGTCGCGCAGACTTTCAAGGACAGCATCGTTTTTCCGTACCTAATCATCATCGCCATCATTCTCGCTACCGTTGTCCTACTACTACTCGCCACGTTCCCCGGCTATGAAGAGGAGTACGCCGGTGGTCCCAATGTTGGGCGGTTGCCGTCCAGGGCGGTCAGCCAGATTGCGCTGGCGGTGATTTTCGTGGCGGCCATCTTCGTTCTCGTGTCGGTACTTTGGCAGCATACGGCATCCGTTGCAGCGGCGACCATAGCGGAGAACATGGGGAATGGAAGTGTCCAAACAGGAGTGGGTGTTACAGCGATGATTTTGGGCTGGTTCGGATTTGCATTGCTGATCATTGTTACTATTGGACTCCTTGTCATGTCCGTTTCCAGCATTCTTTCCTATCTGTGATTGCATTTCGCTAACACCTGTGACAGGATTCTGTCGATGCATTTGGTCGAGAAGTTAACCAACGAAGATGGCGAGCTCTAGGACTACACTCTCTAAGATATGCAAGAAACTTAATGAGGTAAGTCTAATTGTATTACAAAAAAAGAGTATTGTGTCAGGGATTGGGTTGGGCAAGATGTCAGGATAGTTTTTTTTTCTTTCGGGGTGGCGATTTCCTTGATGCATTTCCTTTGGGTTTCCTTTTCCTTTTTTCCTTTCTTTCCTGGAGTGGGATGGGTGATACGGACTGCGCAGAAATAACGAACGACTACGATGATGTGCTGGTGGGGGAGGAACAGGTATGAGGAATTTGTTTTTGTTTTACGATACCATTTGCTTTGTTATATACGATGATGGGGGCACGTTGGCATGTACATGTATTCTGGTAAGACTGCTTTTGAACGATCCAAAGCAGTATCGGGGCAATCAGTGACACCTACACGCAAGTGACACGATCTGAAAAACGCCATTCGCCAAATAGGGATAACAGCAAATTGCCTACGAAATATCCTCTTCCTGGTCCACCTTCCCAAGGGCTTCCTCGCCTTTCTTCCTCAATGAGTCCACACCCACCACTCCGTCCCATTTATCACATAGCTCCTTCAACCGCTCCAGCACTTTCTCCGCCTCGTCCCTCCTTCCATCCTCCACCAAGGCCCGAATCCTCTCTGGCGCCGCAAGGGACCATTTCACTGTCTTCACCCCCTTCATATCCCCTTTTGCCACCGATGGCCTCGGACTAGCTGCCCTCATCCCTTCAACCAGTCCACGGCTCACACCCTCGATGTGACTGACCGCAGGCTCCAGCGTGCTCGTCGTGGGCGTCAACGGCTCCATACTAGCCCTCATCCTCCTGATCGTATCCGTGGCCGCGATCAGTTTTGAGTAATTATCATAAACGAGTGCCTTGCGCTCGCCATCCAGCCCGCGGATGTCATTGATCAGTGTATTCTCGAGGGTCAACAGTTCGCGCAGAGATTTCTCGGACAGTATGTTGGCAATGTAGCTTTCCGCTAAGAAGTCGCCGCGGTCGAGAGATGGGAGTGGTTCGCCAGTCGTCGCGGAGAGATTGTAGAACTGTCGCAGCGCGTGTCGCGTACGTTTTGGGGCGCTGCCGCCGCGCGGGATGTCGACACTGTGTTGTGGACTCGATGACGAGGAGATGGGAGTGTTAGGAGTTGGGAACGGAAAAGCCGGAAGTGGGTTTACTGGCGTAGTGATAGAGATTGAGGGCGCACGCGATGAGGAGGGCGAGGAGGATTGCATTCCTTTTACGGTGCTGGTGAGATCTGGGTGAGCTGTTGCTATTCTGAGCTGAGGTGGATTTAAGGTTGCATCTGGATCAATTTTATAGTCTACGGGAGGATTATGTACATACATATTACATTCGGCCTGTCGAGTATTCTGGGCACGTGAAATATCTATCATGACAACAACGCGTCCTTGAGTCTCGCCACCTAGTCCTCGCTACATACACACCTACTCTGCTGCAGCTGCCTGTTTACCCTCGCTCCATTGAGAGCACTACCCCGTCCTTATAGCTGCATCGACTTTGACCCCAACTACTATGCACTGATGATGACCACTGTCAGCTGGAAGCGGGAGAAGTCCTACCTCTTATGCCCTCACGATACGTGTGCTTTGTTTCCGAGTAGTGAAACACACATGATTCTTTGGTTCTGGTAGTGGCTGGGAAGGCACTCTTCCATCGCTTGTGTCGCAGCACTGCTGTGCAATGGTGTCCGGCCCATGTTCCTACCCACTACCCCATTGTTTCCGCCCCTACTGGGCACATTTGGAAAAAATCAAGGATCGGTGGCTGTACCGACGATAGCAATTTCAGTATCACGGTAGCAGAGAAGACGATATAAATTTTATTGCTATAGGCATGTATATATGCGCGAGTGCAGTCCATTCTGCAACGGCCCCTTGGCAATTACCGTCGGTTGTGCCTTTTCCCTTAATTATCTCTTTCGGCTCATTGTTGTGAATGTTTACCGTCAGGATCAACTATAGCCTTATTACCTATGCTTGTGAGCTGCCCACCGTCGGAGCGTGTTTCCATACCGTTTTTTATTCCCAGGTGTACATGAACCGCCGCAAGTCATGCTCGATCCTTCATTCCTGGCCAGTCGCTTTTCCAGCGGCAGCACTCACTATGCGGTTCAGTGCTATCCAGCGTCTGCGTCTGCTCCATCATTTGCGCCTCATCGCCGTCTGTCAATGCTGCTCCATCATAGCTACCTCAGTGGTTGTTCACTATCAATGCTCCATTCTTCGTGCTTTGGTGATGTCTGGCGTCAGTGCTGCTCCATTATACGTGCCTCACTGCTGTCCAGCATTAACTAGCGTCTTCTCCATTATTCTTACCTCAGTTGTCCGGCGTCAGTGTTTGCTCCGTTTTTCAGGCTTGTCTCCTCCGTTCTTCCATCTTCGGCGATGCTCAGTGCTGTCTGGCATCAGTGCTGCTCCATTATTCTTACCTCAGTGCTGCCCGGCATCAGGTATCTGCTCCGTTCTTCGTACTTCGGTAATGCTCAGCGCTACCCGGCGTGGCTGTCGCTCCGTTCTTCGTGCTTCGGTGATATCCTCCGTCAGCATCTGCTTCATTATGTATACCTCAGTGATGTCCACTGTTAGTGTCTGGTTCTTCGTACCTCATTGTGTCTACCCTCTGCATTTTCTCCATTCTCTGCGCTGGCAACAAAAGGCTCGAAATGTGAACGGAAACTGGTTGTCGTAGGCAAGGAGGCCCTTATCCCGATCGGATATCAAGGTAAACGAGGTGGTCACAAGGTCTGGGATCATACTGTTCGAGAGATGATTAGACTAGTACGGTAATTCAAAAACGATCTCCTTGCAGTACGTACGTGGGAAGTTGACGACGCCAGAGTCTTCGTTTTCGCTCTCAACAAGCGCCAGCAGTATGACCTTATGATTTGCGCCCAGGGTCGCCACAAATAGCAGCGTTTGGCGGAACTTCGACGTCGTAAAGGTTCCGTCCAACGCAACCATATTGAGAGCGTACTTGTAACATGAAACGCTGCTAGACGGGCAAATGAAGAGACGTTGAAACTCCTTAGTCTCTGCGTTGAGGGAGAGCGAGTAAAGGCCATCAGGATCGAGCTTCTTCATTGCCTCCATATACATTGGAAATTGCCTGGACTGCTTTCTCTCCGTCCCGGCATCGCCGTTATTCAGGGACTTCAGCGTTCGGTATGCGGCCAGGTATCCACTCGATTCACCAAAGCGGTGCTAGATAGCATTCATGACGTCTTTCGGTGCCGAGGACTTATCAATGTGTGTGGCCGCAGGTACAGCCTCCCTCAGAAACTGTTGATAGTTTGACTGACTTTCGTTTCGGTTGTCCATTCCCCAAGCAGACCGTATGATCTCCATTGACAATGGTGACTTCCACGCATTCGACTGCTCCCCCCCGCTGTGCTCGGACTCGAGATTCCCAGCCTTTGTCCGCGCAAACAACTACATTCAGCGTGCTCTTTGATTTGAGATACCGAGGCTTAAAGCCATCAGCAACAGCCCAACATGTTATGCGGGCTTTGAAGTCCAGAAAGGAGTCGAACTGTTGCCCAACAACGAGAGGCGTGCAGTTGAGAGAGCATAGATGGCGTTAAGTGGCAGTGCTGGAATTGCTGGGGGTGCTGGGAATGCCGCAGGCTCCAGGCACATTGGGGGTGCTGGAGACAGCACCGTGGAAGCTGCGGGCGACACCGTGTCCATGTTGCTTGTCCGGAGGTGGAAGTCTACAGTGTGGTGGGTGGTGGGAGAATAAATGTGCGTCTCAAAAAAAAAAGTACTTACATAGGTACCTAATTAAGTACTTCTCAAGTAAGTACCTAACGTACGTACATAGCGATTTAGCTTGAGTAATTTACCCTACTTCAACTAACTATGAAATTTTGTGTGGGGTCCATCGTGGATAGAGGGGTCCATGGGGGATAAAAGCCGTTTAAAAAACATAAGGACACTATATCAAGTGAAACGGCACTATGGAACCGTCCCTAAGGGGCGCCGCTTGCCGCTAGACTGTTGGGGGTCGAATTCTGTAATCCGGTTCATCACCCACAAGGACCTCCAATGCGCAATATTACTGAGAAAAAAAAGCGGTTTGAGGCGCCCTCGGTGGTGTTCAAACCACCTCCCACCTGGTACCAGGTTACAGAATTCGACCCCCAACAATCTAGCGGCAAGCGGCACCCCTTAGGGATGGGTTCCATAGTGCCATTTCACTTGATATAGTGTCCTTATGTTTTTTTAAACGGCAAAAGTCTAAAATGCCTTACATTTTGGCCACTCAGTCTAATCTACCCTACTTTTGCAAAAAAGTCAAATATACCCTACTTTTGCCACCGGTAATTTTTGGTGTGGTGTGGCAGTGAAGTGTGCACCACAACTTGTCTATGTACTTAACCGTCGACCTACAACTTCACTGCATATCTATTTGTGCATGCGATGTTAAAACCCAGAGGAGCAGTGAACAGGAAATTACATTCTGGAGAGTAAATCGCAAGTCGAATGTACGCATCCGCCCGATCTCATCACAAGTACTGCGACTGCACCCTACATTATCACACTGTTTGCAGCCGTGTGGGGCATTACCTGCCGCATCTCCAAGTCCACCTGCCATTGCGTTCGTCTTGTCTAATTGTCTCCGTCTGTGTTGCGCATATCCTTTTTGCAGTCTTCCCTTCTTCGGCCTTCCTCGGGTGCTGCAGAATGGGTGGATAGCGGTGGGTATCCCCGACTATTGAAGAAAGAAGTCAAGCATTCACTCATTTGCATTGATGGTATTGGGGTCGAAGCTATGTTCATGGGTTTTGGGTGTCGAACAAGGGCTTGTAAAGTTGTAGAATTGGTACTACGCCATACGCAGTATTGAGTTGCTGCGCCACACCCAAAATTACCGGTGGCAAAAGTAGGGTAGATTAGACTGAGTGGCCAAAAAGTAGGGCATTTTAGACTTTTGCCGTTTTTTAAATTCCTACCTTATCATAAATGTACATAAGTAAGTACTTACTTAAGTATCATGTGGGGCATCAAATAGACCGCCAAGCTTGCCCGGAGACCCAAATTCGAGGTATATTTTCCGAACAACCAGCAAAAGGAATACGGCCTATTAGATCCCCAATCTTCTCTCTATATACTCCAAACCATTTCTGTTTGCTCTTGGGAATCCCACAAAAGAACTGCAACAGACCAGTCTTGCACTAGTTTACTGGTTACTAGTCACGTGATACCGACCCAACAATCCACCCTAAGTACTTGGGTGTAAGGGTATTTGGGGCCCACCCCCAGCGCCTATACCCGTAATGGAGGCGCGCCCGACTTTATGCTCCGTCCTACATAGTGCACCGGGAATGGTACTGTACTGCGCCCCGTCAATCCATTACTGTGAGTAAGTAAGTCATCTATACAGCCGCCGCGGCAGTCCTACCAGGGCGAGATGACGTAGCTGGCGCTCCGCCGTAGTTGCCTGGACGGCCCACTACCACTGCAGGTAGTGAGTGTGAGTTAAGAGACATGCAAATCATCACAACAACTCTGGCGGAGTCTCCGATAGCTCCAAACATGCGGTCTGCAAAATTCTGTCTCTCTCCGATCTATGGTTGTTGAGTATTGTCGTGCTTTCTTGTTTCTGGTAGTTGTCCGACTATGGTACCTGGTATCTAGCCGGGTAACCCGTATGGTACTGTAGATAACTAACATTTCATGAACTGGAACATGCTTATACCGTTGTAAGTATTCTACGTTATCGAGGTTCTGCAGCCCTCGTCTAGTGTTTCCTATTTTTCAATAAGCACGACGGGAGAAATAAGAGTAGTCCTGAGAGTCTTATATCCGTCGTGCTTACCTGGCTTGGCAGTGTTTAAGTGTGGGATCGATGTCAAAAGCTGAATTGTCGTGATGGCGTCTGATCGCTCGACGACAATTTCCGCTCCCTATCTATCCCTCCTCCGTTCCGGGAAAGATATCAAGATGTCGAGAAAAAAACATGAACTTTTCACAAAGGTGATGGTGTATCACGACTTCCGTTTTCGGTGTTGAGATGAGGTTGAAACTGACCAATCATCGCCTTTTTTTTTTACAGCTTGGCGAAATACGCACGACAGATTTTCCGTGGCGCTTATATTAGCTCAGCTCTCAAGCTGCGCAATTAATAAAGATTTACGATGCGCACCAAAGAGAGGAACGAAGGAAAGAACAAAGGAAAACGCAGCGCACGACGGTGAGGCAAGGCTGCAGAACCTCGATAAGGATACTCACATCCACCAATCCGCAACCATGTCCACCCCACCAATCCCTTCAATCGACACGCTCCTCCAAATACTCTCCAGTGAACACCACCTCCACTCACGTCCATCTGTCTTGCACACGCTCCTATCCAATCTACAATCCATCCCGCACCCCCCCACGGGGAAAGCCCTAATACAGACCCTCAAGTTCCGCCTGCTGGCATCCGACATCACACTCTCGCTCCAGCCCTACGGGAACCTATGCCTTCCACCGATCCTTCCCGAAAATGCTCCCGTATCCCTCACGCTCCCTGACTACGGCATTGTAGTCCAGCTGCTTGACATCTACGACGTTACCTCCTCCCGCATTGATGCACTGGACCGTCTGGAGATGGCGGGGCGTGGGGAATCAAGGCGTGGACGCGAGGTCATCCGAATCGTTCCCGCGGAAGATAACACCATCAACGGGACCGGTTCTGCCGAGGCACGCGTAGGAACGAGTGCTATCCACAGACTGCTACTGCAAGATGCGGCTGGCAGGAGGGTGTGGGGATTCGAACTTGAGTCTGTGGCTGGTGTGAAGGTGGGGATGAATATTGGTGCGAAGCTGCTGTTGAGGGGGTGTACGGTTGCGAGGGGGGTGGTGCTCTTGACCGCAGCAACGGCGACGGTGCTCGGAGGAAAGCTGGATGTGATGCAGGCTGCTTGGGTAGAGGGTAGGAAGAGGGCGTTACGGGAGGCTTTAGATGAGGCGGCTCGAAAGTAAGTGAGACGGGCGATTGCGGACCAGTATCCATGTGCCTCTGGCACACATTCGGGGCGCGCGGTAGGTGGTTGGTGCAGGTCGGGGCCGTGTTTATCTAACACGGTACTGAGTGGCGGGTATGCTTCATTCTGTGCATTATTCCCAGAAAGGAGCAAGCTTATGAATTCAAAACACACTTCGCACTGCACCGATGCGCGCAAATGAGTACCTATTTATGCCTGTTTCACATGCCGTGGGTATTATCACCCGTTGTACAATACTCTACATCATCCACGCAACGAACACTAACTCGAGCAAGCAGTCTCAATCTTTTGACCGAGCCAGGAGGATATCTACATATGATCTCTAGGCGAGGCCTGAAGGCCTGAGGATCTGCAGGATGAACCGAAGCATACTTTGATCTATCTACCTAGACTACATATGTGTGTGCAGGCTTTCACGTTAGTTGGTGTGCTTAAAGTGGCCGATCACGTGCGATAAAGAACTCGATGCTCACGTTATCTAGCGCCCAAATTTCCCAACCTCAGAGCCTGCTCATTCCTACATATGCTTTCGCCCCTCTGTTGCACTCTTTTCATTCGGACCACACTTCTCTCCTTCTCTTCTCTTATCCGCCATCGCGCAATCCATACCCACCATATCTTCCTGGATTTCGACCGTCGACCTGACTCCGTCGCCGCCGCAATGATGATCGCACAGGCGGCAGCATCCTCGTCCAGGGAGTATACACCCGAACATATGCAGCGATGGAACTCTCTCCCGTCTGATCGCCCAATGCCCGAGAGGGAAGCAGTTCGCGCCATCCATGTGTACGATTTCGACAACACTCTCTTCTGCAGTCCACTACCAAACTCCAAAATTTGGCATTCGCCTACCCTCAGTAACTTACAATCGCCGGACGGGCTCGCCAACGGTGGATGGTGGCACGATCCACGAATTCTGGCGGCTACGGGGAAGGGTCTGGAGATCGAGGAGAAACGCGCGTGGCAGGGCTGGTGGAACGAAAACATTGTGCAACTTGTCGAGCTTAGTATGCAACAGAAGGATGCACTGACGGTGCTTCTAACTGGGAGGGGCGATACCGGTTTTGCGGAGTTGGTGCACAGGATTGTCAAGAGCCGCGGATTGGTGTTTGACATGATCGTATTGAAGTCGAAGATCATGCCCACTGGACAGCAGAGCCAGAATACTCTCGCCTTCAAAACAGCGTTTTTGGCCCAACTGTTGAACATTTACTCTGAGGCGCAGGAACTTCGGTTAGTCATACCCATGGCGTCTGGCAGCGGACAGCTGATGTAGACGTTAGTATCTACGAAGACCGGGCCAGGCACGTCCGCACCTTTGAGGATTTTTGCAAGAACTACGTCCAGGCAACCTACAATCGACGAGCGCATCTCAAGGCGGAGGTTATTCAAGTGGCAGAGACCGCGCGATCCCTCGATCCTACTACGGAGTTGAAGCATATCCAGACGATGGTGGATGAGCACAACGAGGTGCAGCGGTCATGCGGGGTGCATGGCTTCAAGCCGTTAAGGATCAAGAAGACGGTTTTTTACACCGGATATCTACTTAGTACCGCCACTAGTATAGCGTTGCTAAATAGCCTGGATATTCCTGCCATGTTGGCGAAGGAGAATGATATCAAGCTGATGGCGAATAATGTTCTCATCACTCCGAGGCCGGCCTCCAGATCCGTGTTGGCGAGGGCCGGTGATTTCGGGACTAAGGTTGAGTTCGAAGTCGTTGGGGTTGCACACTGGGAACATAAAGTGTGGGCGGCGCTGGTGAAGCCGGTAGATGACAGTATTCGTATCTACACTGGTAACAAAAAGCTCTAATCATCCTTTTGTTGAAATTCTGACAGTGGATAGATAATCCGGAACCGACAATAGTCCTCGCCGTCCGACGGGGATCGAAACCCATCGACGCCGGCCGTATCGACAGAAGGCACTGGAAGAAGCCAGCGCAGACAGCCCGCTTCAATACGGTCGTCGGCGAGAGACTTCTGCTGCGTGTCGAGGAAGATAAAAATGAAGGCGAGTGGAAGAGTCTCTTTCCTAGGCGCAAATCTTCTGGGAACGTGGGGATCAATTCCTCTGCACACCATAACAACACCCCCGGCGTTACTGATGCGCCCCTCGGGTCTGCTGGTACGCATCCGGTGATGGAGATTCCCAGCTGGGGATCGGGTTGGAAGTGGTGATTTGCATATTTATGTATTTTTATGTCTATTTCTTTTGGACTACCCCCATGTTCCCTTGCCTTTTACTGCCGGTTTTTTTTTATCTTTTTGGTTTCTTACTCCATTCCCCCTATAAAGGTTACCATCACCAACGAAATGACCCGCGCGGATTTCGGGGAGGCCGTCGCTGGCATAGGATCGGGGCCGTGGAAAATATGCAATGGCTCGACGATGTTTGCTGAGCGATTTGTACGATATGACCATATGGCAGGAAGTGCAGAATTTGGTTTTGGCGTACAATTGAACGAACGATTACTGAGCACTGGGAGGTTGTTTGTGTCGTCCACATATTGCGCTACATACACAGGTACTTAGTCATTGTATTTCTTGTAAAAAAGGGTCGAAGGCAGTTGATCCTTGAGTGATGACCCGTAATAATTGCGGGAAGTCCCGCGCTTTCAGGTGACTTTCCCCAAAACAAGTCAAAGGCTGGGCACACATGAACCGCGTCCTCCCAACTTTCACCAGACATTCACTCCGATTTTGACCACCGGCAACCCACACGCAGTACTGCCACCGTCGCCGCTACCCTCCATACGATGGTGCAGTCGATATCTCGTTCGCTGCCGACCCCAGCAGCGAGACCACCGCCTCCCCATTACCAGTCGATACTCACGCCTCTGCTACACCGGAGGTTTGCGAACGCCTGCTTGACCACACTCGGCTTTTGCTATCTGGAAGCGATCCTCATAAGCGATAAGTCGAACTGTAAGCTTTTCCTTTTCGAAGATGTTAGTCGAATTGTACTTACGACAGGTTCTGGCAGTCTTATGGGTGCTGTTCCCGATAAGCACGACCGGATTGAAATGCCTCGTGTTGTTTTTCCTGTCGGCTATGCCAATCTTGATCCTGAGGATCGCGCAATTACATGGTTAGCTTCTGAGAGGGTCTGGGGGGATAGGGGGGACTACAGGCGTCCTGCTAATACCGCTACTGTTAGTTGTCAAAAGGGCGCACCCGTCTCCATTTCATGCGTTCCAGAGAGCGATCGGATCCTTTGCGACTTACTCGGCAATATTTACCTACGTGTTATCTTCGGTGGTATTCATAGCACTGTATCTGTTGTCATGCAGCCCTGAAGACCAACTTGGTGTTGTGGTTGAGGGAAGGTGTTTACACGTTGCGTCAGTCGGAAGTGAAGGAGGTATGCTGATTGGGGATTGCAGGAGTTACGAACGACCAAGACTGAATGAGAGGTTCCTTTACCTGGTGTTCTTCTCGGTGTTCATCGGTGTCCTTAGCGGTGGGGCACATATTTATTACGACAGAGCAAGACTAGTGCTTCCCGAGGTACCATACGCCTCTTACCAGGACGCTGGGTTGGCTCAGATCCCTATTTTAGCATCGAAATTGGGGTCCTATGTATCCTTCTCCTCGATCTTCGGCCCTCTCGTGTACGCTCCATTCCGGTATATCCTTTGGTCTCACACATTGGCGTTTGCGAGACACTTTTATTGGTATGCTGGGCCGCGCTTCCCCAGGCCATTGAGGAATATTGACTGTTTGTAAGGTTGAACCGCTCGGCCGCGCTCCCCTCGTTTCCGGTGGGGCCTACGCTCTTCGTTCGGTCTTGCTTCCTCGCGTTCATGATCGTTTTGTCGTCTGAAGTCGTTCATGCTGCTTTTAACGCCTTCTTCACCGAGGATCCGTTCCAGGGCGGCAAGACGGTGACCGACAAATCGAGCGACCCTAATGGAACTCTAATTTCCGGACTCCGTACCTCTCAGGCGCCATTGACACAGGTGCGCATCGATTTTCGCTTCCACCTCAATATGAATGACTAATTGTGACGACAGCCGATGGCCTTTGCGGAATTGAACTATCTTGCCCACAACCGTCCTGATCGTCGACGCGCCATCTTCGCCGATGTCGACCGTAAACCATCAGCATGGGAACAGATTCTTAACGAGTGCTTGCGAGCTGTCAACGAAGTCGAGATCAAGCTGACCGAGCTCATCTCCCCGTGTACCGCAACCGCCGCCTCTGCGCCACCCATGCCACCTTCCGCACCTGAGCACAACAACAGTCCGCCCCCGATTCCAGTAAGCCAGGCCAACATTCTAGTAAAGACAGGCCCCCGCTCTCCCGGCCGCAACCTACTGGATATGGTGCAGGCTGCTGATGGTTCTGCTTCTCCGAGCGTTGCCCTGCGCAAGCACTTGCCGATCCCCGATTCATTCGATGCGAGCAAAGCGACGAAATCGGCTCTGGACCTGGTCAAGGAGCAGATGACGCCCATGTTGGCGTCGTCGTGTGGAGAACCGTTCAGGCAGACTGTTCAACGAGTGACTATTGGCGCTATTTCCAATGTGCGGGTTCCGATCGATGCTGTTTCTGGTATTTCTCTCTTCCATTCTGAAGTCACCACGGGCTGACCACTAGGGCAAATAGCTCTTGGAAAATTAGTCATTTCATCACTCGATGAAGATGAGTACGGTGTAGTTCAGGGCCACGTTGGCAAGATACTCCAGAGCTTCTGTGCCACGCTGGAGACGCTCGAGAGGTATACCGCTAACCCCCCATTGCACTGGACCGATACCGAGGCGCACATGGCGGCCGGGAAAATCAAGCTCGAGGAGCCCGAGGCCTTGATCGCGCAGCTCAAGTCTACCATTGCCGATATCGCCAGTGCATTTGCGCCGTTCCTGGACCAGATGGGACTGCCTAATGATGTACACAACAAACTGCCTCTTGGTAAGACTATGACCTAAAGAAAAATGAGCTATTTTCTCTTTGTGTCCGCTCAGGCCGGGGTTTTTTTTTTGCATTCGATTTCAGTTGTAGTGGGAATTGTGATTGGTTGCTGGTTACTTTACCCATTGGGGTGGGATGGATTAGGCGTTCGCTTTTTTTTCCCCATGTACTCATTTCTCTTTTTTTCATGATCAAATGATGGCGATTCTTCCTTGTAAACCTTATTGTTTATTTTGTCTTGTTTGCTACTTCCATGGTTGTTTCAATCTATGCCTGATACACGCGAACCTTTCCTATGGGGCTGAGATGAGACTCTATACTAAAGAAAGCCCTTCAAACTCCCTAACCACAGGTACCTCCACCCTCACCGCCTGCCCGCCCTCTGTCAGATGCGGCACAAAAATCACCGGCACGGCCTCCTTTATCATTTCCAGCAACTCCACCATCGCCTGTTGCAGTGCACCAGCACTCTCCCTCATGCCCCTTCTAAACATGGCCTCGACCAGCCCCGTCGTCTCCCCCCTAATGCTATCGACCCGCTCCACGAGGCGACGCACAGAATTGACTAAATACTCCTCTTCATAGACGCTCCCTTTCTTGCCACGCGCCCGCTTACGTTCGTCTTTTCGCCGGTTCTTGGAAGTCTTCCGGGTCTCTCCCGTCTGTGCGGTCCCCAGGGAAGCGCCGGTATAGCGAGTAAATAGTGAGGCTCCCGAAGTGCTAGCGTTAGTCGGTGCAAGGGAAACGTTATCTGGCGCGTCAGCCTCCGTAACAACGTCAAGATAGGCGAGCGGGTCAATAGTGGCTTTTTCGCGGAGCTCGGCGATGCGGCTTGTTTGGGCCTTGAGCTGGCCGCGGCACTCGGCGAGAAGGCTGGAGGATGAGGCGAAAGCCTCGGTGAGGGCTGGGTCGATAATGGATGTTAGGAGAGTTGGTTGGTTGTGCAGGACCACGGTCCGCATTGCTTCCGAGTAGTGGGTTCCTGCACACAGGGCGGTGGCCGCAGCGGGCACATCCGAGAGGTAAGATAGGTAAATGGTTGCCGCTTTGTGGTGAAGTTTTTGTTCGGTCAGGGTTTCGGCCAGCGAGGCGGCGAGGGAGGGGAGGTCCGATTCTTGGGCCCGCGTCGCGACGAAAAGACATTCTTCCCACTGTCCGGCGTTTTGGTAGCTTTCTATTGCCAGGGCTGTCTCATCCAAGAACTCGTACGCTACATCCGCAATCATCAGCCATGGATTCCCGTTACAACTGCCGATGGTGAGACAAACCAAACCCGGCCTCTTTGAATCGACTCGTGGCATGTAAGAAGTCGGCATAATCACGCATAATAGCTTTCGTATGATCCGGCGCGTATTTGTACAGCTGGAGGGCTTCGGTATATAGTTCCTTCTGAGCAGCGTAGTTGCGGGTCTCCTCGAAGCTGTTGCCGCCCATGTCGAATAGGCTTTTCAACGCTTTTGAATAGCGACCAAGCTTGTCATCAATGGTGAAGCGGCGCCGGAGCTCAGGCATTTCCTGAAGACTCTGTAGGAAGGGAAGGTACTCCCGTGGGTCCTGTTTATCTAATTAGCATTACAAAATCGAGTGAGCAGCAGTGATAAACCTTCTGTGCCTGTTGCGCAATCATGATCGAGATTTCCAGATCATATATTCCCAAAGCAGTATCATAAAGCTTGTCAATATCGGATAGGAAACATATATGTGTGATTGCTTGCTCGTACAAATCCCTACCCTTGAGCGATGTAATTAAGCCCAGCGCCGACTCGTGGTCTGGCGGTGTCTTGCATACATATGCAGTGATGATGTTTTGCATGTGCTTAGAGAGGTGCTTTTTCCGTAGGACATCGATGAATGCATTGCAGATAGTGTTGACTTTGTTAGTAACTCCAGTAGCAGCAGGTTTATTTTCCAGCGATAGAGAAGTGGCGGATGGCAGTGTCTCCCGGTACATAGTCTTCGTCACATCCTCCTCTCTGTCCCAATTAGCAGGCAATCCCCCGAGAGCAGCAGAGACTGTTAGAGCACACCGTAGTTGCGAAAGTACCAAATCTATGTATTCGATCTCTTTCAATTGCGAGACAAGCAGCTCTATGCACTCCAGAAACTGCGCCGGCGCGTAATCATGCAGTAAGTTAAGGTCCACGCGGTTGTTTCTGCACGCAAGAAACGCTTTTTTGTAATTCCGGGCCTCAATGCTTCTACGCACTCCTGCCAGCACGAGGGCTCGGGGGTAGATTGTTTCCAGGTTTCCACGAGGCATCTGTAGGACTAACGAGAAAGCCGAGGGCATCACACTGACAAGACGCGAGCCACGCTCGATGTTTCGGCAACGTTCGTCGTTGCCACTGGCTTCATCGGAGGGTACTTCGAGGTCTATACTCTGAGTTAGTGGTCTGAATAGGCAATTAACGTACTTGGAGAGATACCGTGAATTCTGGATGTCAAGTGGACGAATTTGATCACATGCTGGCTGGTCGTAAACATCAGGTGTGCATCTGTAATGGCGAACGATGTACACGACGAAGCCAGGTGTCGTTCATTTGCGTAAAGACGTCCAGCTTCCGAGAGACCAAAGACCACAATCTTGCGTCGAGGTCAATAATACCCCTTTATGTGGGAATTCTTTGAATAGGCTTACCTGGCCCTCCAGAATGATGGCATCCATCCACGGACATTTCGCAGGGAGCGCGCAGACCGGATGATCCGCTCTCTCCTCGAAGTCGTATCGAGCCACAACTCCGGTCTGGTCTTGGCATAATACCCCTCCGAGTTCTCCGGCGGCCCTGAAGGTGCACACTGAAGTGTCGATGGTCAAGACGTGGGAATCATTGACATCTACTTGGTCGCTAAGCATTACTCGGCGCAATACGTTTGCATTACCTGCACTCTCTCCTAGAAGGCAGATTGTTTCCTCATCGAGGAAACAGACTTGGCGGAAGCTTCCGCTGCTTGGAAATTTGAAGACGCTTCGAGTGACTTCGGGATCCTTCGCCGACTTGAAGTCCCAATCGATAAGATCTACACTGCTGTGCTGGAGGACTGTAATGCGGGTGCCGCTTGGGCTTATTGCCACGTCAACAGGCGTGGAGTCCAGTTTCGCTTCGCAGTACGACATCGGCGGTGGGATGTTGGCGACTCGAATCGGCGTTAATTTAAGCTTGTCTACGTGTAGGCTTGTGAGAATTCAGATGTTCCTTTTTCATAGTGGGGTACACACCTCCATCTACCACACCAACTACGCCGAAGTCGTTGGGCGCTACCAATGGCCCTGAAGCATTTATCCACACAAACGAGTTGAAATCGACCGTTGCTAGAGTTTCATTAGCATTGGTCAAAAAATGAACCACGATCGATGCACGAATTCTTACTGGTAGATGTGATGACAAATTGCAAGGGTTTCTCAGGGTGCCATTGGAACCCATATTTATTTTCTGTATGGGAGGTCGAGTAAGAGGAGAGCATGACCTCTTGCTTTAGATACCAGTGATAATTGCCTGTACTCCACAGCTGGACTCTATCGGCGAGGCAAACAGCCAACACTGAGGAATCTCCGTTCCAATGCATCGAATTGATCTTGAGCTCAGACGATGGCGTCTTCTCCCCTGTCTTGAGCGTAAACTCTCCATGGCGAAGACCATTCCGTTCGAAAAAGACAACATCCACCCTGTCGAACCTCCGTTGAATACCAGCGATCAGGTTTCCAACTGGTCGCCAGCTCAGTGGCGACTCTAACCCATCCACTGGCTCACTAACACTGTCCAATTGCCCTTCGCGACTGTACACGCGCACCACCCGGCGTTCCTGGTCTTCGATCGTAGACACAGCCAGGTATGCGCCATCACCCCTCCATGTGATCACAGTCCGGGCGTCGTCCTGCGGACTTAGCACACCTGAGTCCACCTTCGCCGGCACCGTGGGATCCCTCAGTCCCTGAGTTTTTGCATGTTTCCCCTTGAATTGTGTTTCCGCCTTTCCCCAGCCGACGCTCACGTGTCTTGACGCTTTCTGATCTTCGACTGAAAATTTCACCTCCTCAATCGGTTCGAACTCTCTCGTCAACAACAGCAATGTCCCAGATTTTGTTGCAATGGCCAACACTTCTTCGTCGGGTGACCATGCGGTGGCACAGATCCCACTTTCGATGGACCCAACAATCTCCACCTCCACATCCGCATCCTGCTCGCGTACTAGCACTATATCCCCGCCTGAGAAGATGACGCATGTAGAAGATGTATCCGTGAGGTAGAACAAGCTAACGATGCGATTACTCGTGGCATCGTCGTCCAGTATTGCTGCGACCTCCCATGAGGTTATTGGCGCATAATCTCTTCCTGCCTAAACCTCTCTCCCCCATCAGCAGCTACCCTCCGTCACCCAATGGTATTCCTAACTCACTGTGGCCCTCGAAAGCTCCACTAGTCCACCCCCCTCCGCTGGTTCAAACGCGCATATTAAACTGTCGGTGGAAACATCCCACGCCGATGCGGTGATAGAAGAGATGGTATCTTCGACGGCAACAGTATGTCGATGGATTTTCAGTAGATTGCGCATTGTGAGGTTGTGGTCGTTTGTTGCAGTGAGGATGGATGTGACGTGCCCCGCTCTAATTTTTTGGCCCCACTATTGGGTCGTACAAATATGACACACCCCTCACATAAATGCGGAGCCGCATTGAGGCATAAGATGAACCACTTGAGCGAAATCTTTAAAGATTGTCACTCGACAAGAGGCAACTTTGAACTTGGAACTCTGAAGACAGGGAGAAGTAGGAGGTTCACTGGGATAACTATAGTGGAATATCCAAACACATTCAATGGCATTGGAAAGTTGCTAGCATCACGAGGAGGGCCAACTGGACCGTCGGTTCGCATGTTCAGACTAGCTTCGCCACTCTCGTCACCTGCGTTCATACTTAATGTTTAATCATGAACCTTAGGATCATCCCCACGATCTTGTACCCCGATACACAACTAGGCAGCACGTAGTGTGGCTACACAGCGGAAGTCGGTTCTATCCATTATGATACACGGTTCGAGCGTAACGGAACCCAGCATTTGTGCCCGAAGCAAGCTGTATGTACCACAATCGCCCGTCTGTTTACCGCAAAGAACGGTGCCACATTATTTTTTAGGCGTTCTTCCTAAGCTGGTAGACGGCGATACCAAAGGGAAGTCCGAAGCCGACAACTATTCCAAGATGTCAGGATGTGATTCGAGTGGATGTGAATGCTTAAAGAACATACCGCAGAACGAAACGTATCGGACGGCGAACCACTTGGTCAGAGGGTTGAAGGGAAGGTTGCTTCGAGGACCCTCGGGATAGTGGTATCCGCCCATGCGAGCAGGAGTGACGGAAAGGTTTCGGTGGGTTACCGTGAATGGACTCTGGCGAGCGGCAAGGGCCGAGCGACGAATGGTACCGGATATCATAGCTTGACGTAGTAACAAAGTCAGCACGCGGACGGGCGGCAATGATGGGCAAGGTAGGGTTTTGCTGAAACTCGAATCACTGCGGTTGTATGCCGAATTCGAAGATGTGGGTTTTCGGTGGAGGTGCTTACCGGAATAATGGAGGGTTGGCAGTGTACTGAGACTGAGTGGAGATGGATGGTTTGGTGGGTGGATCAAGGTGAAATGGGGCGATTGTCTGATGGATTAATCGTTTTGGGATTTACCTAGCCTGACCAAACAACCCTAGCCGAGTGTGTGCATACTTCATATGGTTAGATAGAAATCGAACCATGTATCAATCAGCAAATTCTTGGTGTTGTGTATTACCCGGCCCCCGATTGCCCGCCTGTTGACCCACCTCCCTCGATCCCGCCACAAACGAAAGAAAGACCCCAACTTCTGGGTTCTATAAGTTTGCCGCATTAGCTTCGATTAGCGTGAAGTCTCCGGTAGTCGCTTTCCAAAAATCTACTTACTTCTGGATCCGCCCTGAATCAGTCGCGATCTCTACTTCGACGTACCAACTTACACTCCCCGCTCATTTCACACTCGATTTCTCCCCTCAGCCCTCCTCCGCCGGCCAGCCATGCTCGACGACGATGAGCTTTTCGACGTGTTCGATCAGGAAGCCCCACCACCAGCGCAAGACCCCAACACCGAACGACGGTCGAACAAAAAACGCAACGCAAATGGTAACGGTCGTGCTGCGAGCGCGGACGATAGCGCTGCGGGAGATGTCATGCCGGTGGATTCAATTCCGTCTGCGGACGACCCGCAGCAACAGCAACAAGTGCAGCAGACAGACGAGCAGCCGCAGCTGATTTCGCCGTCCGCAAAACGGCGACGCCGCACTCCTGCTGATGGCGATCCTATCGTCACCGACGCCTTCCAGATTGAGGCTGTACGGGAGGTACCGGCTTCGGGCGGTCTCACCTCGCAGAATACGGAGGGCCAATCGATCATCATTCCACACCAAGTGCGACATCAGGTCTCGCTTCCGTTAAGCTACAAGTACCTGCCGATAGAAAACCATGTTTTCCATGATCCACCAGCACGCCAATACTCCTTTGAGCTGGATCCATTCCAAAAGACATCCGTGGCTGCAATAGAGCGCGGCGAGAGTGTGCTTGTCAGTGCCCACACCAGTGCGGGAAAGACGGTGGTAGCGGAATATGCGATCGCGCAGAGTCTGCGGGACAATCAGAGGGTTATTTACACCAGTCCAATCAAGGCTCTGAGCAACCAAAAGTTTCGGGAATTCACTGCAGAATTTGGCGACGTGGGATTGATGACGGGTGATGTAACAATCAATCCGTCTGCGACCTGTTTGGTCATGACCACCGAGATTCTGAGATCTATGTTGTACCGTGGATCGGAGGTGATGCGAGAGGTGCAATGGGTTATCTTCGACGAGATCCATTACATGCGAGACAAGGCCCGTGGAGTTGTGTGGGAGGAGACCATCATTCTGCTGCCTGACAAAGTTAGATATGTGTTTTTGTCTGCCACCATTCCCAATGCCATGCAGTTTGCGGAATGGATCTGTAAAACACATACACAGCCTTGTCATGTAGTTTACACGGATTTCCGACCCACACCACTGCAGAATTACCTGTTTCCCTCCGGCGCTGATGGCATCCATTTGGTCGTAGACGAGAAGGGTATTTTTCGGGAAGACAATTTCCAGAAAGCCATGGGCTCTTTGGCTGATGCCCATGGTGAGGACTCGGCCGATATCAATGCAAGAAGAGGCAAGGGAAAGAACAAATGGCAGGTAAAGAAAGGAGGAAACAAAGGTATTGCTTCCCATTCCTTTCCGCCACAGGTCCGTGCTAATACCTGACCAGGCCCTTCTGATATCTACAAGATCGTGAAGATGATCATGATCAAGAACTACAATCCTGTCATCGTCTTTTCCTTCAGCAAGAGGGAGTGCGAACACCACGCATTATCTATGAGCCAACTTGCGTTTAACGACGACGCCGAGAAGGAGATGGTCGCGAAAGTTTTTGAGAATGCTATCAGCTCGCTATCCGAAGAGGACCGTGGCTTGCCCCAAATTCAACACATTCTTCCGCTATTACGCCGTGGAATCGGTATCCATCACTCTGGGCTACTGCCAATTCTTAAGGAGGTGATCGAGATTCTTTTCCAAGAGGGCTTGATTAAGGTCCTGTTTGCGACTGAGACCTTTTCCATCGGACTGAACATGCCAGCGAAGACCGTTGTGTTCACCAGCCTCCGCAAGTTCGATGGAAAGGAGCAACGATGGATCTCTCCTTCGGAGTTCGTGCAGATGGCTGGTCGGGCGGGTCGTCGTGGTCTTGATGATCGCGGCATCGTTATCCTCATGATCGACGAGAAGATGGAACCACAGGTTGCCCGTAATATTGTCAAGGGAGAGCAGGATCGACTGAACTCGGCGTTCTACTTGGGGTACAACATGATTCTAAACTTGATCAGGGTGGAAGGAATTTCGCCCGAGTATATGCTCGAGAAATGTTTCTACCAGTTCCAGAACACTGCTGGTGTATCTGTCTTGGAGAAAGGTAACAATCCCTCTGCATGTGCTGTGCTTCTGATGCTAACTGCAAGTCAGAGCTTGGTGACTTGGAGCGTGAAAAGTCCCTGATCGCGATCGATGATGAGGTCATAGTGCGGGAGTACTATGAATTGCGACAGAAACTCGACATGTATGCGAAGGACATGAGAGATGTCATCAACCACCCAAGCTACTGTCTCAAGTTCATGCAACCCGGTCGCCTAGTTAAAGTCAAGTACGGCAATCACGATTTCGGCTGGGGAGCTGTCGTTGCTTACTCTAGACGGGCGCGCGGCAAGGTAAGCAACACGGGCGTTGGTATTGCTACTCACACTAATTCCGTTTAGGAGGAATTCCCACCCCAGGAGAGCTACGTTGTGGATGTTCTCTTGTGCGTCGCCCAAGATGCCCCTACATACCCCAAGTCGAATCCAGACTTGCCACCAGGTGTCCGGCCACCTGCAGAGGGTGACAACGGAAAGATGGAAGTTGTTCCTGTACTGCTCTCGTGCCTGGACGGTATCTCAGGGCTCAGGATTTTCCTTCCAAATGATATGAAGCAGGCTGAACAGCGAAATACTGCGAGAAAGAACATTGACGAGATCAAGCGCAGATTTGGCGATGGAATCTCCATCCTCGACCCCGTCGAGAATATGAAGATCACAGACGATTCCTTCAAGGCCCTTCTCCGTGTAAGCTATTTCTCGTCGGAACTCATGTTTCCGTAACTTACTTGCTTCTCAGAAAATCGAGGTCCTTGAGTCAAAGTTGCTCGTCAACCCCCTGCACAACTCCCCTCGTCTGGTCGATCTCTACAACCAATATAGTTACAAAATGGAAGTTACCGAAAAGATCAAAGCTACGAAGAAGAAGATCTCGGTCGCCCATTCCATCATGCAGCTGGACGAACTCAAGTGCAGAAAGAGGGTGCTCAGGCGATTGGGTTTCATCAGCGACACCGATATCGTCCAACTTAAGGCGAGGTTGGTCATCCTGGATTTTATAAGCAGTGGGGCCGTTACTGATGGCTATCTATAGGGTTGCTTGCGAAATCAGCTCCGGAGACGAACTGTTGCTCAGCGAGCTGCTGTTCAACCGTGTGTTCAACGAGCTTAGTCCCGAGCTGACCGCGGCGCTTCTCAGTTGCTTCGTATTTGAGGAGAAGAGCAACAGCGAGCAGCAACTGAAGGAGGAGCTTGCTGCGCCGTTTAGGGAGTTGCAGGCGCAGGCCAAGCTGATTGCTAAGATCTCGGCTGAGAGCAAAATGGCCGCCATGACGGAAGAGGAATATGCGCAGAAGTTCAAGCCACAGTTGATGGAGGTTGTCTACGAGTGGTCGAAGGGAGCTTCTTTCTCGGCCATATGGTGAGTTGCAAACCTTTGTTCTGGAGAATGGTGTTAATACCTCTTAGTAAAATGACCGACGTCTACGAAGGTAGCTTGATCCGTATGTTCCGCCGTCTCGAGGAGCTATTGCGACAAATGGCCCAGGCTGCGAAGGTTATGGGCAGTGATGAACTGGAGAAGAAATTCGAGGACTCGCTGTCAAAGGTCAAACGAGGTGGGTTACTCGAAAATTGAATAGGCGGACCTCTCGCTGACCCCCTCCTTTTTCACAGACATCGTCGCCGCTGCATCACTCTACCTGTAGTTGTGTCGAATCTCATGCAAGTTTGTATATACCTTACATCTAACTGTCTGGAGTTGTGATTGCGGACGGTACTTAATGTGTGTACGTATGGTGAGCTAGAGAATCGTCACGATGTTTCCTTCTTCTCTCTTTTCTTGTTTTTTTTTTTGGCGAAGCTTGCATCTTCATAGTCGTCATGGTTTATGTGCGAAGAAATCTCTCTTTCGGTTCTTTAGCTGGATTCCGTCAAAAGTGTACCCCTCATAGAGTAGATTTAGTCCAAAGCTGCTTCGCTATCCAAGCATTCAGAACAATGATTTGCATCTATTGTATATGTAGAATAGGTACGGTGTTCCAGCAATGCCAAGACGATGACTCAATTTACGCGTCGATAACATGTACCCAACGTCGTGTATTTCTCTGGCGACCTCACGCGTGTCTTCCTCCTTTTCTTCCCAGCACACCGCAACCATGCATCCAGGCGACCAACACAAACTCCCAGGAATAATCCAAAATCCGTACGAGGAGAAGCACATATCTCCTTACACTGCGGTTGAGATCGCGACGTTGCAGGCGAAGCTAGACCAGCAGCTAGGCCCAGAGTTCATCTCATCCAGACCCGGTGCGGGAGGGAAAAAAGTTCACTATATCCAGGCTGAGAAATGTATCAACCTAGCGAACCAGGTGTTTGGGTTCAACGGGTGGTCGAGCAGTATCACGAATATGGAGGTGGACTTTGTATTTGCTTCCGAAATTCCCGCCTACTGGAGTTGAAGCTAACTTGCAGCTAAATAGCTTGATCAATCGAAAGACAACAAATGGAGCATCGGTATATCGGTCACGGTCCGGGTTACACTCAAAGACGGGACATTTCACGAAGATGTTGGGTACGGCCAGATGGAAAACGGAAAGAAGGCACAGGTGTTTGAGAAGGCGAAGAAAGAAGGTACTACGGATGGTCTCAAGAGAGCACTGCGATCGTTCGGAAACGTTCTCGGGAATTGTCTCTACGATAAGGACTACTTGGAAAAGATCACACGACTGAAAGCGCCGCCAGTGAGTCGAATCGATTGCTGGCTTCGTTATTACTGTGACTGAGATGTGTAACAGACCTTCTTCAATGAGAAGAGATTACACCGTCATGGCGATGAGATGAAGCCCAACTCTATGGAACAGATCACAAAAAATGAACCTGTGACTGCACCACCGGCATCAGCTATCAAGGAAACAGCTACGCCTACAGGCATGTCAGAGCTGTCGTTGCGATGGATATAATTGGCTAACGCTTACCAGAACCACTTGACGAGTACGGCGGAGATGAGCTCGAAGAGTTGGGGGTATTTGCTGGGGACGACGGTGTCTTCGACGATCTGATGCCCGACGAGGTTGCAGTGGATCCTAGGGAGCATAGTCCTATCGAAACACCATGTAAACCTGCTCCCGCACAAAGCACCAACTATACACGACCTCCGCCACAACAACCCCCAACGTCTCCGACCAAGATGCCTCAACCGCCTCAACAGCCGCCACCACCGCGTTCGCACGCACCCCCTCCAACAATTGCCGCACCTCCCCGGCCTGGCCAAGGCCTGAAATCGGGTCCTCAACAGGGCCCAACCTCGTACGCACAGTCAAGACCGATTCCCAAGCCGCCAGGTCAAGGCCCTCAAGGGCCCCAAAACCGCTCAGGTATGCAGCCCCTCAATCGACCAACTTCCGGGGCGACCACCACCCCACGACCTCAGCAACCTCCACAGGTTGTCTCACGGGCTCAGCCGCCGCCCCAGGCCGCTCCACGAGCCCAGCAGCCTCCTCTCCAGGCTGCTCCCCGAGCTCTACAACCTCCTCAGCCTAGCACCAACCAGACCGCCTCTGCCGCCAACGAGCCCATGCCGCAACCCCCAGGCACCCCTTCCAACATCCCCCACAACCCTCCTGTAGGGTTCTTCAACGGCCACGCCGCCATGAACCTCAAAAGCGAGCAAGACACGATCTTTAACCCCCACCGTCCAACCACGATCCCCCGTTCCGCAGGAATAGACCACAGCAAGTCCACGCCTGTTCCCCGGAAAGCCTTGCAGCAGGGAGGAACACCTAACTTTCAGCATCCAAATTTAACCCCCGGACGCCAAATTGGCATGCCACCTGGAAGGGGTGGATTCCGTGCTCCTGGATTGGCCGCGGGAACGAAGAGAACTGCGGATGCTAATGGGTGAAACCCCCCCCTCTCGCGTGCGAGTCTATATAATAGTGACTAATTCAAACTGTCAACAGCACGACGTTGGGAAACGCATCCGGACAGCAAATGAACGGCCAACCGAACTCGAACGGAGGCAACGATCCAAAGAGACCGAGAAACTGAACGACATGTGGTTGTTGATATTGTTGGATGCTTTCTTTCTGTTTGTGCTTCTCCGGAAGGCGTTCTTTGGTGCTTGTACTAGATTGGGGGCAAATTGATGGGATATTTTACTCCACTTTCATATCCTTACTTACTGGTGGCTGTCTCTTTGCCGTATGATCTCTGCTGTATTGCGTCTTCACTTTCCTGCAGTTGCCCATTAATTCACGGTTTCATAAAATTTCTTGTCGCTGAAAGGAAGTGGACTAGGCCACCCAATTCACTTCAATAACACCACTAAAGCCTGTTCCCTTAAAAAAAAACGGAAGGAAAGAAAAAACAATGGACGGAGGGTATGCGCTTAATACAGCTGCAGACAGACAAAACACAGATATAGAAGTGTGAAGAAAAACTCATGAGGTATTATAAACCGGCACAGCAACGACGAATTGGTTGCTTTTAAACCTAGAAAGAGGAAAGAAAAACCCCTGCCAACAAAAGTTGAGGTCGATGTTGATTGATCTTCCTCTACTCGACTCTCTCATCCCCCTTACCCTCTGCTGCCAGGTACACGACTTAGTATCCGTTAATCGTCATCCTCTGCTGCGAGCCCCGGCTCAGTTCCCTGTCAGCGGATGGAGAGATGGGCCTGCTGCTCCCCGCACCGGCGGCGCTCGACTCCTTGAGAGCCAACAGCTGCTTGGCACGGAAGGTCTCGTAGTGGATCTGAGAGGTAGTTTCGATCAGGTCTTGGAGGTGTGTGCGCGTAAGGAAGTTGCGCAGGTAGACGAATTCACAGTGAGCCTCGTTCTCAACTATCAACCGTCAGTGCACGGAACCGAAGAAGGGAGGAAGACGGGCAGGTACCATTGATAACACCCCATCTGTTCTGTCGTCCGCGCACTTGCTTGCCCTCGACGATGATGGACTTCTCGGAGCCCACCACAGCGAATGGAATAATGTTCTTGATCTGGGCATTGAGCGCGCGCTCCTCCTCGTCAAGCTCATCATTGTCGTAGGGGTACATCTTCAGGTTGTGGAAGGCGAACTCCTCCTTGATTCGCTCCTTGAAGGCGGCACGCTCCTCCATAGTCAAGGAGTCCGACTTCGCGATGACGGGGACGACGTTGACGACATCGGACAGCTTCTTCAGAACTACAATGTCGATGGGCTTGAGACTGTGAAGCGCGGAATATCAGTGGGGTACTTGTTGGTAATGAAGAGGAGAGTAGCATACGCGTGTCCTGAGGGTTGGATGAAAAACAAACAGCAGTGGATACGGGTGTCCTGGATGTACCGTTCCCTCTGCGCAGTGAGCTCCTTTCGAAGGTAGGCAGAGTGCTGATCTTTGATATACTTGACGATAGGGTCCCAGCATCTGTCGTTGTTGACCTGGTCTCCATAACCGGGGGTATCAACGATGTTCAAGCGAAGCCTAACACCATTCTCCTCGATGACTATTTAGTGCGATGTTAGAACATGTTCGTAGCTGGCGTTGTCTGGCGTCCTTACTGTGGGAGACAGTCTGAATCTCCGTGGTGGATCGCACAGGCTCATCGGGGGTGAGACGACCCTTCGAGTCGATGAGGTGCGAGGCGAAGATGGTGTTGATCAACGTCGACTTTCCGAGACCCGTCTGGCCTACACGACAACATTATCAGTTCACTCTCAACTCCCGGAATAATAGTAATGCAATGCTTATCTGGTGATGGGGCAATGCATACCAACGCATATCACGTTGAACTGGAAGCCACGCTTCAGGAGTTTGCGCTCAATCTGCGAGGTGATGCTGTCGAAACCAACATGGCTCCTGGGGAAAACGACTGTTTGGGCCATTGGATCGTGAATGTATTGACGTGAGTAATTGATTGTTTTTTCTTGGTGGTCAGACGTTTGTTGGCAACAGGATGACGAGGGCTAGGGAAGGAGGGTTGGTATTGGAGATGGG
>Ga0307508_10000557_pt1 | contig 44307 bp, 40 predicted proteins | sample 9_EM_MG_FD_203089 | JGI IMG/M metagenome (GOLD analysis project Ga0307508, IMG submission 203089) | Populus trichocarpa ectomycorrhiza microbial communities from riparian zone in the Pacific Northwest, United States - 9_EM | ecosystem: Host-associated > Plants > Roots > Unclassified | place... | reverse complement strand
TGTATCGCATGGTGTCATACATGGCGAAACCGCTGGTGACCACGCCACCCGGCGAATTGATGTAGAGATGGATCGGCTTGTTCGGATTATCCGCCTCGAGGAACAAGAGCTGCGCGCAGACCAGCGCCGACACGGCATCATTGACTTCGCCGTTGAGAAACACGATGCGCTCGCGCAACAGCCGGGAATAGATGTCGAAAGACCGTTCTCCCCGGCTGGATTGTTCGACAACCATGGGGACGAGCTGCATCGCTTCGCGCATCGGCGAACTCCTGTCGTGCTGAATTTCCGTCAAAAGAGCCTGGGGCGTCAGGCGGCGCGCATCAGACAGCGCCCGTTGCTATTCGCGGCCCTTGGCAGCTCGTGCCGGGCACGCCGGTCCGCCAGCCGATGGATGATCCGCAAATGGGTGCCGCCGTCCGCGTTGGGGCTCAATTGAAACGTCACGATGCTGTGCAGGAAGGGCGGTTCGTCGTCCCGCATGCGGTAGCCGATCTCCACCCCCGGCACCGAACGCACCGGCTCGGCGTCGGCCAATGCTGTCTGCGGCAGCCATTTGTCGCGAAACCCGGCGATGCTGAGCGCCCGCCAGACTTTTTGCGGCGGCGCGTCGAGTTCGTAGTCGAACACCAACTGGTCCGTCGGCGCTTGATCTGCCGAGTCTTGATCTGCCAAGTCTTGAGCCGCCAAGTCTTGATCCGACACGTCGTTCATTGGTCCATATCCTTCAGCAGCGTTTTCAGGGCGTCGATCCGGCGCGGCCAGTAGGCGCGATACTTCACCAGCCATCTGGCGATCAGCGCCAGGCCGTCTGGATCCACCTCGTAATCCACGAAACGTCCGCGCCGTTGTTCGCGCACCAGCCTGGCGTTGCGCAGCACCGCAAGGTGTTGGGACATGGCCGGCTGGCTGATCTCCATGCCTTCGCGCAACGCGCTGGCGTTCATGCCACCGGTCGCCAGTTTTGCGAAGATGGCGCGGCGGGTCGGGTCGGCCAGGGCCTTGAAGAGGTCATTCTCGATCATGCCGTCAGATAAGCATACACTTATGTAACGTGCAAGCCCCGCTTAGCGCTTCCGCAGCGATGGCGGGTGGTCGACGTCGCGTTTGCGACATCGGGGGTGACCAGGCGACGAACGACACCCGGATATCGCTTTGCTCATCCGGATGCCGGCCCGCGCTCATCTCATCCAGCCCAGCGTGCCGAACAAGATCAACACGACTGCGGTCATCAGCACGGCCGGACAGATCCGGATCGGCAGAACCGAGGTCCGAAAGCCTGCAATCAGCGTCCAGATCGCGAGCACGCTCAGGGCGGCGGCGCAAAGGCGGAAGACCAGTAGGGCGGTTGCATCTCCGGGCGCGGCGGACATGGCCACGATCAGGGTGATAAGCCCGATGAAGACGAGAGCGAGCCCTTCGGCCACCCATTCCATCGTGATGATGCGTCGGCTGTCCGGTGAGATCGGGCCGAAACTGCGGACCACGGCCCAGGTTGGCACGATATGGGCGATCCCCCACACGACGACAATTGCGGCTCCCAAATAAAGCGGCCACATCCTCGTTCTCCGCGCGGCGAACGCAAACTTGCGCTGGCTTGGTTATGACGAACGAGTTTGAACTACCGCGGATGCGGTTCGCTGGCATTGACTTGGGTCAGGGCGCAGAATCCGCCAAGCGCACGGTGCCGCTGTCGAAGGCCTCCTGACGGTACGCGCAGAAGGCGGGGGCGGCGTAGCCCGCCAAGAGGCAGGCGCTCTTGCTGGCCTTCTGGTTCCGCGGACCGGAGGAGCGCGACGCCGCGAGTTCCCGAACGGTTGTTCCATCCGGCGGTCCAACAGTGTCCATCGTATTGCCATGTTTTGGTCGGATCGGGGCTGAAGTGTGGAGGCGGGCAGAACGTCGTTGACCTACGTGTCAGAGTAAAATCCGCCGTCGCCTCATGCGGGTGACACCTGGACCTGGAGCATGATCGGCAAGGAGGGAAACGGCTTTCCCTCGCCGCAAACGCAAGAACGCGATTGCGTGGAGATCTGCTCGAACAACACATAAAGCGGGATGACGGATCGAATACAAGTCATCGCGCTTGGATATGGAGTGCCAATGCAGTCCACGCTGAATCCGAAGCAGGACGATCCGCACGACGTCGTTGTGCTCGAGCGCGACGTCGTTCAGGCGCTGGCAGGCCGCGGAACTTCCAAACCCGTGGACGAGGCCAAGGTCGGTCCGCGATCCGACCAGCGGGGACCGGCGTCTTCCGAATTTGCAGCCGCGCCCTCGATCCCGCCGGTCGATACGAGTTTTCGCGCGACTGCCACCAATAAGGTGAAGGTCCCAGGCGGTGCGCCTTCGGTTGGGAGGCGAGCGGCACGAGGCATCGCTGGCTTGGCTGTGGCAATATCTATCGGCGTCGCCGGCGCGCTCTGGCAGGCCTACGGCGAAGCGGCCAGACAGCTTGTCGCGACGTGGGCGCCTCAATCCGTTTCGGTCCCTTCGCCGCCAGACAACCCGGGTGTCGCTCAGCAAGCGGTCAAGCCTGCGGCTGAAGCATCCACGGCATCGGCGCCCACGCAAGCGGCACCTCTCGGCCAGGTACCAGCGGGAGACGTCGCGTCGACTGCCGCGGCTGCCTCAGCTGAGTCGGCGCCATTGCCGCAATCGGTGGCGCGCGATCTCGCCAACGTGTCGCAGCAAGTTGAGGAACTGAAGGCCAGCATCGCGGAACTCAGGGCTAACCAAGACCAAATGTCCCGAGACGTTGCCAAGGGATCGGATAAGGGATCGGAGAAGTCGTCCGAGCTGAACCCGCGACCCCGGATATCAGCGCCTCCGACGTCGGTTTCTTTGCCCCGGCCGCTTGCTGCGCCGACACGCCGCAGGCCGGCCTCGTCGGGGCGTCCTTCCCACGCCGCGGCTACGGCTCTGTTGCCGCCACCGCCTGCGCGTTACGTGCCGTCGCAAGCCGCTGCGCGCTACGCGCCGCCGCCGGCCGCCACACTCTACGTGCCGCGGCAAGTTGAATCACCGCCGCAAGCCGTGGTGCCGCAGCCCGACCCGGAGGTCCCGCGGCCGCCGATGCCCGTGCGCGATCGCCTCCCCGGTTTGGATTAGTCGGGATCAAGGGGGCGGGGCAGTCGGCTAACGCATCGTGACCGATCCGCCTCGGACGGGAGCGATCTGTGTACAGAGTCCTGCATGGCCAACGCGCTGATGGCGCGTTGCAGACGTGCGCAAACACGCTGATGGCAGCATGCGCTGGATCCGGGGCACGACACCTCACGGTATCGTCCCCGCGATCGCTCTTACCACCGTGCCCTAGCTGGCATCAGGGTGGCGAACACGGGTTTTCGTGCCGCTCGGCTGCTCGGATGCCGCTGCGCGGTGCTGCCCGATCGCCTCGAACTGCGCCTTCTGTTCGTCGCTTAACCCCGCATAGAAGTCATCGAGCGCGGCGCGCACGGTCTTGACCGCAATCAGAATGACCTGCAGCCGTTTGTGGACGGCGTCGAGCCGCGCCGGCGGCGTGACGGCCGCCTGATCGCCGGTCGGGCACGACTCCCTCAGCATCTGCTGCGCCCTCGCGGTGGCGTCCTGCAGGTCCGCAAGACTGCCGCGTTGCGCTTCGGTCAGATGGAGCCTCGCCTCGATCTCGGCGTTCGGCCATTCCGCCATATTCGCCTGGTTGGCGCTGCAACCCGCGCCGGGCAGGCCGTTGCCGTTCTTTGCCGCGTCGGTGCGCGGTTGACCGCCGCCGAGCGCGCCGAGCTTCGTCTTCTGTTCATCGCTGAGCTGGTCGTAGAATCTCTGCAACGCCGGTTGAACCGTACCAGCCGCAGAGATCATCGCCTCGACCCGCTGACGCATGGCCGTGAGCCGGCCAGGCGCAGTCAGTGCGATCTGGGTCGGGCACGCGGCTCTGATGATCGCTGCTGCTTTCACTGAGGCATTGGCAAGATCGTCAAGCGCCGCGCGCTGCACGTCATTGGGCGCGATCGCCGCCTGGATCGGATCAATCGGCATGCCTGCGATGTCGCGGCTGTCCTCGCTGCACATCTGTGCCAACCGGCCGGACGGCGGAGCTTGGGGACCGCGGGTTTCCGGATTGACGGTACCGTGAGCCGGCACATTGAGGGCAACCTTGGGCTCGGCATTGACGGGATCGTGAGGCTGCGCATTGGCGGGCTCGCGAGGCTGCGCCTTGGCGGCAACGCGGGGCTCGGCATCGCCGGCGCCATGAGGCTGCGCATTGGCGGGCTCGTGAGCCGGCACATTGAGGGCAACCTTGGGTTCGGCATCGACGGCACCGTGAGCCTGCGCCTTGGCGGGCTCGTGAGGCTGCAGCTTAGCGGCAACCTTGGGCTCTGCATCGACGGCACCGTGAGGCTGAGCCTTGGCGGCATCGCGAGGCTGCGCAGTGACGGCAACGTGGGGTTTGACGGCATCGCGAGGCTGCTCATTGGCGGGCTCGCGAGGCTGGGCGTTGACGGCATCGCGAGGTGGGGCGTTGACGGGATCGCGAGGTTGCGCATTGGCGGCATCGCGCGCCTGGGCGTTGATGGGATCGCGAGGCAGCGCATTGACGGCATCGCGAGGCTGCGTATTGGCGGGCTCGCGAGGCTGCGCGTTGACGGCATCGCGAGGCTGCGCATTGACGGGATCGCGACGCTGCGCGTTGACGGCATCACGACGCTGCGCCCCGAGGGGAGCGCGAGGCTCTGCGTTGACGGGAGGCTCCTCATTCATGGCAACGGGGGGCCGGGCATTGACCTGAGGCCCGGCATCCGGGCCCGGGCCGGCCTCCTGCTGCTCGTAGGCTGCGAGATCGTCATAGCTGTAGGGTGAGAAGATGCCGGCGTAGATCTCGCCATAGCCATAGTCCCAGAATCGGTCATCGTAGCCGGAGCCGCGGAGCGTATAGTCATAGATGTCATGGGTCGCGAACGGCCAGAACAGAGGACCCGCCCAGCCATGGCGGTGCCGCGGCCCTTCGTATTCACCGCGGCCCTCGACGATCTGGGCGCGCGCATTCGGATAGCGCAGATGGGCCGTGTCGCGCAGCGCGCCCGCCACCGCGCTGGAACTCGACGCGTTGGTCCTCGATTTCGCGGATTGATCCGAACCAGCCGTCGGCGCGTTGTGATTTCGGCTAACGCGAACCTCGCGGTGTCCATCGGACTCCGGTCTGCCGTGAGCCGCCAGGGAATGCCGATCAGACTTCACGCGCGCCGCCACCGAATAACCGGCGGAGCGGCCTGCGCGCCCGTATTGGAGCGAGCCGCGCATGTCCGTTTCACCGCCATATTGGGGCGAGCCGCGCATATCCATTTCGCCCCCATGTTGGGGGGTGCCGCGCATATCCATTTCGCCGCCCGAGCGTCCGCCGCCGCCCACGGCGTAGGACATTCCGCCGCCGCCTAAACCTGCCCCACCACCACCGCCGCCGCCGCCGTGACCGCCGCCGCCTCCACCCCCTCCTGCGTTGGCACAGGCTGCACCTGCCAGAATGGCGGCAACGGCGACACTTGCGAAGAGTCGGATGTTCGAGAAGATCCTGATGTCAGACATGGCAACCTCGGGCGCCCCCGGTTATCCCCAATGTTCAACCGCGTCAGAAGGAGCCGTCGCGCGTTTCCCGAAGTTCCACCCCCCGATGGAGGCGATCGTAATCGCCGTGGGCTTCGCGCGTTGGGCTCCTGCCGCAACGACCAAACTCTCGGCGAGTGATGTCGTAGAAATGTGGTGACACAATTCTGGAAAAGCGGCGGACGCGCGTCAGCTGCCACGGCGTCCCGCCTTAAATCGGCTTCCCCAATTTGTGATCCGGGCCGCGCGCCGGCATTGAACTCAGCTTGTCCAGCCCGCCGTGCCGAACAAGATCAGCGCGACTGCGGTGAGCACGACGGCCGGACAGATCCGGATCGGCAGCACCGACGTCCAAAAGCCTGCAATCAGCGTCCAGGCCGCGAGCACGGTTAAGCCCGCGGCGCAGAGGCGGAAGACCAGCAGTGCGGTGGGATCTCCGGGCGCGGCGGACGTCGCCACGATCAGGGTGATCGACCCGATGAAGACAAGAGCGAGTCCTTCGGCCACCCATACCATCGTGATGATGCGCCGACTGTCCGGCGAAAGCGGACCAAAGCTGCGGACCATGGCTTTGGTCGGCAGGATGTGAGCGATCCCCCACACCAAAACAATCGCGGCTCCCAGATCAAGCGGCCACATCCTCGTTCTCCGCATGCAGGCTTACGCCTGCTTGGTGAAGCCGAACAAGATCAAACTATCGTGACCGCGATTTGGGCGAATTGATATGGGTCAGAGCAGGGAATCGAGGGCCGCTACCATCCGTGGCCTGGAGTAGGGAACATAGCCCCTCAAATTCCCACGTCCTGAGGCGCCCGATTTTTCCGCTGCGGCGCGGCATGCGGATGCCGCGTTCCTCTGCCATTCCCGGGTCGCGCGACAGCGCGGACCCGGAATCTTGCGCCTGACGGATCTCGGCAAGACGGCCGTCCTCACCACCGCGCCATGGACATGAAACGCCGGATGATGCCGCCGTAGCCAAAATAGTGGTGACGGACGTGGGCAACATGGGTTCGCGCGGTGCCGGGTGGCTCGGCTTCCGCCGAGCGGCGCTGCCCGATGGCCTCGAACTGCGCCTTCTGCTCGTCGCTCAACCGGCCATAGAAGTCGTCGAGCGCGCTGTGCACGGTCTTGACCGCCTGCAGCATGGCCGCCAGCCGCTTGTGGACGGCGTCGAGCCGGCCCGTCGGCGTGATGATCTCCTCGTTCGCCGGGCACGATGTCTTCAGCATCTCCGCCGCCTTGGCCGTGGCATCCTGTAGCGCGGTGAGGCTGGCGCGCTGCGCGTCCGTGGGATGCACCTTGGCGCCGATCTCGGCGCTCGGCCATGCCGTCACGTTGGTTTGCGCCGCGCTGCAGCTCTCGGCGAGCGAGGCTTTGCCAGTCTTTGCCGCATTGGTCCGCGCTTGATCCTGCCCGAGCGCGTTCAATCGGGCCTTCTGCTCATCGCTCAGAAGGTCGTAGAACTTCTGCAGCGGCAGGCGGACCGCATCGACCGCTTCAATCATCGCTGCGATCCGCTGCTGCATGGCCGCGAGCCGGGCGGGCGCGGTCAGCGCGATCTGGGTCGGGCAGGCGGCCTTGATGGTCTCCGCGGCTTTCGCCGAGGCATCGGCGAGAGCATCGAGCGCCGCGCGCTGGGCGTCATTGGGCGCAATCGCCGCCTGGATCTGATCGATCGGCAGGCCTGCGATGTCGCTTCTGTCCTCGCCGCACATCTGCGCGATCTGCTCGGGCGCCACGGCTTTTGTCCGGCCGCTCTCGCGGGCCTCGGCGCGGGCATTCAGCGGAGAACCGCCACCGCCTTGTTGCGGCCAGTAGCCCGCGAGGTCGTCATAGCCGTAAGGCGAGAAGATGCCGGCGTAGATGTCGTTATAGCCGTAATCCCAGAACGGGTCGTCGGAACCGTAGCCCCACAAGGTGTAGTCATAGAGGTCGTAATAGGCGAACGGCCAGAACAGCGGGCCGACCCAGCCGAAACCGCCATGGCGGTGCCGCCACCATCCGCTTTCGCCTCGGCCATCATGCCACCCGGCCGTGGCCGCTGTCGCAGCGATCTGGGCGCGCGCATTCGGAAAACGCAGGTTCGCCGGGTTGTGCAGTGCGCCCGCGACCGCGCGGGAATTCAACGCGTTCCTCACGGCGTTCGTCCTGGCGCTGGGCTTCGCACCAGCGTCGGGCTTCACATTCGCAAATCGATTTGGAGCGGACGCTGGTGCATTGCGATCTCGGTTGACGCGGACGTCTCGATGTCCATTCAAGGTCGGCCCGGGCGTTCGGCCGGCGTGGCCTGCGAACGATTGACGGCCTCCGCCGTTCGGGCGTGCTGCAAAATGCGATATCGCCGGCCTGCCGGCAAAATGAGGTGCGCCGCCGACATGTCCACCGCCGAAGCGCGGACCGCCGCCGCTGAAATGCGGCGCCGCGCCACCGCCGAAATGCGGCGCGCCGCCAGCAAAATGGGGTGCTCCGCCGCCGCCGATATGGGGCGCTCCGCCGCCGCCGAAATGAGGCGCTCCGCCGCCCATATGCATTCCGCCGCCTCCGCCGCCCATGGGATGGGGCATTCCGCCTCCGCCGCCCATGGCGTGCGGCATTCCGCCGCCACCGACGGCGTGCGGGGCTCCGCCTCCGCCACCTCGTCCGGGTGGTCCCGCGTAAACTGTCCCCGCCAATGCGGCGGCGCTCAGGGCAACAATGGTGACGATCCCGATTTTGGACATGGCACCCTCCGGCGCCCCCCGCGCGTCCTCCCGCAACATCAACCCTGACGCGCTGTCGAAGGTTCCCCGTATCGCGCGTTCCGGTTCAGTTTTTTGGCGGGTCCTCGCCGCGGATGGCGCGATCCAGCGCATCGATCAGCACCTGGATCTCCACGAATTTGTTGCGCGCGCGTTCAGCCTTGTCGCGGTCAAAAGCGGCGGCGAGCACCTTCGCATGCGTGTCCCTGTCCTCGATCATGCGCGTACGGGCTTGCTTCAGCGTTTCAAGTCGTTCGCTCATGTCGGCTCCCTTGCCTGGATGACAATCGTTGCGATCTCAGTCGAAGGCCGGAGGAAACTGGCCGTTGCGGAAGATGACCGTAGGTTCGTCATCATAGTCGCCCATCTCCGGATCTCCGGCAGATGAGAAGGCAACGACACCGAGCTTGCTCAGCGCCAATCGTTCCGCCGTGCGCACGGCACCGGCTTCCGATTTGCAGGCGATCGGAGCATCAGCTTTCAGGTTTCCGCCTTTGCCGGCGTTGAACGACTGCACGAAGTAGCTTGTTTGACGGACCATGAGCTCTCCCTGACCTGGCAACCGAGGGATTGGCGATCAACCCTTCATCGTCTCCAGCAACGCCGAAATCTTGATGGTCGCGAAATTGGAGAAAGTGTCCGACACCGCATACGGCAAAATGAGCACGTCGTTGTGCCGCATCGCGCCGCAGGTATAGACGACGTTAGGGACATATCCCTCGCGCTCCGATGGTGCCGGCCGCAACAATGGCTCGTGCGAGCGCGCCAGCACCTTGGAGGGGTCGCGCTTGTCGAGCAGCGCCGCGCCGACCGAGTATCTGCGGACCGGGCCGACACCGTGCGTCAGCAGCAGCCAGCCTTCGTCAAGTTCGATCGGCGACCCGCAATTGCCGATCTGAACGAACTCCCAGGGAAATCGCGGCTTCATAACGACCTGGCCGCCTTCCCATGTGTATAGATCGTCCGAATAGATCAGATACAGGTTTTCGTTATCCTGCCGCGCGATCATGGCGTATTTGCCGCCGATCTTGCGCGGGAACAGCGCCATGCCCTTGTTGATTGCTGCGGTACCCCTCAGGGGCCTGAGGCGGAACGACAGGAAATCACGTGTCTCGATCAACTCGGAGCGGATCGCCCGTCCGTTGTAGGCGGTATAGGTCGCGTAGTAGGTTGTCCGACCGTCATCGCTGAATTGCACAAAGCGCGCATCCTCAATGCCGTTCGATTGGGCCGCGGTGACGGGAAAGATAACGCGCTCGCTCAAGTCTTCCTCGGGCTTGAAGATCAACTCGACACAGTCGCCATCCGGCCCGGATCCGCGATGACGAACTTCGGGAATCGAGGCGAGGCGAGCCGCCGGATCAACGGACAGGCTGCCATTGGCCGAGATCCTGCCGGTCCGAAACGTCACCGACGACACATGCCCTTCGCCGATGGCGCGGAGACTGAGAATGAAACGCAGGCCGCCTGCTCGCACGTCCGATTGATCCGGGTCCGGCACGATGCTGGGGTTGAACAAGGCAGAGGCTTCGAAGGAATATTCGTTGAGGAAATAGGCGCCGACCAGCTGCCGCTGGCTCTTTGAAAACACACCATGCCTCGCGAAAGCCTGCTCCATCTCAACGGCGCGCGCCTCGAACCTCTCCAGCAGATTGCGATGCCGGCCCTGGAAATTCTCCAGGACGTCGGCGAGCTGGACCGCGACGGCTTCCGAATCGAGTGCAAGAACGCGGTCGACGATATTATTGGCGCGCATTTTATCGGTCGGGTTCAGATCGCGCGGCTCAGTCGCTGGCTTGAACGCCCGCACGATCACCCGAGCGGGATCGGGGCGCAGATAAAGCGGCTGCCGGTACAGGGAGGTAGCGTGGGGCAAGGTGTCCTCGGCTTGCTGGACTAGGAGGTGAGATTCAGGCGCCCACGGCGCGCAGTGCCGTGGGTTTCGTCAGCCGGGTATTGACGCGCGCGAGCTGACGAATCTCCGCAAGCCCAAGAAGATAGCACACAACCGACTCGCCCCCGCGGTTTTCGTTGGCGCGATCGGGGTGCAAACCATCGCGGCAACTTCCGGTATGGAGATCGACCAGCGGCAGGGCCAGATCGTTGCTGCCGAGGAACCAGGCGAAGGCGCGCGCGGCCATGGCTTTCCACTCGGCATCCTCGTCCGCCCGCCACGCCGCAAGGCAGGCAGCGATGGTCGCGGTTGCTTCCACGGGCTGCTGATCAAAGGTACGGGGATGTTGCCGCAATTCGCCGAAGCCAGCAGTGCCCACGGGGCGGAAACAACCTGCCGATGACGTTTGTTGTGTCATTAACCAGCGCAGGGTCCTCAATCCGGCATCGACGTAGTCAGGCGTTTGCGTCGCCATGCCGGTCATGATCAAGGCCTGAGGCAGGCGCGCGTTGTCGTAAGCCAGCCCCTCCTCAAACCACACCCAATCCGGTGTCTCGACGGATGCCAGACAGGACATCAACCTGTCGGCAAGAGAATGCCGGACTTCTCTCGCGTGGAGATCATCGCGAGCTACAGCGCAATAAGCGTCCAAGCCGAGTAGCGTGAACGCCCACGCGCGCGGTGAGCGAAAGCTCTCCGCGGTCGACAATGCCTTGGCGAACAAGGCGGTAGCCCATTGGCGCCGCGACGGACTTGCATCTCGTCGTGCGGCCTCACCCAGGGCCCAAAGCGTTCGTCCATGACTGTCTTCGGAACCTCGGTCTTCAAGCCAGGTACGATTGAAGCCCATGAAGTTGCGAAACTGCCTGGTGTCGGGATTCCACGCGTGCTGCACGAAAGCCGCAAAACGGGCGGTCAGAACGTCCGAGAGGGGCCGTTCGCCCGGACTATTGAGAGCGCAGGAGAGCAGCAATGCGCGCGCGTTGTCATCGACGCAATAGCCGTGCGAGCGGTCAGGCACCGAATGCACTGCATGCTGGAACATGCCGGTATCGTCGCACATCGACAGGAAATGATCGATTTGCATGTCGGGCGTCGCCGGGCTCAGCGGTTCCAGCGCGTTCGCGTCGGAGCGCGCAAACACCTTGGGCCAATGACCCTGCCGCGCATTCTCGAAGGCGAGCATGTAACGCTCGGCGCTACGCTCCCACGTCATCGATCGGCTGACAGCATAGGCGCGCTGGCAAAGCGCCTGGCGACGGCTGTCGTTGGTGAGCAATTCCGCGATCTCGCGGCCGGTCGCGGCTGCATCGCCAAAGGGGACCAGAACCCCGCGCCCATCGGCCAGCAGTTCGCGCGCGTGCCAGTAGGGCGTCGAGACCACCGGCTTTCCCAGTCCATAGCTGTAGGCCAGCGTGCCCGACGTCATCTGCGCCTCGTCGAGATAGGGCGTGACATAGACGTCGCACATCGAAATGTATTCGAGCAGCGTGGCCTGATCGACGAATTGGCCAAGGAATATCACGTGGTCTTCGATGCCAAGCTCCCGCACGCGCGCCAGCAGGCTTTCGCGATAGGCCTCGCCCTGGTCGCGCACCAGATTGGGATGCGTCGCGCCGAGCACGACGTAGACCGCGTCGGGGCGCCGCTTCAGAATCGATGGCATGGCGTCGATCATGACTTCGATGCCCTTGTTGGGGCACAGCAGGCCGAAGGTCAGAACCACCGCCCGCCCACTGAATCCGAGCCTGGCCTTCGCCGCATCCGGCGAGACAAAGGCAACGTCGGGAATACCGTGAGCAATGACCTCGATCTTGTCATCCGGAACGCGATAGACGTTGCGCAGGAGATCACGGCCCATGTGGGCCATCACCACGACCTTCGACGACATCTCGACGATGCGCTCCATCACGGTGCGTTGCGCGACAGTGGGTTTGGCCAGCACGGTGTGGAACGTGGTCACCACCGGCATGGTGAGGCGCGACAACAACGCCAGGATGTAGACGCCGGCTTCGCCGCCGAAAATGCCGAATTCGTGCTGCAGGCAAACGATGTCGAACCGGCCGGCGTTGAGGAAGTCAGCCGCGCGCACATACTCGTCGACGTTGTCGTCCTTGATCTGCAGAACGACCGATGAGGGATAGTCGTGGGCCTGACCATGGTCGGTCATCGCCACGATGCGGGTCTCGGGCTTGGCGTGCGAATTCGAGACCGCCTGCTGCAGGTCCGTGGTGAAGGTGGCAATCCCGCAGCGACGCGGCAGCGAATTGCCGATGAAGGCGATACGGCGGACGGGCGTCATGATCGCACCTCGATTTCCAGGGATGGCGGAAGGGGAAAGGCAGTCGGTGTGATTGAGTGGCCCGCCAGATCCCGCAACAGGTAAGGAATCGGATCCGGTCCCGGATAGGCGATCAGCGCGCTCAAGCCATTGGCGCCGACCACGATACTGGCGCCCGCCTTCCGCTGTTCGTGATCCGCGCCGCCAATGAAGATCGCATCGCCGATCGATGCGGTGGCCAATCCGATCGCTGCGTGGCCGTCGAGGGCGAGACACCATGTCTCGCGATCGGTATTGAGCGAGAAGCTTGCATTCGCAGGCAGCTCGATCCGCTCGAGCACGAAGGAAGGGCTCGATACGAGCAGCGTTCGCTCAACGGTGAGGCGCCGCGGGCCAGGTTCAATCTGGGCCGGTCCCGCGTCGGCGGCTGCGACGGCGTCGTCTTCGTGCAAGGTGCGCTGCCGGCCATAGTCGAACAGACGGAACGTCGTATCGCTCTGCTGCTGAATTTCCGCGAGCACGATGCCGGCGCCTATGGCGTGGATGGTGCCGCCGGGGACGAAGATGACATCGCCCTTCGCGACTGGACGCCATTGGACCAGATCGGCAATCGAGCCGTCCCTGATCGACGCGCGCAACTCCTGCGGCGTGAGACGCACTCTCAATCCGACGGCAACCTTCGCGGCTGGCGTTGCCGAGAGGACATACCACGCCTCGGTCTTGCCGTTCGGCAGACCCATGGTCTGCGCCAAGGCATCGTCGGGGTGAACCTGGATCGACAAAGGCGCGCTGGTGAACAGCAGCTTGAGCAGCAGTTTCGGAACAGGTGCGTTCGGGTCCGCGCGCCGAAACCACAACTCTCCGATCGGGTCACCAGAAACGCTGTTGCTGCTCCAGGGGTGGAGATCGGCAACACCCCATGGTTTGCGCGCGACCTGCACGGACGCACGTTCGATGACCATGAGTTGTCCTGACTCGTAGCGGCGTGTCGAAGTGACATGCCGTTGCCGAAAACCGTCGTTAAGATTTGGCGTGGCTAGCTTGACGTTTCGGACATGGCTGTTGCAGCGACCCGATACGTCGTTTCCACTAGATGGCTACTCCAGCAGCCGATAACAACCCGTGCGCGCGTCCGCACCGCGGTATGTTTGCCGTAAGCCAGCGAAACGCCAGGCGCTGAATCCTGTGTTTTCGGCATTCGCACCCGAAACCAGCGGTTTTTCGTCGTTTTTGCCGCGGTCGCTGGTCTGCGAGCGCAAGCATCACCGTCAGTGATGGCTTCCCTTCGGAACCCCTCTATGCGACTTTGGGGTTAACGCTTATGTCGCTGATTGCGCTGCATTTGCGCGCGGAGCTCTGGCACGTGCATGCACCGGCGAACGCGAAGCGATCAGGCGCCACCGGAGAAGAGATGTCGATAAGGATTGCGAAGAGCAAAATCGCGAACGGCATCTATCTGCTTCGTTTCAAGACCCAATATGAGTTGACGGCGACCTTCCTGCGGATCCAGGAACACTACGAGTCGCCCCGCTTTCACGGCCGCATTTTTTCGCTGGAACAATACATGGACTGGTATGCCGAACGCCACGGCAACTTCACCTATTATCAGGACTGGGCGGGATTCAACGTGCCGTCGGCGGCGTTGCAGCCGTTTTTTGACGGCAAGTTCGATCCGTTGAGCGAAAAGGAGAAACAGTTGCTGCGGCTTTTCAAGGGCCTGCGGGAACGGTATTATGTGATCGGCATCTATGACTCCGGCGCCAAGGACAGCTTGACCCACGAGCTTGCACACGCGCTGTTCTTCATCGACGATACCTATCGGAAAGCCGTGCTTGAGGCGATGTGCGGTTACAAGACGGCGACGCTCGCCAGGCAGATAGCCGAGGCCGGGTACGCAAAGCACGTCATTCCCGACGAAATGCAGGCTTATTTGGTTGCGCCGTCCGGCAAGCTCGGAGGCGCATCCGCGCTGAAGCGGCTGCGGCAGGAACTGCGCGCACTCTTCAGGCAGCATTCCAGGAAACTGTCGATTCCCGGGGTCAGGGGAATTTCTGCGTGATGTAGGCGATCGTTTCCGGCTGCCGGAAATAGGTGCAATGCCAGACCTTGTTGGAGGTCCCGAAGTCGTAGGGTGGACCGGCAATTTGGAGGTGCGGCACGCCGAAATCGGTCATCGATCGCGTGTCGACTACCAGATCATTGTGGTCGGGAAAGATGGCATTGGTGGCGATATCGGCGATCTTGCTGGTGCGGAAATATTGCCAGAATTTCCACCCCGGACTGTCGGTCTCGAAGTTCGACTGCACCGCGTAGTACAGAGGGTTGACGTCGCATGGTCCGAGCCGCAGTCGATCGATCTCGTGGTTGTTGTTGACCATCGATTGTCCGCACAGCCCGGGTATCAGCGCGACGACGCCGTCCACCAGGGGGGTCCTGGCGAGTGCGCCGGTCGCCGACACGACGACCTGCACCAGCTTTCCGGCCACCCACATGAACGGGTTGGCGGGACCCAGGAGGTTCAACGTCGCCTGGGCGAAGGATCCGATGTTGGACAACAGGCTCAGCGCGCCCTGCAGCTTGTCGGGAGCGGCGAGCGACGTTCCGTTGAGTGGTGCGCCCACGAGCACGGCGCGCACCGGTGCCTCCGGCGCAGTGCTCAAGGATTTTCCGAACGCCTCGAGCCACCACCGAACCACCAATCCGCCGCGGCTGTGGGCGATGACGTCGATCTGTCCGGAGGCATTGGCGAAGAACCGTCCGAGTTCGAGCGCGTTGATCATCGGGCCCACGGCGAGCGTCGCATGCTCGAAGAAGACGACGTTCTTGTACGGCTTGGCGCCGGTCATGGCGGCGTTGAGGAAGTTCCGCCCGTCATTGGTGGCCTTGAATTCCCCGAGCATGTTTTCGGCATTGGAAAATGTCCCGTGCACGAACAATAGCGTGCGATCGCTGAGGGGGCCGGCAAAGTCCGCGCCATCCAGCGCGAAGCTGCCGTCGGGCGCCCTTCGCAACGGCCGCAGTCGCGAGCGAAGCGATACGTCGAGGGCAGAGTTGAGCTTCTGGTCGATCATGCCGACTGCAGCGACGATCTTGTTCGGAGCCAGTACCGGAAACGTCCTGGCCAACACCAGGGGACCGTCTTTCATCTCGGGAGGGCTCACCACCGCAGGCACAGAGAGCCCCGCGCGCCGGCGCAGGCGGCGTCGGCGAGGACCGATGTCAAGGCTTGATGGCGCGCCTTCGGGAACGGGAATGTCGTCGCTCCAGAGCAGCACGCCATCCTTCCGGATCAATGAAACGGTCTTGATCGGGTCATCCGGGGTGTTGGAGGCCCGCCGCCGGCGGCGGCGCAGGCCGCCGACCGATGCGCTTTCCTCGTCGTAGGTTCCGTAAAGCCCCGTGAACAGATCTTCATCCTTGTCCCAGGCATCGACCAGCGACTGGAACAGTTCAGGACGATCGCTATCGTCTTGTGGCATGTCTGGTTCCGTCACGCGTTGATGATCGGAAGCGGCGTCACTGGCGGACTGGCCGTACGCGCAACCTGGATGTCGAGAAGGCTGTCGAATTCTCTCCGGCTACGGAGGTTGGCCCGGCCTTGCTCCTGGGCCTCGGAGAATTTTTTCGCCGCAGTCAGGTAAGTTGCTTCAAGCATCACGAGATGGCCTGAGGTGACGTAGGCCATCACCTCGGCATAGTTGAGCTTGGTCAACCGCCAGCCGTATTGATCGACATAAGGCAATGCGGCCTCGCGTGCCGCGCGGCAGCCGACGCCGGGAATTGTCGGCGGTATCGTCTTCACGGAGACGAAGTGGTCGTGCGCACCCTCGGACCGCCAGTAACCGACGAAGGCATGGTCGACCAGCAGAACCACGACCGGATAGACACCGATATATTCCAGGCATGAGGCGAGCAGGAGCGCAAGGTCGATGCAGGTGCCGCTGTTCGACCGCACGATCTCGGTCGGCGTGCGGAGGCGCTGGGTCTGCTCGGAATAGGCCGGCGGCGGGTTGATATATTGAATCCGGTATTCGTTGACGAGCGCGGTCCAGATCGCCTGGACCTGCTTGTCCACCTGCGACACCGATTCCTGATAGCCGTCAAAGCCGGCGGCGGGATCATCCATGATGCCGACCAGGTAACGCCGTGACGAACTGATGATGCTGAGGATGGCCGGATCCCTCGGCAGCACGAACGACGGCAGCCATGGATTCTTCTCGGTGTCGTCGAGCCATTCGTCCACGGGTATGAGGGTCACTCGCCTGGTGTCCTCAAACGCCGTCTGGTTCTCACAGGTGATCTTGACGTAGACCGTCGACTGCACGCGTTCGCGCAGCGAACGCGGAAGGCTTTCGGTCAGCGGAATCTTGACCAGGGGCGCCAAAGCGAGCTGCACTTCATCCAGCACCAGATGGGTATAGCGGTACGGATAACTCGAGGCCCCGACAAAAAGCTCGACCGTCACCCCAATGTCGCGAAGCGGTCTGTCCACGAGTTTCGTCAGGGTCAGCGTATTCAGCAGCTCCCTGTTGTTGTGCAGCAGCGAATAGTTGACTTCTTCGGCGACATCGAGGTCGACATGGATGCAGTCGCCGATTGCAGCATTGGGCATCAATGACCTCCGGCTCGTCGCTTTGCCGTCGTGGCGGCCTTCCGTGGCGACCTTGCGGGCGTATCCGACTGCCCGACCATGCTGCGGCCCAACCAGATCACGATACTGGTGCCATGCATGCGGTCGCCGTCCATGGTCGACCATGCATCGAGGAAGGCCTGGGGGATCGATCGACTGCGATGGCACCAGGCCCAGTAGAAGGCCTGGAAGAAGAGCTCCGCAAACTCGTCGTCGATCTCGTCAAGGAAGCCCAGCGCGGCATATGCGCCTCGCTTGACCAATTCCCTCGCCGTCCGCGCTCCCGAATAATACAGGTTCAGGGTGACGACATGAGGCGGCTTCTTCGACTCAAGCAGCAGATCGGCCAATTCGTCGTAACGGACCGGCAACTCGCTGTCGTGATCTCCGCGCAGGATCATCCCGTCGTGCAGACAGTCGGATTCGTCGATGACTTCCGCCCTTCTGGCAACGACGGCCCTTCCGGCAACGGCGGTGTAAAAATCCTCGATCAGCCAGGCAACCTGGTGCGTGTCGACGCCGGTAACGTGGATCGCCTCCCAGGCTCTCGAGCGAAGCGTGTCTTTCAGTTTGCTGAATGGCTCGGTTCTCGCGAACTTCAGCCCCTGGCTTTCCCTGACGTTGACCGCCGCAACCATGCGCGTTTCTTCATCCGTGAAGTCGTATTTCTGCTCGATGCGTCCCGGCGCGCTCTCGACGAACAGGACGTTTCTGGGCTTGATCGGTCTGACCGCGGCGCCATTGGCGAGACATCGCGTAACCAGCAGCGACTCGAAGCGGCCGACGTTTCGCGTGGCTGCGCTCAGCAGATATTCCCAGGGAATTTCCGACGCGGCGTCCAGCAGCGGAAGCGTTTCCGCGGTAGCCGACGCCTGATTGTATAATTCGATTTCGATGTGCTTGACCGATGCAAATTGCTGGACGGTGTTGCGCCCGACACCCAATTCCGCGAGATCGTCGAGCGCCCTTTTGCCGAAATCGTCGCGCATGTCGGCATCGCCGGCCCAGCGCGTTCTGACGCGCAGGATGTAGCCCCACTGCATGGCCATGCGCAGGATGGTCGGCGCCACCTTGTCCGGCACGGACACCTCGATCAGTTTCTTGTTGTCGTCGTGTGCGCGGATCGCGATCAGGGGCCCAACTGCTCGTCGAGCTACCGCGTTCGTCCTGGGCCCGGTCCTTCTTGCCATCCAGTTCCTCTTCGAACGTGGTTGTGCCGCGCGTCGGGAACGCTGCTCATGAGTGCTTTTATCCTAATCTACACGTTAAGATGGCGCCAGCCACATCCCCTTACCGTCGCGAGGCAGCGCAAGCGACGGTGGTGGCGAACACAGGTTTGGTGGTTCCGACGCATCCCTGCGCACATGCGGGGCGGATGCAATTCCGGCAAGGCCACGACCCAAGGCCACGACCCAAGGCCATGACCTATGCGCGGTACGCCGCCAGCGCCCGGTCTTCACCAATTCTTTTGTCCGACGGTGCGGCGGGGAGGGGGCTTTCGAACGCCCGCCTTACAGTCTCCATCATATTGCCATGCTTTTGGTGAAATCGGGGTGGACCCTAGTACCAGGGCAGACGTTGACGTCAGCGTCGATACAGTTCGCCGCGTGCACGGGTGATTGTGGACTTGAACGACAGGGCGCCAATGAGTTCAACGCCGACCCCGACGCAAATCGATCCGAAGGATATCCCGACGCTCGCGCCAGACGTGGTGCTTTCGCCTGCGGATCTTGACGTTTCAAAATCCGGGGCTGCCGGCAAGCCCACTCCGTCCCCGCCGAAGCTCCCTGCTTCTTCTGCGCCGAAGGTCACGGCTTCCGCTCCGAAGGTCGCGGCCTCCGCGCCGATGGTCACTGCGTCCCCTCCGAAGGTCACGGCCTCCGCGCCGATGGTCGCTGCGTCCACTCCGAAGGTCACGGCTCCCGCGCCGAAGGTCACTGCATCCGCTCCGAAGGTCATTGCTTCCGCGCCGAAGGTCGCGGCTTCCGCTCCGGAAGTCACTGCTTCCGCGCCGGAAGTCGGTGCAACCGCCGCTGCCGGCACGGCGGTTCCGCCTGTCGATGCGACCTTTCGCGCCGCCTCCACCAACAACGTCAAGGGCAGGGGAGCACGGACGTCATTCGGCCGCCGGTTGATGCGCGTTGTGATCGGTATGATCTTGACCGCGTGTCTTGCCGGCGCTGCCGTCGTCTGGGAGTCCCAGGGCGAGATTGTCAGACCGCTTGTCGCGAGATGGGCGCCGCCCTTCGTCCTCACTTTGTTGTCGCGGATGGAGAGTCCGGCGGTCGACCCGCAACCTGCACCGGCTGCCGTTGCGGACACCACGGCAACGGCGGCGCCTTCGACCGAGGCACAGGCCGCGGCGGACAATGTCGGTTCCACCGCGGCAAGCCCGTCACCCGAACAGACGCAGCTATTGCAGTCGATGGCGCGCGATCTGGCCGAGCTGCGGTTGCAAATGGAGCAGATGAAGGCCGGCATCGCGGATCTCAAGGCTGGCCAGGACCAGATGGCGCGCGAAGCAAGCAAGGCGTCTGAGGCGACGAACCTGCGGCCAAGGGTGTCACCGGCGCCGGCCCAGCAGCCGATTGCCTTCCCGGCGCGCAAGCCGCCTCCGCTGCTGCGGCCGGTGCAACCGCGAGCCGGCTCCGTGTCGCCGCAAGCCGCCGTGGCCTATGTGCCGCGCCAGACCGAGCCACGCGTGGTGGCTCCGCCGCCGCCACCCGCGGCCGCGCCGCCCACGGATCTGTCGGCGCCAAGGCCGCCGGCGCCCATGCGCGAGCAGATGCCCTGATCGGCGAACGCTGAGGCCGCGATCTCATCAACAACTCACATCGGTGATTACGAATCCCGGCGTGCGTCGGGACGACGAACTGATGGAGCTGGGCGCCCTGCTGCGCCTCAAATCGGTTTCCCCGCATACGGCATCGACGCGGTGAGGCCGCCATCGACGGGAAAGGCCTGGCCATTGACATAGGACGCCTCGTCGCTCGCAAGGAACAATGCCATCGCCGCGATCTCGTGCGGCTGGCCGGCGCGCTTCAGCGGATTGAGCTGGCCGATCTTGTCCTGGGTGCCGCGCTCCTTGGCGCGATCGAACACCGGTTTGGTCATGCCGGTTTCGATCAGGCCGGGACAGACCGCGTTGATGCGCACGCCGGTGCCGGACAGCGAATAGGCCGTGGTCTGCACCAGGCTGATGACGCCGGCCTTGCTCGCGCCGTAGGGGTGCCCGCTGGCGCCGGCCTTGAGGCCCGCAACTGACGCCGTGCAGACGATCGCACCCGATTGCTGTCTGATCATGTGCGGCGTGGCATGCTTGATCGCGAGGAACGGTCCGATCAGGTTGACGCGCAGGACGTCCTGCCAGTGCTCCACGGTCTGTTCGGCAAGCGGCACCAGCCCGCCGGAGACGCCGGCATTGGCCCAGATCACATCGAGCTTGCCGTAGGTCGTGACCGCCTTGGCGATGAAGGCCATCACGTCCTGTTCCGAGCCGGCATCGGCCATCACGGCTTCCGCGGTGCCGCCGGCCTTCCTCACCTGCTCGACGGTGTCCTTCACGCCCTCGGTGCGGTCGACCGCGATCAGTCGCGCGCCTTCTTGCGTGAACATCAGCGAGGCCGCGCGTCCGATGCCGCTGCCGGCGCCGGTGATGATGACGGATTTGCCCTCGAGGCGGCCCATGGGTTTCTCCCTGATGGTGTTTGATGGCGTGGGCGCCGGTGGTCGCCTGCCGTGTTGCGGAATTTCAAACAGGGTTTCAAACGTGATGTCACTTGAGACGATGCGCGCTCTCACGTACAGCCAATTCGAACCATGCTGGCAAACGTTACTGAAGGGCCTTGCCGATGTCCAATCAAGACAAGCCAACAGTCGTCACGACGCGGTGGTGGTGGGTGCGCCACGCGCCGGTGCGCAATGACGGCGGCAACATCTATGGCCAGACCGATATCGCCTGCGACACCAGTGATCGCGAGGTGTTCGAGGCGGTGGCAAAGATCCTGCCGCGCGGCGCGATCTGGGTTGCGAGCAATCTGATGCGGACGCATCAGACCGCGCAGGCGATCTGGGATGCCGGCTTCCCAAAGCCCGCAACGCTGACGAAGGAAGCGGCCTTCGCCGAACAGCATCTCGGAGAATGGCAGGGCATGAACCGCGCTGCATTCCTCGCCAGCCGGCCGGCCGGCAGCCACTGGTTTGCCGATATCGACGAGCCGCCGCCCGGCGGCGAGAGTTTCATGGATCTCTATAACCGCGTCTGTCGCGCGATCGATCGCATCAATGTCGAACAGGCGGGCAGGGACGTGATCGCGGTCGGCCACGGCGGCTCGATCAAGGCGGCGGTCGGTCTTGCGCTCGGCGGGCTACCCGAAACCGGCCTCGCCTTCGACATCGACAATTGTTCGGTGACTCGGCTCGATCATTTCGCAAGCGCCGAACGCAGCAACTGGCGGCTTCCCATGGTCAACCAGCAGCCGTGGATCGCGGACCCGAGACACGCCGCGATGCATCAGCCGGCCGGGCCGGAGATCGTGCCGGAGACCAAGCTTGCCTGAGGCGCGGTTGCGGAAGGCGGCTGTCGAGTTGAAACAAGAACCGGCCGCATCAGCCGGGTTTGATGGGAGAGACACATGACCTTGTTCGATATGTCGGGAAAAGTCGCCGTCATCACGGGATCCTCGCGCGGCATCGGCCGCGCCATCGCCGAACGGATGGCCGAACATGGGGCGAAGGTCGTGATCTCCTCGCGCAAGAAGCAGACCTGCGACGAGGTGGCCAAAGCGATCAACGACAAGGCCGGCAAAGAGGTCGCGCTCGCGGTCGCGGCGAACATCTCGACCAAGGATGATCTGAAGGATCTTGTCGAGGAGACCAACCGGGTGTTCGGCAAGATCGATACGCTGGTCTGTAACGCCGCGTCCAATCCATACTACGGACCACAGGCCGGAATCTCCGACGACCAGTTCCGCAAGATTCTCGACAACAACATCGTCGCCAACCACTGGCTGATTTCGCTGGTCGTGCCGCAGATGATCGCGCGCAAGGACGGCACCATCACCATCATCTCCTCGATCGGCGGATTGAAGGGCTCGACCGTGCTCGGCGCCTACGCGATCTCCAAGGCGGCCGACATGCAGCTCGCGCGCAACCTCGCCTGCGAATACGGCCCGCACAATGTCCGCGTCAACTGCATCGCGCCGGGCCTGATCAAGACCGATTTTGCCAAGGCGTTGTGGGACAATCCGGACACGCTGAAGGCCTCGACCGCGCGCTCGCCGCTGCTGCGGATCGGCGAGCCCGACGAGATCGCCGGCGCCGCCGTGTTCCTGGCTTCGAAGGCGGGCTCCTTCACCACCGGGCAGACCATCGTGATCGACGGCGGCGCGACCATCAGCTGACGAGAGAGGGGCGGACGTCTATGTCGTCCCTGGCGTGCGCTGGCTGCGCGGGCCCGGAGGGCTCCAACCGGCCTGTGCGCGACCGCTGATCCGGGTTACGCGCTGTGAGCACCCCGGATCCGTGGTCTCGTCTTCCGGCGCGAATTGTGACAACATGCGATCCATGAACCAAGCCGCCCTGATCGAGGTCCTGAGGATGTACGATGCCGTTCTGCGCGAGAACGGCGCAACCGGACTATTCATGTTCGGCTCCCGGGCCGTTGGCACGCCGCGGCCCGATAGCGATCTCGACCTCTTCATCGACTACGATTCGCAAGTGAGAATTCCGAACCTGTTCCGTCTCATGCAAATCGAGGAGGAGATTTCGAAGGCTCTCGGCATCCCGGTGACCATTACGACTCGGAATGCACTTCACCCCTTGATGAAGGACAGCATCGAGCGGGACGCCGTTCGGGTCGCATAATGCCGAAAGACCCCACGATCGCCATTCGCGATTGCCTCGCCGAGATCGCAATCTTGCATGAGATCGAGGGGCGCATGACGTTGCAAGCCTTCCGGATCGTCCGTCGTGCAGCTGCGTATGCGATCCAGACCATCTCGGAGGCCGTGCGGCAGATTCCGGACGACTGGCTCGCGGACTTCCCGACCGAGCCATGGGGACAGATCAGGGGCATCGGTAATCGTATTCGTCACGAGTACTTTCGTATCGACGATGCCATTCTGTGGGAGGTCATCACGACCGACACGCATGCGCTGAAGACGGTGATGGAATCAATGCTCGCGCGACATGCGGGCGAACACCCATCGTGACGTCGCGCTCGGCGGGCACGGCGCGGAAATCGGCGTCGGGAGGACACACGGTCGTGCCCGAGCGTAGAACGGCGAGCCATGGTCCAACCTCGATGGCCGCGGGCCCGGCTCGATGTGTAGAGATGGACAATAATATACGCATTGGGCGCCGATACGACTTATGGCCGTCGTTCGCGTGCGAAGAGTCCATGCTGCTTCGATGCGAGGTCTGTAGGGCGGGTTGGAGCTGAAGGCGTGACCCGCCATCATGAGCGGCGCCAGCACCCGACCGCCCGACGCAATGACACTGCGCCCATTCTCAGTCGAGTCCGCTGATCGCCGATGCCGGTGATTTGCTCGACACGGGTCAAATTCCCGTTCGCCGTCGCGATGGAAATGACGCCGTATCCGTAAAATTCTACTGCCCGACGGGCTAGATCTGGTGTGATTTGGCTGTCCAGCCCCATAGGAAAAAATATTCTGATTTTCAGAAATGCGAATCATAGCTATAGACCATGCCGTCTCGTCCCACATCAGGGGCGTATCGCGGTCGTCACGAGCGCGGGGCGGGATGCGGTGGACGCAGGCAGCGTCGGGCGCGTGGACGGATCGCAGGGCGGTTTCCCCGTGAGCGATCACGGCGCGCAGGACGAACGGCGCTGAAGCGTACGGCAAAAGCGTGTGGTCCTGGCACCCGTTGCTGGTGTCAAGTCGGCGGAGTCTTGGTCGGCCCAACCGGGCGCAGGCAAGACATATTCGCCGACGACGGTGGCAAGACGAATTCGTCGCCGGGGAGAGTACGCCATAAGTCGTCAAACCATCCGCGTGGGGAATGCCGGGTGATTCCGGTGCCTCCGCTGTGAAGACTCGTGCGCATACTTACTACCCCCAGCGCGCACGGGGCTGTGGGTGCACTGGGCGCCCGGCATTCCCCGCGCCCTCTCTTGTCAGGGCGGACGTCTTGCAAAACCTCGGGCGCGCACTGTGCCGCGAGGTGTCGATGCGCGTCTGAGAGGGTGGCTTGAAAATTGAATCGTCCATCTGCTCTATCGTCGGAACCTCGGGGATTGCAGGCGCGACGGCGCGGCATCGGCGGTGGGATCCGTCGCTCCGTCGGTCACGGGGACGAGACGAGCGAAGCTCGCTCTGAGCCGGCTTGCGCTCGCGAGGGTTGAAATGGGGTCGCGAATCACCGGCCGAGGGGGCTACGTTGCCGGCGACGGCCCGCATCGCGCCAGGACCGAACCAAGGCCTCGAGGCTGGTCCATGCCGAAGACCCATATGTCTTCTCGTCCGGCGCCGGATTTGCAGCGTTTCGAGCAGCTCCTGACCAGCGGCGGCGACGAGCGCATCGCGATCGATGCTGCGACCGGGCGCAATCGTTACGGTATCCCGCGCGGCAAGGCCTGCGACGAGGCCTGGTTCTCGTCGTCGACCGCGACCGCGATATCGTCGCGCGGCTACGACGCGGCCCTGGACGCCTATCGTTCGATCATGGAGCCGGGCGATGCGCGGTCGATCCCGGCCTGGTTCGGGTCGATCCGTGCCAGATTGACGAGGCTGTTCGGGTGTGAAGGAACCGACATCGTCTTTGCTGCGTCTGGTACCGAACTCGAGCTCATCGCGCTCGGTCTGGCGCGCAGCATCTTGCGTCCGCCCCTGCTGAATCTGGTGGTGGCGCCGGGGGAGACGGGACGAGGCGTCCTGTTGGCCGCAGCGGGGCGGCATTTCCTCGGCTCGGCGCCGTTTCGCGCCATCGTCACATGCGGCGCGCCGCTTGAAGGGTTTGCGACGCCTGAAACGCTCACCGCGTCGGTCGAGATTCGCGATCAGTCCGGAACACCGCTGTCGCCTGATCGCATCGACAGCGAGGTCATTCGTGAAGTCGAAGCGAGCATTGCCGGGGGGCGAAGCGTCCTGATCCATCTGCTGGATTGCTCAAAGACCGACCGCAGCGGCCCGCGGCGGTCGACCGCGTCCGCGCTGCTGGCGCGATATGCGGGACAGGTTCTCGTGGTCGTGGATAGCTGCCAATTGCGCTGCGCTCCCGAGCAGATCAGGGCGGATCTGCGCGCAGGCTTCATGGTGATGATCTCAGGCTCGAAGTTCGCCGCGGGGCCGCCTTTCGCAGGCGCCATTCTGCTGCCGCAGGGCATCGTGGACCAGGTTCGAGATTTGCACTTGCCGCCCGGTCTGCGCGCCTATACGGCGGCCGAAGACTGGCCGGTTGCCTGGCGCGGACAGGCGTGGCCGCAGTTTGCCGCAGCCGGCAATGTCGGTGCCGGCTTGCGGTGGGAGGCGGCCTTGGCCGAACTCGAAAAACTGTTTGCGCTGCCAGTCGCGTTTCGCAACTCCGTGGCGACAGCCTTCGCGCATGCGGTCGAAAAGCACGTACAGGAAAACCCGGCTCTCGCGCTGGTCGACCAGATCTCCGCCGACGACTGTCGGCCGAACCGAACGATATTTTCAGTTGTGACGGCGGCCCCGGAGAGGACGTCCCTGGCGTCCGAGGCCGTCTATCGCGCACTCATGCGGCCGCGGCCCGACGATCCTGTGGCCGGATCGTTGAAACGCGTCTTTCATGTCGGTCAGCCGGTTTCGATCGGGCCGCGCAGCGCGCTCCGTGTCTGCCTCAGCGCGTCTCATATCGTCGATGCCGCTGAGGTCACGGCGAAGGACGGCACGTTTGACGCGGCGGTGGCACCGCTGTTGGCCGACCTCGACGGTCTGTTCCTCAGATGGGCGCAGGTATCGCGCGACCTCCGTTGCTCCTAGTGCCCAGGACGCAAAGCTGAAATTCTCATGGTTTCCGGGCTAGTCAAAGCGATCCTTGCAATTATTGGTTGATGATTTGCACGTAGAAGTAGCTTTTCCGCCAGGAGGACGCATGACGACGCTCGATGTGCCGGTAACGGGCGCTGCGGCTCGCGGCGCGATTGGGACCAAAACGCTTTGCATTTTGTTCTTTTTCTCCGGATTTCCCGCCCTGATCTATCAACTGACCTGGCAGCGCGAACTCTTCCGTATCTTCGGCGTCAATTCGGAATCGGTCACCATCGTGGTCTCGGCGTTCATGCTTGGACTGGGACTTGGTAGCCTCGCCGGCGGCTGGGTCTCGAAACGGCGGGGAATCAGCCTGCTGCCCTTGCTGGCATCGATCGAACTGGCGACAGCCGCGTACGGTATCGTGTCGCTCGGTGTGTTCGAGCAGGTCGGCGCGTCCATCGTCGACTGGTCGCTGCCGGCAATGGCCGCCGTCAATCTGCTCTTGGTCATCGTTCCGACATTGCTGATGGGCGCAACCCTGCCGATTCTGGTGTCGCATCTTGTTCGGCGGTCAGGCGAGGTCGGCGGCGCCGTCGGCCTGCTTTATTACGCCAACACAATGGGGGCAGGCGTGGCCTGCCTGGTCTGCTGTGGCGTGCTATTTCCGTTCCTTGGCATGCATGGTGCGGTGTTCACGGCCGTCGGCTTCAACGTGGCGGTCGCTGCAGGCGCAATCCTGGCGTATGCGCTTCATCGCGACGAAGCGCATCCCGCACTTGCGATTTCAGGTCACAGCACCCGCGAGCCGGTCATTGGCCTGCGAAGCGTGCTGCTGTTGGCCGCGCTTGGAGGATTCATCTCCTTATCCTACGAAATCTTCCTGTTCCGAACCGTCTCGTACGCGTCGGGATCGAGCGCGACCGCCTTTGCCATCACACTGGCATGCTTTCTGATGGGCATCGCCGGCGGCGCACGAAGCGCGGGGAAGATGTGTGAAACATTGCGTCCGGCCGACGCGATGCGCAAGGCCGCCAATGAACTCGTCTTTGCCAATCTGACCGGGCTGCTGTTTCTGCCCTTGATGGCGCATCTTGCATGGCTTGATCGCGGTGTCTTCGTCGTCGCCATGCTGTTGGTCTATCTGATTGCGCGCGGCTGGGGTTCGCTGTTGCCGTATCTTTCCCAATTCGGCGTTCCGGCAGACGAGCGCGCCGGAATGTGGACATCGCTGCTCTACTTCTCAAATATCCTTGGGTCTGCGGCGGGAGCCATCGTGACCGGCTTCGTTCTAACGAACGACCTGACATCGGTGCAAATTGCCCTGGTGCTTGCGATTGCGGGCACGCTCTGCGCGCTGTTCCTCATCGCCACGCTCGACATCGATCGATCGGAACGGCTGAGGCGGGCGGCGGATGCGGTCGGCGTCCTCCTGATCGCGCTCGTCGTCGTTCCGCTGTTGTCGCATCGCGTTTTCGAAAATCTGCTCTTCAGGGGCAATCTCGATCACGCCTTCGCGAATGTGGTGGAGAATCGCAGCGGCATCATCACGGTCGATACCGACGGCACCGTGATCGGCAACGGGATGTATGACGGACGATTCAATGTCCGGCTGCAGGACGATCGAAACGGAATCATCCGGCCCTACGCGCTCGGTCTCTTGCACGCCGCACCGCGCGACGTTCTCATGATCGGATTGTCTTCCGGCTCCTGGGCGCAAGTGATCGCAAACAATCCCGCTGTGAGGTCGCTTACGGTCGTGGAGATCAATCAGGGATATCTCGCTCTGATCATGCAGCAGCCCGAGGTCGCGTCAGTGCTTCGCAACCCGAAAGTCACCATCGTCACCGACGATGGCAGACGCTGGTTGAGCCATCATCCCGAACAGCGCTTTGACGCCATCGTATCCAACACGACCTGGAATTTTCGCGCCAATGTCTCAAACCTGCTGTCGGCTGAATTTCTTGAATTGGCCCGGCTGCACCTCAATCCGCGGGGTATCGTATTCTACAATACAACCGATTCCGACCGCGTGCAGCGAACCGCCTGCCTGACGTTCCCGCATGGGGCCCGGTTCGCCAATCATGTGGTCGTGTCTGACACCCCGATTGACTGGAATTTCGCACGCTGGAGGCAGACCCTTGAAGCTTACGCCATCGACGGCAAGAAGCAGTTCGATCTCCAGGATGCTGGTGATCGCGCGTTGCTCGATCAGGTCACGGCGGCCGACCAGAGTTCGCGGCATTTGATCGAAGATTGTCCGCAAGTCCTTGCCCGGACGGCGGGCAAGGTTCCTGTTACGGACGACAATATGGGGACGGAATGGCGTTACCCACTCGGGCTCGAATGATGGATTGCCGTGTTGCGACGCGCTCGCTCACTCCACCGCGGCATAGACGAGGTCGCGCACCAGCGAGCGGATGTGTTGGCGCTGCCCCGGGCCCTGCATCATCAGCACCGCGAACAGGTCCTCTTGCGGATCGATCCAGAAGAAGGTGCCGGCCATGCCGCTCCAGAAGAACTGACCGACCGAGCCGGGGAACGGGGCGATGCCGGCCTGGGTGCGCACGGCAAAGCCGAGACCGAAGCCGTGACCGGGCGGCATCAGGGGCGAGTCGACCTTGACGCTGGCGCCGAGATGATCGGACGCCATCAATTCGAGCGTCTTGCGGCCGATGATCCTGACGCCGTCGAGCGTGCCGCCACCGAGCAGCATCTGGCAGAACCGCGCATAGTCCATGGTGGTCGAGACCAGTCCGCCGCCGCCGGATTCCATCACCGGCTGCTCCAGCATATTGAACAGCTGGACCTTCTCGCCGGACCACGGATCGGTCGGGAAGGCTTCGGCAAGGCGGCCGGCATTTTCCGCACCGGTATGGAACGCGGTCTCGGCCATCTGCAGCGGCGCCAGGATACGCTCGGTGAGGAACGCGCCGAGGCTCTTTCCGCTGATGACCTCGATGATGCGGCCAAGAATGTCGGTCGAGCGGCTGTAGTTCCATTCGGTGCCGGGCTGACACAGCAGCGGCAGGCTTGCGACCAGGGCGGCATGCTCGGCATTGGTGATCTTGCGGCTGCGCAGCCGCGATTGCTGATAGAGCTGCTGCACCAGGCTGTTACCGGTATGGTCGTAGGTGATGCCCGAGGTATGTCGCAACAGGTCCTGGATGGTCATCGCGCGCGCAAGCGGCACCAGGTCGAGCTTGCCGCCATTCTCCACCCCGACCTTCTGGTCCGCGAATTCAGGAATGAACTTGGCAACGGGGTCGCTGAGCAGGAAATGCCCTTCCTCGAGCAGCATCATGATGCCGACGGACACGATAGGCTTGGTCATCGAGAAGATGCGGAAAATGGTGTCTTGGGCCATGGGCGCGCTGTCGGCCGCCGGGCCCTGCCGGCCGATCGCGTCGAACCAGCCGATCTGGCCGTGGCGCGCGACCATGAAGGTCACGCCGGGCATGGTTCCCTTGTCCACCTCGCGCCGGAATGCGTCGGAGGCGCGCTGCAGCCGGACCGGCGAAAGTCCGAGCGATTCCGGCCGAGCCTGCGGAAGCGGTGGCGTCTGGGGGGCGGCGGCGTGCCTGGTGGCGGTTTGCGCGGTCATGGTTTCTTCCTTTGGTTTCTTGTTGTGGGCTCGGATGAAGTCTGGCGCAGAACGCCCGGATTGAACAGGGCGTCCACGGCGAGCGGCAGTCGGTTCGGTGTCCGGTAGGCGGTTGAACATGGTCCCTGATTGGAGATAGCCAGGCTGGCGCGGTCGCTTGGGTTACCGCTTCGCCCTTGCATTGGGACCGCTCCCTATGCTTGAAACGGCGCGGGTCGGCGGCGACGGTCCGATCGCTTAGGAGTGTAGCTCAATTGGTAGAGCACCGGTCTCCAAAACCGGGGGTCGCAGGTTCGAGCCCTGCCACTCCTGCCAGTTAAATCAATAGCTTAGCTCAGATTTTGTCGACCGACCTGATCCCGCAAGGGCCAAGGCGGTAAGTGGCTGCGCCGATCGGCGCCGGGCGCAGAGTCCGCGCAAAACGCTCACCGAAAGCTTTGCGACCCCGCAGCGGGATGGAAATTCCCGGATTCACTTCCAAAAAAAAATGACTTTCCTCGCCGACCAATTGGGCATTTCCACCGACCAACTGGGTAAGTGATATCGTCATTTCGGGGGCTCCATTGAAAATGCTTGGCAAGGCGCAATGCCTGGATCAGTTTCCTGTTTTTGAAGTGGTCTTGAAGAAACGAGGCCGAAAATGGCGATGGTACGTGTGCGGGATCGAAGGGGATGTCGTGATGCAGGGTTCGGAAGGCAACCGGTCCGCTGCCAAGTACAAAGCTCACAGGGCGCTCTTCCTGCTATTGGCCGCGCCGTATCGATCGATCCAGCTCAGCATGCCCAGGAGCCCGGAAGAAACGATTTGAAGCTCGAGTACCGCCGATCTGAAGTTCGCATACCGCAAGCGGCGCGTTCGACCCGCGAACTTCAGATCGAAGCGGCGCTCAAATCATAACCCTGCTATTACTCCTGACTATCCGAAGCTCGTGAAAAGTGCTTGGCTCGGGACGGATCACGAACTTCGGAAAAAAAGGGGTACGAGCGCATCGCCTGGGAGCGGCGTTAATCGCGACTTTTCTGTCTTTGCGTATCCAGACCAGTTTGAATTAGCGGGCCTCGCCTGCTTGTGTTTTGTAAGAGGTCAGTATTGAGATGCCATCTTCCGCCAACAAGATTGCCTTGTTTATCGATGGCGCCAATCTCTACGCGACAGCCAAGACCCTCGGTTTCGACATCGATTACAAGCGCCTGCTCAAGGAATTCCAAACCCGCGGAACGCATTTGCGCGCGTTCTACTACACGGCAATCATCGAAGATCAGGAATTCTCGTCGATCCGCCCGTTGATCGACTGGCTGGACTACAACGGTTATACCGTTGTCACCAAGGCGACCAAGGAATTCATCGACGCCAGCGGCCGGCGCAAGGTGAAGGGCAACATGGATATCGAGCTTGCGGTCGACGCCATGGAGCTTGCCGAACATATTGATCAGATGGTGCTGTTCTCGGGCGACGGCGACTTTCGCTCGCTGGTGGAGGCGATGCAGCGCCGCGGTGTCCGCGTCACCGTGGTCTCGACCATTTCCAGCCAGCCGCCGATGATTGCCGACGAGCTTCGGCGCCAGGCCGATGTCTTCATCGACCTCGTGGAACTGCAATCGAAGATTGGCCGTGATCCGTCCGAACGTCCTGCGCCACGCCATCACGCGTCGCAGCGTGGGACGATGGCGCCGAAGGGCGATGACGACGACTTCAACGAGTGATGGAACTGGCCGCTGGTCCGTTCGAGCGCGACTTTCCGTCAGCTCGGCCTCCAGGTGTAATCGTTTCCGATGGGGGTAGGTCCGCTCGCGGGTTCGTCGTTTCGCGACCATCCAGGGAGGCAGCCGATCGGCTGCTTCGCCACCCGGTCGCCCCCTTGCCAGCTCCTTGCCGATACAACAAATCGCGTCGATTCTTGCCCGCTCCTGGGCCGAAGCTCCGCGAAAATTGTCGATTTCTTCCGGCCTTGGCCGAAAAGGCGAAGGATTTGCGCCATTAGGAGTTGAAAATCGGACGAATACAAGGAGGATGACGTACCTGGAATCGCGCGGCGGCGGCTTTCATGTCAGTCCGATTTGGCGGCAAGATCGATACCTACGAAACTCTGGTTTTTCTGGAAGAACGGGTTGGACTGGGACTTTTCGTCTGGGATCTGGAAACTGACGATGTCCAGTGGTCTGATGGAATGTTCGCGCTGTTTGGGATGAAGCCCGGCACCGTGCAGCCCAGCACCGCGGTCGCCTTGTCGATGACTCATCCGGAAGATCGGATCGCGTCCGGCTGGCTGCAGCACGAGGCCAGGGAAGGGCGGCTCTTGGACCGCGAGTTCCGCATCGTGCTCCGCGATGGCCGGGTTCGTCATCTCATGCAGCGCGCCCGCCTTGTCGGCGACTCCTCGGGATCGAAGACAATCTGGGGCGTGCGCATCGATGTCACGCCGCTCTATGAAGAGCGTACCCATGCGGAAGTCGTGCAAAGGCGTCTCCGGACCTTGATGCACGCGCTGCGCGGGACGGTCTGGCTGGCACGTTTCGAGGGCGGTTCCGTCGAGGCCTTCAGCCTGTCGCCCTCGGAAGATCCGTCCGCGGCGCAAGGTAACTGGTTCGATCGGGTCTATCCGGGCGACAAGGCGATGGTGCTGTCGGCCTGGGAGGACGCGGCTCACCGCCACGCGCCGCTCGCGGTCAATCATCGATTCCAGCAGCCCGACGGCAACATGCGATGGTATCAGTCGCGCGCTGCGCCACAGCTCGATGATCACGGCTCGCCGATCGCATGGATCGGCGTTTCGCTGGACGTCCATGATCTCATCGCAGGCCAGGCGGACAGCGCCACGATCACCGGCGCACAAATCCGCGGCGCGAGGGGGATCCTCAACTGGTCCGTGCGCGATCTTGCCGATGCGGCTAGCGTTTCCGTTGCGGTCCTTCGCCGGCTCGAAGGGTTCGATGGACCTGCGAAGTGCGATCCGCCCGCAGCCCAGGAGATCAGGCAGGCGCTGGAGGGCGCGGGCATCGAGTTCTTCAGTTCGCCGTTGGGCAAGCCAGGTGTTCGCCCGCGATGAGTGTTTTAACCGATCCATGTGCTGGGTTGCGTCAGCCCGTAGAATACACGCCGTAGTACTACCGTGGCGGGAAAAACGGGGTCTCGATTTCATCAAAATTAAAGCCGGGCACGCCAACGTCTCGCGACATGCCGGCCGAATTCGCAAAAGTTCGGTGTGGCTTCATCTTGCTTGGTGAGGGCGAGGAAATGCATTTGTCGGACGTCAGCCTAACTTGTGCGCAGGAATGCTCCCGTCTCGCTGTCTTTTGCACGGACGAGCTTCTCGCGAAGCGGCTGAGATCGATCGCGCTGCGTCTTCACCGTGCCGCGCTTGAAGATGCCGAACTCTGCGACCTGCCGTCCGAGCAGATGCCTTTGGCGAACGCGGAATCGGGCAGGGCAGATCGATATGTCCGAATTGGTTCGATTCACAGCGGCGGATGACCCGGCGCAGGCCGCCATCGTCAGGGCTTAGGTTCCCCAATCGCGTGCGCGCCTGCCCCTGGTTCGGGCAAAATCTTGGCAGAATCCGGATCGGTTCCAACTCCTGCCGATCGTGCTCTCGTTGCGCGTGCGGGAGTTCGCGCAGAATGCGCCAAGTAACAGACCATAAGTAACAGACCATAAGGTTTCGTCGCGGCCGCTGGTTCAATCATCACCTGCCGCCGTTTTCGAAAGCGGCAATATTTCGGGATGGGCGAAAATTGCTTGATGGTCGCGGCACGCTAGCGCACAATCCAGATAGGCTTCTCAGGTCCGGACTCCTGGAATGTATGTCGCCGAGAGCAAGCGCCTTACACATCAGGGCGCGAAGAAAATCATGGCGACGGCTCTCGATATGGCGAACCAAGCCGGGATCGCAATCTCCTGCGCGATCGTGGACGCGGGCGGGCACATCATTCTGCTTGAGCGCATGGACGGCGGCCGGTTCCATACCGTGCACTCCTGCACCACGAAGGCGGTGTGCGCAGCGTCAAATCGACGCCCGACGTCGGCCGCGGGCGCCGCGGGTCAGGCGCTCGACGTGGGCCATGCGATCGGACTTGCGCTCGCTGCCGGACCGGAGCGGTGGACGGCGATGGAGGGTGGCGTGCCGCTGCTGGTCGACGGCCAATGCATTGGTGGTGTCGGCGTGAGCGGCGGCGACTGGGAAACTGATTTGCGGATCGCCAAGGCGGCCGTCGAGGCGATCGGGGCGAGTTGGAAATAATCGTGAGTAGTCATCCTCTGCGCGTGGGTTGCATCGGGATCGGATGGTGGTCGGATGTTCTCGCCGACGCCATCCAGCGCTCGGGCAAGCTCGAGATTCGCGCCTGCTTCACGCGCTCCGCGGAAAAGCGCGAAAAGTTTGCGGCCAAATATGGCTGCAGGCCGGCCGCAAGCTACGAGGCTATGCTGGCCGATGCCGAGATCGAGGCGATCATCAACACGACGCCGAATGATGTGCATCTGGCAACCACCTCCGCTGCCGCCGCCGCGGGCAAGCACGTCTTCCTGGACAAGCCGATTGCCAACACCGTCACGGACGGCCGCGCCATCACCGAGGCCTGCCACAGGGCCGGCGTGGTGCTGGCGCTCGGCTATCAGCGGCGACGCGAGAGCCAATTCCGCTGGATCAGGCGGCAGATCGACGCCGGTCTGTTCGGCAAGCTCGTCAATGCCGAGGCCAACATCAGCCGCGATCGTCTCGGCAAGATCGATTTGACCTCATGGCGCTACCAGGCCGCCGGCATGCCTGGCGGGGTGATGCTGCAGATCGGCATCCACTACATCGACGTTCTGGAATACCTGGTCGGGCCGATCGTTGCGGTACGCGGACAATCGGCACAACTGGTGCTGCCGGGTGACAATCCGGATGTCGCGAGCCTGATCCTGGAGCACGAGAACGGCGCGCTATCGACACTGAACGCAAGTTACGCCTCGGCGTCCGAGTATTATCTGATGAACATCTACGGGAAGGACGCGTCGGCCTACTACGATTTGCACAATGGGCTGCGCCTGCTCAAGCGCGGCGAAACCGCGCCCGTGACGGTGCCATATGCCAAGAACGACACCCTGGTCGAGGAATTGGAGGAGTTCGCGGCCGCGGCGCGCGGGCAGGGGCAGCACGAAGTTGGCGGTGATTACGCGACGAGATCGCTGGCGGTCGTGCGCGCCGGCGTGCTCTCGGCCCGGGAAGGACGCCGGATCGAGGTCGCAGAGATATTGGAGAGTGATCGAAACGTGTGATCGCGCGCTTGCGCGGACGGGAGCGTGTCGTGAGGCCAAGTATCAGTGTCTGGCCGGTTGTCGCCGTCGCGATGACAATCGTTGCCGCTGTCGTTCCGGCGCGTGCGCAGGAGTATCCATCCCGGCAGATCACGGTGATCGTACCCTTCCCCGCGGGCGGCGCGAGCGATGTGATTGCGCGCATCGTCAGCAACCAGATGTCCAAGATCCTTGGCCAATCCATCGTCATCGAGAATGTCGGCGGCGCCGGCGGCACGATTGGCAGCGCGCGCGCAGCTGCTGCCGCGCCGGACGGCTACACCCTGCTTGCGGCGGCCATGGGCTCACACGTGGCCGCGCCGGTGCTCACACCGAACGTCAAGTACGATCCGCTGGTGGATTTCGTGCCGGTCGGCATCACCGCGCATTCGCCGGCCGTAATCATCGCGCGAAAGGATTTCCCGGCCAAGGACTTGAAGGAATTCGTTGCCGTGCTCCGACAGCAGGGCGGGGCGGTGAAACAGGCGCACGGCGGCATCGGTTCGTCCTCGCACATGGCGTGCCTTTTGTTCACTGCGGAGATCGGCGCGAAACCCACGCTCGTGGCCTATCGCGGGTCCGGTCCGGCGTTGAATGATCTGGTGGGAGGCCATGTCGACTTCCTGTGCGAGCAGTCGGTCAGCGTCGCGGACCAGGTGCTGGCGGATACGGTCAAGGCCTATGCTGTCTCGGCCGGCCAGCGCCTGGCGACGCTGCCCGACGTGCCGACCGCCAGGGAGGCGGGCATCAGTTACGAGATGAGCGTCTGGTCCGGGCTGTTTGCGCCCAAGGGCGTCCCGCGCGAGGTCGTGACCAGGCTTGCCGACGCCCTCGACAAGACGCTCGATGACCCCGCTGTGCGCGCGACGCTGGCCCGGCTCGGCGCATCGATACCGGCCAGGGCCGAGCGCAACCCTGAAGCATTCGACCGTTTCGTCCGCTCTGAGGTCGCGCGTTGGGCGCCGATTCTTACGGCGACCGGGGTGGAGAAATGAGGCGATCGATGTGAGGCCCCGGACTCAATCCGGATGCGGTTTCTTGCCAGGTGTGGTGCTGGCGCCGCCTGAGTTGCAGGTGACCGATCGTTCGAATCGAATTCCATGCCATGTGCCCGCGAAACCGGAGCTACCGTAATCGCTGAGTGACGGGATCATGCTCCCAAGAAGAAAGAATGCGTGCTATCCTGCCGTCGACGGACGAAGTGCCGTACCGCCTTAGGGATGTCCCACCAGCCTTCCTGTGTCGGCTCTGAGGATCGCGTTTTTTTGCCAAAGGCACGCACTTGTTGCCAAAGGAATGTGTGAGCCATGTTCCGTTTCATCCTCGCTGTCTTGGGATCTTTGGCAGCCTTCGGCGCCGCCGAATCCGGTCGGGCTGCGCAAGACACGCCGTCGCAGGACAAGTCTACCCCGCAGAGTCAGCTCACCTATTCGGCGTGGACCAGATCCTGCACGCGCGAGGTCGATGCCGACCGCAAGCAACTCTGTGTCACGACCAGGACCGGACGCAACGATTCGGGGCAGCTGGTGGTCGCCGCCATATTCGCCGAGCGGGAAGGCGAGTCCCGAAAGACCCTGAGGGTGGTAGTGCCGCTGGGAGTGCAGGCGGTGCATGGCACCCGCGTCATCGTCGATTCCAATACTCCGATGCTAAGCCCCTATGCATTCTGCAACACCGATGGCTGTGCGTCGGATTATGACGCCACGCCTGATGTCATGAACCAGCTTCGGAGCGGCAAGAACCTTGCGGTTCAAGCGATCAATGCCAACGGTTCAGCGCTGACGCTGCCGCTTCCACTCGCCGATTTTAACAAGGCGTTCAACGGCGATGCGACCGACTGGAGTTCTCTTGACGATCAGCGCAGGAAAATCGTGACGTCGCTGTTCGGGATCAAGAACGAAGCCGGGCAGGCACCATGGAACCCGACGCTCATCTATGCCCCCTGGGCGAGATTCTGTCTCAAAGGTCAGGCCGCCAATGCAAAACAAGTTTGCTTTGTCGGTAAGGATGGCCGGGTGGAATCGGGGCAGGCCGTGATCGGTGCTGTGCTCATTGAACCTGAAGGCGAAACAAAGAAAACTCTGCGCGTGACGGTGCCATTAGGCATGCAACTCTCCAACGGAACCCGTCTCATCGTCGACGGCAGTTCGCCGGCAGTGAGCCCTTATGTGATCTGTTTTGCCAATGGTTGCATGTCAGACTACGACCTGACCCCCGCCTTGCTCGCAAGCCTGCGCAACGGAAGGTCTCTCACCGTGCAAGGCATCGTAAACTCCGGGCGGCCGCTGAGCCTGACGCTGCCGCTCGCCGAGTTCAACGCCGCATATGACGGCCCGCCGATGAATCCCAAGGCATTCGAAACCCGGCAAAAGAAGCTGCAGGAGGAACTGGCCGAACGTGCGAAGGCGTCGCGCGAGACGATTAAGGACAATCCGCCCGGCAAGGTCGTTGCGACGGCCAAGCCATCGGAACAAGCGATGCCTGCGCCGAACTCATCGAGCATGCCGGCAGTTTCGTTTGGCCGTCGCGTCGCCCTCGTGATCGGCAATTCCGCCTACCAGCATGCGCCAACTCTTCCCAACCCGCGCCGTGATGCGGCCATGGTGGCGGAAGCGCTCCGTCAGGTTAACTTTGAGACAGTGACATCGCAGTACGATCTCGGACGCGAGCAACTCGTCAACGCATTGCGAGATTTCGCAAGACAGGCGGAAGGCGCGGACTGGGCCGTCGTTTATTATGCCGGGCACGGCTTGGAGGTGGCTGGCGTCAACTACCTGATTCCCGTCGATGCCAGGATCGAGACCGATCGCGACATCAACCTCGAGGCGGTGTCGATGGATCAAGTGCTGAACTCGGTGGAGCGTGCGAAGAAACTACGGGTGGTGCTGCTCGACGCCTGCCGCGACAATCCGTTCGCTGCTCAGATGAAGCGCACGATGACGACCGTCTCGCGCTCTGTCAGTCGTGGGCTTGCGCAGATGGAACCCGATCCGGGCACGCTGGTCGTGTTCGCCGCAAAGCACGGCGAGACCGCGCTCGACGGCGATGCCGCCGATTCGCCGTTCGCACTCGCTTTTGTCAAGAATATCCGAACTCCCGGCATTGAAGTCCGGCGTCTGTTCGACAACGTCCGCGACGATGTCATGGATATGACGGGACACCAACAGCAGCCTTACAGCTATGGCTCGGTCTCCGGCCGGGAGGACTACTATTTCACGGCGGCAAGGTAGTGTACGAGGGGCGCTCGAATGATTTGCCCCGACTGTGGCTCAAGCTCCGGTCTGGAGGTTAGTGGCGCCGCTCGGTGGGTGCGTTAGAGGTGCCCGTAGTGCCCCCGGAGTGTCCGCTTGCCGTTTGCGCGGCTGCCTTGACCTTTGGACGCGCGCGCAGTACATAATGATGACCTGCAGCCGGCCCGTTTTGACGCGGATATCCGGCGCGGCTTTAAACCCCCCGAAACATGCGAGCCGGCTGGCTCATCCTTCAAGAAGAGGGCTGGGCGCATAAGGGCTGTTCGGATTCCCTTGAAACTCTCAAATCGTCTCACGACGGACGCGGATACCAACGATGGCTGTGAGCCCGTTCAAATTCCTGCAGGAAGTGCGCTCGGAGACCGCCAAGGTCACCTGGCCGACCCGTCGCGAGACGATGATCACGACCATCATGGTGTTCGTGATGGTGGCGCTGGCCTCGATCTTCTTCTTCGCCTCGGATCAGCTCATCCGTTTTCTCGTCACCTTCCTGCTGGGCATACGCTAATGGCTACCGCAGCATTTCAGACCATGGACAAGCGCTGGTATATCGTCCACGCCTATTCGAACTTTGAAAAGAAGGTCGCGGAATCGATCCGCGAACAGGCGAAGCAGCGCGGACTTGAGGATCTGTTCGAGCTGGTGCTGGTGCCTACCGAAAAGGTCACCGAGGTCCGCCGCGGCCGCAAGATCGACGCCGAGCGGAAGTTCTTTCCCGGCTACGTGCTGGTGAAGATGAAGCTGACCGACGAGGCATTTCATCTCATCAAGAATACCCCGAAGGTGACGGGCTTCCTCGGCGCGGAAAACAAGCCGATGCCGATTTCCGAGGCCGAGGCGATGCGCATCCTGCACCAGGTGCAGGAGGGCGTGGAGCGGCCGAAGGCGTCGGTGTCGTTCGAAATCGGGGAGAATGTGCGGGTGGCCGACGGGCCGTTCGCGTCGTTCTCCGGCGTGGTCGAGGAAATCGACGAGGCGCGTTCGCGCGTGAAGGTCGCAGTGTCGATCTTCGGCCGCGCGACGCCCGTGGAGCTGGAATTCGGTCAGGTCGAGAAGGTCTGACGGTGGTTAACCCGGACGTCGAACCGTCCGCGGGCCGCCGCTGCCCCAACTAGAGGGTTGGCGATCCAATCGATTTTCGGTATATGCAGCGGCTTCGCTCCGGGAGCGTGCGGCCTGGCATCTGCCAGTCTGGCTCGCCGGGGCGCTGTCCAGCAAAGGCCGTGGGAGGAAGGGGGCGGTTGCCAGCCGCACTCGATCCGAACCACGAAACCTGAAACCGCCGGCCTAAAGGCCGGCAGAACGGGAGTCACGTATGGCAAAGAAAGTGACCGGATACCTGAAATTGCAGGTGCCGGCGGGTGCTGCGAATCCATCGCCCCCGATCGGCCCCGCGCTTGGTCAGCGCGGCCTCAACATCATGGAATTCTGCAAGGCGTTCAACGCCCAGACGCAGAAGGAAGAAAAGAACACCCCGATCCCGGTGGTCATCACCATCTACGCGGACCGTTCCTTCACCTTCGAGATGAGGACGCCGCCGATGTCCTTCTTCCTCAAGCAGGCGGCCAAGATCCAGTCCGGCTCGAAGGCGCCGGGCCGCGACAAGGCTGGCGCGGTGACCAAGGCGCAGGTGCGCGAGATCGCCGAGAAGAAGATGAAGGATCTCAATTGCGATTCCATCGAAGCGGCCATGAGAATGGTCGAGGGCTCCGCCCGTTCGATGGGTCTGGACGTTGCGGGGTAGGCGCCATGACAATCGGAAAGCGTTTGAAGAAAGCCCGCGAAGGCGTTGATCGCGAAAAGCTTTACCCGCTCGCTGAGGCCATCAAGATGGTCAAGGAACGGGCCAAGTCGAAGTTCGACGAGACCATCGAGCTCGCGATCAATCTCGGGGTCGACCCGCGGCACGCCGACCAGATGGTCCGTGGCGTGGTGACCCTGCCGAACGGCACCGGCCGCACCTTGCGGGTCGGCGTGTTCGCGCGCGGCGCCAAGGCCGACGAAGCCAGGGCCGCCGGCGCCGATGTCGTCGGCGCGGAAGACCTGGTGGAGAAGGTACAGGGCGGTCAGATCGATTTCGACCGCTGCATCGCCACCCCCGACATGATGCCGCTGGTCGGGCGCCTCGGTAAAGTGCTCGGTCCGCGCGGCATGATGCCGAACCCGAAGATCGGGACCGTGACCATGGACGTCACCTCAGCCGTGAAGGGCGCCAAGGGCGGTTCGGTCGAGTTCCGTGTCGAGAAGGCTGGCATCGTGCAGGCCGGCGTCGGCAAGGCGTCGTTCTCGGAAGAAAAGCTGGTGGCGAACATCAAGGCGCTCGCGGACGCGGTCGCCAAGGCCAAGCCCACGGGTGCCAAGGGCACCTACATCCAGCGCGTCGCGGTGTCCTCCACCATGGGCCCCGGCGTGAAGGTCGAGCCGGGCACTTTGCTGGGCTGAGGCTGACTGAAAAACGGTCTTGTTACCGAGGGCGGAATTGGGCAACCAATTCCGCCCTTGTCATTTTCAGAATGCCCATCTCCAGAAAGCCCATCGCATGCCCGGACCGGTCCTGATCTATTCGCGCTTTCCTAAGGCGATGATGATGCGCATCGGCGAGCGCTTCGATCTGATGGATACGGCCGGGAAACCGGCAACCGAGGTCTTCGCCCCGGAACAATTGTCGGGCGTTCGGGCACTGATTACGGCCGGCGGTACGAAGCTCGGCGCCGCCGCGATGGACCAGTTGCCCGCGCTTCGCGCCATCGTCTGCTACGGCACCGGCTATGATGGCGTCGATCTCGCGGCCGCCGCCTCGCGCAACATCGCCGTCGGCCATAGCCCGGGAGCAAATGCCGCCTCGGTCGCCGATATCGCCGTGATCTTGATGCTGGCGGCGACGCGGCGGCTCCTGGTTGCGGACAATTATGTCCGCAGCGGCGACTGGGCCGCCGCCAAGCCGTCGCCGATGATGCGACCGCAGCCGGGGATGTTGGGGCGCCGCGTCGGCATTTACGGGATGGGCGAAATCGGCCGCAAGATCGCCGCGCGCGCGGCCGGCTTCGAGGCCGAAATCGGTTATTTCAGCCGCAGCCGGCATGATGTCCCGTACCGGTATTTCGAAAGCCTGGACGCACTCGCGCAGTGGTGCAGCGTGCTGATGGTTGCGGTGCGCGCCGGCCCCGACACCCATCATGCGGTCAACGCCGACATTCTGAACAAGCTCGGTGAAGACGGTTATGTCGTCAATATCTCGCGCGGCTCGGTGATCGATCAGGAGGCGCTGGTGGCGGCCTTGACTGACAAGACCATCGCCGGCGCCGGCCTCGACGTGTACGAGAAAGAGCCGCACGCGCCCGACGCGCTGACCACATTGCCGAATGTCGTGCTCACCCCGCATATCGGCGGCCACACGCTGGAATCGCACCGCGCAATGCAGGACTGCGTGATCGCCAATCTCGAGGCGTTTTTTGCGGGCAAGCCGCTGGCCTTTCCTGTCGGCTGAGTATCAGCGCATCCGAATCGCTCATTGCGGTGCGGAGGCGGGCACGTGGCGCAATTTGTCGGGATTGCGCACGACATAGATGGCGGCGATCCGGTCGCGATCGATGGCCATGCTGAAGCTGTGATCGACTTCGCCGTTGACATAGACAATCGTGCCCACGGTTCCGTTGATCATCGCCGGTTCGATGCGGATGTCGCGGCCGGCGTTCTTCTTCGCCAGGCTGATGAACAAACGCGCGACCTTGTCGGCGCCGATGATCGGATTCAGCGCCGCGGATTTGCGGCCGCCGCCATCGGTCATGGCAATGGCATCTGCGCGCAGTAATCCGGCGAGGCGCGCGACGTCGCCGCTTGCAACGGCCTCGCTGAAGGCATTCAGGAGGCGCGCGTGACTTTCCGCTGTCGCCACTGGTGCCGGGCGCGCGTCCTTCACGGCGCGCCGGGCCCGCGTAGCCAGTTGCCGGCAAGCCGCCTCGGTGCGGTCGATCATCGCGGCGACCTCGGCAAACGGCATGTCGAAGACGTCGTGAAGCAGGAATGCCGCGCGCTCCAGCGGCGACAGCCGGTCCAGCGCCAGCATCAGCGCGAACGAAAGGTCGTCCGCCAATTCTGTCGCGGTGTCGGCGGCCAGGCCTTCCGCATCGAACACCGGTTCGGGAAGCCAGGGGCCGACATAGACCTCCCGCTGCGCCTTTGCACTCTTGAGCCGGTCGAGGCAGAGGCGCGTGACGATGGTGACCAGGAAGGCTTCGGGATTGCGAACGTCCCGTGCCCCCGCGAAGCGAAGATAGGCATCCTGCACGGCATCTTCGGCGTCGCTGCGGCTGCCGAGCATACGGTAGGCAAGCCCGAGCAACCGCCGGCGATGGGGCGCCAGCGGATCGGCGTCACGCGGCCCGTTTGATGACATCGACATTGGTTCCGTCAACGCTGACGCGCCGACACTCCTTGGCGTAACCGAGCCCGGCTTTCACCATAGGAAACATCCGGCCCATTTGCAGCGCCAGCGTCAAATCGATGACGCCCTTGTCACCCCATCGGGCGCGAATGGCGTCGCGACATTCATCGTCATCGCCGGTCCTGCGCACCACGGCATCGGCAAACCGGAACCCGAGAACGGTAGCGTCATTCATGGCGTGCAGGTCGCGGCGCAAGACTGCTTCGATCTGGTCCTTTGCCATGCCGGCATCCAGAGCCATATCGACGCACAGCTGAGTGCAGGGGCCGCAATCCTCGGCCAGTGCGCCGACAAGTTTGGCGGCGAAGCTGGCGCCGACCGGAACCACCTCGCGATGACCGGCGGCTTTCATCAGGTGTGCGAACTTGAAAAATGCGGACGGCGATTGCTTCAGCATCATCTCAAGATAGCTCGTGTCGTAACCATAGCGCTTGCTCGTTGCGCGCAGCATGCGGCGCGCGATCCAACTACGCATGACGTTCTCCAGGGGTTGGAAAGGCGGAATAAAGGGCGAGTGCCGACGGCAGCACGACGGCGACGAGATCGAAGGCGGCGTGGTGATCATGCCCGGCGACTATCAGCACGAGATGGAGCAGGGCGTGGGTTGCCAGGAAACTGGCGCCCGCGACCGCCGCCGGCCAGTACAGCGGCCGCCACGCCCTGGCGGCAAGCGCCAGACCCGCGACCAGGAAGGCGGCGCCAATGTCCTGGACGAAATGCGGATTATAGGGTCCGGTCTCAGATGCCCCGGTCACGCTCGCATACCAGTACGGACCAGCGAACAGCATCATGACTCCGTTGAGTATCGTCGGCACGGCCAGAGCCGCCGCAATGGACCTGCGCATGGGAACCTCCTGCGCCGAAGACGAGCGGAGAGGGCTCGGTGTGACAGGCTAAAACAGAAAAATGTTGAGGTGCTTTCTCGGGTCCCGAATGCGGCCGCCACGAAGTCCCGTAGCGAGATTTCCCGACCCTGCGCTTGCGGGTGCCGCGAAGGCTGGGTGATTCGGGCGGTTTTCAGTCCGAAATCAGGCCCCTCCAAACTGGTGTGAATTTTGCTCTTGGCAAGCGCGAGGTTACCGGCTAAAGAGCCGCTCTCCGGACGTGCTGGCTGTCGCCGGCGCGTTCGTGTTCGTATTCCGAAAACCCGCTACGGCAGGAGATCGTTCCCTTCAAGACGTCCGCTTGGATTGCTCGAAGGGAAAGAAAATGCTGTCGTTTTGGTTGGAATGCGGCAGGGATGCTCCGGCGTGCCGGATCGTCTCGATCCTGTCCAAGACTGCAGGCGCTGGCGACGAAACGCAAGTTTTTTCAAAGGCTTAATTGCATGGCCTGCATAGACGGGTGAAAACCGGATTTCGCTTTCTCGTCGCTATTGGTGGCGCTGAGGGCTTGTTTGGTTCGAACCTCGACACCCCGTGGCCGATAAGGACGCGGGAGGGCAGGCTACTCAATTGTCGTCTTGCCCGGCGTGTCCTTGAGACTGGTGTCGAAAGGTCAGGTTTTGGGTGGGGCGGCGGGTGCAACCCGGCGGCCTCTCTTCACTGCGAAGGCCGCCAACCGGAAAGAGCTTGCTGTGGAACGAGCGGCAAAAAAAGAGGCGGTCGAACAGCTCAACGCGGCCTTCAAGGCCACGAGCGTCGCGATCGTAGC
>Ga0307508_10000556_pt1 | contig 44403 bp, 52 predicted proteins | sample 9_EM_MG_FD_203089 | JGI IMG/M metagenome (GOLD analysis project Ga0307508, IMG submission 203089) | Populus trichocarpa ectomycorrhiza microbial communities from riparian zone in the Pacific Northwest, United States - 9_EM | ecosystem: Host-associated > Plants > Roots > Unclassified | place... | reverse complement strand
GGACTTTGGTACCTGTGGAGCTGGGGATTGGGAGTATATGGAGGTGTAAGAACGGGACGAGTAAAGACGCTTTTGAAGAGTGTACGCGTTTCAAAGCTCGTGGACTATGGGGAATACCTACGAAGGTGACGAATAAAGTATTGCGATTTACCACTTTTAGCTCCTTCCTTAATCGCATGCAGCTTATCTAGATGTAGACACTCAGCACAATTCCATCTCGTGCCTGCAGTATCAATCGCCGCCATGTCCATAGGCGCGTAGAAATGTATTTTTATTGTGCATCCAGCACGCGATTTACCCTGCATGCAGAGCTTACGGCAAGCTGCACGTTAGGCGGGTGATTACATACGTATCAGTATCAAGGTTTTGCAGTCCCAGGGATTCCATTTTTCTGTTCAAACTTTTGCAATGTTGAAAGTTCTTACATAAGTCCAGTCAGTGCTAGATACGGGTTTGGTCGAGCCGAACAGAGCCTTCCCGTTAGATCGGACCTACTTAAGTAAGTATCTAACCGAACCGAACCGCGTCGGCCACCCCGAACCTCCGCGTGTGCGCCCTGTTACTTTCATGTTGTGTCAAATAAGGTTAGCTCCCACCTGACTCTTATCCTGATTCGGCAAGTTGGTGGTCGTACTGTTGATGACTAACTTGATTCGGCAGCCAAGCACCATTTATTTCCACCACACATTAGTCACCCTCGTCTGTGGAGTGCTGAACGTATTGAAAACGGGTCCTGGTGCCAAGGCTCTGCCAAGATGCCGAGAAAAGGCTATTCTTAATCGGGCCTAGCATATAGGCACGTGCTCCGTGCGCGTAACAGATAGGTATCCCAACTAAATCGAGTTATGGTGTGGTCACACCAACCCGACTCATCGATTTTCCCACAACGCGCCTCACTTAGCGAGACAGACATCCAGCTTCCCCTCCACCAGACAACACTTTCTCTCCGTCCGGCTGCCACTCCTGGCTGTCTTCTGTTCTTGCTTCTACTTAACATCACATATTTGCAATTTCCCCCTTCAGTTCCGCCCCCAAGCTCCTGCAAGCCCGTCATTACCGTAAACAAACTCCTGCCCCGCACCCACTGACAGAATATCCTTCCACGATGCCCTCGATCAGTAGAAAACGCTACAGGACGGACGTCGAGGGGTCTTCGGGCGAGAACCATCGTGAGTTTTCTGTGGGCCCCCCTCCGTCACGAAGGCACGGAGTGAGACCTCGAAACGGACGCGCTTCGACAGAAATCGAATCGGACGAGGAGAACGAGTGGGGAGGTGAAGAATCGGTCAACGGTGAGGAGAACGGTGAAGTCCGGGAAAATGAAGAAGTGGAAGGTGAAGAGGAGGATGAGGACGAGGAGGATGGAGAAGATGTGGATGCGGCCGATTTCACGGACAATTACCTTCCTCCCGTAGACGACAACGAACTCGACGCCGAAGAGGACATTTTGGGCGAAAACTACGATGTCATTGACGAGGAGATACCATTTCAACCTGGAGCAATCGTGCGCATCACGCTGACGAACTTTGTCACTTACACCTTCGCGGAGATCTTGCCCGGACCGAGCTTAAACATGATCATTGGCCCCAATGGAACCGGAAAGTCCACTCTTGTGTGTGCTATTTGTCTAGGTCTTGGGTACTCCACAAATGTCCTGGGTCGGGCAAAGGATGTCGGCTCGTTTGTCAAGCGTGGCACTGAGGAAGCTATCATTGAGATAGAGCTGCAGGGGAAGGAGGGGGAGAGGAACCCAGTCATTTCAAGAAAGATCGCACGAGCCGGCAACGTTACGGTGTATTATCTCCATGGTAGGATAACTCTTGGGTTGAACCGACGGAGTAAATCGGCTAACATGTCTCCTCTGCAGGCAGGGTAACAAAACTCGCGGTTATCCAGAAGATTGTCAGATCGTATAACGTCCAGATCGACAACCTGTGTCAATTTTTGCCGCAGGACCGTGTACAGGAATTTGCAAACCTACCGAACACTGATCGCTTGGTGGCGACTGTGCGTGCCGCCGCACCACCGGACATGCTGGAATATTACAAGCGTTTAGTCCAGCTAGGGAAGGACGTGTCCGGCAACCAAACAGAGCTAGCTCATGACGAAACGCAGCTCAAGAGTCTCCAGGCGAAGCAAGCTGTTTTGCAGCAGGATGTTGATCGTATGCGTGAACGACAAGAGGTAGCCGCGAAGATTGAGAACCTTAAAATCGTCAAGCCGTTCTTTATATATCATGTTGCCCTCAAGGCGGCAACTGACGCGAAGGCTGCCAGCAAGCGAGCGCGGGCGGAGTTCAGACAGCTGGAAGAGGATACGAAGCCGGCGTTGGAGCGACAAGAACGGAAGATACGGTACAAGGAGGCTATTAAGACTGTACTCAGGATGCGCGCGGAAGTCTTCGGTAGAAAGGAAGTGGAGCTTACGAGGTCCATGGACGCCATCCCGGCCCTGGATGAAAAAATACAGGAGACACAGCAGGAAATCAATGTTGAGGCTGCGAACGAAGCAAAGCGCAAAGAGGACCTCAAAAAGCTCAATAAACAATTGGAAGACACCCGGAACAAGCTTGAAGCAGGGCCCCCAGAATTTGAAGTTGCCGTCTTCAACAAGCAGTTGGTCAGGAGCACTCTAATCGTTTTGGGTCCTGTAGATCACTGACAGTGAGAATAGTCAGACAAACGTGCTGAGCAACGGGAATGCCAAAATCGGGTAGAAGAGATAACGAGTGAAACTCGCAATCTCAAGGAGAGGGGCACCGCGATTTCTAGTGATATCGACGTCGCTAAGAAAAAGTTTGCGTCTCCACCGAGTGATACACCCCAGCTGGGCTGACCCGAATATAGGTTGCACGAACTGGATTCCATCAGTGGGCGGCGGGAAGCTATCTGCGCGGAGAAGTATTCGGATACCTATACGGCGTGGAAGTGGTATCTCGACAACAAACACCTGTTCGAGAGGGATATATTGCCGCCACCCATCCTTTCCTGCTACGCCAAGAACCCCGAGCAGGATGCCGATGTAATTGAAACGCTGATTTACGGTGTTTCGAGTGCTTTCGTGTGCCAGACGAGAGGCGACTATCTCAAGTTCTCGCGGGAGACTCTTGGTACTCGCGACTACCCGGGATTGGGGCTAACGCTGGTCACGATTAAAGAGTTTTCTGGTAGTGCGGTCCCCCGGCTGGAGGGCCATCGGAGAGCCCTGTCACCGGAAACGGTAATACTCACATTCAGCTAGAGGTTTGGTATCGCTGACAAATGGATAGCTCAAGAAACTAGGATTCAGCGAAATCGCCCTCGACCTGATCAATGGCCCTCCTGAGGTGCTAAACATGCTTTGTCACGAGTGCGGCCTTCACAACACCCCAATCGCTCGCCGGGAACTCAAGCCCGATGAGCTGCGGGCATGTGAGAACACGCCAGCAGTCTCTCGTTTCATTCATGGCAAGAGCAGTGTCTCTATTCGACGTCGTTATGGCGTCACGGGAAGTCAGTTCGAGATGCTTCGCACGGCGGGAATCTACAGCTCGCAGCATGTTGACGAGAACCAGAAGAGCGAGGTTGAGCGCAGTATTTCACAACTTAAAGCTGATTACAAGAAGATAGAGGAGGAGCTCAACTCGAAGAAGGCAGACTACGATGGTCTGCGCGTCCAGATCGCCGCGATACGAGAAGACCAGAAGAAGATAATGGATAGAAAAGCCCGAAAGCAGCAACAGGTTTCGGACTTCGCAAATTTGAAGGCACAATTCAATTCGTTTCAGGAAAAGCTTGAGGAGAGAACCCAAGGAGGTACTGAATACTGGGGGCGAATCGAGCGGCTGGAAAAGAAGCTTAATAAACTTGCTATGAAGCGTGCGACGATTGCACAAGGTGTCGAGGTTTGTGGTTTGAGGACGTCTTTTCTGTGTGTATTTTCTGACGAATGGCCCAGCGTCTGGTCGGCGAGGTCGTGGATATCCGCGGTGAGCTTCTCAAGCTGCGTATCCGTTACGCGGAGGCAATGAGTTGCGGAAAGCACTACGAGGAGAAAAATGCCGAGATCATGACTAGGAAACAGCTTAAGTACCAAGAGGTCGAACGACGTGGGTTTCGCATCGGTTATTCGGGTTGGGTCGAGTGATGTTGACTGTCTTCTAGTTAGTAGCGAATACTTGAGGCTGAAGGCCGGAACTCGCCAGTTGTTGGATGGTGCAAAGGAGGCGATGGCCAAGATAACCCCAGAGGAGGGCCGCAGACTCCTTGGCAACGGGATACAAGATAGGGCAGTCGAAGACTTGGACGACGAGATCGAAGCAGAGGAGAGACGCCTGTCGTTAATTCACGAAGGCAACCCTGACGCGATCAAGCAGTTTGAGCAACGCGGCGAGAAGATATCCGAGCTCAGCGCCAAGATTGACTCCATAGAGCAGAACCTTGAGGAAAAACGAGCGGCTATTCAGGAAGTGAGGCAACTGTGGGAGCCAGAGCTCGATAAACTCGTCTCACGTATCTCTGAAGCCTTCTCAAAGAGCTTCAGAAAAATTGGGTGTGCGGGAGAGGTCCAGGTGTCCAAGCACGAAGATTCCTTTGAGAAATGGGCCATCGAGATCCTCGTTAGCTTCCGAGACGGTGAGAAACTGCAGATTTTGAACGCACAGCGACAGTCTGGCGGCGAGCGTGCCGTCAGCACCGTGTTCTACCTCATGGCCCTCCAGAGTCTGGCGAAGTCTCCGTTCCGTGTGGTTGACGAGATCAACCAGGGAATGGACCCCAGAAATGAGAGAGTTGTCCACCACCGGATGGTCAATATCGCCTGCCAGCAGTACACCAGCCAGTGAGTCCCTTCCCTTACCCTCCCCCGAGCGTCCGATGGTTAATGCGACGTACGATAGGTACTTTTTGATTACCCCGAAATTGTTGAACGGACTATTGTACCACCCTAGAATGAAGGTCCACTGCATTTATTCTGGCCAATGGATTGCTCATAATCTCAAGTTCGACATCAACAAAGCTTTAAAGGCAGGAGAAACCTTTTACGGCACACGGAAGCGGATCAGAGGTCATCGTCGCCGCCAGCACCCCGAGTCGGAGGAGGAGGAGGAGGAGGTAAATGATGCTTAGACCTTCTGTTCGACTGATTCGAGTATTGCTATTTGGCAGAGAATCTAGAGGAAGGGTATTTTCTTCTATGCTTTTTGGTGAGGTTTGGCGTCGGCGGATTTATTCTTTTCTCTCTTATTTATTTTTATCTACTGTGGTGTTTTTTTGCAACTGTAATAATTCCGTACGTTGTACAGCAAGGTCTTAGCGCCGGTGTGTAGTGAATCTAGCAGTTTTGTAATTTTCTGACGGCGTAAATCGTAATCGTTTGAGCTCGGTTAGGTAGTGGCTGCCGGAAGACTGCTTAATGAAAGCGCAAGGCGCATTCTCTACGAATGCCATCACCGCGAGGTTTTTGACCTAACTCCAGTCGTCTCAGGATATGCTGCCAACAATTACAGCATCGTGAGGTTGAGGGCAGTATTCCAGATCAATGCCATTTTAGAAGGGAAAAGCTCCAACGTGGCAACTGCCGTACAAGATCTGAATACCTACTGTGATGGGAGAGAGCCAAGGGCTCGGCGACTTGGCGTTAGACTTAGGTTGCGGCCGAAGTGCGGCCGCCCTCTCTTCTTCTTGACACTCGAATAGACTTCCATCTTCACGTTCTCGGGACGGTCCGTCCGCGCTTCCCTCGTGATCTTCCTTTCGGGCCTCAGTGCCGACCAAACCTTGAGCTTCACGGCTGTAGCGGTCCGCTCAGCCTCTTCCCCACCTCACACCTACTATACTGTTACTGTCTGTATTGGGACTGACCGATAATGGTGGTGCCGAGTCAAGGCTGAAGAAGGTCTGGGCTCAAGCCTCATTATTAAGTAACTAATGCTTTAATGTCAGCAGAGGCAATAAATTCCACGCTTAACTTTCTATTCTCTTAAGAGTATCAGGCGTTTACTCAAGATCACCGATAACCATGAGGGTCTTCCAAGCACAATTCCGAAGACTGAATTTATCGCAATTTGGGGAGTACACATGGGTTCTTAATGGAGAGGTTTCAAAGGATTCAGATCCGATTTCCATCTGGATTATGATTCTAAAAGCTACTTAGACATGAAATCCATGGGCAGTGTTGATATAGCTGTACTAGTATGACCGTAGGGAACGTTAGAGCACAGTCGATCGGTCAGATTGACAGAGGATTGCCACTGACCGGACATCTGAGTGGCTACAGGAAGTCGACAGTCATTGACCTGTGTGTCCACCCCTCGCGTGGTTCCCCCGGGCATAGAGCAGGCAGGCTTTACGCAACGAATATCCCCTTGGGGGTAAACCTCTCGGCTTCTGCAAGCTTCCCGACGCAAAAAGCGTTTATGAGCTTCTCTACTTAGATTTTGAGCAGCATCTGCAATACTGGCAGTTCCCGAGCGTCCTTGTGTATGGAGTTGGCCGACTCCACGGTGTTGGTGGTGAGGTACCCAAACTCGGTCCTGGAGAAACAATATAGAGGCAGGAATATCTGACGTATTTGTCGGTATCAGGCTTCACAACTTTTAACTCGTCGATCGCGCGATCAAAATTCCATAAGTTTCGTGACTTCGCTACATAGTTTCCAGGAGAGGACTCGAGCGAGTGATCTATGTTTATCCTTGGCATTGGCAAGCAGAAGCCCTCATTATCGCTGCATCCCGGTCCGTTATCTCTGGCCGCTACTAACGTAACCTCTCTGTCCTCAGTTCTGGGATCGCACTATTGAAGGATGTTTGGCGGTACTCGATGTGGCTACAAGATGCGGGACATACATTACTTCGTAGATTGGGGCCGTGAATCTTCATTCTCGCTTTCTACGAGGGCCCCGTGTCGCCGCATTATTAGGATCTAGACAAACAACAAATAGTTAGCAGAGGGTGGCAGAACTTCGATGTCGTGAAGCATCATCCAGGGAGAGGGAGAGAGGCAAATTTCGGAAGCACGTACAGCTAATTGAAGGGCATACGAAAGGTCGTTCAAGCCGGTATGGACGTATCAGAGCTGGTGCTCACATCTAGTGACCTTTGGGGTCTACCATGAGCATGGCGTCGACGTATTGTGCAAGGAGTTGAAAATCAGCCCGTTCGACGTTGATGTTGCTGCAGTTTCTCCAGTGCTCGGTGGGCAGTACGATAGGTGATATTTTTACGTGTAGTGATGTAGTGCTCGTAGGGGTCGATGCTGCGTCTCAGACTTCACCTCGGTGATAGAATCCGGACTGCCGGTAATTTCAGTGGATACATACGTGAACTTTTAGATAGTACGTCACCTGCCAGCGTGAGTGGTGGCATCACCGATCGCATCCGCTCCCTCGCCAATGCACATTGCAATTCCACCCACCCGATCCATCGGCCCGTAACCCAGGAAAGGACCAAAGTATGTACTCTATGTATGTAGGCCAAAACCCCGGCAAATGCCGATCGCATCGCAGGGGTCCCGGGAGCACTGGCAAACCCACTGCATCACGGCAACAAATTCAGACTCATCGCACTATCTATCGCTACCTATCAACCGTACTCATAACGCCGGCCCCACCGACCTCGCATATAAAGAAGAACGCCAGCACCTTTAGATATGTCCTCGACAACGCCGGTCGCACAATCCACATCTCCACCGCAACTGCAAGTCGACCACAGCAGCTCATCGCCTCCTCCTGCAGCTCCTCCTCCGCGTCCGCCTGCTCTCTCCGCGACGGGAAGCACCCGGAAAGCATGTGATTCCTGTCGGCTGTCAAAGTCGCGCTGCGAAGCTGCCGCACCTAACGAGGCCGTGTGCACGCGCTGCAAGAAGACGGGTCGGAAATGCGTCTTTGGCGAGCGCAGCAGGCGCAGGAAGCGCGCAAAGACCGATAGTGACGACGAGGCTGGCACGGAGTCTGGCGCTGGCGGGAGGGATAAGGTTTCCAGGCTGGAGAAGAAAGTTAGCATTCTGGAAGCGCGACTGGGAGCTGAAGGAGAGAGTGGAGCGACGAGGGATGGCGGTGATGACGATGCGGAGAGTTCGTGATTTCTTTTCCTCCCTCTTTCTCGCCCATTTCTCAGGATTGTTCTAGCGCTTAGGGGGTGGGAGGGGGGGGGGGGTGAGCATGTGGGCTGATTCAGATTGATCCGTAGGGTTCCGTACGCCGCCAGCGAGTAGTGCCGCTCCGCCGCCGCGGTTGTCTCCCGCGGACGTCCCGCCACACCATCTGACGAATCCATTGTACTTCTTCACAGACCGGATGCAGCGTAAGGGAGCCGCAAAACCGCCCGGCCCTGCACCGCCGGATGTGTTGGCTCGGCAGGTGCTCACCCTCGCTACGGCGACGACGCTGTATACGCATTTTGTCACGTCGATGCTCCCGCACTTACCGTTCTTCGCTGCGCCATCGTCGTTGTCCCTTTGGCGCGAGGAGAAGCCTCTGCTGTTCCTGGCTATGCTCTCGGCTGCCGCGGAGTCTAGTGGCGCGTCGGAGTTGCATGCCACGCTGCTGGAGGAGGTGTATGCTACCCTTGCAGCTCGGATCTTGCACTCTGGCGACAAGAGCCTCGAGCTCGTACAGGCCATCATCACCACCGTGACGTGGTACCACCCACCTGCGTCCGTCGACCAGAGCCGGCTGTGGATGCTGACAATGCAAGCTGCGGCGATGGCGGTGGAGCTGGACCTGGGGGTTGCGACGGATCTCGATGCTGTGCGCGCACTGCTCGTGTGTTACTACTGCAATGCGTGTATCAGTGTCGTCCTGCGCCGCCCGCTGTTTTTGCGATGGGGGAGAAGAATCGAGGATGCGCTAGAGCGATTGAAAGGTGGCCGGGACGGCGATCGAGTACTTGAAGTGTACATACGGCTGGTCCGGCACGTCGAGGAAGCGGTGTGTGCCTGCGGCGTTCTGGATGGCGGCAGAATCAACATCTCCGGCGCCAGCCTGGCGTGGGCTCTCGCCACGGCGGAGAAGCGCGTAACGGCGACCTGGGCGGAAGCCGAGCGCACCAGCAGCGCTTGGGGTCTTGCGCGGACCAGCCTCGATATTGCGCACCATGGCGCAATCCTCCAAGTCTTCTCCGTCATCTTTGAAGCCAGCTCCGCCGACGCCGGCCTGCTCTCCGCCAACGCAAGCCTTCTCTCCACCGCCCACCGAACACTCGACGCATTCCTCGCCACGCCCGCAGAGAATCTCCGTTGTGCACCTTTCCACGTCTTCTCGCGCGCTGCGAATGCTTGCAGCGCGCTCATCTGCTTCGCCGCTCGCGAACGCAAAGCCGAGAATCCCATCGAGCACCTCAAATTGCCCTATTACCTTGAAACCCTCATATCGCGTCTCCGCCGGCTGCTTGCCTCAAGTGGTGGCAGCAAGACAATGGTCATGTCCCTGGCTCTCGCTGACGGAATGAGACTGTACTACCGCACAAACCTGGCGCCCCCAGCGAAGGAGGAGGAGGAACACGAAGAAGAAGCCGTTGCCGCGGCAGAGATACTCTGCGGCACGCCTGCTGCTTCTGTCGCGGCGTTCCCAACCGTCGCGCCTCCGCCTGTTATGCAGCACCAGTACCATCCACCGGGCGCAGGGCTGAGTCCAAGTGCGGGGTATAGTATGCCCACCCCACCCGACCACCATCAGCAGCCGCAGCGCCAGCACCAGCCGCATCAACAGCAAGGTATCTTCTCGGAACCGATGGCCTACGAGCAAACTAGTGCAGTGACTTCACAAGCACTGGATGCGTTCCTGGCGGGCGTGGACGGACAATTCATGATGGGCGGCATCGGAGCGCTTGGGTCGGACCCGGGGTTTCCGGGGTTCGGGTTTGGGAACGAGACCGGTGCTTGGGGAGGCAGCAATGGGAATGGTGGGACGTGGGGCGTATGGGGCGGAAATGGAAATAGTGGAGGCAGCGGAAACGGCAATGGGGGGCAGGGGTTTGCGTGGGTATAAGAGGGGGAGGATGAGAAGGGGAGGGAGCAGGGAGAAGGCGAAAGGAGGACGAAGCTATGCATTGGGGGGAGCGCATTGGATTATATGTATTGACTATGTACTGAGCGGGAGTTGGGGCTGTTTTTTTTTTATCTGTTTGGCGCTCTGTTTTAGTGTTTCTGTCTGCATAGTAGAATGCGTTTTGGTTTTGTTTGATAGACTGCTTGGGTGTATGTTGAGTATTGGTAATAACTAATAGTTTGTCATGGACTATTCGGACTTGCGGCTAAGTGGAGTGCAGAGAACTTCCCAATTCACTCGTCCACTTGCCACTCGACCAGCTCTTGCACCGAGCACTCCTCGAGCGCCCTCCTCCCGGTGGCGCCCAGCACGACGCGGGGGACGGCCTCCTTCGACAGCTCGCCGCTCCTGTAGGCCGCGAGAGCCTCCTTCCACCTGCTGACGCAGAGACACCACCTGCACCCGCCGTCGAGGCCGATGCTCATCAGGTCGTTTCCACGGCTCTTCGAGAACTCGAGGAACTCGCGCGTCAGCACCGCCGCTACGCTATGGTTGCCAGCGTCCGACGCCGGGGCGTGGCAGTAGCCGTCCCGGGCGTAGCCCGTCGGTGGCTGCAGCGAGTGCACGAGGAGCGGCGTCGAGAAGATGTTGAGCTGCGCGACCGGTGTTAGCGGATCGAACGGGCGCGAGTGGAGGGAGGGGAGGACGCGGTAATTGCCGGTGGGAGTGTGGTGCGTTGCCATGGTGCCGGCGGTGGGTTTGGGACCGATAATCGTTCCTGGTCGCGGGATCGCTAGCACGTGGCGGAGGTGGAGATGCATTGCGGTGGTGTCGGAGATTTTCCCTGATATCTAACCCGCCGTGAGGACAGTGATCGCGGGCCGAAGCGGTGCTATCAGTGACGGTTGCGGCTATCGAATTGGTTGAGAGAGGGTGTCAACGGTCGTCGATAGCGCCTGGCTGCCGGAGCTTGATATCGTGCACCGCGATGTGGGTTACTCATGCCATACACATATCCTGGTGGAGGGGTGTGATTGTCGTGTAATCCTTGGCGAGCAATCGCAGGGGACAAAATCCGTCCGCAAATCATCCTCAGGCAGACAAACGGTCACAGAATAATAACTTGCGCGCGCAAAAAAAAAACAAAAAAAAACACAAGCAATCACAATGGCGGTGAAACCTGGCAGCAAACCTCGCCGAGAAGGTCCTCGACAGCGGCGACGCAACGGCCGGGCTGAGGGCACGCGGGCTCTGACTAGACTAGGCTCTTTGATGCAATGATATGACGCGTATCGCAGCGTGCGGACAATGAACGATCAGTAGAATGAAGCGATCTGGCTACACTGCAGTGGCCTCGATCTCGTGCCGCCATGGGACTCCATCCATAGCGCCCCGCTTTGTGACCGCCGCCCCTGCTGCCCTGCTCGCCCATTCGACGGCCTCCCCGGCCGACTTCCCCTCGACCACCGCGACCGCCAGCGCGCCCACGAACGTGTCGCCGGCGCCAGTGGTATCCACAACCTCCTCCTTGCCGACAGTGACGCCCTGCCAGCCGCTGTTGCCGGCCTTATCGCACCAGTAGCAGCCCCTGCCGCCCAGCGTCACGACGACAGCGCCGCAGCCCCTCCCTCGCAGCTCCTCGGCCGCGGCGACCGCTCCGTCGGCCGCATCCAACTCCCGCACGTGCACGCCGGTCAGCATCGCGGCCTCGGTCTCGTTGACCACCAGCCAGTCGACGTCCTTCCAGCACGTGTCCAGCCCCGACTCCAGTGCGGGCGCGGGATTGAAGACCGTGGTGATACCCTTGCTCCTCGCCCGCCGCAGCGCCCAGACGGCCGTGTCGGCGGGCACCTCCAGCTGCAGGACCAGCGCCTTGACGCCGTCCCACATGTGCGCGTGCTGCTCCTCCTCCTCGCGCTGCAGCTCGGCGGCGCGCACGGCGGCGTTGGCGCCGGGGTGGACCAGGATGCGGTTCTCGCCGCTGGCCTCGTCGACGATGATAACGGCCGTGCCCGTGGGCCCGTCCACAGCGCGCACGAGTGTCGTGTCCACGCCCGACGCCGAGAGCGCAGCGGTCAGCGGCGCCGCGAAGGAGTCGTTGCCCACGGCGCCGCACATCCGCACGGAGAGCGAGGCCCGCGAAGAGAGTCGTGCGCACGCCACCGCTTGGTTCGCGCCTTTCCCGCCCGGCGCGATGTGGAAGCCGGAGGAGAGCAGCGTTTCCCCCGCCGCTGGCAGGCGCGGCGCCGTGGAGACCAGGTCGGTGTTGAGGCTGCCGATTATGAGGATCGTGGGTAACATGGTGGGCGACCGATGTGTGGGGATGGAGATGGCGCTGGGAAGGGCGGTTTGGCGGGTCTTTTGGTGGGGCGACCTGCGGGGTCACATTGGTGCCGGCGGTGGCCGGCGCTAACCGATATGGGTCGGCAAGCTCATATCTCGCGAATCAGTCTTTCGATGCGCCACGCCGCCAGTGGCCAGTATCTGATGCCCTAATTCCACTGCCGTTATATACTTGATATCCGTGAGACAGAAATCAACGCATCCGCAGTCTAAGCCAAAACCCAAAACGAACCCAAAAACCCAAAACAAATTCCGTGCAAAATGACTCCGTCTACAGCTCGTCGCTCCGGACCTCCCGTGCTCTATCCTGCTGCTGCTCCTTGATCATCTCCTCCATCATATCGTTCCCGACAAACATAGCATTCAGCCAGCCCGCCATCCTGAACCCAGCGATCGCAACCTGCTTCTCGACGATCTGCGTGGCGCCGTCGTAATACGTTCCGTTCAACTCGCGGCCGTTGAAGCCCTCGGGGTACGTGCTCGGAAGCACATAGGAGCACATAATCTTGTTCGTCTCGACGGCCCACGAGAGCGCGCACTCCTTGGCCTTCGCAGTGTCGAGACACACGCCCCAGTGCTGCTGCCGTGCTGTAGCATCCGGCCAGCGGCCGTTGACGATCTCCTTGTAGAGGTCATCGGCCCAGGCGACGGCCTCGCGGATCGAGTTCCCACCGCGGAGCTTCTCGGCGATCGCGCTGTCCCAGACGTGGTGGAGATTCGTGTTGTCGCCGTCGAAGCGGACGGGGATGCTGTTTCCGCCACGGAGGAGGTCCTCCGTGTGAAGGGGCTGATGTATGTCACCTGAGAGATCGCACCCGCGCGGTCAGCCCCATCGTCCCTACAGGCGTCCCCCCCCAATCGCGCGCAGGGAAACCCCACCGAGGAAATGGATGACCCATCGTAGACTCATCTGCCTCTCGCGGCGGTCAAGCGTCTCGTCGACGACGCGCAGCGTGTGGTTCGCGATAGCGGAGACGATGCAGCCCTGGGTGCCGGCGCAGTCGCGGGCGAAGTTGATGCCGCACGCGCGCGGCGGCGTGTCCTTCGCGTCGATCCAGTGCCACGGCGCCGAGAACCGGCCCTCGGCCGTGTGCGAGTAGTAGTCGGCCCACGTCGACGCCGTCACCATCGACTGCGGCTGCAGCAGCTCGCGGACGGCGCGCGCCGTGTCCTGGTGTAGGAACCGTGACGCTAGAAGCGCCGTCGTGCGATGCCCCAGCATCCCCCAGCCGAGCACGGCCGGCGCGGAGAGCGTGAGCAACAGGAGTGGGAGCTGGGCGTGCATGGTCGTATGTATGTATGTATGTATGTATGTGTGTGTATACGTGGAGTTTAGAGCAATCGGTACCGGTGGTGGAGGTGAGTGAAGGTGGGAGGAGCTGGAGAGCTCGGGGGGGGGGGCTAGCGGCTATCTATCTATGCAGCTCGTCCAGTCAACTACATAGATAGGTAGCTACCGAGCCAGGGGCTGCGTGACTTGCCGCAACGGGGACCATTATGACTGTACTACGGAATAGATACAAATGCTGGACTGGCCGCGCTCACAACATCACTCACAAGCAAATCACAATTGCAACAATCGCCACGACAAAGACAGTTGCTTCCAAAGCGCAACAAAACGCCAACCCCCCGTGGCGCCGATGCATTCCAAATCGTTGTGCGCGGATGCCTACGCAATGAGAGACGGCAGCAGCAGAGATTCCGACGGGACACAGCTGACACGGGGGCTCCTTCTCAGCTAGGACCGAACAGCTCCGGTTGCATTGTATCCGTTGCACCACCGCCGACACGCGGGAGGCGCGGTGTCGGGCCGTCCGGGCCCGGACGGAATCGAGCACACGTCCAACACCCAAAAACGCGAGCGTAACTTGCCCTACATACACTGCATCTCCGCTGGTTCATCATGTACCGTCACTCGCAGACCGATCCTGCGCGGCTCACGGGGTTGGCGGCCGTACGCGCACGTTCTGGCCTCGTAGGGTCTGTTTTCCCCGGAGCTGTGCGGCTTCCTCCGGGGCATTCACGTGCTGCACACAGTACGAAGCCCTGCGCCACCGTCTCGCCGTGCCTGTGCCGCCATCCATCCCGAGGCTCGGGGTTCGAACACCCGTCCTCCGCCACTCCTCTGCTCCACGGCGTTCCGGTCCGGATGCGTCGTACGCACGAGGAGCGAGAGGGGGGCACCGTATGTAGACACCCGGTCTGCGACGGTGCGACTCCGTGGTGCGGATGGTGCGGATGCCAGTTCGCGGAACGGCCGGATGCCCTCGACTTGTGTGCGTACGTGGGTAACCAAAGTACGTACTGTTTAGCTACTGTCGGGAATCACACCGGAAAAGAGAGAGAGAGAGAGAGAGAGAGAGAGAGAGAGAGAGAGAGAGAGAGAGAGAGAACAACGTAACCACAACGCCCACCAGAGCTGTACCGATGCGTAGCTGCACCGACCGAGTGGGGTGCTGGATGGAAAGTCAAACGGTACGCTGCTGCTAAGTACATATGGCTAAAGGTGAGCCATCTCTCTGCAATTCTCCGCACCGGGGCTGCTTCGCCAGCATCTACATCACGAATCCACAATACCGATGAGTTTGGAATCCCAACCTCTCTTGAAAACTTCCTCAAACTACCCAGCCAGAGGGATAGAATAGGAAGAAACAAAAGAGACCACTGCGTCCGAGAAAGTCACACTGGGGCGGGGAGAAGAAAGAAGCACAAAACGAGAACGTATTGATACATGGGCGTGTGTATATATGCAAGTCTTCCTTTCCGTCAAAGTTCGTCCATTTTATCTATCATCCACCCGTCCACCCATCCTTACCATTACGACATCCGGTCATCCATCACTCCATCCAGCGGCAGGCCGTGCGGAGCTTACAGCGAGAACGCAGCCAGGAGGCCGAGTCCGACGATGGACATGGCGGCGGCGGCACGGGACGAGCCCGAGGTCGGCGGCTGCGTTTCGATGGGCGCGGTGATGGTTCCGTTGGTGGTGGCGTTGGAGGGCTTAGCGGACGCGGAGGGCGCGACCACGACGGCGCTGGACGTGGGCTTCTCCTCCTCCTTCGAGGCGGAGGAAGTGGGCGCCGGCGTGGCCGTGGTCGGAGGAGAGATGTCGACGCCGGCGGACTTGCACAGAACGACGGCGGCGGTGAGCGAGTCCTGCTGGTCAGAGGCACCGCAGTTCGAGTGGATGCACGCCGTCGCCTTTTCGATGAACGCCTTGTTGGAGCACGAGCACTCGAAGTCGGTCAGGTCGCACCCGGTTTCTTTGACGCCTCCCGTCAGACAGGTGATCTGCATATATGGTTATTGTCGTTAGCATCAAAGCTTTTCGGGAAGAAGCGGGGGACTTACACCACACTTGGGGAAGGCATCGAGTTGGGCGGAGGCCACAACGGCGAGGGCGGCAGCGATGGCGACGGTGGAGAACCTCATTTTGACTTGTTTGGGGGTTTGCTGAAGCGAGTGTGGGAGGGACGGTGAGAAATAGCGAGTGTGTATGTACCGACTGAACTGGAAGAGCTGGCGTGTTCTGGTGCAGAAGCCGAAGCAGGTACGAGCACCAGCCTCTTTATAGCCTCAAGGTCCCATCGGGGGCAGAGGAGGGGGAGGCCGGACTGAACCGTCGGGCAGGTGCCAACCAGCCAGACTTGCAGGGCCATTTCCCATTTCCCCAGTGGCGGATGTGACATAATTCGCATGTATCGCAGGAGAAGACGAGTGCGTGCTCCAGCAAGAGATGGGGGGCTGCCTACACACCAATCTTTTAGCCATCCACTCAGAGGGCGTGGTTGCGGATCCCCTTGCAGCGGGCTGGATATGGGTGTTCCTGGTATGGGATCTATCTAGGGCGTTTCGTGGCTTTGATGCTGAGGCAGAAGCAGCCGCGGTTGGGTTAAATTCATTTTATTTTATTATTATTATTATTACTATTATTTACGGGATAGATACCCAAGCTCCTCAAGTACTTATATACTCTACACTAATGTCGGCCAGTCTAGTCCAGCCACCAACATATAATGTGAGATTCGATTGCTCAGCGTCCACTGGCTTGATCGATTGCGGCGGGAGATTGATGCGGAAGAATCCATTATGCCTTGGGCTTCGTCCGTCCAATGCGAATCGCAAGCGTCGCAATCGAAGCGTCGCGTCAAAACACGGCGGAGCAGCTGATGGTGCGGCGGTGTGCGACCCAGAGGGCAGGCCTCATCTGCCCGCCAGGCATCCCGGTGGCCAATCAAGCAGTTGCGCTAGGTGCTAACAGAGTTGCGTCCAGCGAATACTATTGGCTCGCAGCGGCTTAGCCCTGCACACGTCACTCGACGGTGGCTGGTGCTCCCGCCCTCTCCCGGCTGCTTTACTGGTCAGTAGGTATGTACGGCCCAAATGGGGGGCAAAAGACGGGACGGAGGACGAGCAGTCTGTCTCGAACCACCGAGAAATGGGGGCGTACATACGTCGGTATGGAGAGTTGTGTCGAGAGGTTCGTCCGCGTCCGATGGCGCTCATTGGAGTACGGTACAGTAGATACCCGTTTTCTCGGCAGAGTTGGGCACGCACTCCGCTCTACCTTCTGCTGGTCCATAGGTGCGGCGATGGCAAATGCTCGAGCCGACGTCGCATCGTCTGGAGAATATAATCCCCGCCGCCTCGTACCTGTACCAGCATATGTAAGCAGCAGTGAAGACGACTGGTGGGCAGCCAACCAACACGTCAGCTATCTAGGCCGTCTTGAGCAGCGAGCAGTTAAACCTTCCGCAACGAGCAAACATCGCCGGTGTGTATAACACACCAGCAAGTTTGAAGTTACATGCTGTAGCCGTTTCGGGGCATAGCGCCGTCCTCCTCTCTTGCTCGGGAACGCGACTGCCGTGGAGAAGAGCAAGAACAAGAAGCGAGGTAGATGTATATATATATAGCGGCGTTTTTGCGGGGGATGCGACCGGATGGCGTGCATATTCCAGCTACATACATAACAACCTACATATCGCGGAGTAGAGTTAGTGGAATGGCTGGAGGTGACCGGATTTCTCCCACCTGCGGACTTGCCATGGCCCGAATGCCGCAACGTCGACATCATCACATGTTAAATACCGTGGTGTGCGTACTGCTGGGGAGTTCGGACTGCCCGATGGGATCGTGGGTGGTTGAGTTGGACAGGGGGTGGGTATGGCAAGTAGAGTGGGCGACTCATTATGTGCTCTCCTCGTATACTCGTAACCAAACACTTCAATTTGCTCCACCGGAGCACTTCGCAGTAGAAACACAACACACAATCCGAGATGCAATGCGGCTGAACAGGACGTGCTGGGTGTGTGAGGAAATTTACCATAGAAAAGACGGGATCCTCGTTGCTGTTGCAGTTGTTTGCAAGTTGCAAGTATAGATATGTGCCGATTCCGTCCAACCCACACACCCACCTTGACTACTGTAACTCTGTAAATCTCACTGCACCACAACACATCCCACGAGCCAGCCTCTCTCGCTTTCTCTCTTCTCTATCTGGCGTTCGATCCGCCACAGTCCGTCCCATCGCTATAGGAATCGTGCCGGCATGCGCTTTAGGTCGAGCCCTGAAACCCGCGGGGGAGAGCGTTGGTGCGAGATTTTACTCCACAGCTTCGAGTGAGTACGGTACCTATTGCCTCCCTTCCTGGGTGTTTTCATATGCTGTTCGAAAAATTGCAATCCAAATCACCTCTGCGGCCGCCCGGATATTAATTAATTGTGCTGACAGCCTGTGCACAGTACGGTACACCACACTGCAGCTTTGTGTAGCGGAGCGGTGGGGACATACATACACCTCGTCGTGTCTGCGACAGGCAAACTCACCTTGTCCTGTCTCATCCATTGCCCCCGCCCCGCCTCGCTTTCACGGGCCAGCAAGGGGGAGCATGCGTACCTCTCTCTCTCTGGGCATCTTCAGAAGTCTTGACTAGGTACTCCAGCGCCAAGGGAGCTCGAATTTTTGTCCGTACGAGGCGGGCCGGGACCTTATTTCCCCGGAGGGGGTTGTCGTCTCACGGCTGGTCATTAATCGGCGTCATCGTTCGTCGGCCAGCCAAGTCACGACAACCGGGGCAAATAGCTGTTAACTATTTAATGTGCTGCCACATGTGGCGGCGAGTTCCGAAAACAGACTAACGTGCCCAAAGCTTTTGTTTTGTTTTGTCATTGATCGCGTGCGTCCTATAGATCATGGCGATACACGTTCGCTATCGCCTTGTCCGAGACGGCGCTTCAGGGGGATTATCTGTTGCTCGGGGGCAAACCTGTTGATGGGACAGGTTAGATTACAATCTACTCGCAGGTCCGAGGTAGGTTTACTGAGGGGAGGGATGTGTACGTCATTGTATCGCACTCGGCGCGATGTTGATCTCCTTCCTACGGCAGGGCGTTCGGGGGGGGGATAGGGCCTGTTTCGAAGTTCAGAATCGAGACTGGCAATATTTTTCCATTCGTACCTTCATATGACATCCTCATTGTATGCAGAAATAAACGCCATGCCCCTCCTTCCACTGTGTACATCAATTCCAGACCTACACCAAAACGCCCCCGCCCCCAGAGATGGAACTCTACATATCAAATGCTAATGAAAACTCCAAACATATACACAATGCAGAATCTCCGATGGAGAAAAGAACAATGAGCATACTGGCGATACATTACTCCAGAAGGCGCACGGGCACGTGGGAATAAAAGACAAAAGAATCGTAGAGAAGAGCCACCTCCATGAGAATCCGAACAGGCTGAAGAACTAACAGAAAGGAAAGAAAAAAAACCCCCATTTCACAGAGCGCTCGAGGGGCCGCCACTGCTAAGGATAGATGGAGGTGTCTGCTTTCGAGTCACCGGTTAGTTCCAGGCCCTCTTGCGGCTGCGGCTCGCGTTTTTGCCCGTTTTGCGATTCGCACTGGTAATGAAGCGTCCCCGAGCATCGCGTCGGAGCTTGCCACCACTGGCGCCACTGCCGGCAGCAGCAGCGAGCCCGTCGGCAGCAGTCTGGTCGGCTCTACCACCGCTGCCGCCAGCGGTGGTGGTGGCAGTGGTATCGGTGAGTCCACCAAACTCGACGTCACCCCGTTCCGCCCGCCCGCAATCCGCACTGGTAATGAAGCGTCCTCGAGCGTCGCGTCTGAGCTTGACGTCATCGGCACCACCGCTGGCAGCAGTAGCGAGTCCGTCGGCAGTAGTCTGGTCGGCGCTACCACCGCTGCCGCCAGCGGCGGGGGCGGTGGCGGTGGCGGTGGCGGTATCGGTGAGTCCACCAAACTCGACGTCACCCCGTTCCGCCCGCCCGCAATCCGCACTGGTAATGAAGCATCCTCGAGCGTCGCGCCTGAGCTCGACGGCACTGGCGTCGTTGCTGGCAGCAGTAGCGAGCCCGTCGGTAACAGCCTGGTCGGCACTGCCACAGCTGCCGCCAGCGGCGGTAGCGGTAGCGGTAGCGGCATCGGTGAGTCCATCGAACTCGGCGTCACCCCAAGCGGCTGGACCTGTCTCCCCGTCAGTGTCGACACTGCACCAGAGCTCCAGAATCAATTCACTCCACTCCTGCGCCAGCATCTCGTAGCGTCTGCCGGCACAGTGCTCGGACTCGCAGGAGTTCGGGAACAAACTTAGAAAGAGATGTTGTAGGAGCGGGTCGTCGGGGATAAAGGTGGCCTCCGTCCACGCCTCTGGCTCCTCGGGCGCTGAGGCTGCTGAGCTGGTGCCTTGATCCGGAACCGTAGCAGTAGTATTGGGATGCTGTGCAGTCTTGGGAGACTGCGAGTGCTCCCTGAGCCAGGCTACGATCAGAGATAGATCGACTGCTCTCCCCATCAGTCGCTGAACGCACAATCAGTGGTCGGGGATGACCCTCTTCCTCACCTTCTGAATTGGAGATGTCGTCGTTCTTGGTACCCCTCAGAGGATCCGCTCCGCCCATGGCAGGGATGGTTTCCTGGGCGATTCCCTGGACGCCTGCCTTCTCTGCTTCTTGTCAATCGTCGATTGCGGGAGCGCAGGAGGAGGAGGGGGAGGAGAAAGAGAAGGAGGAGGTGGCAGTGGAGGTGGAGATTACCTGCCGGGACCAGGACGTTGCGCATTTCGACACTGACTCGGGCGGCTGCTGGTCGGCCCGCTTGCTCACCCGCGCTTGCCAGTTGTTGCGAACCGCAGACGTTGCAAGCGATATCATTGTCCTCCTCGTCCGAGCCTCTGTGTGCCGCCGCAGCGCTTGGAAGGTCCGCACCGCCCGCCGCGGGTGCTACGCTCGGTTTCTCGTCTGCGCGCACAACACCTTGTCAACCATGGGCCCCCTACGGTGGTGTCGAGGTCGAGGGGTGTCCTCCATACCTTCAAGTTTCTGCGAACGGAGATCCTTCTCAGTGCCGGGATCAGGCAACTTTTTGTGGGCCGCCTCAGTACGAGCTTTTTTTGGAGCCACCTCGGGAGGAGCCGTTTCTGGGGAAGCGGCCCTCTTAGGGAGGGCGGGTCCCGAGAGCGTCGGCTTCTTGCTTGGACCAGCTTCCGTGGAAGCTAGTGCCTTGCTGGAAGTCGTCTCAGCAGCAGAGGCATCCGTAGAAGCGGTCGCCTCGGGGAGGGGACCACCCGCAGGAGGAGCTTCCGTAAGCTTTGCCTGCTTAACAGCTTTGGCGATACTAGTTTCGGGTGGCATATCGAGGTGATGATGGTTGGGGTGGTGGGGGAGAGGGTGGAGAAAGGTAGGGAGGGATAGAAGGAATGCACAGAGACGGAGGAAATGGTGGAGAGAGAGAGGAAGTGGGGCCGATCTAGGGGCCAATGCCGTGCCGCAATGCCCTACTCAACCGTGTCCGTGACGTGCTTTCCATGGCACGGCGTGAACGAGTGATGTCGAGTGTAGGGCTGTGGAGACTCGGCGTCTCGGTAACGAGAACCACAGTGAACGGGTTAGGGCGACACGGAGGTGGCGTCACTCACCACCCATACTCCCGAAAAACCCCCCAGCACGGGCAGAAATGGATCCGCTGGCAAGAGGTGGAATACCCGTTGGGAATGTCCACATCGCCAAAGTCTAGATAGGCCGTGTACGACCAATGATGAAACAAAAACTGCGTGGAGATGGCCTAGTGCTTTTGCGAGCATCCGCCGTCGTAAGAGAGGGTTGGATTTGAATTTCTTTGTTTATTTTTCAGATGTACACAGACCGTGGCGACTGAATAGAGCCTCGACAATCGCATAATCCCCAATAGTGATAACTTGTGATGCGAACGTAGACACGCCTTGGGGCGAACGGGTTACTTGGCCGCCAAGAGATTCCAAGGGCACTCTCAACCGTGGCGAGGGCAGAGTGCTCTCGGGTTTCCTTGGACCGGGACATAGAGTATATGCTACACAGGCTAGTACTGAGTGTCCTTTCAGGTTCTGACCGGCCACTCGTAACCATGCCCGCCACACGCTACGTTGTACCTCCCGCTACTCTTCCAGCAGACGGTCGTTGTTCTGTGTTCCGTACTCTCGTCGAGTTGGACGTACGCCATCCCCTCCTCCTCCTCCTCGCTCGCTCACTCGCCCGCAACTTGAACGCAGCCCTCCCCATAAAGACCTCTACTGCAGCCGTGAGTCCAGCTCAAATACGCCGCTTCCCTTGCGGCTAACGGACTCTGCAGCCACATCACACCAGCAGGCCAGCATGCCACCAGCCGTTCCGCCATCGCGGTGTAACTGCAACGTCACCGTCTGCCGCGAAGAGGGCATTCGCGGCGCAGATCTCATCCGGTCGTGCGGCCGGCACTGGGTGCACTGGAGCTGCATCGGCCCCTGGTGGGACACACGCTGGAGCGGTCAACGCGTGCTGCCGTGCGGCTGCGTTGGCAGCAGATGGGAGATCTTGAAGGTGTGGGTCAGGGGATACACCACGAGCAAGAGACGGGCATAGCCGTGGAAGGTGGAAACGATGACATCTCTGTCAACCGGCTGGGTGGGGCGGTTCGAGTCGGGGATCGTGCTGGAAAATTGTTCCTAGATGGGGGTAGCATAATCCTTCGTGTGTAGTTCCGAGTTTCAACCGCTCAGTTACCTCTTGGCAGACTTTAGCCCACTTCTGCCATTGACATATTGACGTTCTCCCATACAAACCATTTCCATGTCCGGTTCAGGGATCGTCGGTGGCCGGATAAATTGATCGATTGGCCATTTCAGTACGGAAAGGAGTTAAATACTTCTCTAGCGTGGCGTATGAAGCCCAGCAGAGGGATGCCTTAATGTAAGTACATTCCTTTATTGGCGAAAACTGGAGTGGTGCAAGAAACGCCATTTGATCGTTCGATTTCGACCGAGTTCATTGTGCAGTAGACTAGAGTACCAACGCCACAGTTCCAGTCGATAGGCCTCCAGATCCCCACAGCCTTCAATTCACTTCGTCCTCAGCCTCACCAGCACAGTGTATCCTACCTTCCTTCTCACTCTTGCAAACAACATCAACCTCGGTCTAGCCCTATCTCGGCCTCAGATCAGCTTCCTCATTCTCCTCTCCTTTCCACTGGTGGGGAACGCACGGAATATACAATCCTCTCATCTTCTTCGGTGGGGGGTTGAGCCGGTACTTGATGCAGAAGACCGCGAAGCGCCACTCGCTATTCTCGAGGCAACCGCAGGGCATTTTGCGCTCTCCTTCGATCCTAAGGATCCACCACCAATCGACGCAGCGGTGGTGGGCGTAGTGGTCACATGGACCACAGCGCCGGAACTCGCTCACCGGACCCGAGAGTGTACACCCCGTGTGCAGACAGTGGTAGGGCGTGATACAGCGGCCGTCGTGGATGTATTGAGGTGCCATTTGGAATGTGTGAGGGCTGATGTAGAGAAAGAGGCAGCTTTTATGGAGCGCTGGAGAGGGCATGACGACACCTGCGACGGCGATAATGCAGATTCCCGTGAATTTCCTTGGGCGACATGATCCAGCCTGGTCTACATGGTGGGGCAGATACGGGAAGGTGAGCTGCTTGGTGATACAAGGGGGACGGCTGGATACTTGAAGCGGGGAACGGGTGGGAATGCTGGACGTGGACTCTTGAAGGCGGTGGGCTATATACAGGTCATCACTCGAAGTAGGTTAGTAATCTGGGGAGTGGTATCGCATATTGTATTATCTCGAAGCTGGAAGAGGGATCTTTCAGTACTGCATTGTTCAACATCTCAAAACTGTGGTTGCATCCGTCCGACTCCGTGCAGCTCTCTCAACCGGCGTACAGTCACGAAAGGAAGTATGTAGGTATCTATTGGTTTTAAATTGTTGCGATCGATGTCTGTGACCAACTATGACAGACAAACAATAATCCAGTCCGTCGTGGTGTAGTGGTTAGCATTGGTCGCTTTCATTCACAGATAATACTTCTGAGATCTAGTGCCGACTAGACCCGGGTTCAATTCCCGGCGACGGAATTTTTTGCCACTTCCAGCTGGGTAGAAACACTATTTCGTCTTGCTTTCACAGGAGAAAGTGGCGATTCTGGGCTCTTGACGAGTGACCCTGAATGTACGAATCCCTGCCTACTTTATCTCTCGGCCGATCAGTTGCGTTCCAGACTTTGATCGACAATCGACAGGGAAGCAGTCTTTTCAGATCAGGCCGAAGGATTGGCAGCATAGATACAGGCATATAGCCATCAACTCTCAAAACGTAAGGCGACGAGGTAGATAGACACGATAAACCCCAACATCGTGCAGCAGACAACAGCTGTCGGCCAAACCCACTTTTACAACATGTAGAATCTGGCGACTGCCCCGCGTGAACTCCGGCTGCTCCGTTGGGTCGGCAGTTAAGTACTTATGCCTTTACACATGTTGACTGTCGACGAACGACAATGTGCATATTCACTCGCTCTGCCGGCGTCAGCCATCAGCGACATTGTATTCAATGGTCTTACAGCTCCTTTGCAGCCGCAGATACACCTCCTCCTCCTCCTCCTCCTTGCTTTCTCCTGCTCACCGCCACCACGATGCCACTCCTTCACCTCCCGGTCGAGCTACACCATGAACGCGGCCGACACCTCCCACTCTCGTCCCTCCATCCCCTGACCCAGAGCAGCCGTGCACTCTACACCCTCCGCCTCGGCGCAGTGCTCTCGCACGCACAGCGGTGCGGACCCCAGAGGTCGATGTGCGCAGGAGCTGGTGCGCGCTCAGGGGGGTCGCCGTTGGACACGGGTTTGTGGCGGTCGTCGGGGCGCTGGCGGAGTGCGGGGAGGAAAGGCGACGTGGCGGAGGGAGCTGCTGTGGGAAATCCCGATTGAAGGCCGCTCTGGTGACGTGGGCTGCGGTGGGGGTTTGTTGATTTGTTCGTTGCGGGTGGGGCGCGGCTCCAGGAGGAGATGATGCGTGGTGCCGCTAGTGGATCTGTTGCCGTGCTGTGGAGAAGGATGGATGAAGGGCTGGCTGATCTTGGTCACGCAAGCATGTTTTGTCGAGCGTGGGTGGCCCTTGCCTTGGAACAGTGCAACTCGTGCATCCACTTTTGGATATTGGTTGTAGCAGTTGGCTGGATTCACACGATGTCTACTGTGCCGGTGTGTAGCTAGAGTATCTGCAAACCTGGAGCCCGCGAGTCCGGATCTTGCAGGATATCTCGCGAGGACGAGACTGGAGGGCCACCACAGCTGCGTGTGCAGTATCCCCCGTGATGATCAGGATCTACGGGACTGGGTGTATGCAGAAACAGCTTCGGTTTACTCTGCAGCCCTTCACTTCGCATCACTCGCGTATGCATTCCACAACTATCAATTCTGTGGGCCTCACGCCAAGGCAAGTTGGTACGTACAAGCAGAAGGGAAATAGGAAAAGTCGTAGCAAAAGGTAAGAAACACAAGTAGAGCAGATAACCATCCCATCAGCGTCAAGCTCAAAAAAAGGGTCGCCATCTCACCTGCCACCATGCCAACAAAACCTTCCGCTGCCGGGAAAATATTGAACCCGGGTCTGGTCGGCACATCCTTCCCTTGAAAAATCCATCTCAAAGCAAAGAAAGCGACCAATGCTAGCGGCCACGTCGTGGCGGATAGAAGGGTGAGGCTCGTGGCATATACATGCCACCCGACGCACGACAATGAATGCCCACCCCCCAAAGCAAATGACCCATTAACTTCTCCTCGCCGCCTGTTGCAGAATCCTCTCCCTCTCCTCAAGGAGATCCTTCCCATCGATACCCAGCTCGGTATCGCTGTCCCTACAGCCGCACCATCCGGTCTTCCCGCAGCGCGCGCATGCGCGGGGGGGTGATTGCGGTTGCTCCCGCCCCCCCTCCCGGTTCTGCGCTTCTGCGTCCGAGGGTTTCTCGGCCAGCCCGGTCTCCGCCACCGCTCGATCCCAGACCGCCTCGACACCGGTTGCGGGTGCAAGTGGCTCGCCTCCGCCGCCGCTCCCCTGCCGCCGCCGGTGGCCCAGCAGCTCCTCTTCCAGCTCCGCCACTCGCCGGCGCAGCACGTCGGTCTCCTCCTCGTCGTCGGGCTGCAGCAAGACGCTCCACCATCGACTCCACCGCTGGCCGGCAATGGGATCCACACCGCCCACCGCGTCCCGGTCCAGTCCCCTCGGCCAGCAGATGTTCGGCGTCTCGGGATCCCTCAGCTCGACCGCTCTCAGCAGGGAGCAGATCACGCCCACCTCGAGATCCGGACACAGCAGCAGCTGCACCGTGCTCCAAGTGACGAACCCACTGATCGTCAGCGCCGGCTTCGGTTCTCCTACCTGCGTGCCCGGCGGAACGAGATAGTACTTGCAGCCGAGCCACGCCCACAGTCGTGCCAGCCCGCGATTCGTCGCGGTCGAGATATACGCTGATCGATGGTCCAGGTCCGGGTGCGGCGAGAACGCGCCGTAGTAGTGCGAGAGCTTATCTCGAGTGATGATGGCTTCCGTGGCCGGCGGTTGCGCGGAGAGATACGTCGCGATGCTGGTCAGAAGCCTGTGGAGCTTATGGGTCGCTGCTGGGGGTTCGTGCGGCCCGGGGGCATGCGTGAAGAGGTAGCCCCAGGACGAAGGGGAAGACCGAGCCGACGAGGCGAAGGAGGAGGTTGGCGAGTGCGGGCTCGCCGGACCCTGCGACGGCGGAATGGGCGAGTGCCGGCGCGCGGGTGAGAAGTGACGCGGCTGCGGGTGGTTCTGTGCCGGGGACGTGGGAGATTCCGCGACCGGGGCCATCGCCGTGGTATCGCCCGAGCCGTGACGACGCGCCAGGGGCCGATAGTGCATCCCGTTCACACGGAAGGTGGTGTGCGTCGCTGTCGAGGGAGTGCGCCGGGGAGTGTCGCTGCCGCCATGCAGTGTGGGAGACGACACGGGCGCCGAGTCGCGCGGCGAGTAGGCGATATAGCCCTGCGATCCGCGATGCTGGTGGGAAGTGTACGGCGGCTGGTGGTGGTGCGCCGCGGCTGGCGGGAGGTAGCCGCCACCATGCGGCGAAGGATTGTGGGTCTGCGGAGATCCATTGGCGTGCCAGACTTGCTGTTGCCAGACTCCGTGTTGGTACGCATCGTGCGGTTGGTGTTGCTGTTCATAGGGGTACATGGTTTTCGGTCGTCGCCTCGAGGGGCGTTGCGTTCGCTGCCGGATTGGGTTCCCGGGCCGTCGGTAATGGTGGAATTCGGATCAGTGACGGACAACGAGCGGGTTTTGGTTGCGAGATATGGCTTTTGATGCAGAGCCCGAGGAGCGGCAACTGCCCAAGGCTGGGCTGAACATGGGCTTCTTCTCTGACTGGCGCTCGTGCTGCCTGCCGTGTGGGACGGCGGCGGGGGCGATTGGCCGGGCCAGCCCCTGCTAGTTGCAGCAAGAGAGCTGTCATTACTGGAGAGAGTGAGGATCAATCTGCGGGGCCAGACGCACCGGCCGGCGGGGCGGGGGGGAGAGGAGAGGAAAGCTTAAGTGAACGATGGCGAAGGGCGAGTTGCCCGCGATTGGCACGGAGCTTCCTGCCTGGTCGTATATCCAGATTGCGGAGTCTGTCCATGCTCCGCTTTCCGGGGACATGATCGCGCCGACTTTAGGCAGGTGTGCGGGGGCCGTGAATCCGCTAGATACATAGCTGATTCGTGCTCGGGAATTCCGTTCGAGTCAGACCTCTCGTCGTCGTCGTCGACGGGATCGACCGAAGCAGTTAGTGATCTGCGTGTCGAAATCGCATATATTGACACTGGAGGGACCTGTATCATTCCCCAATGCTGACGCAATATCTATGGGGTCGCACCTTCCAGTTGGATCAGTGTGGCGGTGCGCGATAGACAGCAGACGCCGGGCTGGTGTTTTTTTCGCGACAGTCATGGGCGGCACCGTTGACTAATCTGCTGCGTGCGAAACAGTGTCATCGGCACGTGCCGCTGCTGCTGGCCAGCGAAGAGTCATGGGAGGAAACGAGCGTCGGGTCAGCCGTTATGTATTTAATGCTCGGGAGTCCGCTGCGCAGCCGAGTCGGTGCGTGCGCGTCCGGACTGCTTGCTGTTCGCGGCTCCAACCTACGCTCCCTTCGGCTCGAATGCTCCACCGAGACACCCTCAATCCCACTCGCTCTCCGCCGCAAAGACAAAACAACCCCGCCGCCCCCCCCGATCGAACTCCGCCAGCCGCCGAGCACAAAGTCCAGCCACTCCCATCTCTCCTTTGCGGTTGGCTTTCGCTTTTGAAATCGTCTTGCTCTCGCCGCATCAACCCCGGTCTCATGTCTGCTGCTGCCGCCGGTCCATCGTAGCCACCGCCTGCTCCCCTCGAGAAGCTCGCAGCCTCAGCTCCACTCCCCAACCACTCACCGCCCCCCCTCCCCACTGCCGCCCCCCTCACGATAATGCCATCCTCGCCGGAGCTGCCGGCGACGAAGCGGAAGCGGACCGCGAAGCCTCACCCCTCGAGCCCGTCCCTCACCTTCGCCGCCTCGAACGCACCCATCGTCTCCTTCGGATCTTCCGCCCTGCAGGCGTTGGCGTCGGCCACCGGCGCTACCGAAGCCGCCCCACGTCCCCCACCACGCTCGCCTCGATCTCCGGGCGGCAACTCCTTCCACTGGTCCTTCCTTTCTCACCCGGTGCTGAAGCATCTCCGCAAGTGGCCTGGCCTCGCTAGCAGCAGCAGCAGCAGCAGCACTGCCTCGGTCGCCGTCGCGGCCACAGCTCCAGCTCCGCAGCACGACCACGATCCCGCTTCCGTATCGCCCTCGTCGTCATCGCCGCCGCTGACCGCCTCTAACGATGTGTCGCTGAAATTCGCCAGACTCCTCTCGATCCCGCCGATCGCTTCCTCCATCGCTTCGGGGCTCTACGGACGCGACCTGCTCTCGCTGAGAGTGCTGAACCGCACCTTCCACGACGTGCTGTCGACGCAGGTGTCGAATGATGGCCAGCGGCCGTACTATCACACGCTACTGCTGAAGTCGCTGCTGTGCACACGTGTCGACGTTACCACCGAGCCCATTGGCGTTGCATGCAAGGGTGCCGGCGGAAACGTGGGGCCGTGCATGCTATGTGCGACCCCGATCTGCTCTGTATGTTCCTCTTTGGCCACGGTGATATCTAGCCATAGGAAGGAGACTAACCTGCAGCGCCAGACGTGCGTCTACCCCGAGATCTGGACGATCCGTCGCTACCGCTATCTCTGTCCCGGCTGCTGCTCATCGGCAAATTCGAAAGCCTGCGCCTGCCAATCGAACATCTGGATGTGCCGGCCGTGCTACAAGACCCACTGGATCGAGGATCTCGACTACGATACCGCTGGCCAGTGGATCGATCCCACCGCATCCGCCACATGCCACCGCTGCAAGGGTACGCAGACCGTCAAGAGCGATTCGCGTCTGCCTTCACTGCCCGGCCGCAGGACATTCCGTGGATGGTTCGTCGACCCCACGGGAAAGAAGCGTCGGCCCGTCAGCTGCGGGTGGTGCGCCGGCCGCGTGGATCCAAAGGTCGAGGACTGGACGCTGAGACCCCTGGCCATCAAGCGGGGTGAAGAGCGCGGAAGGAACTGGATCAGGGAGATGGAGAGACGCAGGAAGGAGAGGGAAGGTGAAACCGATTCCAACGATCCCGAGGGAAGGGATTAACTAATTGTGGGTACAAATTCTGATACCCGCTGTTGCGCATCTTCAATCTTTTTTAACTTTCCCGACGCGTGTGGTTTTTCTCATCTGTGGGGGGGGGCGCCCCCCCCCCCCCCCCCCCCCCCCCCCAAATTCCTCTAATGGCCCGCTCCCTCCGGTTGAGTAATCTTTCCTTTTTTCCCCCTACCCCCTGCTTTTGCTAATGTCCCGCTTTTCAGTTAGATAACCTTTCCTCCTTTGTTCCTGACTGGCGTTGTTTTGGCTTGGTGGGTTTGGTTTGGTTTGGCTGGTTGTGTTTTTTTTTCTCTGCGGGCAACCAGTGTAGGATATGTGGACGACGATCGGAAGCCAGAATGGGATTGGAGATTGTAAGTACGCTACAACCAGAAGTAGTTGTACATACGTAGGATGAAGATCCAGGCACACACACTCTCTCTTGCTGCGCCAATCAATTGGATGGCAACTCTTTCATTTTACTTGGGTTTTTTTTTTACTTCTGGGTTTGGTTGAGTTGGGTTGGAGTGGAAGTAAAAAATCGGAAATTGTAGACAGGGCTTTTCTTGTGGAGAATTCGACTTCTGCTGCCATTTGTCCTTCACTGCAAGACGATCCGCAAGTCATTGTGTACTTCAGTGGCTAGTCGAACTGTGGATGGACTTGTACAGCTGTTTTGTCATCTTACGATACCTACTGCCACTGCCCTCTCCGTCCACCAATCGTTTCGTGTCTCGGCGTCCGGCTCGAGCGGAATCGATGCCGTGGAGTACATACAGTACATATCTCGATCAACTCTCCATTCCAACTCAATTTATCCACCCCATCTCCTGGGTAAGAACGACTACCTCAGGTCCTCAGCGCGCGTGGGTATACTACGAAGATTATCTACGGATGAGCATTTGTCTGCTCGAGTGGATTTCCAGTGATTTACTCCTAGTATTATTACTATAGTACACTACCATCCCCCCAACTTGTCCGTACCATGTCCCACTTATTATTATGCGAATAAAAAAGAAAAGAAAAATACATAACCACCAACACCAAATGACCAGATGAAAAACCAAAAGGTAAAGGCCAGAGCAAAGACCAAGGACCAGATGGGGGACCAGAGCCAAGTCCAAAGACCAAGGAAAGACTAGTACTGGCAGTACAGAATCCCACAACGCCCATGCATTAATTCGATGCCAACACCCCCAAGCTCTTGGCAAAAGCATCTAAATCACTTCCCCAGGTCAGCCGCCGGGGCCGTTCCATCCGTCCAACAATAACAGCGAGACTCACCGACTTTTCCTTCTTCGGCGACTTGCCCCAGCCGCTAGCTCGCGTCGGAATGCGATCGCTGAGTCGAAACGTCGTCGAGACATCCTCTTTCTCATGGCGCCTCGACGTCGTGACGGACGATGCGCGAGACGGGGCTAGTGGGCGTCGATGGGCAGGGACTAGTCGGTGTGGGCGGCAGATGCTGCTGCGGAGGTTCTAGCCAGGAGAGGGTGGTGGTGCTGTTGTTTCGTCGTTCTTCGTACTCACGCTTCATGCGTTCGACATTAGCCCTGCGTTCGTCTCTCTCGCGATTCTCGCGCTCCATCTCGTCGGGCGAGGGGATGTGGACCGGTGGGCGGCGGTAGACGGAGACTTCGCGGCGCCCGCGCTGGACTGGGTCCACGACGATCACCATCCACACTCCGACCTTGGACTCGTGGTCGAGGAGCGGCGTGCAGTGGATGTATCTCTCGCGCCCCTCCGAGGACTCGCGGTTCGTGAGCCAGGTGACTTTTGCCGTGACACCGTTCCCGGTGCGGAGGGCATCGTGTATCTCGTCGCGGACGCGTGGGGACCCGCCGATCTTGTCGAGCAAGTAGAGCTGGCGGATGCCAGGCGTGCGCAGGGAGGGAGATGTGAACAGGATCCGGAGCGAAGGGTAAGGACGGACGAGAATGTAGTTCTGGTAGACGCCTTTGAGGGAAAGGCATGGGCTGCGCGGAACGGAGAATATGGGTTGGTCGTGGGATGATGGGGTCTCTTCTTGGGCCATCACTCGGGAACGCACAGAGGATGGGGCACGCTCGCGGCGAAAGGCGCCTTCGCGCTTCAGGCGACGGCCTTTGTGGAGGCGACCAGCGAAGAGGCGGGTGGTTTCGATCTCGGCGTCATTGAAGAGCTCGACGAGTTCCTGAAAAACGTCCTTTTCCTCTTCTTCGGTTTCACTAGCAAGTTGGAGCTCTAGCTTCCGGACCGAGTCGAGGCCGATGCCATCTTTGAGTAGCTGTGTGACGTCGACTTGGGCACCGATGTAGTAACGAAGCTGGCCGTGGGAGTCGAAGAGGGGCGCAACCATGAGGAGATTGAAGAATGGTGATCCATCCCGTCGGCTATTGTGCCTGTCAGCAAACCGTACTCGAGATTACACAACCATGGCCAGAGCTTACTAGTTCAGAAACAGTTCACTCGTTTCCCTCTGCGCCTCAATGGCCACCTTGAGTCTGCGGATCGTCTTACGGTCTGTGGCTGGTCCCTGGAGGAAACGGCAATTCCGTCCCACAGCGTAGGAGACGCCGTACTGTGTGACCCTGTTGAATTCTACTCTACCGTCAGCTCTCGGCAGCTCGGAGTTCAGAGTAGGACGGGAAACACGCCTTCACTCATAAAGATGATAGGATTCCCATCTCTCCGGGGATCCGTCAGACAAAACGATTCACCCAGTCCGTCCACAGAATCCACCAGCTCGCTCCTGAGTTTTCCGGTTATCTTTTTAGTAACATTGTGTGAAACCACATCAATCACAGTATTGGTGACGTAGCCAGTCAATTCCTCCAACAATCCTTCGAACGCCTCATCATTGCAGCTCTCAAGCCCTTTGCTTCTGACATCAGCTGGAACAGTCCCGTCCTCCAATCCGCTGGCAATCGCATTTGCGTATGCTAACGCCTTTAGTGCCTTCTGCGAATCGAGGTACTGCACTAGAATCTTCAGGCCGCCGGGCGAGTCGCTGATGAGATAGTCGGCGAAATTGGAGAGCAGAGTCGGATTCGTGAGGATTGTCGACAGGTGACCGGGGCCGAGAATCTTGGCCCCCAATGCTTCAGGAGAGAAACCAAGTGTTGGGAGGGATGATAGTGGTAGGAGATCGTAGGAGTGAGAATCATCGGATGGCGAGCAGGAGCTTCCCGAGGAACTGGGCTGACAGCAGTCGTCTTGACTTGTTGGGCTCATCATGCTGAGGGTGGGGTTAGCGGCGGATCATGGCGCCTGGCGGGAGTGTATATACTACGGCCGTAAACCGGCGTGCTTCTTATGATTCGCAGTTGCTGGAAGGTGATACTGCTGCTGTGTTTCGGCCAAATCTGCAGGAAAGAACCCCGATTTGAGGATTCTGCAAGTCAAGGATAGGTGTTAAAATGACCCTGACCTCTGCTCGGGTTCGGCAGGCGAGCATATATGTGTAGGCGTACATTGGTCTGCAATCTGTATGTACCCTGTAGATGCTTTTTCCCTTCTCTCATCCACGGGGAAGCGGCCGACCTCGGTCGACGCGTACCTGCACAAGTGCAGATTGCCCGTCCGGCCATTCGCTGTGCCGCTCATTTCGATCCTCGCTAGCGACGCTATATCCTGAGCTGAGCTGCTTTTTGCTTTGTCATTATTTGCATGCGACCTATCTAGATCATGGCGATATGAGTCTGAACTGCGATCGCAAGCTAGATTAACGAGATGGTGGATTCGAACCAGGTGCATGGTGGTTTGGGGGCTGGTACTTTTTGTTTGGCCAAAGGAAGATAGGTTGGTCGGGGTTGGTCCTGTTGGCATGACGATCATGATTCAGACAGGGCAGTCCGTTCAAAATTGACACCCCAGATATCGTTCACCGCTATCCACATCGCTGCTGCGGTCGGCTGCGGAGCCGAATGGGAAGTGCAATCCCGCATGCACGGCCGCATCACGAGCCCAACCGGCTCAGATTCGCCTGTGCCGTGGTTGCGTTGTGGTAGTCCCTTTCTTTCCCGCGTGCCGGCCACCAGCGTAGGAGGTTTCGACTGTATCTAGCCGCGGTGGACGAAGGAGTCAATAAACAAGATAGGAACCCGATTGGAAACGGGCCAGAACCCACGGACACCCTCGAGGGGCCCTGCGTAGTGCTGGCGCCAGTAAGGACTCGGCTTTCCGAGATTCTTGGCTCAAGAAGCATTTCGGAACTCTGTAGCAGTTACCACGACCACGGCCACGACGACAGCTCCTCGGAAGCTTTGGATGGATTCCATCTGGAAAGTCTCTCCGCCAGTGACACAACGCCGTCAAAAGCGGTGGATGCCAGGAGAACAGCTGGAGCCACAGCAGAACGCGGGGTCCTGTGGACATCTCGAGAACGGGACTGTTCAGCTGATGAACGTTGGAGAGGAAGAATGCCACTGACCTGAACACCGCTCCGGCCGGTGTTGGCGTACAGAACATGCCAACTCCGAAGAGCTCGTGCGGAATGAAGTCGGGCACAAGGCGGAAAGTGCAGAAGAGGAGATGAACAATCGAGGGGGATGCCGTCCGTCCGTACTGTCGTGACCATGTCTGAGTAGAGTCTGTTGTGTCATCGGAGCGGCGCCTACTAGTACTCCAGAGTAGTTAAAGGAGCCAGCGCCAGTCAGGGTCCCAATTCCATGCATCGGCCGGGGAGGGACGACCGCAGCGGATCTCCGCCCGCGAATCTTGCAGCCCGTGCTCGATCCGCACGTCATCTTTCGATTTGCGATACAGCTCCGGCTATCAGGGCCACGATTCGGAGCATTCGTTTGTGTTGTTACCGGCGCTTGTGCTGAGGTATGTACATAGTCTATCTACATAGCCAGGTCCCCGCAGACCATCCCAGACCATCCCAGTCTATCTTCGGCCCTGTAGATAAGACCATTTCACGAAATCATAAAGCATTTCCCTTACCGAAGACTGATGACTTCAACACTGGGGACACAACGGTGTGCGCTCAGCGCTGAAGAGGAGTTGCACTTGCATCTGTGGCTGTGGCTGTGCTGCGTGTGGTTCAACTGTTAGATTCATAATCGCCGACACTCCTTCTGAGCGTATGTAGAAGCCGGAGAGTGCGGCCATCCTCGAGCTGTTTCCCGGCGAACACGAAACCTCGTGGAGATATCTATCTGTGGCCGGGACGAGCATCTACAAAATGGCAGTGCTCATCCGCCACCAACCTTCAAAGAAATCGTCCGAAAAGTCGGGACCTTCAAGTCGCCGTCCACCCTAAATCGTGTCGTTCGTCTTTGCGGAGGTATGTAGATCTTCTATGAAGATCTGACCGGCATGACGATCGCTCTCGGAGTGGAAGCATCCGCAGCGGCGAAGCTGAAAGCGATTTCCTCTGCCAAGCAACCACTTGAAACTTGTATCCCATCACATGACACAGTCGACCTAGGTTCTGTACATATTCCGCCAAATGTCCACAAATGCCGATTTCTACTCAGGTAATCTGCACGGCTACGAAGGCCCCCCGACGGTCCATGCTTTTGAACCTTTTTCTGCTCGTGTAGGCTCGGGTTGTGTTTACGGTTGTTGAATGTGGTTCTCAGGAGTTCCGTACGCGCCCTGTCCCTCTCCGTCCCGACGTTCCGACTTCACTCACTTTTACTGAAAGGTCGTAACTATCGCTCGTAGCCGCTATCAGGCCGGCCGGATGCCTTAGATAGGCTGTCGTCTCGCACAGACAGACCGCCGCGGCCAATAGATACTCTTCCATGCCCGGGAGTCGTGACCGGCAAGTCCCGCCCTCCCCGCCATGAGGCCCTCCACTAACTGCAGTGGGAAATCCACTGAAGACTCGCGGAACTCCCGGAAGAAAGTCCGCACGAACCCAACCCCGAAGTGAAGCCGGAAAAAGCAACACGGGAGCATCAAACTTGACGGGTTGGACGAAAGACATACAGTGGGACCGAGCCACAAACACAGAGCGAACTGCCAAAAGATCTCGGCAGTTCTGCACATGCACGCCTGCACGCTGCTTATTCCACCAACCACGATAGGGGGAGCGGTCCGTCTGTTGCCCATACCTCCATACCTAACCCTATGCTCTATTTCCCTCCCCCAGGAGATGGTATGAGAATGTACAGTAGATGCCCTCAGGGCAGCGACAACCCGCACTCCCTCCGCGCAGACATCCTCTCCCGTTCTCTCGACCTCCACCTTCCTTCCACGGTCCGCAACGGCAGAGACACACAAGATCCGTGGCGGAGGGAGCATGAGCTCGATCTCATTCTCCAGCATGGCGGCGACCGAGATCCACCCTGGAACCCTAGTGGATTTTGAAGCGATTTGTATGCATACGATTTATACACTTCATCCCCCTTCCACATGCACAGCATCTGTCGTTCGGTTACAAGGACTCCGTTCCTAATCCGGGGTCACAATAGCAAAATCATCGCCGTCGTCGACTCTGCCGGTGGATCCGTCGAGTAGCGATATGACACTGGTCGAGTCCCCGTCCAATGTTTCTCGCACGCCTCAAAGATCCCCATCCCTATCATCCCGAGTTACGGTTTCGGCCTTTCTCCGGGCGGACGGTCCTTCGCCTCCCCTTCCGCTAGCTATTCGCACACCCGCCACTGCTGGTCGCTCGCTGCTGCCGCCGATCCCATACTCCCTACGAACGCGGAAACTCGCCATCGCGATAGTATGGACGGTCTTAATCTTGGACTCGGTGGTGCTACCGGTCGGGGTCTTCTTCGTGCTCAAATACGGCGCCAACTGGTCCGACATCAAGAGTTTGTCTGCCCTTGCCGAAAGTCGTGTGGATGCCTCTCCGAGTCTCGGACGCGCTAACATCCGTCGGAACAACAGACCTCGCGGTCTCTAACGGCGTCTTCGGCCTTTTCGCTTTCGTGCAGTACGCGCTGCGGATGTGGCGGTTGCTGCAGCCTAGCCCCACGTATCGACCGCTTGACGTCTCCCGCTGGGCGCTCGACTTTTACCAGTACGAGTTCACGCTCGGGTTCATCCTCGTGACGCTCATGATCTCCCTCACTACGGGGCCGGAGGACCTGCGGTTGATGGGGCTGGTGCCGAGCATCCTGCCGGCGATGTGCGGCCCCCAATTCTTCATCTCCTGTGTGTGCTACCGAGCGGGGTGGCGGATCCCGTTCAACTTCTCGTCGATGCCGAAGGGCAGCGTCGCTCCGCCGGCGGTGTTCACCATCGTCGAAGATGTGCTCGCCGTCGACGGCGGCGGCGGAAGGGTCTTCCGTGCGGGTTGGTTGCGCCGCTACGAGGCCAGCGGGATGTTCCGCGAGATGATGTACAAGCTCACGCTGTTCTGGGGCGTCGGCTGCGTCGTCGACGTCGCTGTCACCTGCGCCATTGTCTATTCCGTCGAGAGCAAGTACGTCGCCTTTGCATCCGGGTGGGCCGCGCCGTTCGTCTGGGCGGGCATATGGGCGGTTCTGACCACCGTGTGGGTGCGGAGGATGCTGCGTGAAGAAGAGGAGGACTGGGAGGCGAGGGGATCGGGCGGCCAGCCGCGGACGCCAAAGCCCATCCGGGAGATATCGAGTCCCCTGCCGCGGACATAGGGGGATCACGCCCGCTGTTTCCCCAATATCATGTGAACTGCCTCCCTACCTGACTGGGCACACCGAACTTTAAGCAGAACCGTAGTCGTAGGATCAAAGACCATAATTGCCCGACCTCCGATGCGAACAACTTCACGTATTTTGAGACTGATCGGCGAAATGCCACGCGGGAGAACTCCAGGTTCCAAGCACTAATCGGAGCGCATAATCGGCACCAACCTGGCGCCATTAGCCGCCCAATAATCCCGCCCCCCACTAGTTGGGACAATACTCTACCAGATATTCTCGAGTGCAGCTGACAGCGTTGCACCGGGCTGCCATAGCCATCTGCCTTGCCAGTTCTGCAAAGTCCCAACACTCTGCGACACATGCTTGAGGTACCCCCACATCCACGTGTGCCCACCGCGAACAAGTCTATGATCGGACAGCGATCGCACTGCGCAGGGAAGACCGCACCGGTGCTTAGGTAGGCCCGGCGTATAGGCCAGAAGCAAGCGCAAGCAGGTATACAGTTACATATGATATAGAGTCAAGAGCACACACTGCTACTTGGACCAGCAATGCGGCTACGACAGCGGCCAATACGCACGCCGATAATATGTCGGCGCCGCTGTTGCGGGGTCTTACGTATTCCCCGTGTTCGTCGCATTCCGCACGTCCGCCGTGCACGGGGAGCAAACCTGGAGCGAGGGGAAGAGCCCGAGGCCGGGAGATCTCTGCTCACGGTGCCGGGCGCTGGTGAAATCTGTAGATACACTCTGCTTACGTATTCTCCATACGATGGCCAGCTCGCCAGCGGTGGCGACGGCAACAGCTTCAGCAATACAATGGGTGATCTGATCCAGTCAGTCTATCCTGAATTGCAGAATCGTATCCGTCCACCAGCATATCTTGCATCACGGCCCATCCTATCACCACAGTATGCCGATGCAGATGGAGCGAACGAGAATCTAACACAGCGTGTGACCCTGGCCAAGCTGCAGTCTATCTCATTGCTGACTCTATCTCTGATGAAGACGGGAATGCTTTTTGATCCTGAGTTTCTCAGCTCCCTCAACATTCCAGGGCTTCCTCCTCTACACAAGTTGTACTTGAAAGTCGGTGTACCTGTAATGCTGCTACGAAACTTAGAGTCTTAGATCCTTCACGTGTGCTTTGTAATGGAACCCGCCATCAGTACGAATGTGGAACCACATGTTGTTGAAGCACAGGTTATCACGGGGCCATGCCGGCAAACGTGTGCTGTTGCCCGGGATTGGCTTAACCAGTACAGTTGACAGTCAACTCTCTTTTGAGCTGACCAGGGTGCAATATCCGCTCCGGCTGGGGTTCTCAATGACAGTAAGGCACAGGGCAAGCCGTTTTCACGTGTTGGAGTCAGTCTGGCTGAAGAGGTCTTCAGTCATGGTCTGCAGCCGTGCGTTGCGCTATCGCGTGCAACAAACCCGTAGAAAATTAAGATTCTGCTGCCAGAAGGGCGTGACGATAAGCTGTGCAGGAATGTTGTATATAACCAGGTGCTTTGGAAGGAATAGCAGACAGAGTTGATGGAAATTGATTTTTACTGATCTGAAAAACATGAATGGCATTCTGCTTTGCTTTCCCCCATGAATTACTCTAGTTGCAGTATCAGCGTGTGGTCCACACGGGTATCCTCTCGTGCAATGTAAGCATAGTATGTGCGAGCGAATGATCGATAGCCCACTCCGGCCGAGCGGAGAAGACCCACGTCTGCGTTCAGCGATGCGAGGCAACCAGTGGGAAAACGTGTCCGATCTGCAGGAGAGAGCCCCTCGCTCGCCATCTGGTGACCTCACTCCTACGATCTCCTATGTGCCACTATCATCCCTCCTAATGCCTGGTTTCTCGCCTGAAGCATTGGGGGCCAAGTTTTTCGGCCCCGGTCACCTGTCGACAGTCCGACAGACCCAAATCCTCCCCGCCCTGTATTCGAATGTGAGCCTCGCTATGGCACCCGTAATTGTTCTTGATCCGGTGGCTTCCGCTCTTGGAGGAGAGAAGATAATGCGTCTCCACTCCCGAAAAAGAAACAGGTCCAGCCACCACGACGCTCGATACGGCGAATCTCCCGGACATGCCTTATTTCGGGGTGGCATCTGTCCTAGATCCTAGGAAAGACGGCAACGGCAAACAGATTCCCCCTTCGATGATGGTGGCAGACGAGCCAGAGGCTCATGGCGTGGAACATCTCCAGCCTGGGCGGTATGGCGACCACCCAGGTCACTAGCGCATTTCAAGCGCACAATTACCGAGGTCAAGTGGCAGGAAGCAAAGAAGTGGGCAGAGTCCAAGGTTACAAGGAAGAAATACAAGTACGGCCGGCTCAGAGAACCATGCCACAAGCCCGACTCAGGCCCAGCAAACGCCAACAGGCAGCTCGCTGCGAGGTTCTATCAGTTGAAGACAGGCCACTGCCCCGCTGGCCAATACCTCGCGTGGACGAAGAAGCGGCCCACCGCTAAGTACTGGTGGTGCCCTTACTAGATCCAGACACGGGAGCATCCCTTCAAGCACTGCCCACTCTGGAAACGCCAGCAGAAAATCTTGTGGGCATAGGTGCGAAGAGACAGGCCGAGGCAAAAAAGCGGTTTAAGATCCAGGATCTCTTTGCCGATGAGCGCTGCAACCAGCCGATCTTGGACTTCCTCTCAACCACGGACGTGGGGAGGCTGAGGAAGACGCGCCGAGTGAGGTGTCGGAGTGGGAGCTCCGAGAGCGGAGAGAACGGGAAGACGAGAGGAGGCAAGAGGCTGAGGAGCTGGATGCTGGGTGCAGGCGACGAGGAACAACTGCTATGCCTTCCCACACCCTCCTTCATGGCCTCTGCGGAAGAGAGGTAGGACGCGGGGGAGGCTTCTCTCTGTCCTTTCTTTGGTCTCTCTTCATTAATTCCCTTTGGTGCGCCGTGCATCATCTTGGGACAAGCCTGGGCGGAGGGCAGCTTGCAATGAAAACCGCCTCCGGACGGACTGTGGGCGGGGAAGTTGAAACAGACAGTGGCATATGATGGCATTTTCGTGACGCCCATCTGTGGCGGTCCAAGTCGACCGATCGATTCCGCATACTAAGTAGTTATCTACAACCCAGTTTGAAGAAAGCAAGGAAACCGATTGCCCACTCACTCTTGAGGAACTAGTAGAGATGACAGTCCCGAATCATCCTCGCCCTGTCTTCGACTGTGAGCCTCTATGGCGCGCAGCCGTGTTCCTACTTCTATCTCCTATTCCCACCCGTCGGATCGAATTGGCGCGGCAGCCAAGATCGACAGCAGTAGGAGATAATTAGTTCGAAGATGGGCGCGACTTGGCGTGGGTCGTCGACGTCCTGGCGAATTTCCTGAGCTCTCCCTCCGGAGTCTACTCGCTCCGTACCGTCGTCGTCGCCTACTGAAAGCTCTCCTGCTATAGAGTTTGTGAAGAGCGGAAGAGAGATTCTCTGTCGGACGTGGTCACTCGTTGCGGTGCACTTCGCCCGTCAGGGATTGTTGCCCGGTGCGTTCCTTAGCACTCGTCGTGCTCGTCATTGTGGCCTAGGGAATTTCCGCTAGGCACTCAGGGAGCGGGATAGAGGTCGCTGTGCGCAAGGGGCTAAGCGGGAGCCCAGCGGGGCTGGATCACGCAGGGTAATTTTCGTCGGAGAGGAATGCAGCGGTGATATCGGATTTCTGTGGATTCACTGAAGGTAGGGACTTGCTATTTGCTCACTATCTACCCCAGTCAAGTTGCGCGCAGCGGACGGAGCGGATTGGCAGTGATCCCATATGTTGCATTTATTTATTTACTTATTTATTTATAGCATTATGCATACAGCTTGGAGCCTGTAGGCTAGATACGGCCGATAGAAAGGAAAAGACAGCGAGCAGCAAAATAGGTGTACGGAAGCGAACAAACGCGCAAGCCTGGCCCCCACAGGGCCGACGCTTGCCGCTCCATCCGCGCTTAGTCGTACTTAAAGAGGTCGTAGTGCCCCTCTCAGGGCATCGCCATTGGTGTAGCATATTCTGTGTCTTCGTGGTCCTAAGCCCTCCCCCAGGAGTTCGCTGTATGTTTCGCATCCGTATGCGATAGGAACACTCTCTCGTTCAGATAGCAATCACCGTGCGATGATCGCATGTCCTCCGTCGTGGTGTAGTGGTTAGCATTGGTCGCTTTCATTCATAGAGACTTTTCTGGGAAGTAGCCGACTAGACCCGGGTTCAATTCCCGGCGACGGAACACATTGTTTCGACAAGGTCTTCTTTTTCGTCCTTATTTTGGATCGTTATTTATTTTCTCCGTCGGTTAAGACAGAAAGCACAAAACAACCCGCTTCTCGTGGCCATCGCAGAGATGAGGTCCATTCGGTCAAAACAACACCCATCTTCCGCGTGGACATTTGGATGCGCCATCCCCCAGCGAAGGACCATGAGTAAGTGCGGGGGGTGAGCGCAACTAACGCGATACGATGTCGGGTCCTAAGAGGAGCGTAGAAAGCGGGCTATATCCAGTGCCCTCTTTATGCGGCTCTGTGGCATACAGGGCGATCGGATCAAACACCAATCCTCTTGCACCCTTTCGGGGCGCTGTCCGATCCCCAACTCACCATGTGTGGTCCGTAGATCGAGCTGGCGTAGTTGGCCAGACGCACGAGGTGGCTGGTTTCCCGAGTGTCGTGCTGCGCGGAGAGCGGCGTTCTGTGACGCTGGTCAATGTCGAATTCCGCCCCGCCTGTGGCACAGGGGTTGCAATCCTGCAGTTCGGTCAGTCCGTGGATAGCAGGCATGGGTCTCTCGCGTGTCCGCAGTGTGGTGGCTGCGTCACACGCACGACCGCGTTGGCACCTCCCTTTCCACACTGGCAGGCTTTATCTGATTCGCGCCCGAGTGAGTGAGCGCGCGAGTGAGTGCTGATGAATCGGCTCTTGCCTTGCAGATCGTCGCCGGACTCGGCTCCCGGCTCTGTTTTTATTTTTTCCTGTTGCTTTGTACTTATATATAGATAGCCGAAATTTGTACCGTTTAGGTGGCACTCTAATAGGGGGAATTGGGTCCTGCCCGTTTCCGTGCTTGTGCTCTGGCCAAATCTCTCTATCCCTCGACAGGGGAAAACAATATGCTGGAGTGTAAAAAACGTGCAGATATCGTTATTCGTATGTAAGTATTCTGTGCGTGTGGGGTCGAGATTAAATCTTTCCGACACTTTCTACGCAACTCAAAAGTTATCTGGGGACCAATTTACGTCCGGAGGTTTATAGTGTAGGTTCGCATAAGCAGAGCATATACTCCAACCGGACGGAACCCGTGTTGGTGAGGGAGGCCGCTGCATGCAGTAGATGTCAAGAGCCAACACTGTGGGGGTCACCTTCCCGTGTGGGAACAGCCAGCTGGACAGCGGATATCTGCCTATCGATGGTTCTGGAGCCTCTTTCTCGACACGATGGCGGGTGTTGGAGGTACCACATTCAGAAGGTCCCACAAGCCTCCCAACTGGTTGTCTTGTCAGCAGGAACGTGAGCCCTCGGCCAGCGTGTGTGGTGCGCCTCATGGCTTCCGATTCACCAAGGTAGCTGGTGGCCGGGTGTCATTCTGTTGGAGAGGCAGGGTCTCAACTGCGCCGTCGCGTTCTGTTTTGAGAACAATGGACGGGGGCCGTTATCCGACGTAGCTCTCGAGTACGTATATGGCTGCACGTGCACTCTTGCGGTCTGGCCGCTGGGTTGCCGCGAACCAAGCATTTTCCTCTTCTGGCTGGGACGGAGTCGATGTGAGCGCTTCCCTCACTGCTATGTACCGTCGATCCAACTCGCTCACTCTATCTACTGCATATCGATGCACAGCATATGTAGGGCGTGAGAGTGGGTTCCTCCATGGCTAGTTCCGCGCGCAAAGAAACCTGCCATGCGGATTGGGGTCGGTGATCCCGACCGGATCTGTTCTAGGCCCGCTTCTGCCCGAGCTCGCTAGGCCTTGCGCTATCTTCTCGGTTGCGTCTCTTTCCTTTTCAGCGCAGCCGGGGAGTCGGTTTGGATTTAGTCGCGTCTCAAGACCGAGAAGTCGGCTGACTACGCGAGCCCTGCATCCCAGCAAAAGTAATTGAGTTATGTACATACGGCTAAAGCGATGCAGGTACATATGTACTCATCTTGGGGATGAGAAACGTACATACCGTGAACCGGGATTCAACCGCGGGCGGCCGGTTCCTTCCTTCGGCCCTTCCTTCGGTGGGGCGGAGGGAGGCAGGGAGGGGAGTGGGGTAAGGCCTGGGCTGCTTACTACATATCTCGCATGTCGGCAACTCAGAACGAACACGATGCCATATGGCTGGTCGGGCTTGGCTGCTGTTCCACAGCTCCTGCGCATGCTGCCCCCGTGTGACTGGCTATGTACGACACAGCCGAACCACAGCTGCAAGGGGTTTTGGCGACGTAATCGCCGGGTTCCTGCGGAACGTCCGTCTTTGATTGGCACTTGTGGACGGATATGTGTCAAAGGACAGGCTGGCTGGGCGGAAAAGGAAGGCGGACTCCGGCCATGCCATCGTGATGGCTTCCCATTCGGCGGTGCTGGTTCCGAGATTCCTCCGCTCGATGCCACTGATAGCCACGGCGTGCTTACTACCTAGGCTATCCTGTAAGCGAGTTGCGACGGCGTCGGAGCATCTAGAGCACTAGCGGTTATCTCTCTGTATGGGGAGCTTCGTGAGGTGAGGATGTACACACCTTTGGGCACGGCGTGGATACGAATGACGGTTGGTGGGGGGTGGGGGAGGGGATGGTTGTGGTCGTAGTTGTGGTTGCGGTAGTGGGGTGGGGGGACGGAGGGAGGAGGGATGAGGGATGAGGGAAGAGGGATCCATCGCTGCCCACAAAAATCCCGAACAGGACGAGATGTCGGATGCCCACACTAATGTGCCCCTTTTGGGCCGGCAGGGCGTGCGCACGACGAAGGGCGCCGGGTGCCGTGGGCTGTTGGGGCTAGTCAGGACGAAGAAACAAACCCGGCGGACTCCCCTTCCAACGCACGGTGCACCGGTGTATTTACGTCCCCGTCAATACATATGTATGGTACGGTGCCAGGCAGGCAGCAGTACTACTAGCAGACGGACTCGCTGCTGATACCTGCTGCTTACCATTCCCTCGTTTCTCTTCCTTTTCTCGCCCCTAGATAATCTCTCATAACTCGCCCGTCGCTCTTTTCCCTGGATCCAGTGAGCCGATCGGCACGGATAATTCATTCGAGAAAACTCGCCGGTCAACCTCTAGCATCTCGATCGTGCTGCCCCTCCGACTGGCAGCCATGGGTGATATTCCACCGCCAATCGCAGATTACTGCTGGGAGGGACGACTGGGGGCTACGATCATTCTTCTATGCATTCTTTACGTCTTCATGAGCCTCAGAGTCAAGGCTGTCTATGGATTCGCTTATTCGAAAATGTCGCCTCGAGGCATCTCCGGCGCCTTTGTGATGTTTGCCACGGTGTTATGCACGATATAGTGAGCATTCCC